>Ga0126381_100010213_pt1 | contig 10561 bp, 12 predicted proteins | sample PanSoiMetPlot_28_FD_96465 | JGI IMG/M metagenome (GOLD analysis project Ga0126381, IMG submission 96465) | Tropical forest soil microbial communities from Panama - MetaG Plot_28 | ecosystem: Environmental > Terrestrial > Soil > Tropical forest > Bulk soil | place: Panama | collected 2016-02-17 | reverse complement strand
GATCAAAGCCCTCATACGTGTCTAAGCGAACCAACACGGCGGGATCGCCCGGGAGTTGATAGATTTTTCCAAAAATTTTGTCTCGCGGGCCGCCATTCAATACCGCGCCGGGATATTCGCCAACATTATATAGACGACCAACAATGAATCCTTGACCTAGGTCCTTCAGTCTCCTGACAGTCGCGGCAATCTCCCGCGGTGCGACCTCTTTGGCCAATGTTCCGTAAACAAACAAGTAATCTTTCATTTTACGCTAGCGCGGTCACGAAGCAGCGCATCCAGAAGCTCATATCCGTTGCCCACGATATAATCTCGCATCTCAGGCTTATCCCTCAGACAATTTAGATAATAGCCGAAAAGGTCTTCGATTTCCTCCTGTTTCAGTTGCCTGAATTTTCTGAGCACGGCGACAAACTCAAAGAAGTTCAAATAGTCGCTGAGTTCAGCGTCGCCGACCTTCTGTTTAATTTCCTGAAAGTGGCGGCTTTACTGTCGAGAACTTCCCTAACTTGTTTGAGATGATGTTTTTCGTAGAACTTCTCGTATAAGCTCGCCAGCCAACGGGCACGTTACAAACGGGAGTTCTGGAAGTACACATAAATGGCAAAAAGAGCAGCAAGCGCAGTGACGACCGCTGCGGCTGCACCGATGCCCGTCGAGACGTTTGCAAGAGCTTGTAAGACCATCGCGACAGATTCTGTGATCCTTTTAACTCTGCCGTTCGATTACCGGCGGCTTAAACACATCGCGATTCGCGGGCGGCACCAGATCATGTTCGCCAAATTTCGGCACCGGAAACTCACTTGGCTGCTCAGGCTTCAGAAACCCAGCCTTGCCTACGCCAGTCAATTTTTGTTCATCGATCTTGCGCTGCAATTCCATGAATGCGTGCAAAAGCGCTTCCGGCCGAGGCGGACACCCGGGAATATAAACATCGACCGGGATGTAGCGGTCGATTCCCTTGAGCACGTTGTATCCCTGCTTGAACGGACCTCCAGAGATCGCGCACGCGCCCATGGCGATAACATATTTCGGATCGGCCATCTGATTATAGAGGCGCACGATTTGTGGCGCCATTTTCTTTGTCACTGTCCCCGCAACAATCATCAGGTCGGCCTGCCGTGGAGACGGCCGAAAAACTTCACCCCCAAATCGCGCGATGTCATAGCGCGACGCAGCGGTTGCGATCATTTCAATGGCGCAGCAAGCCAGGCCAAATTGCAATGGCCAGATGGAGTTCTTGCGCCCCCAGTTATAAAGCTCCTGCATCGAAGTCACCCAGATTCCCTGCCGCTGCAGTTCGCGGCGTAGCCGTTCGTCGATTTGCTCGCTCATTTTCCGCTTAACCCTTCAAAGCCTCAACCTTTCAGCGTTCCCATTGCAGGCACCCCTTGCCCCAGGCCCACACGAGTCCTTCAATAAGGAGCAAAAGAAAAACCAATAACGCGATAAACGCCCCCACCGGCAATCCGGTAAACGCGACTGCAAACGGCACTAGAAAAACTGCCTCGACATCGAAGATCAAAAAGATGATCGCATAAAGATAATACTGTGACTGAAACTGGACTTGCGCCTCACCAATCGATTCAACTCCGCACTCGTAGATCGCGTTTTTTTCCGGGCCCGGCTTCGGCGGCTGGAAAAATCGCCGCCACATCCATGCCAGCGCAAGCGGGACAAGTGGAAACACCACCGCCACGGCAATGAAAATGACAATAAACAAATACGGCTTCGGGGTCATCGAGGCTTGATCAAATTCGCTCGGAAAGCGAAGCTGCCAAGTTTATATTCTCGTCGTGGAAAAGACGGCAAAAAGATTTCGCAGTTTCGCCCAGGCTGAAAAAGCCGATCGGGAGTTTTACAAAAAGCTGTCGGGCAACGAACGTTTGCAGATTCTGGTGGATCTCCTCAATCATGGGCCTGAGCAAAGACTGGAGAGAGTTTCTCGAATTGTTAAACTCCCGCGGCGTTGATTACGTCATTGTTGGTGCGCAAAGTCTCGCGTTTCATGGCCGCCCGCGTTACACAGGCGACCTCGACATTCTCGTCCGGCCCACTCCGGAAAACGCCCGTATACTTGTCGATCTTTTGAATCAGTTCGGTTTCGCGCAGTCAGGTTTCAAGGAAAGTGATTTCCTGGAGCCAGAACAAATGATCCAACTCGGGCGCGCTCCGAACCGAATCGATCTGCTCAGCAGTATCAGCGGTGTCACAACCGATGAAGCATTTGGGACGAAGGTTTCGGCGATGCTCGATGGTATTCCCGTTTTTGTGTTAGGCAAAGACGCGCTGATACGGAACAAGCGTGCACTCGGGCGGCCTCAGGACTTGGCTGACCTGGATACGTTGGGAAGCTGACTCTCAGCCGCGTCAAAATTACTTCTCGTCGCTCGATTTTCTGCCAAACCAGCGCCGCTTTTTCGACTTTGGCTCCTCTGCCGGTGCAGGCGCCTCGACGATTTTTTCTTCTTTCGCAGCCGGCTCTGCTTCCTTTGTTTCCATGCGCTCCGGCTGTGTTCGCTCTGGCTTTGGTTCGGCTTCTTTCCTTCTTGCCTTTTTTTCTTTCGCCGCTTTTTCCTCGATGACCTCTGCCATATCGACCCATTCGATGAACGCCATCGGCGCGGAATCGCTCTTACGTTGGCCAAGCTTTACGATCCGCGTGTATCCGCCATTGCGCTTCGCTGATCTTGGCGCGATGTCGTCAAACAATTTCTTCACTGCCCTCTTTTGCCGCAACGTTGCGAGAGCGGTGCGGCGCGCATGAATGGATCCGTTTTTGCCGAGCGTGACCATATGTTCCGCCAGCGGTCGAACTGCCTTGGCCTTGGCCAGCGTCGTCTTGATGCGTTGATGTTCGATTAACGAGCAAACCTGATTCACCAGGAGAGCTTTGCGATGTTCAGGCTTGCGACCAAGTTTAACGGTCTTCTTTTGATGTCTCATAACGCGGCCAACGTGCTTCTTGGTCGGACGTTTATTGTTCGCCTGCCGATCCGGTTGGGCCGGCACCATCGCCGCTCACCGGCACCTCCACCAAACCGGGATCGAATTTCATGCCCAAACTCAAACCAAGCTGTTGCAGTTTGTCCTTGATTTCGTTCAACGATTTTTTGCCGAAATTGCGATACTTGAGCATTTCGGCCTCGGTTTTTTGCGCAAGCTGGCCCACCGTCGTGATGTTCGCGTTGTTCAGACAATTCGCAGCGCGCACGCTGAGCTCGATTTCGTTCACACTCATGTTGAGCAGCTTCTTTAGCTTGAGATTTTCTTCGCTCACTCCGGCCGGCGTCTGATCGAATTCGATCACTTCCTCATTGTAGTGCACGAAGATGTCGAGATGGCGCCGCAGAATCGCGGATGCTTGCAGTAGGGCATCATCCGGCGTCAAACGGCCATCAGTCCAAAGTTCCAGAATGAGTTTGTCATAATCGGTGCGCTGCCCGACACGGGTGTTTTCGACTGCGTACTTTACGCGCGTGACCGGCGAAAAAATGGAATCGATGGGAATAAGGCCGATGGGCTGATCCGCACGCTTGTTTTGCTCGGCGGTGGCGAAGCCGCGGCCGACACGTACATCGAGCTCAGCATCAAATTTATGTTTCCGATCGAGAGTGCAGATCACCTGCTTCGGGTTCAGCACTTCAAACCCCTGGATGGTTTGGATGTCGCCGGCAGTCACTTCGCCTTCCTTGTTGACACTAAGTGACAATTTCTTCGGCTCGTGGTCCTGACCGTCCACCTTGAATTTGACCTTCTTGAGGTTGAGGACGATGTCGGTCACATCCTCGACCACGCCTGGTAAAGTGGCGAACTCATGCTGCGCGCCTGTGATTTTTGCCGCAGTGATCGCCGCGCCTTCCAAAGAGGAGAGTAGAACCCGCCGGAGGGAGTTTCCAACGGTGTGCCCATAACCGGCTTCGAACGGTTCGGCAGTAAATTTGGCGTAGGTATCTGTAGCCGTAGTCTCGTCTTTGATGAGGGTCTTCGGCATTTCAAAACGACCGTAACGGATTGGCATATTTCAATTGCGGATTGAGGATAGCGGATTGCGGAAGAAGCTTCTTTCCGCTTTCCGGCATCTACTTTCCGGTATTCCTTCCATCGCCGGGTTCCCCCTGGCGAGTGCGGTCTCGCATCCAGTGACGGAGACCCAGGGACCAACGGCGTAATTTCAAAAACTCGCTGCGGAGACTGAAATAAAGAGCATCCAAGCACTTTTGCAAGCCGTTCGTCCAAATAATGGTGGGTGTCGATCTTGCGGCCGGATCACCAGCTCGAGCCGGCCCCTCCTCCTCCGAAACTTCCTCCTCCTCCGCGGAATCCACCGCCGCTGGATGACGATCCGGCACCATCACCGGCGCTGCTGCGCCCGCTAAGTAGAAGACTGAGCCAGAAGAAAAGGACTTCGCCCCAATCGATGGTCCAATGCGAACCCGCCCTCGAGTAGGCGTAGCCGCGGCGTACCGCTCGATGAAGACCGGCGAGCAAACTGAGCGGAAGAAGAGAGAAAAGGAGGAAAAGCGGCACAACGCTCCGACGATGCGGACTTTGCTTAGGGGCGGTCTCTGTCTTGGCGGGATATTCGCCCCGGATTGCGCTACAGATCGAATGGATGCCAATCCGTAGCCCGCCTTCGTAATCGCCAGCGATGAATCGCGGCTTCATTTGGTACTCGGTAATGTTGAACGCCGTCACGTCCGGCAGCGCGCCCTCCAAACCGTATCCGACCTGAATGATCATTTTGCGGTCCTCGACGAAGACGAAGAGGACAACGCCGTTCCGCCTGTCCTTTTGACCGACGCCCCACGATTCGGCTACACGTTGCGTGTAATCCGCGATGTCCGAATCGCTTTGCATTTTCTGAAAAGTCGCGACTACAACCTGGTTTGAAGTGTCACGCTCGAATTGCGTGAGCTGTCGATCAAGTTCTTCGGCGACAGATTCCGAAACGATGCCGGCGTAATCGTTGAAGTAGTGCGCCGGCTTCGGCGGCATCACTTCTTCGGCGGACAGCGTGTTAAGCGCAAACCCGGCGATGAATGCAAAACAGAAAGCGCTCAGATTCACTGCTCGCGATCGTGTGACGATGTCGATCTTTTTGGAAAATGAAACGCCAGCGCTTCGCCCGCTTCGCGAATGGCGTCGACCAGGGCGTCGCTGAACTTCTTGTTTCGAAAATGCTCGCGCATGCGCTGTACGAGTCGCTGCCACAATTCCTCGCCGCACTTTTCGTGAATTGCCTTGTCTCCGACGATCGCGAACTTGTGCGCGCGGGGCGCCACCCAAATGAGAATATCGGTCTGTTGCCGGTTCTTGTGCATTCCGAGACGGCGAAATCTTTTCTGCGCCGCAATGACCGGGTCGTCCGCAACTTTGCCGCGCTGAATGAAAACGCGAATCTCGCCCGAAGTTTTTGATTCGGCTTCGCGAATCGCCTGCACAATTTGGTCGTGCTCGAGTTTGCTGAGAAAATCTTTAGTGCGCATTTTGCTACCAGCTTGAACCCGCGCCGCCACCGCCAAAACTGCCGCCACCGCCGCTGAATCCACTGAATCCGCCATCAGACGATCCACCGCTGTCACTTCCGCCACCACCGAAAGACGATGCCCATCCGCCGCCGGAACTGCTGTAGTGATAGCCGCCTCGCCATTTCAATCGCGATAGGAAGAACAGGAACATTGTGAAGAAGAAAAATAGAAGAACGTTCGGCATGATCCGGTCGAACATGCGCTCTTTTTCACGGCCGCGTGTCTCCCGAACCGTTTTTCCGGTTCCTTTGTATTCGCCACGGATAGCTTTGAGGATGGAATCGATCCCTTCAGCTAAGCCACCTTCGTAATCATTGGTCCGAAAATGCGGTTTGATCCGGTATTCTGTGATATCGAACGCGGTGATGTCCGGCAGCGCGCCTTCCAAACCGTAACCGACCTGGATAAACATCTTGCGATCCTGAATAAACACAAAAAGCACCACGCCATTGCGGCGTTCCTTTTGGCCTACGCCCCACGCTTGTGCTACGCGCTGAGTGTAGTCCGCGATGTCCGAGTCGCTCTGCATTTTGGGAAAAACTGCGACTACGACTTGATCGGAAGTGTCCCGCTCGAATTGCGCGAGCTGCTCGTTAAACCGCCGTGCCGCTTCCTTTGAAACGACGCCGGCATAATCGTTGAAGTAACGATCGGGTTTCGGCGGAATCACTTCCGCGGCGTGCGCGTTGATCACTAGGAACGGGAGAAAAACGGCGATGCAAAAGGTGAGTTGTTTTGCGAAAGAAAATTGTGGTGGCAGCCGTTTCGGCTGCTCCATTGCAGGCGACACGCCTGCCGCTACAGCACGATGCAAAATCACCTTACGGCGCCGCCGTTGCCGCGGGCGCGGGAGCAGGCGTGCCAAAATTGAACTGCACCGGCGGTGGCCGTTCCGCGCCCGGTTGCGCAGTGAAAAATGGTTTCGGCGCAAAACCAAGCATACCGGCTATGAAATTTGTGGGGAAACTGCGCACCGCCACATTATAGTTTTGCACAGCGCTATTGAAGTTACCGCGTTCGACTGAGATTCGGTTCTCGGTTCCTTCCAGTTGCGCCTGCAAACTGAGAAAATTTTGGTTGGCCTTTAACTCTGGATAACGCTCCACCACGACCAGCAGACGCGACAGCGCGTTACTCAGTTCACCTTGTGCAGCCTGGAATTTTTCAAGCTGCCCGGCGTCTGTCGGCGCTTTGTTTGGATCGATTTGCGCTTGCACACGACCGACACTGGCACGCGCATTCGTAACTTCCACCAGTGTCGATTTCTCGAAATTGGCCGCGCCGGAAACTGTGTTCACCAGATTCGGGATCAAATCAGCGCGTCGCTGGTACACGTTTTGCACCTGCGCCCAACTTTGATCGACAGCCTGTTGCGAGCGAACTAGACGATTATAAGTGCCGGCAATTCCGAGAGCAGCAACGACGACGATGAACAACAGGATAAGCAGCAGGACAACGCAACCGAGAGCGAATTTGTTCATAAGGAATGGGGATAATGACGATCGATTATTTTTCCAAGACTGGAGTTACCTGCGATGCGACCACCTTCCACGCGGCATTCTGTTTTACGAACGTGTCCGTCCATACGTATTTGCCGCTCAGGTCCTGCGTTTTTGTGCGAGCGTTGATCGAGCCCTGGCCGACAACAATTCCCGTATCTCCGTAAAAGCGCACCTGTAGATTATCGATTTTGAATTCCGTGAAAACGATATCGCCGGTCATGCTGGCGAGGTCTTCTCGTTTGTCAACGATCCTGCCGTCGGGCCAAACGAGCGTGAAATCTTCCACTTCCAACTGTTGTGTGTATGAAGCGTCGCCTTTCACACGCGCTTCCGCCCATTCGTGCTGGATTTTGATGAGGGCCTGGTCGTCCCCGAAATCATTTTTCATAGTGGCGTCATCGTTTGCCAGCTACACGAGCAAGTCAAACTCTCGCCTGAATCATTGGATCCGGCCGAGTAGCAGCCGCAGGAAGTGCGCATCGGAAAATTTTGCCTCCGATCCCTGGCGGACAACGATGGCCTTAAGCGAGGGGATCACAAACAAACGTTGATGATGCGAACCCAATGCGACCAGCATATCGGCCGGCGCGTCCTGCGAAATGGAAACATCCGTCCATTGCGCGGTTTGCCACGGTAAATCGAGCATTCGTTCGATATCTGCCTCGTGGCCGTTCGCCGTCTGCGAGTTCAACCAAAATGTGAGGCCGTATGAGGGATTTGCCTGCGAGCCGGTTAATGCCTCACGCAACAGAGCTGCCGGAACAATTTGCCCGCGGTAATTGCCATTCCCGAGCACGAGCTCGCCCAAGCGCGCCCATTCTCGCGCGGTCAACTCAAACCCTGTCGCGGGCAGTGGATTGCCAAGAGAATCCTTTTTGTAGTTGAGACGATGGAGTCCAAGCCGATTCGACACATGTGCTTCGAAGTAAGCGATAACGCTGCGACCTCCTAATTTCCGGCGCAGCACCTCAGAAAAAATCTGGATATGACTGGGGCCATAAATGAAAGCCGCTCCGGGTTCAGCGAGTGTGGGCAACTGAATTGCCATGGCGTTTCGGTCGCGAATCGATGCGCGCTGAAGACGCGATGCTGCCTCGATCCCGTCGGTCTGACTGAGCAACTGCCGGATCGTGATTCGCGATTTGCGTGGATCACCTTTCCATTCACTGATCGTGTCTGAAACGGGATCATCGAGCCTGAATAATCCGTCGTGCACAGCTGCCAACGCGGCGATTCCCCAAAAACTTTTTGTCCCGCTGAAGATCGGCCACCTCCCGCGAGCTGATCCTCCATTCGCATAACGTTCAAAAATCGTCCGGCCATTTTGCATTACCAGCACCGAAGCTCCGCGCCGCGTCTCGGAATATTTTGCGGCGCGCTCGCAATCAAAGGGCCGGATTTCGGCGAAGACAGATAGCGACGTAGCAACAAGCAGGGAAAACGCAATGAGCGATGGTGCACGCAGTGCGCAATGGGGAGCACAGGCTGCCAGCCTGTAGCATTCGGCAGCTTGCCGAATGCATGGGCGCAAGCGGAATGCGTAAACGCCGCGGGTCCGCGGCAAGCTGCCGCGGACTACAGGCCAGCGGCCTGTGCTCCCCAGAAGCGACGCGCGCACGCTATCGAGAATTTTCTGGTCCTGTGGGGTTCGATGCAGGTGCGGCCACAGCTCGCGCGACGGGCAGATCACGTTTCCGGAGTTCTTCCACGTTTGGCAATTCGTCGAGGTTGCGCAATCCAAAGTGATCAAGGAAAAACTGTGTCGTCTCATAGAGAAGCGGGCGGCCGGGGATTTCGGCCCGTCCGGCGATTTTGACCAGGCCGCGCTCCATTAATGTTTGCAGCACGCCATCGATGTTCACGCCGCGGACAGCTTCAACGTCCGCGCGTGTGATCGGCTGGCGATATGCAATGATCGCCAGTGTTTCCAAGGCCGGCGCACTCAACCGCGCCGGCTTTGGCGCGGGAAAAAGCTGGCGCACCCACTGGACGTATTGCGGATCGGTCGCAAGCTGCCAGCCTTCCGCCTTTTCGATCAGTTGAAAGGCGCGTTGCTGCTCGATGTATTCGATCTTCAATTGTTCGAGCGAGGCGGTAACTTCGGCTTCGCGCACGCGCGCGAACTCGTTGCGCCCGGCAGCTGCCGGATCATCCTCTGCGCCTTTAATTGCCGTGGCAATTTCACGGATCGAAAGCGGTTTTTGTGCGCTAAAAAGCAGCGCTTCGATGACGCGGGTGAGACTCATGCCCCTATCGCGCTTTGGATGGCGTCCGCGATCCGATCCGCTTGCTTATCGATCATATGGAGATCGCGCCCTTCGATGAGCAACCGAATTTTTGGCTCGGTCCCGGAATAACGGAGAAGCACACGGCCTTTGCCAGAGAGCTCCTTCTCGGCGTCGTTCACCAGTTTCATCACCGTATTTAGCTCCGCGAGCGGGCGTTTTTCTTTCACGACCAAGTTGCGTTGGGCCTGCGGATATTTTTGCAAGCACGTCTTCAATTTGCTTAACGGTTGGCCGGTTTTGTGCATGATGCGCAAAACCTGAAGGGCAGTGATGATGCCGTCGCCGGTGGTGGTGAAATCACGGAAAATGACGTGACCGCTTTGTTCGCCGCCGAGATTAAGTTTTTGCCGCACCATTTCTTCGAGCACATACCGATCGCCGACCTTCGTACGCACGACTATTCCGCCTCGCGCGACGAGCGTTTCGTTGAGGCCAAAATTGCTCATGACGGTGGCCACGACCGTGTTTTGCTCCAGCCGGCCGGCCTCCAGAAGATCGAGAGCCGCAATCGCGAGAATCTCATCGCCATCCACAATCTCGCCGTCTTCGTCGCAAAGAAGAACGCGATCGGCATCGCCATCGTGACTAATGCCGACATCCGCGCTGCTGATCTTAACGATCCGCTGGATTTCTTCCGGATAAATGCTGCCGCAGCTATCGTTGATGTTCATGCCATTCGGCTGGTTGTGCGCCACGGCGACGTCCGCTCCAAGCTCGCGCAAAACGCAGGGCGTCGATTTGTAAGCGGCGCCATTCGCGACATCGACAGCAACACGCATTTCGTCGAGCGACATTCCCTTGGGAAAACTCGCTTTGGCGAATTCCACATAGCGGCCGAGCGCGTCATCGATTCGCGTGGCGCGTCCGATTTTGTTGGCAGTCGGCCGGATGCAATCGATCTCGCCGGTGAACACAAGCTGCTCGATTTTTTCCTCGATCTGATCGTCCAGTTTGTAACCGTCATGCCGGAAAAATTTGATGCCGTTGTCCTGATAAGGATTATGTGAAGCCGAAAGGACGATGCCGGCATCGGCGCGCAACGATCGTGTTATGTAAGCCACCCCTGGCGTAGGCAACGGTCCGATGACAAGGACATCGACTCCAAGTGAGGTGATCCCGGCCACCAGCGCGTTTTCCAGCATGTAACCGGAAAGACGTGTGTCTTTGCCGAGCACGATTTTGGGCCGTGCACCTGCTGGCGTCTTGCGCGGATTTAACTGTGTGAAGACATAGGCGGCTG
>Ga0126381_100010212_pt1 | contig 10562 bp, 6 predicted proteins | sample PanSoiMetPlot_28_FD_96465 | JGI IMG/M metagenome (GOLD analysis project Ga0126381, IMG submission 96465) | Tropical forest soil microbial communities from Panama - MetaG Plot_28 | ecosystem: Environmental > Terrestrial > Soil > Tropical forest > Bulk soil | place: Panama | collected 2016-02-17 | reverse complement strand
TACGATCCACTGGAAATGACGCTCCCCGACCTGGGCCTCCTGGTGATGCAGGATGCGGAGACGGGCGAGCAGGTTTTCGTCGACACCCACGACCGCGGCTTCAGGAAGCGGTTCGCCGCGGTCTCCGAAAAGCGCGAAGCGGCTCTGCGTCAAGCGTTCCGCAACGCCGGGGTCGACACGCTCGAGCTTTCGACCGAAGGCGATCTGGTCGACGCGGTTCTGCGCTTCGCCGATCTGCGCAAGCGCCGCAGTCAGCTTGCCGCCGGAGGCATGCCGATGCATCTGAGCCTCTAGCATGACTTTCGTCTGGCCTGACCTGCTCTGGCTCTTGCTCGCGCTGCCGCTGCTGGTCGTCGCGTATCTGCTGGTCCTGCGCCGCAAGCAGCGCAACGCCCTGCGTTACGCGAGCCTTACCGTCGTCAAGGGCGCGATCGGCTCCGGCTATCGTATCCGACGCCATCTGCCACCGCTGCTCTTCCTGACTGCGCTGGCGCTGATGATCGTCGCCATCGCGCGTCCGAGCGCGGTGGTGCTGCTTCCTTCGCAGCATCAGACCGTGATCCTCGCCATGGACGTCTCCGGCAGCATGCGGGCGAAGGACGTTGAGCCGAGCCGGCTTGAGGCGGCGCAGAACGCTGCGCGCGCTTTCGTGGCGGACCTGCCGAGCAGCACCAAGATCGGCGTGGTGTCGTTCGCCGCGACCGCACAGGTGGTCCAAGCACCCACGGAAAATCGCGAAGACATTCTCGCTGCGATCGAACGCTTTCAGCTCCAGCGCGGCACTGCGGTCGGCAGCGGGCTGCTGGTGTCACTGAAAATGATTTTCCCGGAGGTCGAGTTCGACCTGCGCGCGTCCGATCCGCGACCGTCGGCGGAGCGCGAACGCCGGGGCGTTTCTCTCGATCAGGTACCGAAGTCGGAAAAGCCTGCGTTCAAACCAGAGCCGCCGGGCTCGTATGACGCCGCAGTCATCATCCTTCTCACCGATGGTCAGACCAACACCGGGCCCGATCCGATCGAATCCGCGCGCATGGTGGCCGACCGTGGAGTTCGCGTCTACACCGTCGGGATAGGCACGACCAAGGGCGAGCTCCTCGGTGCCGAGGGCTGGTCGATGCGCGTGCGTCTGGACGAGCCTTCGCTCAAGCAGATCGCCAACCTGACCCAGGGCGAATACTTCTACGCTGGCACCGCGAACGATCTCAAGAAGGTGTATGAGACGCTCAACGCCAAGGTTGTCCTCGAGAAAAAGGAGACCGAGATCACCGCGTTTTTTGCTGCGGCCGCGGCGGTGATCGCGCTGCTTGCGGCGGCGTTGTCGTTGATGTGGTTCAGCCGGATACTGTAGACGACCGCTGGCTCGGAGTCACTCGCGGCTTCAGCATGAGGCGATGTGCCGCTATGCAGCGGGTCTAGTGCAAAGGGCCCGATGGGCTGCCCGAAGGCGTAGCCGCTGCCGGCGAGGCGTGGTGCATGACCATCCGCCATCCTGACGGCGTTCGCAGAAAGACGTTGGTTGCTATCGCTGTGCCGCGCGGCTTGGGGTCGTCTCCTGCGCTCACGTGCTCGTGTGCACTTTGCAGCGCCATTCCCACGGTTTCGACGACGACGATGTCTTCAACCTGGAACGAGAGGCGCGCCTCGCTCGCGAATATCTGTTCCCACCCGGCACGAACCGCGTCGTAGCCGACCAGCCTGGGCCCACCCGGATGGACGCACACGATATCCTCGTCTTCCGCCCAGGTAGCCATCATCGCGTCGATGTCCTTGGCTTCGAACGCCTGATAGAAGGCGAGCGCCGCGTCCTGCGGCGAGGTGAAGATGGTCGGGGTGCGAGCCTTGGGCATCGAGTTTCAGCGAAGCTGACTAGCGGATAGCGCGCGCCAGATCATACACAACATTGGGCGAGAGTTCGCGCATGCATTTGAAATGTCCCAGCGGACATTCGCGCTGAAAACACGGGCTGCATTCGATATCGATTCTGGCGACGCGGGCGAGCGGCGAGAGCGGAGGCGTGAACGCCGGGCTCGACGAGCCGAACAAGGCTACCAGCGGTCGGCCCACGGCCGCTGCCGCGTGCATGAGCCCTGAATCGTTGCTGACGACGACATTCGCCTGCGCCAGAAGGTCGATTGCCGTTCCCAGGTCCGTCCTGCCGCAGGCATTCCTCGCGTCGGGGACCGCCTCCGCGATGGGATCTGCAGCGACGCGATCCTTTTCCGAGCCGATGAGCCACACGGTGTACCCCGAATCGATGAATCGGCGCGCGAGGGAGACGAAATGCTCAGTCGGCCAGCGTTTGGCCGGACCGAATTCGGCGCCGGGACAAAACGCCACGATGGGGCGGCGGGTGGCAAGCCCGAGCGTCCGCATCGCTTCGGCAGCGTGGGTAGCGTCGGGTACCAGCACGGGGATGGGCGAAATCGGCGGCAGTTCGTCGGGGGCGGCTGCGAGCGCGACAAAGCGGTCGACCATGCGAGGAATCGCTCGCGCGTTCAACCGGCGAGCATCGGTGAGCAGCAGTCCGCGCGCCTCCCCGATGTATCCGATCCGGCGTGGGATGCGCGCGAGCCACGGTATCAGGGCCGACTTGAACGAATTCGGCAGCACGTACGCGCGGGTGTAGCCGTTGGCGCGCAATGAACGGGCAAGCGCGCGACGGGCGGCGAGCTTGAGCTCACCATGCCCGATCGGATTGTCGACGATGCTGCGCACACCGCGCATTCGCGCGTACACCGGCGCGCACCATGTGGGCGCCAGCACGTCGACGATCGGCGGCTCGAGTGGCTCGCGCAGCAAAGCGAGCAGCGGCTCGGAAAGGATCGCGTCGCCGACCCATGACGGCGCCACGATCAAAATGCGCTCAACCATCGTTTAGCTGATGACGCCGTGAGCGCCCTCACGCTTCGCGCGGAGCGATCGGCGAGGCGGAGCAGGACTCAAGCGAGCGGAGGCCACCTGCGCCGGGCGCTCGCGCCGCGGCCTCCTGAAAGGGTTCATGTCGGGCCGGCCGGCACAGCGTCGGCCGCCCGCGGCGACTCGCAATTCCCCGTCGATCCCCCCGCTTCGCGTGGGGCCCCGCGCCGGGCTCTCGCGCCGCTATCAGTGGCCGCGCGGCGCTTCTCCCTTGAGGCGGTAGCGCGTGCCGCAATAGGGACACATCGCTTCGCCGGTGGCGGCGACGTCAAGGAAAACCCGCGGATGGCTCGACCACAAGGGCATCGCCGGATTAGGGCAATGCAACGGCAGATCTCGCGCGGTCACTTCAACGACTGGCAGCTCTTTGGCTTCGGGTTGCGGCATAAGCAATGGAACCTGCTTCGGAACCTACTGGAGTGAGCCAGGACATGTGCTTTGGATTCCGGCCATTGACGGCATCGAAGAACATCGCCTGCAGCTTCTGGGTGATCGGCCCGCGTCGGCCGCTGCCGATCGGCCTGTTGTCCAGCTCGCGAATCGGCGTGACCTCCGCCGCGGTGCCGGTGAAAAACGCTTCGTCGGCGATGTAGAACTCATCGCGCGTGATCCGGCGCTCGATCACGGGAATCTTGAGTTCTTCGGCGAAGGTCAGAATCGTCCCGCGGGTGATTCCGTTCAGCGCCCCACCGGACAGATCGGGCGTGTGCAGCTTGCCGTCGCGCACCAGAAACACGTTTTCCCCCGAGCCTTGGCAGATGAAGCCCTGCGGGTCGAGCAACATCGCTTCTTCATAGCCGTCGTGCGTGGCTTCCTGGTTGGCGAGGATCGACACCGCATAGTTGCAAACCGCCTTGGCGTTGCACATCGTGATGTTCGGATGATGATGCGTGAACGACGAGGTCTTCACGCGAATGCCTTTTTCCAGTCCGTCGGCACCGAGATAAGCGCCCCAAGGCCACGCGGCGATCGCAACGCGCACGGGGTTGGATTTGGCGGCCACGCCCATAGCCTCGGAGCCGTAGAATGCGATCGGACGGATGTAACACGACTGCAGGTTGTTCCTGGTCACGCACTGCTTCTGCGCGTCGTCGAGCTCATCCTTCTCATACGGAATCTTCATGCCGAAGATCTGGGCCGAGCGGTACAGCCGGTCGGTGTGGTCGCGCAGCCGGAAAATCGCCGGCCCGCTCGCAGTCTGGTAGCAGCGTACGCCTTCGAATACGCCCAGACCGTAGTGCAGCGTATGCGTCAGCACGTGGGTGTTGGCCTCGCGCCAAGGTACGAGTTTGCCGTCGTACCAGATGAAGCCGTCGCGGTCTGCCATCGACATGATGGTTCTCCGATGCGTCGCCGAAACCACTTATTTTAGCGTATTTCCGGCGTCGACCTCCGACCAGGCTTGTCCGAACACCGCCGTCCAAAGCTCTGCGACAGCCCGGCGTCGCTCGACCTGCGCCTGCGGATCGACCCGTGCTTCATGGGCGCCCTGCAGCCGCAGCTGGTGCTGCAGGCGCCGGTACGCGCGATACGCATCGGCGGCGGCAGAGGCGACGCTTCGCTCGAGCAGCCCCACCTCCGCTGACATCGACAGCAAAGCGATGTTGCCTGCGTTGCGCGTAAGCGCAGGATGGGCGTAACTGAAGGCGAGAACGAGATACTGGACGCTGAATTCGACGTCGACCATCCCGCCCGGATCGTGCTTCAAGTCGAACTGCGCGGTCCGGTTCGGATGCCCCAAGTGCATGCGCCGCCGCATGCTGACAACATCGGCGCGCAACTTTGCGGGATCTCGAGCGAGCCTCAAGATCGCCTCGCGCAGCGCCTCGAATGCCGCGCCGATGGAGCGGTCTCCCGCCACGAAGCGGGCTCGTGTCAGCGCTTGATGCTCCCAGGTCCATGCATGCTCGACCTGGTAGGAGTGAAAGCCGGCGAAGCTCGACACCATCAGTCCGCTGACGCCGTCGGGACGAAGCCGCAGATCCGTGTCGTACAAACGGCCCGCCGGAGTGATGCTGGTGAGCCAAGTATTCATGCGCGTCGCGAGGCGGGCGTAGCGTTGCGATCCGACTTCGTCCTCGTCGTCATACAGAAAAACCAGATCGAGGTCGGACGCGTAACCGAGCTCCTTGCCGCCGAGCTTGCCGTAACCGATGATCGCGAACTTTGGCGGCGGCGCCTTCGGTCCCTGCATCTGCGTCCAGCAACAGGAAAGCGTGGCTTCGAGCACGACGTCGGCCAGTGCCGAAAGGTGATCGGCGAGGCGTTCAACAGTGAGCCTGCCGGTCAAGTCCTGAGCCAGCAGGCGAAAACTTTGAGCGTGCTGGAAGTGACGAAGGTCGTCCATCTGCCGCTCGACATCGCCGTCATGCGCCGAAAGCGGAGTTGCGAGCTCTGTTCGCCAGGCGTTCCAGTCGGGCTCGGCGAACAGGGTCCTGCTGTCCAGCAGTTCGTCGAGCAGAATCGGATGCTGTGTGAGGTGTTCTGCCGCCCACGCGCTCGCGCCCATCAGCTCGGCGAGCCGAGGCAGCACCGGTGGATGCTCGATCAGCAGCGCGAGGTAGGCACTGCGACCACTGATGGCTTCGAGCAGGCCAAGCAGCCGCTCGAGCACGGTCCGCGGTTCATTGGTCATCGCTGCCGCGCGCAGCAGCTGCGGCACCAATGCATCGAAGCGCTGGCGCGACAGCGGTGGAAGCTGAAGATAGCGCGCGCTGGCGCGAAGACGTGCCAGCGACGCGATTACTGCTTCCGGATCGGAGTAGCCCGCCGCGGCGAGGGAGGCGGTGCGCTCTTCACTCGGCGCGGGATCGAGCCATACCGCCGACAGCGAATCTTCCGCTTCGGCGTCGGCCTCGCTGAACAAAGCATCGAAATGGCGCTCGACGATGGCGCGCTGACGCACCAGCGCGCGCTCGAACGCCGCCGCGTGATCGAAGCCGCTGGCAAGCGCCAGCGCTTCGCGCTCCGACGTATCGGCAGGCACGTCCTGCGTTTGTGCGTCATCGCGGTATTGAAGGCGGTGCTCGGTATTGCGCAGGAACACGTACGCTTCCGCGATCTCGGCAACTGCGGCGGCCGGCAGCAAGCTTCGATCGCCGAGGGCGGCAAGCGCCGCGAGCGTTTCGCGCTGGCGAAGGGCGCTCTCGCGTCCGCCGCGCACGAGTTGCAGCGCCTGGACAATGAATTCGATTTCGCGAATTCCACCGGGACCGAGCTTGAGGTTGGCGGCATAGTCCAGGCGGCGTCCCTGCTCGCGGATCTGCCGGTGAACATCGCGCAAACCCGCGTACGCGTCGTAGTCGAGATACTTGCGAAAGACGAACGGCGTGATGAGGCGCACCAGGTCGTCGCCGCGATCTCCGGTCAGTGGCCGCGCCTTGAGCCAGGCGTAACGCTCCCAGGTCCGCCCCTGGGTGACGAGGTAATGCTCGAGCGCGGCGAACGACGATGAAAGCGCCCCCGATTCCCCGTAAGGCCGCAATCGCATGTCGACGCGGAACACGTAGCCTTCGGGGGTAGGCTCGCTTAGAGAAGCGATGATGCGGCGGCCGAGCCGATCGAAAAACTCCTGATTCGACACTGGCCGGGGACCGCTGGTGACACCGTCCTCCGGGTAGACAAAAACCAGATCGATATCCGACGAGACATTGAGCTCGCCGCCTCCCAGCTTGCCCATGGCGACAACGATCAGTTTTTGCACTGCGCCGCTCTCGGCTCCCACGGGATCGCCGTGAATGTCGGCAAGCCAGCGAGCGTGGGACGAAGCGGCGATGGCGACCGCGATTTCGGCGAGGCGGGTGACTGTGGTGCAGACTTCGCCGAGATCTGCGCGCCGGGTCAAGTCGCGCAAGAGCACGGTCAGGAAGACTCGGCGTCGCAAGTCGCGCAGGCCGGTTGCAAGCACGCCGGCATCCAAAGCGTCGGCAAGCTGCTGCTGCGTGTGTTCATTCCAGCGCCACGGATGCTCGATCGCGGCGAGCACGTCGCCAACAAGCACCGGCTCTGCGCTGCGGAGCCGATCGGCGTAGCGGCTGAACTGGAAGGCCGCGGCGAGGTCTCTCGGGAGATCCGCCGCGGCGGCCATCCCGTTCCGGGGTAACATTGGGCGAACGCCGCCTATTATGCCTGTCGCCTCTGCCTCCCCAAGCCCAATCGCGGCGTTGCGTTCCGGGCTTCTAGCTCTCTGGCGGGTTGCCCGCGTAGTGTTCCTGGGCGCCGTCATCGCCTTCTGCGTTTCGCTGCTGCTGCTTCGCTATGTGGGACTTCCGTGGATCGAGTCGAACCGCGACCAGCTTGCGCGCCTCTTATCCAGCAAAATCGGCCATCCCGTAGAGATCTCCACCCTGACCACGGGCTGGGATGGCTGGAATCCGACCCTCGACCTGCGTGGATTCCGTCTGATCGACCCGGACAACGGCGCGGAGCTGATCAGCTTGCCCGCGGTGCGCCTGGTCATCGCCTGGACATCTCTCCTGTTTGTCGATCTGCGCATGAAAGAGTTGGCCATCGAAGGTCCACAGCTCATCGTCCGGCGCGACGCTGACGGTGTCCTGCATGTCGCCGGTGCGACGTTCGATCCTGCGTTGCGCACCAGCGACAGACCGCTCGCGCAATGGGTCCTGCGGCAGCCGCGCATCCTGATCCACGACGCGACCATCGTCTGGCGCGACGAGCTGGCCAACAGCTCCGAGCTCGTCGTCGAAAGAGTCGAGCTGCGCCTCGAAGATCGCTTCGGCCATCATCGGTTCGGGCTCAAGGGTATCCCGCCACCGCAACTCGCCGCGCCGGTCGATTTCCGCGGCGATGTCAGCGACCTCTCTCTGGGCGATTGGCACATGATGAAGGCACGCTTTTATGCGCGTGTCGATTACGCCGACATCGCCGCGTGGCGGGAATGGCTGCCTATGGACATTCCCATGCGCAGCGGCAAGGGAGCGCTGCGCGTATGGTCCGACTTCGAAGGCGGGCGAGCGCGGGAGATCGTCGCCGATGTGGTCCTTGCGGATGTTCAGACCCGGCTCGCATCGGACTTGCCCGAGCTCGAGCTTTCGGGTCTGCAAGGGCGTCTGGGCTGGAGCGACGATGGCAAGCGCCGCGAGTTCTACACGCAACACCTCACCTTCGCCGGGCCGTCAGGCGCGTCCTTTGCGCCGACCGACTTCAGATTGACCATGCTGTCCGGCGCAGGAGGCACGAACGCAGGCAAGATCGAATTCACTCGCCTCGAGCTCACGCCGCTGCGGCAGATGGCCGCGTTTTTGCCGCTGCCGGCGAAATGGCGCGAAGACCTGGCCCGCGTTGCGCCTCGCGGAACACTCGAGCGAGGCACCCTTGAGTGGCGAGGCGAGCCTCAAGCGCCGCAAGCGATCAGTGGATCCGGACGCTTTGTCGACCTGGGGTATAGCTCGCAGGGAGATGTGCCGGGGTTGAGCGGGCTCACCGGCAGCTTCGACGCAACGCCGCAAGGCGGCACGCTCAAACTCGACAGCAAGGCTTTGAACTTCGAGTATCCGCGCATTTTTGCGGAGCGCCTCGCGTTCGATACCATGCAGGGACAGGTGCGCTGGCACCGCGACCACGATTCGATGGTGTTCGAATTCGATCAGGTTGCGTTCGCCAATCAGGACTTGGCCGGCACTGCCAAAGGCGAGTACGTCGCCGAAGCGCAAGGCCCGGGCAAGATCGACATGACCGCGCAGCTCAGTCGCGGCGGCGCGCAGCAGGTCTATCGCTATGTGCCCATCATCATCAATGCCGATGTGCGCGAATGGCTGCGCCGCGCGCTTGTCGCAGGCACGACCAGCGACACACGCTTGAAACTAAGCGGAAAGCTCACCGACTTCCCCTTTGTCGACGGCAAAACCGGCCAGTTTCAGGTGCTGATCAAGGCGCAGGGGGCAACCCTCGATTACCTCGAGCGCTGGCCAGCGATAACCGGCATCGACGCCGAGGTGCGCTTCGAGGGCGCGCGCATGGTGGTGGACGCCAAACACGGCAAAGTCGCGGGTTTTGATCTCGCGCATTGCAAAGCGGACATCGCCGACATGCGTCTCCCGCACCCCGTGTTGCACATCGACGGAGAGGGTTCGGGGTCGACCGCCGAGGCGTTGCGGTTCATCAATGAGACTCCGGTCGCGGACTGGATCGACCACGCGAGCGACGGCGCGAGCGCGATCGGAAGCGGAAAGCTCACGCTCAAACTTGGTCTTCCCCTCGGCAAGCCCGAGAACAACACGGTGGCGGGCGAGTACACCTTCGACAACAATCGGATGGTGGTAGTCGGAGGAGCGCCGGCGGTGAGCCAGTTGAATGGCAAGCTCGCATTCACCGAGCGCAGCGTCGATTCGTCGGGATTGACAGGCGATATTCTCGGTGGACCGGCGCGCTTCTCGGTGGCGACTGGCGAAGGTCGTGTGCGCGTCGAGGGCCAGGGCTCGTTGAACCTCGGCTTGTTGCGCACTGAGTTTCCGCAGCACATGCTGCTCGCCCGGCTGTCCGGCATCACCGACTGGCGCCTGGGGGCGAATATCTTGCATACGGGCTCGAACCTCGAGCTCGAATCCAGCTTGAAGGGCGCCGTTATCGATCTTCCCATGCCGGCTCGCAAAGCTGCTCAAGATGTGGTTGCATTCAAGATCGAGCGCCGCCTTACCGCACCCGGCCGCGACATGATCGCTGCAAGCTACGGGCGCCTCGGGAGGCTGGTCATCGATCGCAAGCTCACCGAGAGCGGAGCGGTCGCCGAGCGTGCGCTGCTCTCGTTGGGATCGACCTCTGGCGAGCCGGAGCGCCGTGGGTTGTGGGTGCGCGGCGAAGTCGATGCTGTCGACTTCGACGGCTGGTTGCTGGTTAAGGATCAACTGGGCTCGGGAGACGCGGAAGAGCTGCCGCTCTCAGGGGTCGAAGCGTCTGTGCGCGCGCTCGATGTCTTCGGTCGCAGCTTCAACGATCTGCACATCGGCGCCTCCCGTGCCGGGAACGACTGGCAGTTCGACCTGCGCGGCCGCGAAGTGCAGGGGAGCGGGCGCTGGCAGGCATCTGCACCTGGGCGGCTGGGCGGGCGACTCACTGCCCGCTTGCAACGGTTCATGACGCCGGGCCCGGCGGCGATTGCAAGCGCAGCGCCTCCTTCCAAAGCAGACGGCGCGACCAGTCCGTGGCCTGCCATCGACATCGTCGCCGACTCGTTCACCGCCAAAGGTCACGAGCTCGGCAAGCTGCAGCTGCTCGCGCAGCCGACCGACACAGACTGGCGCATCGAGCGGGTCACACTGACCAACGACGAGGGCACACTCGAGGCAAGTGGCTGGTGGCACAGCGGCCGCCGCTCGCAGCAGACCGAATTGGATGCCAAGCTGGACGTGCGCGATGCGGGAGGCTATCTCGCCCTCTTCGGTCTGCCCGATGCCGTTCGTGGTGCGCCGACCAAGCTGCAAGGACAAGTGAGCTGGGCCGGCAGCCCTCAGGACTTCGACTATCCATCGCTCAATGGCAGCTTTCGCATCGACACCGGACCCGGCCAGTTCATCAAGCTCGATCCGGGCGTGGGCAAGCTGCTCGGCGTACTGTCGCTTCAGTCGCTCAAGAGGCGGCTCGCCTTCGACTACAAGGACGTATTCGGCGAAGGCTTTGCATTCGACGAG
>Ga0126381_100010211_pt1 | contig 10562 bp, 6 predicted proteins | sample PanSoiMetPlot_28_FD_96465 | JGI IMG/M metagenome (GOLD analysis project Ga0126381, IMG submission 96465) | Tropical forest soil microbial communities from Panama - MetaG Plot_28 | ecosystem: Environmental > Terrestrial > Soil > Tropical forest > Bulk soil | place: Panama | collected 2016-02-17 | reverse complement strand
CGGGGTCAGCTCGCCGTTCTTGCCTTGGCTGTTGACTGTCCCGCTGCTAGCATTTTTCTATCTCGGTCCGGCCTACCGCGCCCGCCTAATAGTCCTCGGCGTCGTGGCACTCAACCTGGTCGGGTTCTACGTCGTCTACGCGCTCAATCAAGAATTTCCGCAGCACGTGCCGCTCTCCTCCCTGCAGGGTATTGGTATCGTGTCGAGCCTGTGTGCCGCCGTCTACGTCACGATGATGGCCGTCTACTACGCCAACATTCTGGCCTCACAGGCCGGATTGGAAGCCGAGGTCAGGCGCCACCTTGCCACCGCAGCCGAACTGCGCCGTGCCACCGCCGAGGCGGAGCGCGCCGGCAGGGCAAAATCAGAATTCCTCGCGAGAATGAGTCACGAGCTGCGTACCCCTCTCAACGCGGTCATCGGCTACAGCCAGATGCTGCTCGAAGCGGCACACGACGGCAATAACCAAATGGCGGCCGACCTGGAAAAAATCCACACTGCCGGCCAGCACCTGCTCAACCTCATAACCGAGGTCCTCGATCTTTCTAAGATCGATGCCGGGAGGATGGAGCTTTTCTATGAACCAGTCGACCTCGGAACGCTACTCACAGAATGCCTCGAAAGCCAGCGCGCGCTCGTGGAAAGCCACAACAATACCTTAACTGTGGAATTCAGTGATAGGCTTGGCGTCATTTCCTGCGATGTCAAAAAATTAAGGCAAGCCGTCACCAATATCATCGAAAATGCCGCGAAGTTCACCCACGACGGCCGCATCGTTGTTGCCGCGGCGCGCGCATCTCACGACACTGAGGAACGGCTCGTGGTATCGGTTCGTGACAGCGGGCTCGGTATCGGTGGCGCCGATATGCCGAAGCTCTTCGACGTATTTACCGAGGCGACTGATTCGACTCCGACCAAATATGGCAGCGCCGGGTTGGGTCTCGCGCTCAGTCGAAAGCTGATGGAGCTGATGGGCGGATCGATCTCGGTCGAGAGCGAACTCGGGGTCGGTAGTTGCTTTACTCTCACGCTGCCGGTGACACCGCAAGACATTGAGTGCAACGCCGCGACCCCGATCGGGCCAACGCTGGCGCCGGGGGATCATCCGCCACGGGGCTCGGTATTGATTATCGACGACGACCCGGAGTCGCTGGAACTGACCGAGCGCATGCTCCGCAAAGAGGGCTGGGAGACTCTGGTTGCAAGAAACGCATCGGAGGCACTCGACCTCGCCAGATCGGCGCTTCCCTCAATGATCTTGCTCGATGTCTTGATGCCGGACATGGACGGCTGGGAATTGCTGCGGGCGCTTAAGGCCGATCCAAGTGTTGCGGCGCGTCCGGTGGTGATGCTCAGCGTGGTCGACAACCTGGAACGAGGGGTTGCGCTCGGCGCCGCCGATCACCTCACCAAACCACTGGATCGCGAGCGGCTTATGAGCGTTCTTAACCGGCTTGCGGCGGAGAACCCGGCGGCTTCGAACGTACCCCAGCGCTTTCGCAACATGCTGGAGGACGACGTCAAAAGTCTCCTCGATCCATCAACCCTGGAGACCTTCAGTGCCTAAGATACTGCTGGTGGAAGACAACGAGGTCAACCGCGACATGCTGATGCGTCGATTACAACGCCAAGGCTTCGCCGTGTGTTTTGCGGTCGACGGCCCGAGCGGTGTTGCAAGCGCCGCGCAGGAGCGGCCGGACGTCATCCTCATGGACGTCGCGTTGGGCAAGATGGATGGCTGGGAGGCGACGCAACTCATCAAGGCCAACCCGCACACCACGGCGATTCCCATCATCGCCCTGACGGCGCACGCGCTGGCCGGCGATCGCGACAAGAGCATCGAAGTCGGCTGTGCCGATTTCGATACCAAACCAGTCGATTTGCCGCGACTTTTGGAGAAGATTCACGCCTGCCTCGCGGCATCGGCCCGGCAATCGGATCCACGGCCGTCCGAGGACTTGAGAGCGCCTAACGCCAACAGCAAACCGGACAATGGACGGGGAATCCTCGCATAGCGCTCGCGGCGTCCCACGCATCAGTGCAACGTTCAATCCGCTCGCGCACAGAGGAAATCGATAGCGATGTCATCGACCGCAACCGCTACGGCGCTTGACCCGCTCATGGGCAGTCTGCGCGAGTATCGCGATCCCCGCGGAATCGATCTTCTTGGTCGCACCGCCGAGTTTCTCCGTTGGCAGGATCTGCGCCGTAGCAATGGTTATTGGCCCTATTCGCGATCGACCGAAGCGGCTCCCCTGGCGATTTGCGCGGCCAAGGACGACAGCGGTCGGCCGGTTCGCGGCGTGAACTTTGCCTCACAGGACTATCTGAGCCTCGCCTCGCACCCCGAGATCAAACGGGCCGCCACGGAAGCGATCGCGGAGTACGGGGTCCATAGCGCAGGCTCCGCCGCGTTTCTCGGCAACACCAAATATTCCATTGCCTTGGAACAGAAAATCGGCGAATTCCTGCAAATGGAGCACGTTGTGCTGTTTCCGACCGGCTGGGCCGCCGGTTACGGCGTTATCAAGGGGTTGGTGCGGCCCACCGATCATATCGTCATGGATGGTTTGGCTCACGCCTGTCTACAGGACGGGGCCGCCGCCGCCACAAGCAACGTCTATCTGCATCGGCATCTTGATGCCACGTCAGCGCGACGCTGGCTCAGTAGGATCCGCGCGCGCGACACCGAAAATGCCATCCTGGTGGTGACTGAGGGATTGTTTTCGATGGATTCGGACACGCCGGACCTCGCCGCGTTTCAAGCCTTGTGTCACGAATACCAGGCCACCCTGATGGTTGACGTTGCCCATGACCTCGGTTGCATCGGAGACGATGGACGCGGACACATCGGGCTACAGAAGATGTTGGGCGCTATCGACTTGGTGATGGGAAGCTTTTCGAAGACGTTTGCATCAAACGGCGGCTTCGTTGCCTGCAAGTCGCGAGCGGTAAAAGAATATCTGCGCTATTTCAGCACCTCTGGCACGTTCTCGAACGCACTCTCGCCGATTCAGGCTGCGATCGTCCTCAAGGCGTTCCAGATTGTTGACTCAGACGAGGGACGTTCGCTGCGGTCCTGTTTGATCGGAAATGCGAGCGATTTGCGCCGACGCCTGAACGAGGCGGAGATGGAGGTCTATGGGCAACCCTCGGCGATTGTCGCGGTCAAGATGGGCACCGAACGGCTCGCGCGCCGGGTCAGCAGACTGTTGCCCGAACTTGGGCTCGTCGCCAATTTGGTGGAGTTTCCCGCCGTCGCCAAAGGTGCCGCCCGATTCCGGCTCCAGGTGATGGCCCAGCATAGTCCTGAAAACATCGCCGATGCGGTCGCCCTGTTGAGCCTAGCGCTGCGTGATGCGCGCCTCGAGAACGACGCGCGTACGGCGCTGCAGGTTTCGGCCGCCTGATCGGTCGCTGACAAGGCGCGCATGTCCGTGCGCGTCAAGAATTGGTGTTCAGGCCCGGCCTGGTGGCATGCCCCTTAACCCCACGACGGCCGCGGCTTGCACGTGCGGTGCACGCCGCGATCAACCACCCATCACAAAGTCCACGCATTGTCGGAATTCTCACTACGATCGTTTAAATTCTCGGGCTCAGACTGCGAGGAACGAGGGAGCCAGTTTCATGTTCTCAAAATATGGACTTTTGATCGCGGTCGGAATTTTTGTTCCTATGCCCGCACTGGCCGAAGGCGGGCTGATGCAGGGGGCGTGCATGAATGATATCAAATCGCTGTGCGGCTCGATCCAGCCGGGCGGAGGGCGCGTTCGCGACTGTATGAAGGACCATCGCACGCAGTTGTCCATCGCCTGCAAGGGCGGCCATCGCTGATCGGATGCTGGAACGCGGCCGGGGCCAATCCGCTGGCGCCTCCGCTGTCATAAAGTCGGCGCCCAAGGCCGGGGATTGATCCGGCGACCACCGGGAGCCACAATTGGCGCCGGATTTGAAAACGGCGGGCCGGCGGCGCCGCAGCTGCGTTGCCACCAGATCGTTGAACGACGTCTGCGCGGCGCGTCTGACATTGCGGAATCTCGCGCGCGAATGACCTTGTGGATCTCTCGGCCCGCTGGTGTGGGCCTGTAAGCACGCCCACACGCGCCGATACCGAAAGCTCTGCGTGAACGCCGCGGTCGTCTTGCAGCAGCGCGCGATCAGTCAGAACTTCATTTAGACACCAACGCCGGTGCCCTTTGGTGATCCGCGCGCTTTGCGAGGCCCTCGCGCGGGAACCGCGCCGATACGATCACCCCGCGGCCGTCTACCCGATTCTTCACCGTCAGGGTTCCACCGGCGGATTTGACGCGCTCGCGCATGCCGACAAGGCCAAAACCGGCGCCGTATCCGGAATCGCGCAGTCCACCGCCGTCGTCGGTCACCGCAACGGCCACATGTCCGTCGGCTTCCCGCTTGGCACTGATCTTGATCCGCGTCGGCTGACCATGTCGCATGGCATTACTGAGGGCTTCTTGAACGACGCGATAGAGCGTTTCGTCGAGCCGATCACCGAAGGTGTTGGAACCAAGGCGGGTCTCGAGATCGATTGAGGGATAGCGCTTTTGCCAGAAGGCCACCAAGTTATCTACGGCGCGGACGAGACCAAGCTCGGCTACGACGTGCGGCCGCAGAAGTCCGAGGATGCCCCTCACCTGCCGCTGCATTTGACCGATTGTCTCCCGGATGGTTTCGAGGCGCGTGCCAATCTTGGCGCTCGTACGCGCGGCGTCTTCCTTTTGAATGCTCGCGACATCGGCGCTAACCGCGAACAGCAGCGGCGCGATGTCGTCGTGGAGATTGCGCGCGAGCTCGGCCCGCTCCTCTTCCTGGACCGCCATCACCTGAGCCTCCAATCGGCGATTGCGCCTGTACATATCACCGAGTCGCCACGCCATCTGGTTGAAGCCGCGGCACACGCGAACCAGTTCCAGTGGGCCGCCTTCGGCCAAACGCGGTCGGTAGTCGCCACTGCCGATCCGTGCGAATGCCATCGCCATCTGGTCCAACGGCTTAAGCGCACGACCGAGCATCCAATACACCAACCCCAACACCAAACTAGAGAGCAGCGCCAGCATCGTCAGCGAGATGATCGCATCGTTCCAGGCTTCATCGACCTCGTTGTGCGAGTCGGCCTCAAGCAAGATCGTTCCCAGCGTGGCAAACCGATCAGGCAATTCAATGCGCGCGGTGAGCGGAGCGGTAGCCAAAACGCCATGGAACCACGCTGGTGCACGATTGCGCGCAACGAAGGGCGTCGATGTAGCGGCTGCCACGTTGTTAGGGGCCACCAACGAGACACGCAGGTGCCGGTCGCCGTCAAAGCCACCAACCATCATGCGCAACCAGCGGGGCGGGTTGGCGGTTTCACTGAGAGCGGCGATCGCGCTATCCACGGTGTGCTCCCCGACCAGGATCGCCGTATGCATCTCGTTCCCGACCTTGTGGGCAGCGTGCCAGTAGATGGCGACGCTGCCGAGGCCCAGGCTTGTGGTCAGAACAAGGGCAATCCAGATTACAAACTGCAAACGTAACGTCATCATCCCCCCCGGCCGCGGCTGAGATTCGGCAGCAGACCAGACCCCCTGAGCCCCCTATATTGGTTCAAGAACTGAAAAAGGTCAGCGCCCCGCGACTTCATATTTATATGAGGATGCTGCGGTTGATTGCTGCGGGATAAATGTTTGCCATATAGTCCCGACAAAATTGCCAATCATTCCCTCGATGCGCCCAACAACTGCCGTATTTCCGCCTGTTGTTCCACACTTTTTCTCCGTTCCGCGCGTTGTACCCGCAGGCGCGAGGCTTCCGCGGCCCTACGACCCCCATATTGCCGCGGCCGCGATCCGCGCGGGAGGGGCCAATCCGGCGTTGAAAAGCGCTGCTGTTACGTGACGATGTTTGAATCGAGCGGATCGCGCGACGGGCCCCGGCGTTCATGCCGGGGGTTCAGAGCGCCCTTGGTTCTCGATGTACTGCCGAAGGATCTCAATACGGCGCCGCCAACCGAACCAATGAAATAGCTCGGGGACCGGCGCGGAACATTTACAACGCCTGCCTAGTCTAGGAGGGGCGTTGCGGCGCCGCGATCGCATGCGCGAGTCAAAGGTGTGACGGGCTGCACGCAAGCTGCCGAATTGGCTACCCGGTTCCGAAGCGCGCAAAGCGAGAGCGAAGGCGTTCAAGGAGATCAGCGCCGCGTACGGTTTCACCGCGGGGGACATCCAGCGATTCGCTTTTCCCGATCGCGCCGTGATCGCTGACACGCTTTTTCCGCGCAGAGTCGTAGGGTTGCTTCCGGCAGGTCGGCAGGTCAGAAAAACGACGGATCGACATGCGCCTCGTCCGCCCGACGCGCGTCTGTCGACGGGGAGAGGCGGTCAAAATGTGGCTCTCACGCCCGCATAGGCCGCAAACGGCATCCCTGGAAGAAAGGTTCGGGGATCGTTGAGGACGAGAAAATTGTTGGCCCCGAATGTATTGCTGTTGAAGCCTCCATTATCGAAGAAGGTGCCCGCCGCAAAGTAGTGCTGGTTGAAGAGGTTCTGGATCAGTCCGAACACCTCCACGTTCTTGGTGACCTGATACGAGCTGTGAAGATTCACCAGCCAATAGGGCGGGACCTTCGGGTTCTGATTGGAATCATCGTGGATGAGATACTGGGTGCCGAAGACGAGGAGGTCGCCACCCAACTTCCACGCATCCGTGATCTGGTACTCGGCCGAGAGCTTGAAACGCTGGTTCGGAATGCCCGGGATATGGTCGCCCGGGATGACGAAAATGAGCCCGTCAGCGTTGGCAAACGGATTGTTCGGCGACTGCAGGGTAAGATTGGTCTCGTAGATGGCGTTAATGAAGGTATAGTTGGCGCTGACAGTCCAACGATCCCACGTGTAGTTGACCTTCGCCTCGACCCCTTCCCGCAGTGTTTTCGCCGCGTTCTGGAAAAACCCAAACATCGGCACCACCGCGCTTGCCACGTTGATGATGTCGTTGGTGGTGTTCGTGTGGAAGACACCCAAGCTCCAGGTCAAGAGCCCGGGCTTTTGCGTTGCGCCCGCACCCTGTTCCTTGGTGACAACCTGGGCCGCGCTGCCGGTGCCGATCTCGCCTCGTAGCCCGGCCTCATAGGTGTGGGAGACGACCTGCTGAAGCGGAGGATCAGAAATCAGGAAATTGTCGATCATGCACGGGTGGGCGGGATCGGCACACCCAAGCTCAAGTGGCGTCGGGGCCCGGTTCGCCTCCGAATAGCCCGCATACGCCGTGAGGTTCGGCGTGATCTTGTATGTGAAGCCGATCACCGGATTGAGGCGTTGATACTTTTCACTGCTGGTAAGAGTCGGGCTCTGACCGGTTTCATCCTGTAGACTGATTTGCGCGAGGTTGAATCGGCCGCCCGCTGTAAGCGAGAGCAACGGGGTGATGTCGAAGGTATCGGTCGCGTAGACGCCCGTATAGGTGTTTAGCGCCAGCAAGCTTACAGGTGAGAGGTCGGCGGCCGGCTGGTCGATGAAGACCCCGGTTCCGTTGACGAACAGGTTTTGGTCAATCGTCCCAAGTTCACTGGTTCCAGTGAACTGCGAGTGGCCGTGATCGACACTCACCCCCACTGTTACATGATTGCCGTGGCTGAACACCTCCCCGGTGCTCGTGGCCTGGAGCGAACCGCCATAGCTGTTGGTCGACGTCCAGTTACGGTCAATTTCACCGAGGAAAGCGCCAGGCGAAATGGTGTCCGGCGTCGGATGATTGATATTGATTGGGGTCACGCCGTCGCCGATACACAGCTCGCCCGGGAAAGGTCCGCCAGGATCGCACGGCTGTCCGTCGGTGCCGTTGCCGTCGATGTGGCCTTGCCAAAAGCCGCGATAGTAGCCGATGCCCTGCATCGAGAACGTGTCTGTCGGCTTCCAGCTGGCGGTTCCTTCGAGGAAGGCGAGCTGAAGATGCGTATTCTGCGGCGACGTATAGACGGCTGACCAGCGCTGATTGAGCAATTCGATCGGGGTGGCCGCCACGGCTCCCAGCTTGTTGTCTGCCCCCGTGAATTGTAGGTGAAACTCGGTCTGGTCGCCCCGCGCGCCCAGGTCTGCGTAGATCCGGTCCACTTGCGAGGATGAAGAAAAATCGCGCCACCCATCATCGTGGACGCTATCGGCAGTCACGTAGGCCGAGTAGTTGCCGTTCTGGACTCCCGCCTGCGCCGCAGCGCCGATCCGGCCAAACGATCCCCCGCGAACCTCGACCTCTTCGCCGTGGTAATTGAAACCGTTCTTCATCTCGATCGAAGCCGCCCCGCCGATAGCGTTGAGGCCGAACACGGGATTATTCGGCATCAGGGTCATGCGATTGATGGCCATTTCTGGGATCAAGTCCCAGTTGACCACGTCGCCCCAGGCCTCGTTGATGCGCACGCCGTTCTGGTACACCGCGATTCCCTGTGGGGTTCCCTGCACCGGCGAGGCGGTAAATCCGCGGTAGTCAAGGTTGATCTGGAATGGATTGCCGGACTGATCGCTAGGCGCCACAAAGGGAATCCCCTGGATTATCGCCTGGAAGAAGTCGGGCGTCTTGGTGTGCGAGAACGTTGCCGATCCCACGCTGAGGACGTTGGAGGGTACCTTATTGATATCGATCTCTGCCCCCGGCACGGGAGAAACCCCGACGACTTCGATCGTTGGCAGCGCTTCCTGGGCCCCGGCAACGGCCGAGCCCAGCGCGGACGCTGCCACCACCACCATCGCGCCGCGAAGCGCACTGCGTCTCATTGCCCCTCCAGACATCCCCATTTCCCGGTGCGAGTCGTCCGCAACACCGCGCGACCACCGCATCTTAAGCGTGGCGATGTGTCGGCGGCGCTGACGCCCGCTGTGCATCCATTCGGGAGTCGACACCCCGTCCCTTCGCGTTCCGCCATCGCCTATCCGTTGACAGCGACGGAAAAAACGCAACAGTCCGATCCATCCCCCCGAGTCGACTGTGGCAATCTAGGAGACATTCGCCGGCCGAAACAAGAGGCGAGCTTCCTATAAATTCGGAACATTATTCCCGGAACTTCTCCTGGAATCTCCCGAAGGTGGAATTCACGATTATTAATTCTGGGCTTCTGGGGGTGCTACGGCGTTGCCAGGACCGTTCGCACCGTTCGCGGCCCCAGGGCGGGGTTGTTCGGCCTCGTCGTCGCAAATATTGAATAGTCATCAGACCAGACAGCGCGTTGTATTCGCATTCCCCGATCGGGTTGAGCGGGTCAGAGCGCCCGCACGTGTTCGTTTCGTTGGTATGGCTGGCTCCTTGCCATTGAAACCGGCCGGCGCAGCCGCTCGATGCGATTGCGCCCATCACGGGTACTTTCTCGTACTTTCCTCCCAGCTTTCTGGATCACAGGCTGTGAGCGTCTGCTTTGCGGTATCAATGCCAACGAAAACTTCGCTACACTTTGCCATGGTGCGCCCTCGTGCGTTGCGGGTCTGCTCGGCCCACCCGGGCGGGTCGCGTGCTCTGTGATGGCACTTGGGGTGGGCACTGGGACGACGGAGATAACGTCGGGTGTGCTTTGCCCACACACGGCGAGGGGCGAGGTGCGCGATGAGTGTAATGAGGCTCTACTACGGCCCCGGTGCGTGTTCGCTGGCGCCGCACATTGTGCTCGAGGAGGTTGGGGCCCGGTTCGAGCTGTCGCGCGTCGACCTTGCCGCCAACCAGCAGAACAGTCCCGAGTATCTCCGCGTCAACGCCAAGGCGCGCGTGCCGGCGCTCGACGACGGGGACTGGATCCTGACCGAGGCGCCGGCCATTCTGCGCTACATTGCGACGCGCCATCCGGCCGCCGGGTTATGGCCATGGGATCCGCGGGAGGAGGCGCGCTGCGCGGAATGGCTCAATTGGCTTTCGTCGACCATTCATGTCGCTTTTGCTCACATCCGGCGTGCGGCCCGCTATACGACGGACCCGCGCGCGGCCGAGGACGTCGTAGCCACCGCCAAAAAGACCTGCCGCGAGCTCTGGCAGGCGGTCGACGCGAAAATCGGCGAAGGGCCTTGGGCGATCGGCGAGCGCTACAGCGTCGCCGATCCTTATCTGCTGGTCTACTGGACGTGGGGACGTGGGCCCGTTCTCGGCTTTGATATGGCGCGTGATTTCCCGCATTGGACGGCGCACGCGCGCCGCCTCGCCGTCAGGCCCGCGGTGCAGAGGGCTTTTGCGACCGAAGGGTTGACATTGCCGGCGTAATGCCGGTTCCGGTGGGCGCGCGAAGGCAGCGCATGCTCCCTTCAGGTAAGATGCCACACGACGAGCCTCGCCGGACCCGTGAACTGGGTCGCACCGTCACGGGGTTCGCGTCGCGTATGCGAGACCCTGCCGACCGATGATGACGGGAGAGGTCAGCGCCAGGCAACAGGGGACGGCGATCATCCAAGAGCGGCGATGACCTCGTCGGCCGTCATCACTGCGGCGACATTCTGCATGGCGTATTGGACCGAAGCACGGTGCCAGTCGGCGTTCATCGTCGAGCAGCAGTCCTCCGGCACGACGACGAAATAGCCCTTGTCAGCTCCCGT
>Ga0126381_100010210_pt1 | contig 10562 bp, 19 predicted proteins | sample PanSoiMetPlot_28_FD_96465 | JGI IMG/M metagenome (GOLD analysis project Ga0126381, IMG submission 96465) | Tropical forest soil microbial communities from Panama - MetaG Plot_28 | ecosystem: Environmental > Terrestrial > Soil > Tropical forest > Bulk soil | place: Panama | collected 2016-02-17 | reverse complement strand
TCAGATTCCAATCGGAATGACATAGACGCGTCTTTCTTAGCCACAATCGCCAAAAATACCCGCGCATTAACGTGCGCCTACGTAAACAATGTCATACAATGCCTGCAATGCAATACTCACCCGATCAATTGGCTCCTGACGATCTCCAGGAGATTCTCTCAACGCTCACCGACGAAGAGCTTTTACGGTTGCGACGCCGGTTCGAACGCGCACGCAAAGTGCGCCTGGTCGCTCTCCTCACCGACGAGATCCGGCGCCGGGACGAATGAGAAAGAGAAAAAAAGAGTTTTAGTTTGAGTCTGCACGTCCGTATACTATCGTTAGTACTGGTTGTTAACCGTATATCAAGATGCACAAGGAGGCAAATAACAAGAAGACCACCCGGGGCAGGACCGTGAAGACGATCACTCTTCGCATTCCTGCTTGGGGCGCAGAGGAGATTCGGGCCAAGGCGGCAGCGCAGGACAGCACTGTTTCGCGCTATTTTAGGGGGCTGATCAATACTGATTTTATCCAGAGCGGTCTGGGGCCGCTGTTTTAAAAAGACCTGGCCTGTACGTTAATACTCAGTACCAAAATGAAAAATAAAATGAACGATACTATTGAGCAGGATGAACTGCTCACCCTAAAGGAGGTGGCCCAGAGATCCAAGGTCGGGATGCGGCTCATACGTGAAGCAATCGGACGCCGGGAAATCAGGGTCGTGAAATTTACAGGCAAGATTTGGCGGGTCCGCGAAAGCGAGCGCCAAGCTTGGATTGAACGCAAAAGCAAAGGAGCAATTCGATGAACGGCGATACCAACGGTACAACTACTGTCGTCGAGATGCCGCAGGAAGAAGCTAACCCGTTCGCGCAGCGCGCGGCGGCGACTGAAGCTACCAAGCCAAAGAAAGTCAGCTTGCTTTCGAAAATTACGCGCCAGAAACGGCGCCGGCCGGTCTTTGCGGTGGTCTATGGGCCGCCCGGGGTCGGTAAAAGTACCTTCGGTGCATCTATGCCCGAACCGATCTTTATCCCGTGCGAACGCGGATTGGATCAGATTACGGTCGACAAGTTTCCTGCACCAGGAACGCTCGCCGAATTTGGCTCTTATCTCAAAGCCATCGACGAGGAGACTGAAGATTATCAGTCGGTAGTGATCGATACGGGCGACGCCCTGGAACTTCTGATAACGGATGCCGTTTGCGAGGAGGGCAAGGTTAAATCATTGGAAGAGTTTGGGGGCGGCTACGGCAAAGGAGCAGCTCGGGCTAAGGAGTATTGGGCGCGGCTCTTAACGCGGCTCACCAAGATGAGCGAGAAGCGCAATATCCTGCTGATCTGCCATTCGCACCTGCGCACGGTCAACGATCCGATGTTGCAGGCTGCCTATGACGTTTATGAGATGAAGATTGCGCCCAAGAGCGCGGAACTGATCCGGCAATCGGTGGATCTGATTCTTTTTGCGCGGATGGCCACCACCGTAACCAAGGAAACGCAGAAGGCTCGCAAAGGACGGGCTCTGGTTTCGGGTGATCGGGAAATGTACACCCAGCCGACTACAGGACTGGAAAGCAAGAACCGCTTCGATCTGGAAAGCCCGATGGAATTCAGCTGGGAAGCGTTAAATGAGGGCATTGAAAAGTTCTATTCAAAGTAAAACTTATGGACAGCTATAAATTTGGCGGCGGCGAAGAGCGCAAAGCTTTTGGACCACTGGCACCTGGAGATTACCAGTTTACGGTCACCGAGTGCGGTGAACCCTACCAGAAAAACAATGGCAACTGGGTCTTACAGGCGCGGCTTTCAATTCAGCCCGGGGGCGAGACGGTGTTTGCTACACCATGGAGCGGTCGGGACAAGAACGGCGAGGAACGGGACGGGATCGGCGATTTCCTCTTAAGCGTCAACCGCGCGCCTGAGCTCGGCGACGAACCAGAGTGGCGCAAGATAGCAGGCGCACGCGGCAAGTGCCGGATCAAGGTTGAGATAGCGCAGCAAGGCGCTTTAGCTGGTCGCGAAGTCAACAAGGTGGCTTTCTTCCATCGGCCTCGCCAAGTCGGGCCACAGGCAGAACAGGAAGTGAGCAAGGACGAGTTCGCACGCGCACGCAAAGAAGCTGCGCAGCGAGCCGGCGCACCCAGTGATCTTGAACCTAACGATATTCCCTTCTGACGATGAACGCAGAACAAGAAAAATCATTGTTGCAATCTTTGGATCGAATTGCGAATGCGCTGGAACGGATTGTGTTGGCTATTGGACCAGGCGATCGTGGTCGAAACAGCGTCACCATACTCGATCAGTTGTGTGCCATAGCTGATGACACTAGGGAGGTCGCCAGTCATGGATAGCACTAAAACCCAACAAGCCGACGACAGGCGCGGACTGCCGCATGCTTCAATCTGGCGGCGCTTAGAGCTCTGTAACGCATCTTGGGCGCTCGAGCAGGAAGCACATCGTCTCGGCCAAGTGGCACACAAGCGCTCGCCGGAAGCCGACCGTGGCGACCGAATCCATGCTCGCATGGCCGGCGCGCAAGTGGAGTTGGATCAGGCCGAAGAAACGACTGCCGTTTTCCTGCGCGAACGAGCGGAGGAACAGGTGCAAAGGATCTTTGGGACCAAGGACATTCCGTCGATTACTGAGCGGCGCCTGTGGCTGGACTACGACGGAAAGAAGGCACTCAGTGGCCGGTTCGATGTTGTCTATTTCACCGAGAAACTGGCACTGGTAATCGACTATAAAACGGGCTGGCTTGAGCCGGACCCGGCTGACACCAATAGCCAACTCAAAGTGCTGGCGGTACTGATTGGTATTGCACTTCCGACCGTTGAGGAGATCGTTGTGCAGATCGTTTCTGGGCCTTACGGAGTCACTGAGGCGCGCTATAATCTTGAGACACTGAGCCAGGCGTATCGGGAGATTGTCGCCACCTTGCGAGCGATCCGTAACCCGAATGCTGCGTTTAGCCCGTCAGTGGAGGCGTGCCATTATTGTCCTGCTGCCAGCATTTGCCGAGCGGTCAAAGACATTGCGCCGGCAAATCCAGCACTGGCGCGTGAGCAGTATGACCAGTTACCCGATGGCGAAGCTGCAAAGAGCCTGCTTGATGGGATCGAAGTCCTAGAGCGCCGTATTGAACAGATAAAGGCCTATTACGCCGAGCGCATGGAAGCCGACCCGACCTACCAGGTGCCAGGCTGGAACATGGTGCCCGGACCGCAGCGGCGCACCGTGGAGGACTGGAAACGGGCTAAGGCGCGCCTGGAAGAGTTTGTTCCTCCGGCTGACTTAGAGGCACTGGCCAACTACTCAATTCCGGCGGTTGAGAAGTGCGTCGCCAAGGCGCTGAAGCTCAAAGCCAAGGAGGCTGGGGCCAAACTGGCCGAGATCCTGGGCGAATTGCTGCAGGTTAAACCGGGCAATTTGTGCCTGAAACGGGTTAAGGGGGAGGCGAAGCTAGTTAGTCTGGAGGTGGGATAAGTGTGTTGTATTATGATATAACAAAAGCAAAGAAAGTATAAAATACAAATGCGTACAATTAAAATTACAGTCGAAGGCGTTTCAGCACTAGGTTTCAGCAAACATTATGAGGTGCCCAAATTAGAGAAGGAATCACCAGCGGATTATGAGGAAAGAACCTGGCGCAACCGCTTACATACGGACAAGGAAGGGCAGGTCATCATTACAGCGATGATGTGGAAAAATATGCTTCGCGATGTAGGTCAATTTCTCAGTGAAAAAATACCGAGTAAAAATAACGCAACCTATACAAAACATTTTAAGAGTGGAATTCTCGTTACTGAGCATAGCCCGTTAGGCATAGCCGCAAATGATGTACAGTTCGAACGTCTTTTCGTTCCATCGGATGGCGTAACTGGAAGTGGGAAAAGAGTATGGAAAAATTTCCCGATTCTACATCAATGGAAAGCGGAATTTGTAGCTTATATTCTTGATGAGACAATTACCAGAGAGGTTTTTGAACGCCATGTCGAGCAAGCCGGAAAGTTTATCGGGATCGGTTTTTTCAGACCAGCGCGCGGTGGAGTCAAAGGAAGATTCAAAGTTCTTAAATTTGAATGGATCAAATGAAAAACGAATCTGATCAGCTCGCAAAAACGCCGGAAGTGCTTAAGCCGCCGTTTAAAAGATCGGTGGAAAGCGAACGATTGGAAAACTATCTGGCTGAATTAGAAATTGGGCGTGTTGTCAGCTATGATGAAATTGAAAAGCTCATCGATGAAGACCCGCAAAGAGGTGCAGGTTATTCAATCGTGCGCGGCGTTCGGGAACGCTTAATTAAGCAAAGCTCTGCGGTCTGGTTTGTATTGCCTGGAGTAGGTTTGAAACGAGCATCGACTGAAGAGATTCTTGAGATCGGTGATAGTGGTCTTCAATCAGTGAAACGAAAGACCGTCAGAACCGGTCGCGTGGTTGGGGCTGCGACGTCTGATTATTCGCAATTAGATAATGAAGGAAAGAGAGAATTTAACTTTCTTATGTCGGTTGTCGGTGCGCTCGGGCAATTCTTTACCCGTTCGAATCAAAAACAAGTCAAGAACGTAGTTAGTGATTCAGCAACCGTGATCGAATCGACAACGGTCCTGAAAATGTTTAGTGGCGAGAAATGATTTCTGAACTTTCGCCAGTCCCGTCCAGTTGGGTCCCGTCCCATCGGATCCCGTCCAGTTGGGTCCCGTCCAGTTGGGTCCCGTCCCATCGGATCCCGTCGCGTTGGGTCCCGTCGTGTTGGGTCATATCAAGTTTGGTCCGGTCACGTCGCGTCACGTACTCCGCTGCTTTGCGACAAGCAAGGCGGCGACAACGTGGCGTGCCTTTTCATGTCATGTTTGGTCCGGTTTCCTCAAGCCTGGTTGCGCTAAGTTCTGTCGGGTCACGTCACGTCCGAGCAAGTCAGCTCATGTCACGTCGCGTTACGTCATATCCCGTCGCCTCAAGTCTGATCTCGTCAAGTTATGTCATATCAAGTCGCCTTACCCCACTTCGCTGGAGAACTTTAAATGATTGAACATATTTTTGGTATTGTTTCGCTGATTCTCTTTGTCTGGTCCGGCGTCCTGGTCTGGGCCACGTGGCAGATCGGGTGCATGGTGCGATCGTTGGCCGAGGAACGGCGCGAGCTGCGCCGGTGGAAGCGGCTAGCGGCCATTTACGAGCGGCAACGCCAACCCTGGCAATAGCGGAGCACTTATGGGCATCAAGTGGACGGACCTAAGCGACTATCAGCAGAGCCTGGCCGAGGCGCCGGCGACCCCGCGTGCGCAGATCCTGCGTGTCGGCAGTAAAGATGAGCCCGAAGCCGTCGAGCAAGCCAATTTCGCGCTAGCCTGCAAGGCACGCGGCTGGCGCTGCGTCTGGCACCGGACCGATAAGCGTTCCACTGCCAACCGCGGGTGTCCTGACTTCATCGTCGGGGCGCGAGGCATCACCTGGTGGATTGAGTTCAAACGGCCCGGCGAAACCTTGAGGCCCGATCAGGCGGCATTCAGAAAAGAACTCGCTGCAAACGGCATCACCATGCATGTCGTAAACAGTGCGGCCGAAGCGGTCGCCCTTATCGAGCGATGACCCAGCGCAAACTCCAGCCCTACCAAGTCGTGCTAATTCGCCAGATGCGCCGGGAAGGGTTCTCGCGTCCGTTCATGTGCCGGCTTTTCAGGGTCAGCAAAAACGTGATTCACCAGTTGCTGGCTCGCTCGACTTACAAGGACATTCGATGATCCAGCTCTTTCTCATTCTCTGGTTTGTGGCCACCGTGCTGGCCATGGTGCGCTTTCTGACCAAATGAGCCCCGACCAACTCACTCCCGAAGAGGCCGGCTACCTCTTGCCCAAACTGCGCGATGACCTGGAATATTACCGGAGCCTGGCGGGTAACACCCGGTGCAGCCCCAAGAACCTCGGCACGTACCGGCTGGTGGAAAACCTGTGGGTAAAACTAACCAGAATTCAAGCGAGCGAGCCTGGAGAATAAAAGTTAATAAAAGAATACGAAAGTACTTAAGTGGTGTCGTTGGCATCCGTTAATAGTAAGTATGAACGATACTTCAGAACTGATTGAAAAACTTTTAGCCAGCGACGCCGATTATAAGGCGTTTGTTAAAACAACCAAGTCTTACCAGCTCGCCGCCGAGGGGGTGCGCGAGTCGAACCCAAGCCAACCTGTAAAACCCTAAATGAGCATCTCAACCTACATCGGCAACCTGGGTAAGGACCAACGTGCGATCTATCGCTGCCTCCAGGAGCATAAAAGCTGGTACCCTGGCTGCGATTGGATCTGGGGCAACCGCTCCAAAACCATCCGGCTCCTGGACAGCTTGGTGCGACGTGGATACGTCCGCAAAGAGCAATACACCTACACCGGAATCATGGGCGTTGAAATGTTGAACACCCGCTACACCCTATTGGAGGATAAACCCAAACTGGCCCCAGGCGTCACCCAGGAAATGAACGATTACGAAATAGTTCCTAACAAAGCCGAGCGCTGCTGGGATCTGTACTATAACGAAGACTGGCAATCGAGTTGGGATTCACTCGCCCAAGCCGAAAATGAACGCACGAGACTAGAGGTTCTAGATGAAGCGGCCTACAGGCAATCGTTAGAGAACAAATGAATACTTTCCTATCCTTAGCCGCTGAAGGTCGCGATTACGCTGCGGCCCTTTGCCGACATTCAATCGATCCAGTGCGGGCCCTGCGTCTGATGGACGACGCCGGTCAGCGCGAGGCGCTGCAAAGCTACATCGACAGCCTGCTACCGCCTCCGGTACCGGGTGCCAAACCGGTCAAACTGGATAAGGTCGCCGCTCAGATCCTGCGCTGCCGGCAAGCTACCCGGACGATTAAAAATGTGAGGTTCATATGAAGATGATCTCCTGCACAAAGTGCCAGAGCCCCGTCCGTCTGTTGTCGATCCGCGGACTGGTCTACGAAGATTGCGAATCGTGCGGCAAACGCAAATTGCGCTCGGTGCGTTCTACGTTTACAATTACTGCCAATGAACGACGCTGATCTGGACAAGCCAGCCACCAAACGCGACCTGCGCGACGCAATTGGCGAGCTCAAAATTTATGTGGTCCAACGCGAGTTGGCAGCCTTGCGATGGATTGTCGGCATTCAGGTCGCTTACTTTGCTATTACGCTCTCGGCTGTCTGGTTCCTTGTCTCGGCCCTGAATAATCAGGTTTTACGCGAACTGGCACAGATCAGCGCCCGATTGCCCAAATAGCCCTCCGGAACGCGTCAGGATTGCCCAGGAGCGCTTTTTGGTCGGCAACCAATACCAACAAAGCGCTTGCCAAAGCAAAAGCCTCAGGAATAGAATCCCTGAGGCTTTTTTCTCGCTCGGAAAGGATTTTGGCGCATGAACTCAAGACCCTCTCGATTGCCCGTATTTTCCCCAGAACGTTCTCCGTGTCAAGCCGGTTGGTACTGAATACCAATTCTCCTACCAAGGCCCGCGCAATTCATGGAGGAACCCGACTCTCTTTGGCCGCCGACGCCGAAAGATAAAGCTATTGGCTGGCCAGTTGATAGCCGGCCGCCGCTCGCCGCTGAGCTTTGTGTTCTTAGCCTGATCCGCAAACTCGATATCCTTGCCTTTCACATGGCCGGCCTGCTTGGCACCTTGAAAATTGCCACCCACAAAGGCGCCCCAAGCTGGATCATTACCGACCGAGCCGCCCTGAGCGCTGAAGCACGGCGCATGGATGGCACCTTGTGGGACGGCAACAAAAAAAGCCTGGCTTTAGCCGGAAGTAAAAAGAACGCACCCGTCGGCCTAGTCACTTTTAACGCGGACCTTGATCGACTCAAAAACATCGTGCTGGTCGAAGGTGCGCCCGATTATTTCGCAGCATTGGCCTTGGCTATCGACTCCATCACCGGGTTCAGACCCGCAGCCGTGCTGGGCGCCGGCTGCCCGATAACGACTGACCCGGGCAGAGAGTTTGGCGTTCCGGGAAGCGAATTCGCCGAGGCGCGCGTGCTCATTATCCCACACAATGACCCGGCCGGAGTTTCTGCCGCCGGTCAATGGAGCCGCCAACTCTACAGCCTCGGTGCCGCCCGAGTCCGGGTCCAGGCGCTCCCGGAGTCTTACAAGGATTTAAACGAATTCGTTTCCGCTCCCAATGAAGATCACTCCACTATTTTACAATGGCTCCAAGCGTAATGCCTCCCTCAGAGCCCGGTCCCGGTGAACCCTGGGATATGTCACTGCAACACAGCATCCTGAGTGCTCAGGAGCTTGATTCTTTAGCGGTTAACCCGCGCCCGATTCTGATTGACCCTTGGGCGCGTCAGGGCGACCTGGGCTTTATATTCGCCCAAAGAGGCGTCGGCAAAACCTGGATCGGCATCCATATCGCCCATTGCCTAGCCGGTACCAAGGATTTCGGTCCCTGGAAAGTTCCTTCCCAAATTAACCGGGTCCTCTACATGGACGGCGAAATGCCTGTCCAGGATGTTCAGTACCGCAACCACATCTTGGGCGGTGCTACAGCAAACCTCTTTTATCTCTCGCACGAGATCCTCTTTGATCGCTCCAGTCGAATTTTGAACCTTTCCAATGCCGAACTCCAGGATGCCGTAATCAAGTTCTGTAAGAAGGAATCCTTCTCAATCCTCATTCTCGATAACCTCTCCACCTTGGTGAGTGGTATTGACGAAAATAATGCCATCGACTGGGAAAAAATCCTGCCTTGGCTCTTACGCCTGCGCCGCGCCCATATCACCGTCATCTTTATCCATCATGCCGGGCGCGGCGGCCAGATGCGCGGCCATTCCAAACGCGAAGACCCCAGCGCTTGGATCATCAACCTCAAAATGCCAAAAAATGATCCCGAACACCAAATCAACGGCGCCCATTTCATCACTTCATTTGAAAAATACCGCAATGCACCCGCCCGCCCAAACGATCTGGAATGGATTTTTACCCCATTGGCTAACGGCTCCGAAATCCTCGTCCGATTCGATGAGTGCAACCCTATGGACGTTTTTTTGGAGCTGGTCAAAGCCGGTGTAAGCCAGTGCGCCGATATCGCCGAAGAGATGCAAATCTCAGCCGCAACCGTGTCTCGTTTAGCCAAAAAAGCAGAAAATTCCGGCCTTATTACGATTAACGGTAGAAAATATTCCATAAATGATTCACAGCAAAAAGGTTATACGCCGTACAATGATTGAAAATTCTCATTTCACACCTTCACTTTTCATTTCATGTTTCATTTCATCCTTTTGTGAAACGAAAACTGAAATGAAACCATTTCACCCTACGAGCCGATGAAATGAGAATGAAACGACTATGAAATGAGCTTCCCCATTTCACCCCCTATAGATGAGGGGGTGGTGAAATGGGGCTACAAAACTGCCCCGTTTCAGGTCTCATTTCAGGCTCGCCATCGTTGGTTCTCAGTGCTAAGAATAAATCTCAAAAATGCCTAAAGCCGCCCTCGCCCCAGAGCCGCTCCAGGCTCACGGTTCTCCCAACCATCGCCACCAGGCCATTAACGCCATGGTGCTCCTTTACGATGCATTGCAAACCGATAGGGAAAAAGGCGCCATCATGGAACTCTATGTCACCTTCGCCTGGCGCGTCTGGGTCATGAACGTCGAAACCTTTATCGCCAAATTTAACGCCGCCCAAAACCACCATGGCCACCCAGCAGCATAACGTCGAACTGCTGCCGATTGTCGATCTGGTCCCCTACGCCAACAACCCGCGCACTCATCCGAGCGCAAACGTTGCCAAGCTTGCCGAGTCCTTAAAGCAATACGGCTGGACCAACCCGGTACTTATCACCGATACCAAAGAGATCATCGCCGGCCACGGCCGCGTATTGGCCGCCAATAAGCTTGGGCTATCTGCAGCGCCTTGTATTCGGCTCAGCCATCTGACGCCCGAACAGGTCAAAGCTTACCGGCTGGCAGATAACCGACTGGGCTTGGACAGTGACTGGGACGATGAATTGCTTCGTATTGAATTGGCCGATCTCGATCTCGATTCGGTCCTGACCGGCTTTGACGAGGCTGAGCTTGACCGGATCTTAAACGGTAACGCTGCCCAAGAAGGCGAGGACGATGCGCCAGAACTGCAACAAACCCCAGTATCAAAGCTTGGCGATATCTGGGCGCTCGGAGCGCACCGCTTGCTCTGCGGCGACGCTACTGATGCTCAAGCCGTGTCGCAGTTGCTCGTCGGCGTCTCGCCTAACTTGATGGTGACCGATCCACCTTACGGCGTCGATTACGATCCCGATTGGCGTAATCGGGCTGACCGGGCAAACGGTAAGTCCTATGGCGCGAGCGCCATAGGCTTAGTCCAAAACGATACCCGCACAGATTGGTCTGATGCTTGGCGCTTGTTCCCAGGCGATGTCGTGTACGCATGGCACCCGGCGGGTGCATTGCAAGTTGACCATTACAACGCTCTCGTAACTGCTGGGTTCCAAGTGCGAATGCAGATTATTTGGGCTAAATCGCATTTCCCGATCGGTCGAGGAAATTATCATGTCCAACATGAGCCTTGTTGGTATGCGGTTCGTAATAAGGCTCATTGGCGCGG
>Ga0126381_100010208_pt1 | contig 10562 bp, 14 predicted proteins | sample PanSoiMetPlot_28_FD_96465 | JGI IMG/M metagenome (GOLD analysis project Ga0126381, IMG submission 96465) | Tropical forest soil microbial communities from Panama - MetaG Plot_28 | ecosystem: Environmental > Terrestrial > Soil > Tropical forest > Bulk soil | place: Panama | collected 2016-02-17 | reverse complement strand
TTTTATGTGGAATGTCGGTTATTACAATGACATTTTTTCAAAAGGTCAGTCATTTTCGTCTTATTCGAGCCAGGAAGTCGCGAGACTCGCTTGGCTGCCTATCCGTGGGGTTTCCAATACCCATTCGCTCCTCCATCTGGGAATAAACTTGCGTTATGGCAAGCCGGTCGACAATGCCCTCCGCCTTCGCTCGCGTCCTGAGGCCTTCCTCGCTCCTTATTTCATCGAAACCAGCAAATTCCCCGCGACATCAACGTTCATGACGGGACCCGAGGTTTATTATCGCCGCCGAAATTGGCTTTTTGGTGGCGAGTACTGGATCCAGAAGGTGTCTTCTCCATCAACGCACAACCCATTGTTTAATGGCGGGGACGTTGTCGCAACCTGGATAATCACGGGAGAGACGCGCACGTATAACACAGTCGGTGGGTTCTTCCGAGCGGTTATCCCACAACGACCCGTGTTCACCGGGGGGCCGGGAGCATGGGAACTTGTTTCCCACTATTCCTACACAAACCTGGACAGCGGAACGATCAGCGGGGGCAGATTCGGCAGATTCACGGAACAGCTTAACTGGTACCTATCCCAATACGTTCGCCTGGAGTTCAACTACGGTTACGGACGCCTTGACCGCTTCGGGCTCAGAGGCAATACCCAATTCTTTCAGAGCCGCATTCAACTGCAAATGTGAGCATACGTGAGCGCGAGCTGATTGACTCCCGCCGGGGTGGTCGTAGTTGTGCGCTTCCGTGAACTGAGTGTATAGCGGGTCAGAGGCGAAACAGCTAGAACCAAGTAGGCGATCAACCGTGTGCTTTTCTTCGCCGCGTCACCAGTTCTTTACCCCCAAGTAGCGCAGAAACATCTTCGGTAGTTCGCGCCCCAGGTGCACATCGGTATCAGGCAACAGCCGCGACAGATCCTTCGGATTGGGAGGTAGGACGAGGATACCTTGTGCCGCAATGCCAACCATCAATAGGGCGAACCTGATTGCCGATTCCGGATGGGAATGGCGGACCTCGTCGCGTTTCGTCAGCAGCAACTCCGTGATGTCCTGAAACGTCTTCCACTCCATTTCATCGCAACGGCGCACGAAGGCGGCGTCCGGATGCTGCCAGATAAAAAACAGCAACGCGCGTAACAAGCCGCGATGGCTGCGATGTCCTTTCAAGGTGAGATCGACCACTGCGCGCGCAATTTCCGCCAGAGACTTATCGTTCCATCTCTCCTCCGCGAGCAACTCTTTCGTGTGCTTGTAATTGCTTTCGAAGACGCGGATGCAGACTTCACGCATGAGAGCGTCTTTGTCTGGAAAGCGGCGGTAGACGGCGCCGGGGGAAAGGCCGGCGCGGGCGGCGATGCGCGGGATCGTCGCTCCTTCAATGCCGTCCTTATCCAAGATCTCAATGGTGGCTTTCAGCAAACGGGCCAGAGATTTGCGGCTGCGTGCTTGGTGGACGGGAAGTGCGGTTTTGGGCATGTGCAGATTTTACAAGAGGAGCTTGACAGAATGTAAATGTGAATATACATTTGCATTATTGAAAGAGAGTGGAGGCGATCCATGGCCGTGGTTCTCACGCATATTGTGGCTCTGTACGCCATCCTCGCCGCTCCTTGGCTCGGCCGTTTTCTCTATCAGAAAGCCCGCCGGGGCATCGAGGCTGGAGATCCGCTGGCCAAAGTCCGGCTGTATCGACAATTCTTCATCGAGCAAATGATTGGCACCGCTGTTGTTCTCGGGCTCTGCCTCTCCGGGGCCATACCAGTCGTTAACCTGGGCCTTGGTGCGCCCCGCTCGTGGTGGTTGAGCTCAAGCTTGGCGATCGTCCTTGGCGGCTTGCTCCTGAGATCGGGGATTCGCCTGCAGCCGAAGGCGGGGAAGATCCGCGAGAAAGTGAAAGGCGGCGTGGACGCATTGTTGCCTGACACCCCAGAAGAGCGGCGATGGCTTGCCGCCGTCAGTGTCGGCGCGGGCATCAGCGAGGAGCTCCTGTTTCGTGGCTTGCTATTCTATTACCTCGCCCTATGGGCCCCACACATTCACAGCCTCGAATGTGCTCTGGTAACCTCGCTGATATTTGGGATGGCACATCTGTATCAGGGATGGAAGGGAGTTCTCTCCACCGCATTTGGAGGCCTAATGTTCGCGGGTCTCTATGTGCTGACTGGAAACCTGCTGGTGCCAATGGTTGCGCACGCCGCTACAGACCTGAGAGCGTTGCTCATCTTCTGGAAGGCAAGTGACCCCCAGGGAGCACCTGCCGCAGCGGCCTAAGGCCGTATTGCACGGCAAAGAGCTGCGGCATACCCAATGGTGACCACTGGTTTCCGAAATCGGGCGCTAGCGCTCACAACCCGGCCTGGGGCATTTTGACTGAAGTGGGGATGTTTGCCTAATCACAAGTCGTGCGCGCTCCAAAGATTTAAAGTGCTCTGCTGGAATATCAGCTTCCAGTGGCCGTCCTTGTTCACCCACGTGTCGCTCATGTGCTGGTAGCGATCAAATTGACTGGTGGGAAAAACTGCGTTGTAGGTCACCACAGCGCAGTTTTCATCCAGTTGGACGACTCTAAAATCGTACAAAATCGGAGATTGGCCAGGCTTCTCACCTTTGCCAACGCGGATAAACTCCGCACGGTCCGTTGTATCGCCGTTGCTTTCGATTCCGGTGAAATCGTCGGCAACAGCGTTTTTCACATATTCTGCGTCTCCGCGCTCCTGTGCAGCGATGAATGACTTCTGCAGGGCTACGAAGTCAAGACGAGGAGATGATCCGTCCGCTTGTTGGCTTGATTTGTCGCGCGCGTCGGCGTCAAAAGGCGAGCTCGTCATTAGAACGGTAACGCAAAATACTGTCGTCAATGTCTTCCGCATGGATAATTCCTCCGGCTGTTCAGCGGCACCAGCTTAAACGTGAGCGGTAAGCTATCGGGATGATTTAGCTTAGCAGGCGTCTGCTCTAAACGCTCGTTTCGGGGGTTTTCAGTGAAATCGAGATTCTTCGCCAAATTGCTCGCCTTGAAACTATCGCTGGACGGCCCTCTCGATCTCTCGGATACATTCGTCAACTGATTTCAATTCCTCAGGCGTGATTTCTTCACGAGCAAATGCCCGAACGTCCTGCAATGCCGTCATGAGGTCCGCCCAGCTGTCGGTCAGAGGACTGGTAAGAGGATAACCCTTCAAAATATGTCTTAGAGCTTGCAACGCTCGACGTTCACACCATGTGTCAACGAGCTTCTGGAGTGTCTGAAACAGCTCCGGATCGTTCATTTCGACTCCGCAGCCCCCTAGAAACCGCCTCAACGATTGTAATGACGACCTTATGCCAACTGAGGATAGTTGGATTTATCTCCTGCCGTCCGGGTGGCAGCACATATCAATGACCACAGTACATGCAAGAATCAGGACGTCATTCTGGCCGGCCGTAATCTGCACGCCATACGTGTCTGACAATGTAAACCACTGTTTGGAGACCTGCGCGATAGGTTGTTCCTGACGGGTAAAGACGTATTCGTGTTCCGTCAGTCCTCCCTCGGCGTGCAGATGGTTTGCCCCCTCGCCTTCGATGGAGAAACTACATTTGAAGAAGGTAAACAGCTCCTTGTGTACGGTCGCCAGCGTTTGGCCGTTATGAGAAATCTCATACGTGGGACCCCAGCTCAACAGCTTCTGGCTGATGTAGGCCAACTGTGTGCCAGACGAGTCCTGGAATGAGAGCTGATTGCCCAGGCTGAAGGCCTTGCCGTCAACGAAAAAGCGGTCTTGGCCGGTTTCGTCTTTGATGACAAAGTCGTCGCCCCAGGAAAAGAGCTTTTGCTTCATCAGGTAGATCATAGAGGCATTCCAGCATTCAGAATTTTACACGTTAGCTGTTGTAAGCATGGAACGTTTTCGTCTGGCCCCCCTGGGCGACTCGGCGACGCTAGGATCTGCTGCAGTTGCTGGATCGGCTGAACCCGAGGATTGCCGAGCAGTGGAGAAGGGTGATCGCCGGTGAGGCAGACGTTATAAAGTTGTGATATCTGTTTGCGTCAAACTGGGTTACAACAAAGCCCTTGGGAGACTGTGTGGAGGCTGGCTACTGACGTTGAGCCGTGATGACTTTACCGTTGACAACCAAAGACAAGGAGCGAATCCTTCCCTGAGCGTCGGGGGTGAAGTCAACATAGCCGTTCTCAGCTCCGACGATAACAAACTTCGCTGGGGACACAGGTGAAAGTGCAAGGCTTGGATGTCCAGCAGTAGCCAACGAAAGCGAGAGGTGGCCACTCAGATCTTCACCCTCGAACTGAATCGAAATCTTTGCCGGTGGGTACTTGGAGATGTATTTTCCGATATACGGGTCCAGCAAGATCATCTCTCCATGACGTGGCATGGGTGTAGCAAGAGAACGAGGGACACTTGCTGCGATGGTCTTACCTTGAGGATTATCTGCCTCGGTGGGAATTACATCCTCGGGGTGAATTACATCGACCTTAGAATGCCACCTGTACGGTTGAGTTGGATCGCTTTCGAACGGATAACGCAGATGCAAAACATGAATCCAGCTGTAAGGAATTGCGATGACAGTCATGTAGAACACAATCAGCGACAACAGCGCACCGTGAATGATTGCCGACGTGCGAAGTGGAACCGTATCGAAGGACTCGAATGAAGGAATACGGTCCGGTGCTGGACTTCGCAGAGGAGAGGCGGCTAGCCGCGTGCTGAGGTGTGGTCGTAATGTCCACTGCCTTAACAGCGAAAAAACGCAGTCTAGCGTTACACCCAGTGCATCCAACGTCGCCCTCTGCTGATCGAAGATGTACAGCATCTCATCTCCGAAACGCTGGTGAAAGCAGGAAGGATGCAAACGCACGGCACAACGATATAGCCGTCTGAGCATCAGACTCTCCCAGGATTCGGGATTCGCAGTCGCGAGCGTGCCTCTCGGACAATCTGCGCTAGGCGTGAGATCTCGGCCCTGAGAACATCGCGTCCAGCATCCGTGAGACGGTAATAGCGCCTACGCGGATCATCGTCTCCCCGGCGCGGCCCCAATTCCTGAACCCATCCGCCCTGAATGAGCTTCTGCAAATTGTCATACAGAGTACCGGGACCCAGTTTGTATATCCCCTCCGATTGCCTGGCGACTTCCTGCATTATGCCGTAGCCATGAAGGTCTTCTCCGGCCAGAGCGAGAAGGATATGCAAGGCCGCCGAGGACAACGGTAAGCATGAATCGACTCGTTCGGTCATGGTCGGAAATAGATATATCGAAATCCGAGCGAGACGTCAAGTCTGCTCCGATAAAAAATGCCCTTCTTTGCTGCCTACATGATTCTCCTGATTGCGTACTCGCTCGGAATGCGATATATCTATTTCCGACTATGTGGAGGCATCGTGACCAAACGGATCGCAGCCCGACTCAGCCTTAGGAAGAAAGCAACGTTGGCCGCTGCAGGGATAGCCCTAGGACTGCCCTTCGTCCTCGGCATCCGGAGCCCGGCGGCCCGCGCACAATCTGCATCGCCTCAATCCGCCGCCAGACCGTTCCCGAAGTTCGAAGTCGCCTGGATCAAGTCATGTGAGCCGGGCACTCCGGGCGGGCGCGAAGGCAGAATCTCAGCGCCGGGGAGGCTGAGCATCGGCTGTGGCATTCTGGCCGACACTGACAACACCGGCATGATTCAGGTCGCCTATAACAGGTACGCCGGTGGCTATCTGAATTCCTATCGAGTGATTCCCATCGAGGGCGGCCCTGATTGGATCCATTCGGAAAGGTTCGAGATTGACGCCAAGTCGGACGGTCACCCGAGCATATTGATGATGGAAGGCCCCATGATGCAGACAATTCTTGAGGACAGGTTCAAACTTCAGATTCACCGCGAAACCAGGCAAGGACCTGTTTATGAACTCGCTTTGGGAAAAGGCTCTCAAAAGTTGAAACCGCTCCAGGATGGAAGCTGCACACCCGTGGTGATAGGTCGTCCCTTACCGCTGCTGCCGGACGGCAAGCACCTTTGTAGGAACATGGTTTCTCTAGATTCTCCGCGACGCTCGGTTGAGATCGAGGGTGGGACTCTTTCGGGGTTCGCCGGTCTGCTGGGCATGGCTCTCGATCGACCGGTCATAGACAAGACCGGCATTACGGGTTACTTCGAGATACACCTCGTGTTTTCGCCCAGTGATTCCGCGGCGCCTGGAGCGGTCACGGCTGACCCTGGCATAGTGCAAGCCATTCAGGAACAACTCGGCTTAAGACTTGTGCCGGCCAAGGGGCCTGTGGACGTGTTGGTGATCGACCATATAGAGAGGCCTTCAGAAAACTGAGACGGATTGCAGGAGAAGAAGATCCGCTGTTGAGCGTTAATTGGCCGTAGGCTCGACGCCAGTCGGATGCCAATCTCCCCCACTCGAGGCGCGATTCGAGAAATGCGATCGGCTGCCGGGGAGAACAGCCTGATGGATAACAACATTACAACTCGACACTTCTCCTCTCGGCTGTGTTAGCTATCAAAACATCTCTATAGCTCATTGACCCTAAAAAATCCATCACATCGTCTTTTGCGGAGTGATGGAATGCCATTGACGCATCCCCGAAAACGTTTCCTTTAGCTTGTCCCGATTTGCTCTTCCAAATAATTCACGATGGCGCCGCGGATGGCGGCCAGCACTTCACCACCGTCCGCCTCCCCCGAATCCCTAGGGGCATTCCCTATAAAAAAGCGCTCGCGCAATGCAGCGTAAACACGCGTCGCCAGAACCACAGAGTTGACATCAATTTCCATTCTTCGACCTCGCAGGATCTGTACTCGCGGCTTGCCGGGCCGTAAGTAATCCAAAGCCGGATTGGCCATGGCGCGGCCCACCCGCAGGGGTGGACCTGCGCAGATTCTTAATGTTAAGTCGCCAGTGCGATCAAATCCCTCTGCCTGAAGATAGAAGAGCCATCTTCTAACGTTTCTCGTTTTCAAAATCCTCTGTCGTCAGCCATTAGTTTTCGCTCCAAGGATTGAACTTCATTGCTGAGTCTCTGAACGGCCGCCACCAATGTGGCGTATCCGAGGTCTTGGGTCTCATCGGCCCTTTCCCGACAAAAAAAGAGCATGTCATCAATCGGTTCGAACCGACCATGTATCTCATCGAACTCTACAGCTGGTTTCATACGGTTCCTCCGACGATTTTTTGACGGCGAAGGACACCGCGCAGTTGCAAGAAACAAAGATGGGGAAGGCTTACGCCGCATCTAGCTGGTGCTAACGGGCTTATCCCCAGCAGACCTGAACCGCTCACCGCACTTGGACTTAAAATCGACCCCCATCTGCTGCTCTGGCTTGATGCTATGGCCGCACTACGGGCAGGGTGCGTTTAGAGATGCGCGAATCTTCTCCAGGTCAGTTTGCCACAGCGGGGCATGCGAAGCATTATAGGCGAATAAAAACCGCACACTTGCGTTCGCAGCGTCCCGCCTATCTTGAGACGTTGCTATCGGATTGAGCCATACGAATTTCATGCGCGAAGCTATGTTCTCTTAACTTCCGTGTCGCCCGTCATACGCAAGCAAAAGAGGCCGCTGCCAAGCCGAAACTTCAACCGCTCCAGCGCCAGTCGGCTCGTTGCTTGCGTGGCCCGCGGATATTGTCTATGCTGTTCTAGGCCTTGCGGGAGGCCGTCGGTCCGCGTAAAGGGCGCAGCTCATCCGCTTGCATTCTTAGCCAAACCTGACTTCCAGCCCGAAAACCGCGCGGACAGCGGGCAATCAAGGAAGGAAGGTTCCATGAAAGAGACTCCCAATCATCTTGTCCACTCCGCTACACTTCCTGCCCGCGCAAATCTGGAACATTTAAGGAGCGAAGCAAAGCAACGCCTCAAAGCCCTGCGTTCGCAGCGTCCCGCAGCGCGGCTTTCTGAAGCACAACTCCTAGTCGCCCGCAGCTACGGTTTTCCAAGTTGGCGCAAGCTCAAGTCTTACGTTGATGCGCTCAACGGCTTTGGCCAACAACTCATCGACGCAGTACGCTCCGGTGACTTAGCAACAATTCGAAAGATCCTGGATGGCCATCCAGAGCTTGTCGATGCAAGTACTGACGTGCATTTGCGTGTGAGGCCGAGCGATGCGCTCACAATGCGATTGCTCCACTTGGCGATTGCGGAAGGCAAGATCGACGTGCTGCAACTCCTCATCGAACGCGGGGCGAACCTGAATGCGCGCAACGCTAGTGGACGATTACCGTTGCACGACTGCTTCGAACTAGGTCACGATGCCTTCGCGAAAGTGCTGCTTGATGCCGGCGCAGTACCCGACGTCTGCGCCGCAGCGGCTTACGGGATGCATGACCGTCTTCGACAAATTCTCAAGAGCGATCCCGGTCAGGCAAACGACTTGACAACCGGCGAATCTCCGCTGGGTTGGGCCGTCTACGGCAGGCAACCAGTGTCGGCAACCATCCTGTTTGAGCATGGCGCCATTGCCGATCGCCCACCTTACGACTCTTATGCATGGAGGCCCGCTGCAATGGTTGCTTCAACGGCGGTTGCACCTATCCTACTTCAACACGGAGCGAACCCAAACTGGCGCGACGCGCACGGCGACACACCGCTCCATCGCGTCCTCAAAAGCCGCATCGTTCTTGATCCGATCGATTTTGTGAAGATCCTACTCGCCGCAGGCGCAGATGCGAGCCTTCGCAATGCAGATGGCCGCACTTCGCTCGACGAAGCTTTGCATCAGCAAAGCAAAAACGCAGAGACTTACTTCCCCGTGCGAACGATTGGTCCGAAGAAACTGGAGCAAACCATCGAGATTCTTCGCTCACGATCGGCACAGCCGCCCTGAACCTCTTGTATTCTTGGCGATTGGTCGGCAACCCTGAAGTTGGTCGAGGATCGCGGGACACAGTTCTTTCACGATCACGCAGCGGTATTGCCCTCCCCAGACTGATGCTGTTGAGTGAAAAACTCCGGAAGAGCCAGGAGGAGAAATGAGCCGCATCAACGTGCTTTCAATCGACGGAGGTGGCATCCGGGGTATCATTCCAGCGGCAGTCCTCGCCGGGATCGAGGAAGGGATTGGCCGACAGCTGCACCAAGCTTTCGATCTCATTGCCGGGACATCGACTGGAGGCATTATTGCCCTGGGAATCGGCACCGGCGCCAATGGTGGTAGCCCCTACCGTCCCGCAGACCTGGTGAAACTTTACATCGAGAATGGCCCCAAGATATTCCACAAAAACATCTTTACTCCAGTGAAGGCTGTATGCGGGCCGAAGTACTCTCCTGATGCCTTGGAGCACACGCTGGAGAGGTTCTTCGGCGACACCGAACTCCGCAGCGCGCTTACGCCGCTACTGATCTCGAGCTACGACCTGCGGGGGCAGCTGCCTTTTTTCTTCAAAAGTCACAAGATCGCGGCCGATCCGAGCTACAACTGGAAGGCGAGGGAGATAGCGAGGGCGACATCCGCGGCCCCTACGTTCTTTCCACCTTTTCACCGGGTCAGGGGGAACGATGAATATACGCTCGTCGACGGTGGCATATTCGTCAACAATCCCGCTATGGCCGCATACTGTGAGGCGCGAAACTTGTACCCGGATGCGAGCGAATTTCTCGTGATTTCGGTCGGAACGGGCGATCGTTATGACCGGATAACATACCGTGAGGCGAAAGGCTGGGGTTTGCTCGGCTGGGCAAAACAGATCGTTCCTGTGATGATGGACAGCGTTTCCGAGGCGGTCGACTACGAGCTGGCGGCAGTCTTCGGGGACACTTCCAACGGCATGAACTTCCGACTGCAGCCCCGCCTTACAATCGCGTCGAACGAAATGGACGACACTAGCCCCGAGAACTTGGAGAATTTGAAAAAGGAAGCGCAGAAAATGCTCGAGCATCAAGCTGCGGTGATCCAGACGATTTGCTCGCTGCTGCGGTCGGGCCGAGGTTCGAACATGCTTGGGGCCGGGCTTGCGGGATCAACCGCGCGGTCGGCCACCAAGCCGCAGTAACTCCAGGGATACGATGTGGCCGCGCTGTTTAGACCACACAGGGCACATAGTGATTACAGGATTCTTACTGATGAACTTTGGTGCTGGCGTCAATAGTTTCCCAGGTTGTCCAAGGGCCAAGGCGGCTGGTCGTCAATGACTCCTTCAGTTATACGGCGTGGGCGTTGGCCAATCCCCGAGTCCTCACGGATGAACGCGGATGATCGTCTTTCCCTTAATCCGCTCCTTTGGGTTGAAGGCGGCGACGGCATCGTCGAGGGCAGCCACCTTGCCGATGTTTGTCCGCAGCCGACCATCCCGGCCCCGCTCGACGATCTCACTCAATAGGGCGCGATCGGGTACGACGACGAAGTCGATAGTCAGACCGTCAGCGGGCCGCGCCTCGGTCGGGCCGGCGATGGTCACCAGCGTTCCTCCGGCGCGAACCACGCCGGCAGACTGCTTCGCGATGTCGCCGCCGAGGACATCGAAAACCAGATCGACCCCGCCGACATCTTCTAGGGCGTCGTTATCGAGGTCGACGAACTCCTGCGCGCCGAAGTCGAGAGCCATCTGACGGCCACCAGCGCGCCCGGT
>Ga0126381_100010207_pt1 | contig 10562 bp, 11 predicted proteins | sample PanSoiMetPlot_28_FD_96465 | JGI IMG/M metagenome (GOLD analysis project Ga0126381, IMG submission 96465) | Tropical forest soil microbial communities from Panama - MetaG Plot_28 | ecosystem: Environmental > Terrestrial > Soil > Tropical forest > Bulk soil | place: Panama | collected 2016-02-17 | reverse complement strand
CACGACCTTGATGCCGGTCTCGAACATTTCGAGCGTGGTGGATTGCTGGTCGAGCGGCGGTGCCGGGCGGTGGATCTGGTATCTCGTGGTGCTGTGGACGGGGCCGAGTTGATCGACAGGCTTGCCCAGCACGTTCAGCACACGGCCGAGCGTTGCACGACCCACCGGCACGCTGATGCCGTCTCCCAGATCGTGAGCCTTCATCCCGCGCACTAAACCCTCGGTCGGCTCCATAGCCACCGCACGCACGCGTCCTTCGCCCAGGTGCTGTTGCACTTCGGCGGTCACGTCAATCGGTTCGGGAACGTTGTAGCCGTCACTGGTGATCTGGATCGCGTTGTAGATCGCGGGCAGGTGGCCGCCCTCGAACTGCACGTCCAGCACCGGCCCGATGACCTGCACGATGTGCCCCACGGCTGCTTTTTTTTCCGCCATGCCTGCTCCTAAGCGGTGCTCGATGCACCGCTCACAATCTCAATAATCTCTTTGGTGATGGCTGCCTGGCGCACTTTATTCATGTGCAGCGTCAGCGCCTCGATGACGTCGCCGGCGTTTTTCGTGGCCGATTCCATCGCCGTCATGCGCGCCGCGTGCTCGGCAGCCGAAGACTCGAGCATGGCCCGCTGCACCTGCGATTCCACGTAGCGTGGCAACAGCCTGTCGAGCAGTTGCTCCGCGGGCTGCTCGTAAAGGTAATCCACGCGGGCAGCGGACGCCTCTTCCGTGGCTTCCGCCACCTGATGGGGATCGACCGGAACAAGCTTCTCGACCGCCAGGTTCGCGGACATCACCGTCTTGAATTCGCTGAAGATAATGTACACGGAATCGATTTCGCCGTTGGCGTACAAATCCGTCACCAAATTCGCGATTTCACGGACGGTCGCGAATTCCACGCGAGCCAGCACGTTGATGTATTCCGCGATGAGGTTGAAGCCAGCTTTTCTCAATGCATCTCGTCCTTTTTTGCCGACGGAGATGACCGAGAGTTTCTTGTCCTTGTTCGCGCGGAAGAACTCGTTGGCCCTGCGGAGCACGTTGGTATTAAACGCCCCCGCCAGCCCGCGCTCGCCGGTCAACACTACCGCCAGAACTCTCTCTTCGGGCCGGCGCACGAGCAGGGGGTGCTGGGGTTCTGCGATCCGGCCGATGGTCGAGCGCAGTACACGCAGCAGCTCTTTCGCATAGGGCCGTGCCGCCAGGGCCGCTTCCTGCGCCCGCCGCAACCGGGCTGCGGCCACGAATTTCATGGCGCGCGTAATCTGCTGGGTGTTTTTCACCGAGCGGATGCGTCGCCGGAAATCGAGAAGTGTCGCCATACCGGTTCGTCAGTCGCAATCCCTAATTTGTGGCTCCCGCCGCCACCGTGAAGCGCTCCCGAAAGGCATCGACGGCCTTCTTGATTTCCGCCTTGAGGGGGTCGTCGAGCGCCTTCTTTGCCGCGATATTCTTTAGCAGCGAGGGGTAATTCGTCTCGGTGAACTGCAGAAACTCGCGTTCGAAGCGCCGCACTTCCGGCACCGGCAAGGTGTCGAGCGCGCCGCTGGTGCCTACCTGAATAACCAGCACCTGCTTTTCCGCCGGGAGCGGCACGAACTGGTCCTGTTTCAAGATTTCCGTAAGCCGCTGCCCGCGTGCGAGCTGACCTTGTGTGACCTTGTCGAGCTGGTCTGCGCCAAACTGCGCGAACGCCGCCAGGTCCCGGTATTGCGCCATATCCAGCCGCAACGACCCCGCCACCTGGCGCATCGCCTTGATCTGCGCGTTGCCGCCCACGCGGCTTACGCTGATGCCCACGTTGATCGCCGGGCGAATGCCTGCGTTGAAAAGGTCCGCTTCCAGGTAAATCTGCCCGTCGGTAATGGAAATCACATTCGTGGGGATGTAGGCGGAGACGTCGCCAGCCTGTGTTTCAATCACCGGCAATGCCGTCAGCGAGCCACCGCCGAGCTTATCGCTCAGTTTTGCGGCTCGCTCCAGCAAGCGCGAGTGCAGATAGAACACATCGCCGGGAAACGCTTCGCGTCCCGGAGGCCTACGGAGGAGCAGGGAAATCTCGCGATACGCTTGCGCGTGCTTCGAAAGGTCATCGTAGAATGCCACGGCATGTCGTTTGTTGTCGCGGAAATACTCGCCCATGGCGCACGCGGCGTACGGCGCGATATATTGCAGCGAAGCCGGCTCGGCGGCCGACGACGCCACCACAATGGTGTAATCCATCGCGCCGGCATCGGATAGGATCTTCACTAGCTGCGCGATGGTCGAACGTTTCTGGCCAATCCCGCAGTAGATGCAGACGACGTCGCCGCCCTTTTGATTGATGATGGTGTCGAGGATGACCGCGGTTTTCCCGGTCTGCCGGTCGCCGATGATCAGTTCGCGTTGGCCGCGCCCGATCGGAATCATGCTGTCAATCGCTTTGATGCCCGTTTGCAACGGCTCGCGCACCGGCTGGCGATCGATCACCCCCGGAGCGAGGCGCTCGAGCGGATTGCGCAGCTTGGTGACAATAGGACCCTTGCCGTCGAGCGGCTGCCCCAGGGGATTGACCACGCGCCCCACCAGCGCATCGCCTACCGGCACGGACATAATCGCGTTGGTGCGCTTGACGACGTCGCCTTCCTTGAGCTCCGTCGTTTCGCCGAGCAGCACCACGCCGACCTCTTCTTCTTCGAGGTTTAGCGCGATGCCATACACGTCGCGCGGAAACTGGAGCATTTCGCCGGCCATCACCTTTTCAAGTCCATGCACGCGCGCAATGCCGTCGCCCACGCTGATAATCGCGCCCACCTCGTCGACGGCGATGGCCTGCTCGTAATTCTCAATCTGCTCGCGCAGAATCTTGCTGATTTCGTCCGCCTTGATGTTTGCCATGCCCGCTCCGTTGCTTCCCGAAGACTCGCCCACTCACGCCTTGGCCGAAAACCCTGCTGTTACATATCCCCTTATTCCGCCGCCAGCCGCGCGCCCATCTCGTTCAGGCGGGTCCGCAGCGAACCATCGTAAATTGTGTCGCCGATGCGCACCACCGCTCCACCGAGCAGGGACGCATCGAGCAAATACTTCGGCTCGATTTTCTTGCCGGTGAGCCGCTCGAGCGCGGCCGCCAGCTCTCTTTTTTGCGCCGCGGTCAATTCTACCGCCGAACGAATTTCCGCTTCCGCAACACCTTGACGCTGGCGCAGCACCTGCTCGAAGGCCGCGGCGATCTCCGGAATCAGTTGCGTGCGCCGGTGATCGGCAATCACGAACAGGAAATTGCGAACGATCTTGCTCGCGCCCAAGCGCTTGACGATTTTTTCCATGACTTCGTGCTTCGCCCCCACGCCGATCGCCGGGCTGGACAGGAACGTGCGCAATTCCGCCGATTGCGCGTACGCCGCGCCAAAGTTTCCGAGTTGCTTCGCCGTCGCCTCGCCCGCGCTCTGTTCCAGGGCGATGTCCGCCAGCGCGTTTGCGTATTGCAGGCTCGCAGACTTCAATTCGGCATCCCCCCGAGGCTGTTCACGAAATCGCTGAGCAATCCCGCCTGCGTTTGCGCGGTGAGCTGCTTGGTCAGGAGCGATTCCGCGCCCTCGACCGCCAGGCTTGCCGCCATGGCCTTCAATTCCAGCCGCGCCGTGCGCTCCGCTGCCTCGATTTCAGCCTTGGCCGCCAAGGCAATTTTTTCCATGTCCGAAAGCGTTGCCGTCCGAATGCGTTCGACTTCCGCGGCCGCTTCGCGCTCGGCGAACGCGCGCAGTTCCGCGACTTCTTTTTCCAAATTCCCGAGCTTGCTCTCCGCTTCCCGGAGTTTCGCTTCCGCCGCCGCCTTGGCACCGGCTGCCTTGGTGATCGCCGAGCCGATGGCTTCGCCGCGCCGCCCGAAGAACTGCGGAGCCTTCTTCAAGCACAGCCAGCCAAGGGCCCCTGCCCAGATCGCAAAATTAATCCACTTGAAAAGCTCTTCTGCCGTGCCCGCGCCCGCCGCGCCGCCTTCTTCCGCCGCGTGTGCGCTCAGAGTTAAGAAAAGCGCCGCAAGGACGGCGCTCGAGGGGGCCAATAGGATACCCTTGGCCTTCATCGAGCCCCTCTCGCGGGCGAGCTCGGCCGCGGCGGCGCCTCGAGAATGCGCCGCGCAATTTCCGCGGAAAGCTGCTCGACCAACGCTTCCACATCGCGCCGCGCGGCGGCCAGCTCCCGGGCCACGCGCTGTTTTGCCGCGCCGACTTCGCCGGAAGCCTTGCGTCGCGCCTCCTTCAATTGTGCGGCGCGCTCGTCGAGCAGATCCTTTCGAGCCGCTTCTTGCTCCGCGTAGACCTTGCCGCGCGCCTGCTTCAGCGCTTCCTCGTATTGCTTGATTTTTTCGGCGGCGGCCGCTTCGGCGGCCTCGGCAGCCTTTCGCGCGCCAATGGTCCGGGCCTCGCGCTCTTCCATCACCTTCAGCAGTGGCTGGAAGAAGAGCGTCCGTAAGATGAAGTAAAAAAGGAGGATAATCAGGACTGTGGGCGCAGCCCCAAGGAACAGTCCGCCAAGTTGGTGACCGATAGAGGGCATCCGATTGTTGTGCCTAAATTTCCGTCGCCTCTGACCCAGACCCGCGCGGGGCAGATAGGTTGGCTCCCTCAGGGCACTCCACCCCAGGGAGCGCACAAGAGGCTTCAAGCCGCCGCTTTGAAATGTTCTTTATAACATTCCGTCGCGGCTCCCGTCAACGCGATGCACCGGACGGCGCGTGGCTTCGGTCATGGCCTGGCGTTAAGCCCGGTGACGTGGTCCTTGGGAGAGGAAAGAACAACGGAGGCCTGGACTCGCAACACGCCCGTTTGCGCCTTGAGTTGGTTATTGAGCAGATCTTCGAGGTGCGGAACGTCGCGCGCCCAAACTTTGAGCAAGAAGGGGAATTCTCCGGAGACATGATGGATTTCTTGTACCTCAAGCATCTTTAGCGCGGCGGCGAGGAAGGCCTGCTCGTTTTTCTTGCCTTCGACGGCCACGTGAACAAACGCGCACGCCGCATATCCGAGTGTGTGCGGATTGATGAGCGCCACGTAAGCGCGAACGTCACCCCGCGCGCGGAGTCGCTTCAGGCGCTCGTTCACCCCGGAAGTCGAAAGGCCCACGGCTCGGCCCAGCTCGGCCAAAGAGCGTGAACAATCTTCCTGGAGCAGGTTCAGGATCTTTGCGTCGATCGGGTCCATTGCTTGGTCTCTAGCAAATCCTACCATAGTTATGGTTTTATACGGCAAAATATGCTACAAAAGTACTCCTCTGCTGGCATTTATGCAGATAGATCCTTCCTAGCAAACCGCTGGCGGTCTTTGCTGATCGGAGGTTTTTATGCCCGATGAAAGGCGGCCCGCGGCCTGGCCGCGGAGCGATGACGAGCAGGCCATCCGCAAACTAACCGAGGATTGGCTCGCCGCCATCCGCGCGAAGGACATCCCTGGTCTTGCCGGGATGGTCACAGACGACGCCGTTTTCCTGCCATCCGGCCTTCCTCCGATTCGTGGAAAGCAAGCGGTCGAAACGATGTACCGCAGCTTCTTTCCGCAATTCTCGAGTGTCGAGCAGACCGTGTCCATCGAGGAACTTGAAGTCGTCGGTGACTGGGCGTTTGCGTGGGGATCAGAGAAGTTCACCTTGGTTCCTCAGGCCGGTGGCGCGCCGATCGAAATGCAAGGCCAAGGAATGAGCATTCTCAAGCGCCAGACTGATGGCTCGTGGAAATTCGCCCGAGGCATCAACAACAGCCTGCCAAAACCGGCGGCACCGGGCCGCTAGCAGAAGGCCGTCCCCAAAAACTTTCACTCTTTCAAGAGCGCGCCTCTCGCCGAACTTGCTACGGACCTAGGCGTCCGGGTTGCGCACGACGGGTGTACAATCGCCGCTGTTTCTGCTTTCCCGAAGGAGATTCCTCGGGTGCCGAGCACGCAAACGAGCGAGCATCGCCGCACTTTCTTGAAGTGCCTTGCGGGGCTCCTGGGTGCTGCGGCCCTACCTCGCAGGTGGCCGGCGGGCCGATCGCCCGACCAAGTTGTGATCGTGGGAGCAGGAATCCTGGGTGCTTCTCTCGCTTACCATCTTTCCCGGCGCGGGGCGCAGATCACCCTCCTCGAAAAGGAAGCACCCGCCGCCGGCGCCACCAGCCGCTCTTTTGCCTGGATCAATGCCGATTTCAGCAAGCAGCCCTTCGACTACCACACCCTGAATAAGCTGGGTGTCTGGGCTTACCACCTGCTCCAGCAGGAGCTGCCCCGCCTCCCCGTCGAATGGGGAGGATGCCTTCACTGGCACGTCGATGACGCGCGGGCGGAGCAATTGAAGCGGCAGGTGCGCCAGCTCGAGGCGTGGGGTTATGACGTTCGCCCGGTCTCCGCAGCGGAGTTTCACTCGCTAGAACCGGATTTTCGGCCGGGAAACATTCTCGCGGCGTGTTTCGCCGGGCAAGAAGGATTTGCGAACCCCACAGCGTTGACGGAAATGTTCCTTAAGAAGGCGCGGGAGGCTGGCGCAGAAATTATCTATCCCTGCGAAGTCACGGGTCTGGACCTCGAGGCTTGCCGAATCCGAGCGGTCAAGACCACCAAGGGCGAGTATCCTGCTGGCGTCTTGATTTTGGCGGCGGGAGTCGGCACTCCGGCTCTTGCTTCCATGGCGGGCGTCGATGTGCCTCTGATTCCCGCGCCGGGCTTGTTGGTCCACACCAAGCCGATGCCCGCCCTGGTGCATCGCGTCTTGATAGGTCCCGACGCCCATTTCAAGCAATACCGCGACGGCGGCATGGTTATTGGCGACGACTTCGCGCCACCGAAGAACGCTGTGCACGAATACCTCAACCATCATCCGCTCGATTTTCCCGATGTTGCGACTCGCCGGCTTCACGCGCAACGCATCCTCAAACAGGCCGCAGCCTATTTGCCCGCGGCGGAGAAAGCGCCGGTTGAAAGAGTCACCTTGGGCTGGCGGCCCATGCCGAGAGACGGCTTTCCCATCATTGGCCCAGCCGGGAATTGCCCGAATCTCTACATCGTAGTGACGCACAGCGGTGTTACGCTCGCTGCGATCCTCGGAGAGCTGGTCACAGCGGAGATTCTTGATGGCGTATCGGTCGCGATCCTCGAGCCCTACCGCCCGTCTCGCTTTCACGAGCAGCTGTAGTCCGGCCGCTTTTGCTCTCGAGAGCGCAATTACTTTCTGTCGGGCTCGACAAGAATGTCGTACACATAGTGCACGTCCAGCGAACGATTATTTCGTCCGCTGCTCTGGATGCGCAGGTTTTCATAAAGCTGCCGACCGTCTGGAGAAAGCTCGAAGGTGCGGCTCATCTTGCCGCCTCGTGGGCCCTTTTCCTCCGTGATCAGCCGGTTGCCGTCCCATTTCGCGGCGATCTCTTGGTAGTTGTCGTCTTTGGACTTTTGCAGCTTGCGCCCGTCGGTCATGAACGCTCGCTTGCGGTCGCGATCGTCCATCAAGTCCACTTCCGCACCGGTCATCGAGAACGTCATGGTCTTTGGCGGGCTGAGGAGTTCGTGCATTTTCTGCCGCTCCTCGTCGCTTTCTCCGCCGCCCATCCCGCCGCGATGTCCTCCGTATCCTCCACCTCCTGGCCAGCCTCCTCCCCCGCGTCTGCCGCCGTAGCCTCCGCCGCCCGAGCCAGGGGCGTCTTGCGAACGGTTGCGCAGGTCATCACTTTCGTCGCGGTTCAGCTTCCAGCCGCCGAGGATGCTTTGGCGCGGAGGAGGGAGCGGGGCCGCGTCTTGCGGCTTGCCCGCAGGCAGGGTTCCCGGCGGCGGCGCGCTGACTGGCCCCGCTGGCGCCTGTGCTTCGGCCGAAAAGACCAGCCCCAGCACGGCAGCAAAACCGGTAATCCCTGTTACCAAAATCCTTTGTGCGACTTTCATGGGTCCCCCGAGTGGCGGCTCACCGCAGTTTAATTCCCCGCTAATCGACAAATAGTTCCCATCGGATGCTGTGCTTCAGGAACTCGGGAGCACATCCCGAAGCTCGGTGACTCGCCGAAGCAGCCGGAGCGCACCCAATTCGCGGAACCGCTTGGCGCGGGCGCGGTAACCCTGCCCGTCTCGCTCGACAATCGCCACGAACGGCACGCCGGCCTCTCGCGCGGCCAGCGCATCGTCAATGTTGTCGCCGAGGTACAGCGCCGTTTCCGGACCGCGCCCTCCGAGAATGATTTGCAAGCCTTCCGGATGCGGTTTTTTTCGAGCGTCATCCATGGTGACGATCGTCCGGAAGTACTTCGTGGCCCACCAGCGATCAAACGTGAAGGAAAATTCCTGCCGCGTGCGCCCGGTGAACAGGTTTAGCTCGAAACGCTCGGCCCATTTTTCGATCTGCCGCGGGCTCACCAGTATTTTTTCGTTGCGAACGTTTCCTGTTTTCCCGTCGCTCCCCCAATAAAACTTTTCAAACGCGGAGCGTGCCTCGTCGTAGGAGAGCGGTCTGCCGAGCGCCGTCACCCACGCCGCCACCATGCTCCAGTCGTCGTTGAATCCCGGCTTACTCTTCCATTCGTGCAGCTCGGCGTAGGTCACGCGCTTGCGGGTGAAGTAGCGCACCGTATCGAGCGCCGAACGCCAGTACGTGCCGTGCACGTCGACCAGCACGCCGTCCACGTCAAAAATCAGGATTTGTGGCGGCTTTTGAAGCGCCTGGTTCTTTCGCGTTATTCCCTTCCAATGCAAAGAGGATTTTCTCGCCACTTTTCCTGATCCCTTCGCCCGGCATGCGCGTAAGCAAAAAGTTTCGCTGCTCCTGCGGCATGGCGTCAAGCCGTCCGCAAGAGCCACGTTGCTCGTAAATCCGGCGCGTTGCTACACTGGAAGGAACGTCTGACGCGTTTATGCCTGAGGGATCTGCTTTTTCTCTGCTACCTCTCGACAAAGCCAAGCCGTGACAAGGAGCAATGTATGGTGAAATTCGGCGGAGTGGACTTCATAGATTTCGATTCGCAACTGAACGACGAGGAAAAACTTGTCCGCCAGACCGCGCGCGAATTTGTCGAAAACGAGGTCATTCCTATCATCGAAAAGCACACCCGCGAAGCCACCTTTCCCATGCATCTGGTTCCGCAGCTCGGCGAACTCGGATTCTTTGGCGCCAATCTTCACGGCTACGGTTGCGCGGGGATGTCCAACGTCGCTTACGGTTTGATGACCCAGGAACTCGAGCGCGGCGACTCCGGGCTGCGCAGTTTTGTCTCCGTGCAGGGCGCGCTGGTGATGTATCCGATCTATTCCTATGGCAGCGACGCACAAAAAGACAAATGGCTGCCGCTTCTCCAGCAGGGCAAAGCCATCGGCTGTTTCGGACTGACCGAGCCGCAATTCGGGTCGAATCCCGGTGGGATGCTCACGCGTGCGGTGAAAAAAGGCGGCAAGTACATCTTGAACGGAGAAAAGATGTGGATCACCAATGGCTCCCTCGCGGACATCGCCGTCGTGTGGGCCAAAGCCGAGGACGACAAAGTCCGTGGCTTCCTGGTGGAGAAAGGCACGCCGGGATTCAAGGCCTGGGACGTCCACGGCAAATGGTCCTTGCGTGCTTCCGTTACTTCGGGGCTGTCGCTCGCCGACTGCCAGATCCCAGAAGCAAATTTGCTCCCCGGCGTCGTGGGCTTGAAGGGTCCACTCGGCTGCCTGAACCAGGCGCGCTACGGCATCGGCTGGGGCGCGCTCGGCGCGGCCATGGCCTGCTACGACACCGCGTTGCAATATGCAAAAACGCGCAAGCAATTCGCCAACAAGCCCATCGCATCGCATCAGCTCGTCCAGGAAAAGCTCGCCTGGATGATCACGGAAATCGTGAAGGGCCAATTGCTGGCGCTGCATGTCGGCCGTCTAAAAGACCAAAACAAAGTCGATCCATCGCACATTTCCATGCTGAAAATGAACAACGTCGGCATCGCGCTCGAAACCGCACGCAAAGCGCGCGACATTCTCGGCGCCAACGGCATCGTCGACGATTACTGCATCATGCGCCACATGAACAATCTCGAAAGCGTCTCGACCTACGAAGGCACGAACGACATTCACAAGCTGGTGATTGGCGAGCGCGTCACCGGCATCGCCGCTTTCGTCTAACGCCGCTCAATCGCCTGAGCAGCCAAGCCCTCGTCCGCTACCCTGGGACCTTGGTATAACCCGCTTGGGATGGTTCGCAGGCGCCGAGCAGCAAGAATGTCTGCCCGATAGGCGGGCAAGTATGCCCACCAGGAGCCGTGGTCGCCGACCGAGCTCGGGTTCATCACCGAGCTGTCAGGATTAGCTTAAACAAGAATTCGCAGGGGAAATCTTGTAAGCAGATTCGGCAGGATGTATCGTGCCTTCCGGGAGAATTGGCATGCAACCTCGCGCTTCATTCCGATTTCTTGCTTTTCTCGCACTTGCCGTTTCCGCTATGGCTGTTTCGGCGCGCGCCGCCGACCCACCACCGAAACATCCGCCCGAGCAAGTCAGAAACACGTCCGTCAATCCCGCGAACCCGAAGATCCGTGCGGTGACCGCGTTCGTCAACCTGGATTGGCGCGACTACCAGCGGCAGATCGCGGACACACTGAAAATGCT
>Ga0126381_100010206_pt1 | contig 10562 bp, 7 predicted proteins | sample PanSoiMetPlot_28_FD_96465 | JGI IMG/M metagenome (GOLD analysis project Ga0126381, IMG submission 96465) | Tropical forest soil microbial communities from Panama - MetaG Plot_28 | ecosystem: Environmental > Terrestrial > Soil > Tropical forest > Bulk soil | place: Panama | collected 2016-02-17 | reverse complement strand
CGGAGTATGCGGTGCCTCTGCTTCGGAATCACTTTAAAGTGCATTCGCTGGATGGGATGGGGCTGGGTGGACATGAGGCCGCTGCGGTAGCGGCGGGGGCGCTGCTGCACTACATGCGCGCTACCAAGCAGGGCGGACTTGAGCATCTGGACGGGCTGCGGTTTTACGAGCGGTCGAGCTCGCTTGAGCTAGATGCAGTGAGCGTGCGGAATCTGGAGTTAGTTGAACCGCTGTTTTCAGGTGAGAGTGCGCAGACGACGTTGTTCTATACGCTCGATGCCTGTTGCACTCCGATGGGAAAGCGGTTGTTGCGGGCTACGCTGCTGCGGCCCTCGAGTGAGCTGGCGGAGATTGAGGCGCGGCTGGAGGCTGTGGGCGAGGCCGCGGGCGATTTGCGGCGGCGCGAGGGTGTTCGGCGCGCGATGGATGGCGTGCTTGATCTGGAGCGTCTGCTGGGGAGGGTTGCGCTTGATTCGGCTGGACCGCGAGAGGTCGTGGCGCTGGCGGGGACGTTGGGCTGCCTGCCGGGATTGCGCGAGTCGACGAAGGAGTTTGCGGCAGAGCGATGGCAGCGGCTTTGTGCTGACTTCGATGCGATGGAGGACCTGCACGAGATGATCGTCAAGACGATCGTGGAGGAGCCTCCGGTATCGCTGGCCGATGGCGGAGTGATTCGCGCCGGTGTGGATGCGGAGCTTGATGAACTGCGCGAGTTGAGCAAGAGCGGCCGACAGGCTCTTGCGGCTATCGAGGAGCGGGAGCGCGAGCGAACGGGGATTGGGTCGCTGAAGGTACGGTTCAACAGCGTTTTTGGCTACTACATCGAAGTTACGAAGGCGAATACGAAGGCGGTGCCTGCGGACTATGAGCGCAAGCAGACGCTGGTAAATGCTGAACGGTTCACCACTCCCGAGTTGAAGGAGTATGAGACGAAGATTCTGACAGCGCAGGAGCGCGGCGGCGAGATTGAGCGCAGGCTGTTTGGGGAGTTGCGACGGCAATTACTGAATGCGGCGGGACGGATGCGCGAGACGGCTCGTCGGGTTGCTGAGATCGATATGCTGGCTTGCTTTGCGCATCTGGCGGCATTGCGTGGGTGGGTACGGCCTGAGGTCGAGGCGAGCGGAAGGCTGGAGTTTGCGGGGGCGCGGCATCCGGTGGTGGAGCGGAGGCTGGAGGAATCGGGCGCGGGGAGGTTTGTGCCGAACTCAGTGTATCTGGACGCGGAGGGTGGACCTTCGGTGCTGTTGATCACCGGACCGAATATGGGAGGCAAGAGTACTTATCTGCGGCAGGCAGCGTTGCTGGTGGTGATGGCGCAGTGCGGGTGCTTTGTTCCGGCGGAGAGGATGCGTCTGGGGCTGGTGGACCGGATCTACACGCGCATTGGGGCGAGCGATAACGTGGCGCGCGGGCGTTCGACGTTCATGGTGGAGATGACCGAGACGGCGGCGATCTTAAATACGGCTACCGCACGGTCTCTGGTGCTGTTGGATGAGATGGGGCGCGGAACGGCGACTTATGACGGGCTCTCGCTGGCCTGGGCTACGGTGGAGTATCTTCACGATCGGATTGGCGCGAGGACGCTGTTTGCGACGCACTATCATGAGCTCACTCTGCTGGCCGAGAGACTGGAGCGGCTGAAGAATCTTCGCGTGACGGTGAAGGAGACGGCTGGCGGGATTGTGTTTCTGCATACTGTTGAAGCGGGGCCGGCAAGCAAGAGTTATGGGATTGAAGTGGCTCGGCTGGCAGGGCTTCCAAGCGGGGTGATTGGGCGAGCGCGCGAGGTCTTGAAGCTGCACGAGAGGGCGGAGACGCAGCAGGTGCGCGAGGCTTCTCCGGAGCGTGTCCCCGCGCTGCAGATGACGATGTTTACTCCTCTTTCTCAGAAGATCGTGGATCGAATTGCGGAGGTTGATGTGGATGGGCTGACTCCGCGAGAGGCGCTGAATCTGCTAGCGGAGTTACAGCGGGAGTTGAAGGGATGAGTGTAAATAAGACGCGGTCGATGGTGGTTGCCGGGGTGATGAGCGGAACGTCTGCGGATGGCGTGGACGTTGCGCTTTGCAAGATTAGTCCAAGTGGCGATGGAACTCCACGTGTGAGGCTCATCGGGCATGCGGGATTCAAGTATCCGAAGATGCTGCGGACGGCGGTGCTGGGGGCGATGGACGCTCGGGCAATCTCAGTCGCGGATATTTCGCGGCTGAATTGGCGGCTTGGTGAGGTCTATGCCGACGCAGTAGGGGCAGCTGCGCACAAGTTTGGGGTAAAGGTAGGGTTGGTCGGATGCCATGGGCAGACGGTTTATCACCAGGCGAAGGCCTCGCTTTTTCTGGGAAGTACGGTGCGCTGCACATGGCAGGTCGGCGAAGCGAGTGTGATTGCTGAGCGGCTGCGGATTCCGGTTGTGAGTGATTTTCGGCCGGCAGATATGGCTGCGTCTGGGCAGGGTGCGCCGCTGGTGCCGATGTTGGACTACGTGATGTTTCGTTCGGCAAAGGTAAGCCGGGTTTTGCAGAATCTTGGCGGGATCGGGAATTTGACAGCGATTCCGGCGGAAGCTTCCGTGGATGACGTGATGGCATTTGATACTGGGCCGGGAAACATGGTCATCGATGGATGCATGGCTCGGCTGTTCGGACGTGGGTATGATCGCGGCGGCTCGGTGGGTCGTCGTGGCCACGTCAAGAATGTTGTAGTTGAGAGAATTCTGCGCGAACGGTACTTCTCTTCCCCACCTCCAAAGAGCTGTGGGCGAGAGGAGTTTGGGGAAGAGTTTGTCACGCGTTTCATTGCGATGTGTCGAAAGGCGGGGGCTAACGACGTTGACGTTGTGGCTACGGCTACGGCTCTGACAGCGCGATCAATTGTGGACGCATACAGGAAATTCGTGTGGGGACATTTGGGACAAGCGTCTCCGCTGGCGACTCGGATTGAATATGTGGTTGCCGGAGGCGGGGCGAAGAATGACCTGCTGATGCGCATGCTGCATGGTGGTCTTGAGCCGCTTGGGGTGAAGGTGAAGTTGATGGAGGAGCTTGGGGTTCCGGCGCAGGCGAAGGAGGGAGTGGCCTTTGCCTTACTAGCGTGGCTGACTTGGTTTGGAATGGTGGGGAATGTTCCTACTGCTACGGGGGCGAACAGAGGTGTGGTGCTGGGGAAGGTTACACACGGATGATTGGCAAAACAACCACAGCGCTTCAAAGCTGGATTGTTGCACTCCTCGGCTTCGGCTTATTGATTGGCTGCCGAGAACGTATTAGGGATCCACGGACCGTTGTGATGATCATTGAGAGCAGCCCTAACAATCTCGATCTGCGGCAAGGGACGGATGCGCAGAGTGAGCGCGTGGGTGGGCAGATCTTCGATGCGCTGGTGAAGAAGGATGAGCACTTCAACCTTCGGCCATGGCTGGCGACGAGTTGGGAGCGGCCGGATGCGCTTACCTGGGTTTTGCATCTGCGGGATGCAGTGCGGTTTCACGATGGACGGCCGCTTGAGGCTACCGACGTTGCGTGGACGATTCGAAGCATGATCGATGGGACGCTGATTACGGCCAAGAGCGGAGCGTTCGCTTCGGTCGATCACGTGGATGTGCCAGACAGATTGACGGTCGTCGTGCATCTGAAGCACCCGGATGCGGGGCTGCTCTTCAATATGAGCGATGGATTGTTTGGGGTGGTGCCGCGCGGCGCGGGTCGTGACTTTGGATTGCATCCGGTGGGGTCGGGCCCGTTCCGGTTTGTGAGCGCGGTGCAAGACAAGGAGGTTGTGGTCGAGCGAAACGCTGATTACTGGGCGGAGGGTCCCGCACCACCAACGGACAAGCACAGGATTGAGCGGATACGATTCGTTGTTGTGCCGGATACGATTACGAGCGCGCTGGAGTTGCAGAAAGGGTCAGCCGATCTGGCGAGTAATGTCGTCACGCTGGACATGGTCCATACGCTGGAGAGCGTGCCGAATCTGAAGGTGGAGTCGGGGCCGAGTTCGGTGGCGATTTATACGAACTTCAATGTGCGCGACCCGCTGCTGAAAGATAAGCGGGTGCGGCAGGCGATTGCGTGCGCGATGGACCGACAAGAGATTGTGAATGCGATTTGGCGCAGACAGGCGAAGTTGGCGGATACGCTTCTCCCAGCGGGACATTGGGCCGCGGCGAGCGATGCAGAGATGGCACAGTATCCGCATGATGTCGCGCGAGCCAAGAGACTGCTGGATGAGGCGGGCTTCCCTACCGCAAGGGATGGCGTGCGGCTGAAGATTACGCTGAAGACGTCGACCGATGAGTCGACTCGCCTGATGGCGGCGGTGCTACAGCAGCAGTTGCGGGCAGCGGGGATTCGGCTGGAGATTCGGTCGACGGAGTTCGGCACGTTCTACTCGGATGTGACGAAGGGGGCGTTCCAGATGTATGCGCTGCGGTGGATTGGGAGCAATGAGGACCCGGACATCTTCCGGTATGCGTATGGGTCGAGCGCATTTCCGCCCAAGGGTGCGAATCGCGGGCGATACTCCAATGCCAGGGTGGATGCCTTGTTGAGTGATGCGGCTGGAGAGATGGATTCGGCGAAGAGGCGTGCAGACTACGTCGAGGTGCAGAAGATTCTAGCGGATGATTTGCCGGGGATTCCCCTGTGGTATCCGAACAATGAGGTGATTCACACGCGGAGGATTGAGAATGTAAGGCTAGGAGCTTCGGGGAATTTTGATTTCTTACAAGAGGCGTGGGTTCGCTAGAACATCAAACCGTTATTTGTCATTCATTCATGGTTGGGATTTTTGAAGGCTAAGTGGGATCGTGGGTTTGCCCTCTCCAACATCGCCCATTTGAAGTCCTACTGCCGAAACGGTCTCTGGTATCACAAATTCAACTTCAGCTTCTTTCGCGCTGTGCGACGCTACTATCTCGTCCAGGCTGTTCGTGGGGCCCTGCAATGATTCGTCCACCAGCAAGCGAAAAGAGGCTCCCCAGAAGTTGGCGTCAAAGCGGCCGTTGTTGAACATACGAACGGTAAAGCGGAGGGAAACCTTTCCGGGCGCGTAAGGTTCGAGGCGCGCCGATAGCAGCTTGTAAACATACTCGTCAGATCTCACCTCTGTGTTGGACGGGAGAATCAATTGTCGAGACGTCGAGGATCCTGTAGCAGAATGCGGTTTCGCACTTTCCGCTTGGGTCGGGAGCGAGCTTTCTCCGTTGGGGTGAGACTGGGTCTGAGCGGCAGGTGGAAGCGCACGGCTAAAGCAGCCTATCTGATGAACAGCCAGAAGTAATCCAGTAAGCGCAGTGATGATTCCCGCGGTCGCCGTCAAAAGGCCGGGAAGAGTTTGCCACCATCGCTTTGATTCGGGTTCTGAATCCGAGCTCATGCGCGATCCCCCTTCTATCCAAGACTGCGGATGATCTGTCGATCAGGGGCCCCTCAGGTCACCATTCTATTTCGTGGAATTGTCCGGTGAGGTTTCATTGCGGTAGCCCCGTTCCTGTAGCACCCAGGTGTTGCCGTCAGGATCGGAGAAGTTGGCGAAACTGGCATAGTCTCGGCGCGCGGGATCGAGCCCCGGTGCGAAGCCTCCATCCCAGGCTCCGATTGGCGTCTTGTGCCGTATCTCGCCGACCTTGACACCACGTTCGAGCAGGAGGCTCCGCGCGGCCTCGAGATCCGGGACGACGAGATAAGCGTTGCGGAGTGAACCGGCGGGCGCGTTGGTGAGTCCGTTGCCGAGTTGGATCGAGCAGTGGGAGCGCGGCGGAGTAAGCTGCACCACGCGGAACGCGTTGTTGGGGGAATAGTCGACGTCGAGTGTGAAGCCAACCTGATCGACATAGAACCGTAGCGCTCGCTCTACATCGCTCACCGGAAGCGTGATCACTTCGACTGAAAACGTTGGCGTTCCCACGGTTACATCTCCTTCGCGAATATCACAGAATTTCCGTTCTAGTGGAGACCGAACGTTCTTCTAGCTGGCCGCAGCGGCTTTGGGCGTGGCGCCGCGTTCTCTCGTAAGCCCTTTTGCACGGCCAACTGCCTCAGTGATGGTGAGGTCGCGATCAGGACCATGCGGAATCACAGTCTGACCGGGCTCGAGATGGAGTTGCGTACCGTCGAGATGTACCGAGACGATCTCCGGCTCGAACGACAAAAGGTTGGAGATGCGGCTGACCCCAGCGTAGGCGTCAGGATACGACCATGCCGCCAGACGCTCGTCACCGATGTTGTAGTATCGGCAGAGCCCTTTGTATGGGCAAAAAGTCTGGTGTTCCACGGGAGTGAGCGCTGACTCATCGACGTCAGCGCGTAAAACATACCAGCGCGGCGCGAAGCCAGACTCATAGAGGACGAGCGGCCGCGTGGTTTCGGCGATAATGCGGTCACGATGGCGAACCACGAGTTTACGGGAAGACTGGCGAATATCGATACGGTGATAGCTGTCAGCAGCGTGACCCACGATCCGCTCGTCTTCTTCGTAGAAAGCGTCCATGGCCCTCCAGGCGAACGCGACGCGTCCCTGCAGTTCACTCGCGTGTGAGGGCAAGCCAGTATGCTGCCACGCCCCGGGCGCTGCACTGTGCTCGCCCGCTCGGACGGTGTACCAGGACGTGAGCCCGAGATCGGGATGGTGAGTGGTATGGTCGGTGCGCTCCAGGGTGTGTGGAGAGATGTCCGGCTCCGGGAAGTAGGCTACGGGATAGCGTCCGGGTTCGAAGAGCAGGAGGGCGTGCTCGCTATCGGCAATCCAGGTTCCACCGAAACGCACACGCATGCGCCGGCGCAACGGCTCAACATACAAAAGTCTTTTGGGCAGCGGGTCAGGCACGAGAAACCGGCCGATTGCTCCCGGAGCGAGCGGACCTTGTTGCCAAGACAGTCCCATTGCTCTGCCTCCTCTAGAGTTCAGAGCCACGATATCATCGTTGCGTTTTCTTTGCTGATAGGCTGCGACTTCACGGTGCGCATATGTTCGTGATGCACCACCGTCGCGCGTTTTGTTACTCGTGTCGAAGTGAACTGCGCATGATTGGCAGTTGCGCAAGGCGAGATGGTCGAGTTTCCGTGAGAGGGTTCGCAGTTGCGCGAAGCTTTTTCGAGTGTTTCTCTTTTCGGTCTGCGTCGTTGTTGGTGTCGTGGTTGCCCCAGGGATTCGAACGCCCCCAAAGATACTTTGAATAGAAGCAAACAAAGCTAGAAAGGCTGTGCTGATTCGCCTGCCACAACCGGCCTTTTTCCGAACTAAGTCGCACGAGCGGCTCTTATGACTTCGCCGATTTCAGCTTGTTCGCGTCGTGTTCGAGGAACCACAGCATGGTGAGGAGAAGCAGAAGGCCCGCGAGCACATAGACCACGGATGAGACCGCAATGGCCGTGCCCAGCGTGAGCCGACCGGCGAGGAAACCGACCAGCACGGGCGCGAGTCCGCCGCCCATGAGCCAGCCCACGCAGTTCATGGAACCGCTGACTGTGCCACGCGTCTCCGCGGGGACTACGTCGAAGGCAGACGCGAAGATGTTGGAGTCGTAGATTCCCTTGAAGAATCCCCAGCAGATGAGCGCGACCTTGACGAGCAGAAGGGAGCCGCTCAGGCCGCAGAGCGCCACAAAGGGAGCTCCCGCCATAACGCCGACGCACTGCACGAGCATGCGTCCGCGGCAGGTCCGGCGCGCGCCCAGGTCGGCGAGGTATCCGCCGCACACAGCGCCGGCCATGCTGGCCACTTGCGGATAGATGGCAGCATCGAAGGCCGCCATGCTGAGGCTGAGGTGGAACCGCGAATAGAGATACGTGGGCATCCACGTGAGCAGCACCATGGCGACGAAGTTGGCGCATGCAAATACGGCCATCAGCATGAGGAACGACTTGATAGACAGGAGCGAACGCAGGGCTCGCTTCGTCTGGTATTGTTCCGTGCGCTTCTTCGCGGTATCCACACCGTCGAGCAGGTCTGCGGCTCCACGTGTGGGCTCGCGCATGAGCCGGATAAGCGCGAGGCCGAGCAAGCAGCCGAGGCCGCCGAAGAAGAAGATGGCAGGACGCCATCCATGCCGCTGGGCGATGGCTCCGGCCCAGTAGCCGCCGCCGACGGTGCCCGCGTAGACGCTGGTTTGCAGGATTCCCATGGCCCGCGAACGGGTGCGCTTGCCGTGATAGTCACTGACCATCGACATGGCGGCGGGACTGTAGATGCATTCGCCGAGACCTTCGAGCCCACGGAAGAGCAGGAGCTGGAAAAAGTTCCGCGAGAAAGCGGAGATTACGCAGATGACGCTCCAGAACTGGAGTCCAGTCAGGATCGCCGTTTTGCGGCGAATGCGGTCCGCAACCAGCCCGGCGAATGGGCCGCAGATTCCGTACACGACGGCAAACGAGGAGCCCAGCAGTCCGAGCTGCACCGTCGTAAGGCTGAGTTCCTTCTGCAAGAGGGGAAAGACGGAGAAGAAGGCCTGCCGATCAGCGTAGCTAAAGAAGCAGACCAACCAAAGGAGAACAACGATCACCCAGCCATAAGTGCCGGGGAGTGCGGGCTGACCCACTCCAGCAGGGAGCTCGACACTTCCTTCAGAGGGCTGCAGCGTATCTTGCTTGAGGACTGAATTCATTAAGACACTGCTCCACACATGAAGACGTCGATCCCAAGAGCCTGGAAACACGCGGCTTTAGCTTCTAGTGCTTTGCCTGCCAGTTGCGCATTGTCGGCGTATGCCACCTGGATGTGATTCGCCTTGTGGCGCGCCATCATCTGGTCGCGGGTTACGCCTGATAAGACCGCGTTCATGATAGGCCACTGTGGTGTGGTGATGCTCCAGCGACGTTCCACTTCTTCCCTAGGGAGTTCAACTACCCGGGCACGGCCGAGATCGGCTTTCAATCTTCCTTCCTCTACGTAGACTCTGCTCCAGACGATCTCTCCCGGCTTGCTGACCCCCTTGAGGCTTCCTCCGCCGAGACGGAAGTACATGGGTGGCTGCCGCTGGCTGATTGCGCCCTTATATCCATCGATGAAGTGAGCCGGCGGAGCGGCGCCGGAGATCTCCAGGACCCAGACAAACTGCCGGTCGTATTCTTCTCCGAAGCGGAGATCGTGCAATGTCGTTTCGGGCGCCATGCCCATCGCGGTCCAAATGTGGTTGGTGATGAGCGCGTCAACTCCGGAGCATTCATCCACCTCGTTGAAATGAGGTAACGCGGTTCCGTCGAACAGGATACGGCTGCCGCTGCGGTCCTTCACGGGCGGTCGATGCACGTTATTGAGGAGTCCTTCAGCGAGATCGGATGCAGGAAGAAGGTCCTTCAACCCCTGCTGGTACTGAATACCAATCGCATCGCAGCCGAAGTCGTCGGCTATCCGCAGAGCCGCGATGTACATCTTGCATTGCAGGAGAACCTGCTGCTTCGTTAGTTCAGTCGCTTCATCGGAGCCGAGATCGAAGTGCATTCCGTTTTCGATGAGCCATGCGTATACAGCTTCGGCGTCCTCGTCAGAGGTCTGCGTCACTTCGTAGTAAAGAGCTGATTGGTTCAATCGCTCTTTGAAGATGCCCATCGGATGCAGCAGTTCGTCGGGAACGATGGCGTTGTACATGCCCATGCAACCTTCATCGAATATTCCCAATATGGCATTCCGGCTCCGGATCTTCTGCGCAACTGCGGTGCCGATAGATCGCGCGGAAGGAGGGACAGAATCAGATTGGAACGTTCGGACGTGCGAGGTGTCGTGCTGTATCGTGCCCTCTTGCAACCACTGCTTCAGGTTCGTCAGGAAGAAGTCATCTTTGAAATCAACGCTCCAAAGGCTGCTGTAGGAAACGCCCGCTTTGGTGAGAGAGCCATTCAGGTTCAACAAGCCGACGAGGCCTGGCCACTGGCCACTCCAGTTGGCTACGGTGAGAATCGGTCCCGTGTGGTGGATGAGCCCCGCAAGCACATGATGGGTGTATTGCCAGACAGCCTCTGCCACAATCAGCGGCGAGTCCTTGGGAATGTGCGCGAAAACCTGCATGCCATAGCGCTGGCTATCGATAAAGCCATGCTGCTTCGTTGGATCGTATTGGTGCGCACGGACCACTTCTCTTCCAAGCGATTGGATCGCCTCGGTCAGCGCATTCTCAAATGCTTCCTGAGCGGGCCAGCAGAGTTGGTTTGCGGAGAGTCGAAGATCGCCACTGGCAACCAAGTACACGGGGGATGGGGAACTTGTCGGCATACTACTTACTCCTGGCTGTAGGTGAGCCATTTCAAATCTGCGTTTACGGAACTATCGCTTTGCCGCGAGGATTCCACATTTCTCAAGGTGAGCTTCGATTTGCTTTGTTTCTGCGGACGTTGCCGGCTGATAAGGCCACGTAGGAATGCCGCTGCAAATACCCATGATCGATAGCGCCGCTTTCAAGCGCCGCAGGTGGCCTGGCTCACTCTCGTCGGCATTCCAGATCGGCGCACCGATGCTATTAATCTCCGCTTGTAGCGCGTACATCTCGTCGTGCCTGCCTTCAACGAAGGCCTGATACAAGCGAACCGGGAGATCGGGAAAGATGTTTGCGCCACCGGGCACGCCGCCGT
>Ga0126381_100010205_pt1 | contig 10562 bp, 12 predicted proteins | sample PanSoiMetPlot_28_FD_96465 | JGI IMG/M metagenome (GOLD analysis project Ga0126381, IMG submission 96465) | Tropical forest soil microbial communities from Panama - MetaG Plot_28 | ecosystem: Environmental > Terrestrial > Soil > Tropical forest > Bulk soil | place: Panama | collected 2016-02-17 | reverse complement strand
GCGCGAGCGGCGCGGCTTGGAGGAAGTGCGCTGGCTTCGCGAGGAGCGTGTTCGCGCTCTCTCATTCTTCCGGCATTCTTCGCACTCGCGGAATGTCATGTTCGTTGCCTTGCACTTAGTTTTACGTTTCCAGTCGAAGAAAAGTTCAGCGTACGACTTCGTGATGTACTCTTTCGACGCGATTCCTAACGCACGGGCGGTGCGGTCGATCCAGCGCGGCTTGCCTTCGATCTCGGCGATGTCGCCGACGGGCGTGTGATCCAGAACGACGTTTCCTTCGTCATCCTTCCATTCGGCGCGATATTTTTCATAGATGAACGAAGGCGAAAAACCCAGCGCCCGCAGCATGGCGTCCATCGCCTTTCCATCGGAGACTGCGGTTTCCAACTCACCGCGCGATTTGTGGCGTCCCGCCTTTCCTTTGGCTTTGTGGGTAAGCTTCCATTTGTCGCCGTAGCAGCGCAGACGGAGGAGCTCGCCCTTCCAGCGGAGCTTCTGGCCGGGGAGATCGTAGAGCGTGTTGATCTCGTGCGTGGAGGGCGTCACGCAGCGAAAACCATGCTCGCGCAACTTTTCTTCCAGGGCCTTCAGGTCGGAAACGAGGAACTTGACTTCAACTTCCTGTGGAGTTGCCATGAGGAAAGTCTAAAGGAAGTGCGCCGGGCTGTCCGAAGATGACGATCGGTGTCAACGCACATCTCTTCGGCGACCGTGGCCCTGTTTTATTATCGTGAACACGGCTCACATCGCGGCAGGTGACTTTGGATTCATCTTCTCAAGACCGCCTTTCATCACCACCCGACCTCGCACGCCAGGACAAGCAATTTGCTCAGGCGTTTGCCCTGATCCATAAGGGTATTGCGGAGCGGGCATTCCCGGGAGCAGCGCTGGCGGTCACGCATCATGGGGCACTCGTTGCCTCGCGGGGATTTGGGCGGTTTACTTACGACGATGACGCGCTTGAGGTGCGGGCGGAGACGATCTTCGATGTGGCTTCCGTAACCAAGGTCGTTGCCACGACAGCTGTCGCGATGCTGCTCTACGAGCGCGGAACGTTGTCGCTCGACGAGGCGGTGGCGCAAACTTTGCCGGAGTTCCTCTCGCTCGCGCCCAAACACCAGAGAGCCTGGCGCGAAGCGGTGACCGTACGGATGCTGCTGGCGCATTCCAGCGGGTTGCCGGCGTACGAGAGGCTGTTCGAGTTTGCAACGACGCGCGACGATCTGGTCCGTGCGGCCATGACAACTCATCTTGCTGCCGCGCCGGGCGAGCGCGCCGTCTACAGCGATATCGGGTTCATTCTTCTGGGAGAGCTGTTGGCCAGGAAGTCGGGTCTGGCGCTCGATGTTTTGGCGCGGCGAGAGATCTTCATCCCGCTCGGCATGCGGCAAACCTGGTTCAATCCTCCGAAGGACGAGATGGCCAACATTCCGCCGACGGAAGACGATAAGAGGTTTCGACGGCGAGTCGTACAGGGGGAGGTGAATGACGAGAATGCCTTCGTGATGGGTGGCGTTGCAGGACATGCGGGTGTTTTCGCGTCGGCGCTTGATGTAGCACGCTTTGCCGAATGCATGTTGCATGGCGGTTCGCCGATGTTCAAGTCGGAGACGGTGCGAATGTTCACTCACCGGGAGGCGTCACCGCAGGGAACAACGCGTGCGCTGGGGTGGGACACGCCGTCGCGGCCGGAATCGTCTTCAGGCCGCCTGTTCTCAAATGCTTCGTTCGGACATCTTGGGTTCACCGGGACGTCTGTTTGGATCGATCCCGGCCGCAAGCTATCGGTCACGCTGCTGACCAACCGCACTTGGCCCGACCGCGCTTCGCAGCTCATTCGCGAGGTGCGGCCCAAAATTCATGACGCCATCGTGGAAGCATTGGAAGGGCAGTGAGGTGATTCAACCGGAAGGTCTCCGATGGACGACAATCTCGGCCGGAACCATCGGTGATATGTACCTTTCAGGCTCGCCCTCACATCTAATTCTTGTAAGTGGAAGGTAGGGAGGTTACGGTGCAGCTAAGCGCCGCTTGGGAACATTGGCGTTGGATGGAAGGGAGTCCGATGCGCCGCTGGTATGTGCCGCTGACAGTCCTGGGACTTGGTGGTATCAGTGCGCTGCTTCTGACCGAGCGCGGCCGAGCCCTGTTGCGCACGCTGATTGAGCGATTCCAGCAAGCTCCCGATAAGCTGCTTGAGATAAACGATACTCTTCAGGTTGAATTGGATCGCATCCAAGCGGCACTGGATAAGATTGCCGAATCGGTGGATCCCCGTCCCGAGCTTGGACGATAACCGACTCACTCCGCGGCTGTACCTCGCTTTGCCTGCCAAACCCGCATTAGTCATCTACGACGTCTTCGTACAGGTCGGTTTCCAACTTAGCCTCTCGCGGATTGCTGACCGCGGCCAGATGATACATTTCAACCGCTCCGCCGCCCTGGCCGAGATTCTTGCGCACACGTTCGAACAGAGGCGCTTGCGTAGTGTGCTGGCGGAAGGCCTGGACTTTCTTCTCAAAGCGCGCGGCGCCAATCTCGATTCGCGCCGTGACGGTCGGTTGCGAGATCGGCTGCCGATCCGGTAAATGGAAATCGGCGGAATGGTAATAAAGCTTCTGGGCGCGATACGGCACGAGACCTTGCTCCAGTTGCTCGGGATAACGATCGGGACGTCCTGCCCATTCGAAGGCCAGGGTGGCGAAAGTTCCAGCCATCGCGTGATCGATGTGGCCGGTGAGCCCGCCATCCGGACCGAAAGTGATGATGATCTGTGGCCGAATCTGGCGGATACGCAGCACGAGGTCGCCGACGGCCTGCTGCAAGTCGGCGCGGTCGAGCTTGCTGTCGGGATAGTCGAGGACTTCACCGCGGGCAACTCCAAGAAGCCTGCAGGAGGCGGCGAACTCAGCGCGGCGCAGTTCGGCTAGATCGTCGTGTGTTTGCGCGGTTCCGCGATTGCGAGCGGCCGTTCCCGCGGTCATGCAGACGATGTAGGCTTGGACTCCTCGCTCGTGGTAAAGAAGCAGTGCGCCGCCAAAAGCGCCGGCCTCATCATCAGGATGGGCGGTGATGCAAAGAAGTTTACGCATAGGCGAGATTGGATGAAGATGTGAGATCAGCGGCTTCATTGACTGCAGGCTGCGTCTGGACGTCTTGAAAACTCTCAACAGAGTTACCGTCGCCCAGCAAGCGGGGATGTGGACATCCCCGCTACAGCCGATCTGGAGATCGGCGCTACCCTGAGGCAGCTTGCCAAAACCGTGCTTTATCCGCAATAATTGAAGGGTTGTTGCCTCCAGGTATGTGAGGTCCGATGGGCGCCTTTGCTGCGCTCATTGGGGTGTGGTAGCGACTGGATCGCTGGAGCACCCGTAGCCGGTCATCTCGCCTGAGGAATGTTTTTCGCCGGAATTTTGCAATCGTCAGTCGCCGCCAGATTCTTGTGTGTCGCAGGCTAAAGCCTGCTCAAGAATGGTGAAGGGCACGGGAGAATGCAAGTCTGAAGACTTGCTCTACCAGCCGAACTGAGGAACGCAGGTTCGAAGACTTGGACTACCAAGCTCAATAGCAGGAAAGGAAACGCTCTCTGTGTTGATGATTCGTCTTTCGCGCCGTGGCGCGCGCAAACAACCGTACTACCGCATCGTCGTGATCGAAAAGGACCGGGCCCGTGATGGTCGCTCGGTGGAAGTGGTAGGCACCTATAACCCCCGGACCAATCCCGCCAGCGTTGAACTGAAGCGCGAGCGCATTGACTATTGGACGTCGAAGGGCGCACAGCTGTCGGACCGCGTGCGGAAGCTGGTGGAGAAGGCGCCGGCAGCCGCGGCTCCGGAAGCGACCGTAGCCTAACTCTGACGTCCAGAATCCCCAGGAGACCAAGATGTCAGACAGCAAGGCAAACATCGTTGCGCTGATGGAGCACCTGGCGAAGGTGATCGTGGAAGCGCCGGATGAGGTCTTCGTCGAGCCATTCGAGGAGAATGGGCAAACTGTAGTGGAGTTGGAAGTCGCGGAGAGCGACGTGGGCCGCTTGATCGGCCGGCATGGGCGCACGGCGCGCAGCTTGCGCACGATCATGAATGCGGCGGCCTTGCGGTCGCGCAAACGCTATCAGTTGGAGATTGTGGAATAGCCGGCGAGTTCATTACGATCGCTCGCGTGCGGAAGCCGCAAGGACGGCGCGGCGAAGTGCTGGCTGAGTTGCACACGGATTTCCCCGAGCGGTTTGAGTCGCGCAGGGAGTTGTTGGGGCTCGCGGCAGACGGCAGTCGGCGCGAGTTGAAGCTGGAAGAGCACTGGTTCCACAAGGGCGGTGTGGTGCTGAAGTTCGCCGGAGTGGACAGTATCAGCGATGCGGAGCAACTTGCAGGACTGGAGTTACAGGTGCCGGCTGAGGAGCGCTCGAAGTTGGAAGAGGGCGCGGCGTATGTCAGCGACCTGGTTGGCTCGGACGTCTGGGACGGCCAACGATTTCTGGGACGAGTGAGCGATGTGCAGTTTGGAGCGGGGGAAGCTCCGCTGCTGGTAGTGAAGCTGCCGGTGTGTGCGGCGCGGCCGGTGGCAGGAAGCTGCGAGCTGTCGACAGAACTGCTGGTGCCGTATGCCGCGGAGTATGTAGTGAAGGTTGACCTGGCGAACCAGCGCATCGATATGCAGTTGCCCGAAGGGTTGCTGGATGTGGATGCGCCGTTGAGCGACGACGAGAAGCGGCAGCAGAAAGAGGAAGCTGACGAAGCTCGGGCGGCGGGGGAGAAGTGAAAGAGTTGTTGCGGCTGTAGAGGTCCTTCGACTTCGTTCGGCTGCGCCTCACTTCGCTCAGGACGAGTTTTTGGTAATCCGGAATGAAGTTCGAAATTGTCACGATTTTTCCGGACTTTTTTCGCGGGCCGCTGGATTATGGCATCGTGCGCCGGGCGCGCGAAGCCAAGCTCATTGAAATCCTGATTCACGATCTGCGCGAGTTCACGCACGATCGGCACCGAACGGTTGACGATCGGCCCTTCGGCGGCGGAGAAGGCATGGTGCTGAAGCCGGAACCGATCTTCGAATGCCTGGAGTCGTTGACGGTTGTGCCGCGCGAAGCGCGCCTGAAAGAGGACGCGGGCGAGTCGGTTGTGCTGCTGTCGCCGCAGGGTGAGATGTTTACGCAGGCAGTAGCGCAACGAATGATGCAGCGTGAACGTGTCGTGCTGATCTGCGGGCGCTACGAAGGCGTCGACGAGCGCGTGAGCGAGCACCTGGCCGATCGCGAGATTTCGGTTGGCGACTTCGTGTTGAGCGGCGGTGAGCTGGGAGCGGCGATCATCATCGACACGATGACGCGGCTCGTACCCGGTGCGTTGGGCAATGCGGCGTCGTCGCAGCAGGAGTCGTTTACCTCGGGCGCGGATGTGCCAGCCAGAGCGGCCGGTGAGCCGCCGAGTTCGACCTGCGGATCGGGCGGATTGCTGGATTATCCGCACTACACGCGACCGGCGGATTTTCGCGGGATGCCGGTTCCCGAAGTGCTGGTGAACGGCAACCACGATGAAATTCGCAAATGGCGGCGGCGCAACGCGCTGCGAAAAACACTGCGGAATCGTCCCGATTTGTTGGAGCCGGTGGTGCTGAGTGCGGAGGATCGCAAGCTGCTGGCAGAGATTGAAGAAGGAAGCAATTAGCAATTAGCAATTAGCTCTTAGCTTTTAGCAAGCGAGGTCGATGGGGGGCGCAAGGCTTGCTAAGAGCTAAAAGCTAAGAGCTAACAGCTAGCACCTACGAATCACTTGCCGCCGCGAGGCGTGCGATAGGGAAGGAAATCACAATGTCTAATTCTCCGATTATTGATCGCTTGCTCGCCAAGACACGGCGCACCGATCTCCCCGAGTTCAAGCCCGGCGACACCGTCCGGGTGCACGTGAAGATCAAGGAAGGCGACAAGGAGCGCTTGCAGGCGTTCGAAGGCGTCGTCATCGCCAAGAGCAAGGGCGCACAGCCCAGCTTTACCGTGCGCAAGATGAGCTTCGGCCAGGGTGTGGAACGCATCTTCCCGACCAATTCCAAAGTGATCGACAAGATCGACGTGCTGCGCTCGGCCCACGTGCGGCGCGCCAAGCTGTATTACCTGCGTGCGCTGCGCGGCAAGGCGGCGCGCTTGCGCGAAGTGGAAACGGCGCGCGGGTAGTTGCTGTCGAATCCGCCGTAGCGCCGATCTCCAGAGCGGCAGTAGCTCCGAGTCTCCAGACCCGCGCTAAAACTATGGTCTCCCTCAAGCACACCGCACGAGCGTGGACCTGGAGGTCCACGCTACAGCCGAGCGGGAGCTCGGCGCTACATTTCAGGCGCCACGTTTTGATTTGGGACGCACGAACTTCAGCGCGGTGTGCGTCGGCGAAAAGCTCACCACCTTTACGTCCACCAAGCCTGCCTTCTTACCGGCATTGAGCACATGCTGCTCTTTGATCTCTTGCTTACCTTTCGGATAGACAATCCACAATGCTCCCGCGCTGGCGAGGGAATCTCCCAGTTTCGGTATTCGCGCCAGGTCGGCCAGTGTCTCTGCCCCAACAAACACGAGGTCAGAATCCGTCAGCGGTTTAGAATCCGAGAATTTCTTTGCCGTGGCACGAAGATCGGCGACGAAGTTGTTGTCCGCCATTGATAGGACCGAGACGATCAATCCGGACTTGATGCCCAGTTTTTCGGCAGTGCTCTTGGGGTGAAGAATCTTGTAGGCCCACTTCTCGGCCTGCTCGCCGAGTTCGATGACGGCTGAACCCTCCGGCCATTTCAGATGAAGATCACCATCGCGTGCTGAAACTGACTTCAGAGACACGAGAGGAATCTTCAGCCGTAGCTCACCACGAACGATGATCTCGTTTGTCTCCAGAAGCACTTTAGCCGAGACCTTCTTGCCGCTGGTACGAATGTTGCAAACCAGTTCGCGCCCCATAGGTTCCTCGAGTTTCGCACGAGGATTGTAGCTGAAGGCGCGAGCCGACTCACGATGCCCCAAGAAATGCGAAACCCCGCGGAGGGGACGGCGGGGTTCGCATCTCACCCGGTCAGTTGCAGTGGAGGCGAGCCTGGCCGGGTCCTCGTTTGCGCGATCTGCATTCGCGCTGGTTACATCTTGTGCACTAAGCTTTTGCAGCCAGCTCGAGCAACCCCACAGCCATAGCGATCCAGAGAGCAAGGGCCACCGTGTTCAAGGTGACGCGGACGGCTGTGTTGTCGATGAGCCAGTTGAATTTTGAGTCCATGGTGTTTCTCCTTTGGAAGTGGCTTTCCCCGACCACCGCGACACGGTGCTAATTGGGAGCTTGGAAGATTGCCCCGGTAGATATAGTTCGCCGGATCAACTTCTGCAGCTATATACGGACGACAGGGGGAAAGGTTCCAAAGGAGAGATCGCGAACGTGGACGAGTCGCAGATTGGCGGCACGAAACGCTTCTGCGGCCCGCGATAGCACGTGAAACACTGCGTTAACGAAGCATTAACAAAGCGGGAAGCCAAAGTTCGCGAAGTCGCGGTTGATCAATATCTGGACTACACGACGGTTACGGAGAAGATCATCGTGCACTGGGGCGATTCAGAGATGGTGGCCCGTAGTCCGCGGCGGGCAGGTCGTTCCATTCGAACGACATCTCTCTCGCTATCGGCTTCGCAGCGGCTCTGCAGCGTGTGGCTTTGGCGGGGTTGCGGGAGCGGGTACGTGTCCGGGAAGAACCTCGCGCAACGCCCACTCGATCCGCTCGACCGACTCACGGATCAGGTCGACAGATTCTTCGGTATCGGCCGCGGTGGCATAGGTGATGACCTGCAGGGAATTACGGATGTGATGATTCATCTCGGCGATGGTACGCAGGCGCTCGCGCACCAGCTTGCGGCGAAGGCGTTCGTTGTTGCTCAGGCTGTAGAAGAGGAATCCGGCGACGATGCCGGTAAGTGCATTGGAGGCGAGCAAGATGTCAACACGAGTGACGCCGTCGCGCGCTAGAAAACGGTCAAGGGTGAAGCCGACGACCCAGACCAGCAGCACGACGCAAACACATAGGACGATCAGACGTATTCTTGAGTCTCTGCCAAGATCCATGGCTTAATGCAACCTGTTCTGCCCCTGTCCTTCAAGACGCTTCAGAGGACATTTCGTCTTTGCGAAAATGCCGCAGAATCGCATCTGCTTGCGAGCGGTTCACGACCGAGGTCAAAGCAGCGGCATTCGCGTCTTTCACCGCCTGCAGGCTGCCGAAGTGCTGCAGCAGCCGCTTCGTTGTTCGCTCGCCGATGCCGGGAATGTCCAGCAGCTCAGTTTTGCGATCCCGCATCTGGCGCCGTTTTCGGTGGAACGTCACCGCAAAGCGGTGTGCTTCGTCGCGCACCAATTGCACCAGGTGCAACACGGGAGAATGCCGGTCGAGCACTACCGGCTCATCCTCCTGCCCTTGAATATAGATGATCTCCTCGCGCTTGGCGATGGAAGCTAACGGCTGATTCACGATACCCAAGGATTCCAGCGCTTCGGCGGCCGCGTGCAGCTGACCGATGCCACCGTCGATCAGCACGACACTTGGCATCTTCTGCTTATCTTCCTGAACTCGCTTGTAGCGGCGGGTTACGACTTCGCGCATCGAGGCAAAATCGTCGACACCGTGCACTCCCTTGATGATGAACTTCCGGTAGTCAGACTTTTTCATTCTGCCGTCTTCCCAGACCACCATCGACGCGACGGTTTCGGCGCCCTGGATGTGGGAGATATCGAAGCACTCGATACGCCTGGGAAGTTCGGGAAGCATGAAGACGTCCTGGAACGATTCCTGAATGGCCTTGGCTGCAGGCTTCATTACGCGGAAGCGTTGATCGAAGGCTTGTTTGGCGTTCTGGCCGACGAGGTCGACCAACGAGCGCTTCTCGCCGCGCTGCGGAATGTGGATCTGCACGTGCCGTTTCTGTCCCTCGGAGAGCATCTCCTCCAGCGTTGGACGATCTTCAAAATCGACCGGCACATAGATCGTGTGCGGTACATATTGCTGATCGAGGTACACCTGCTTCAGCAGGGAAGAGAAAAACTCGCCAGGCTCGAAGCCACTCTCGCCGACAACTTCGCTTAAGTCCTCCCAGAAGAACTCGCGCTTGTCGACGATCTTGCCGCCACGCATGTGAAAGAGGTTCACGGCGAGCATTTCGTTTTCGTAGTGATAGCCGAAGACGTCGGCGTCATCGCCTTCGACGGCGGCGATGCGCTGCTTCTGCTCAAGCAGGTCGACAGTTGCGATCAGGTCGCGATACTTGGCAGCCAGTTCGTACTGTTCACGTTCGGCGGCTGCCGTCATGCGCTGTTGCAGCGATCGGGTGAGGTCGGCGCCGCGGCCTTCCAGAAAGAGCTTCACGTCGGTCACGGCCTCGGCGTAGCGATCGGGAGTGGTCAGGCCCTCGACGCACGGCCCGAGGCATCGGCCGATGTAGTACTGCAGGCAGGGGCGCGGGTAATAACGGTTCAGGTCGAGCTTGCAGGACGGAATCAGAAAGTGGCGGTGAATCAGATCCACCAGGCGATACGCCAGGCTCGTAGGAAAGTAAGGCCCATAGTAGAGCGACCCGTCCTTGCGCAGGCGGCGTGTTGGAAACACGCGCGGATAACGCTCGGTAATAGTCAGCTTGATGTAGGGATAGGTCTTGTCATCGCGCAGGAGGATGTTGTAACGGGGCTTCTTCTGCTTGATGAGATTGTTCTCGAGCGCAAGCGCTTCCTTTTCGTTGTCGACCACCACATAGTCGACATCGACGGCCTCGCGGAGCAGAGATCCGGTTTTGGCGTCGGCCAGCTTGCCTTCCAGAAAATAAGAGCGCACCCGCGAGCGCAGGTTGTTGGCCTTGCCGACGTAGATGATCTTGCCCTCGACGTTCTTATAGAGATACACGCCAGGCGAGGTCGGGAGGGTGCGGATTTTCTGGTGAAGGTCCATGGAAAAAGCAGCAATTAGCGATTAGCAATTAGCTTAAGGCTTGAGCGGATGTGTTTACGCTGAGTTTCAACAAGGCTCGCAACCGTCATCTGGCTTGGTAAAAATTCTACTCCCCGCGTCAGGATTATCCGGCGAAGCGCCCACAGCCAGGCTTCCACTCGGCTTCTCGTCGGTAATTCATTGAAAATGCTGCACAAGTTTTCGCATGCTCAATACGACCTCGTTGGCATCCTGTTTGCTCATTCAAGGATACGGCTGACGGCTGATCGCTCGCCGAGGCCGAATGCTGAAGGAGCCATTTGCAATGAATCGATTTTCGGTAATCGCAGTGCTGGTGGCCGGCAGCCTGCCGTTGACCGTGGGATGTGCCACGAAGAACTACGTAAAAGGCCAGACAACTCCGGTCATCAACAACGTCAATGAATTAGATGACCAAACCGCCAAAAATACTCGCGACATTAAGGACGTTGACAATCGGGCGCAGCAGGGAATCGCACAAGTAAACAGCAAAGCCGCCGCCGCCGATCAGAAGGCAGTCGCCGCCGGGCAGTCCGCGGATCAGGCGAACCAGAATGCGACGCAAGCGTCCACTCGCGTGACCAGCCTGGCTG
>Ga0126381_100010203_pt1 | contig 10563 bp, 8 predicted proteins | sample PanSoiMetPlot_28_FD_96465 | JGI IMG/M metagenome (GOLD analysis project Ga0126381, IMG submission 96465) | Tropical forest soil microbial communities from Panama - MetaG Plot_28 | ecosystem: Environmental > Terrestrial > Soil > Tropical forest > Bulk soil | place: Panama | collected 2016-02-17 | reverse complement strand
TAAAAATGTAAGGCTTGAAATCGTCGAGTTTATGTCGATCCACCGCGACGTACGCGGTGTTACCGTCATGGAGCGAAGGCTCGATAAGATCGACAGTGCTCCACTCGGGCATTTTCGGAGTGACATTGAACCAATGCTGGCCGTCGTCAGTTGTGACGTGCACGAGTCCATCGTCGGTACCTGCCCAGATTGTTCCTTTTTTCAGCGGCGACTCGGCCAGGGCAAAAATCGTGTCGTAATATTCGACGGAAGTGATGTCGTTAGTCAGCGGGCCGCCGCTTGGTTGCTGCTTCGATTTATCGTTGCGCGTGAGATCGCCGCTGATTTGGGTCCACGTTTGTCCGTGATCGCTCGATTTGAAAACGCATTCCCCGCCCGTGTAGAGCACGTCCGGGTTGTGCGGCGAAAGCATGAGCGGTGTGACCCATTGAAAACGGTGCACAAGATCGGCAGCGCCGTGTCCGGAATTGTCGAGGGGCCAGACACTGACATCCTGCACTTCCTCTTTATTCTTGTCGTAGCGCGTGATGTAGCCTTCGCTGTTCGAATAGATGATGTGCCAATCCCGCGGGTCAGGGACGACAAAGCCGCATTCGCCACCGCCGGCCTCAAACCAATTTTGCCGCCCGATCGCGCCCGAATCGGTGCGGCTGGCGATGCCGACGTTCGAGTTGTCCTGTTGCGCGCCATAAATGTGGTACGGGAATGCGTTATCGACGGCAACGTGATAAAACTGCGCCGTCGGCTGATTGTTCTGAGTAGTCCACGTTTTGCCGCCGTCGGTGGAGATGGTGGCACCGCCGTCGCTCACATTAGCAATGCGATTTGGATTAGTTGGATCGATCCACAGTCCGTGATGATCACCATGCCGCGCGGGCAACAGAGTAAAAGTCTTTCCGCCATCAACCGATCGGAATAGCCCCGTATTTACAAGATAAACCGTGTCCGCGGATTTTGGGTCAGCATAAACTTTGCTGAAGTACCAGGCGCGCTGACGGAATCGCCCATCGTCATTTACGCGGGTCCAATGCTGCCCGGCATCATCCGAGCGGTAAAGCCCGCCTTCCTTAGCCTCGATGATGGCATAAACCCGATTGGAGTCGGCGCCGGAGACCGCGATACCGATTTTGCCGAGGATTCCTTCCGGAAGCCCGTTTCCTTCAAGATGTTTCCACGTCACCCCGTTGTCTTCGGATCGATAAAGTCCGCTGCCGGGGCCGCCACTGGAAAAGAACCACGGCTGGCGTCGCGCCTGCCAAAGCGAGGCAAAAACGATGTTCGGATTATGCGGATCGAAAACGATGTCGATCCCGCCGGTGTTTTCATCCTTTGACAAAACTTTCGTCCACGTTTTGCCGCCGTCCGTTGTGCGAAAGATTCCGCGCTCCTGATTTGGCCCAAACGCGTGACCGAGCGCCGCCACCAAAACTACATTTTCATTCCTTGGATCGACAATGAGTGCGCCGATCTGCCGCGTATCTTTCAAGCCGGCGTTCTCCCACGTTTTGCCACCGTCGATCGATTTGAAAACTCCGGTGCCGTAGGTCGTATTACCGCGGATCGCTCCTTCTCCTGTGCCGGCATAAATCACATTGTGATCCGACGGCGCGACTGCGAGCGCGCCAATCGAGGAAATCGGCTGTTTATCGAATAGCGGCGTCCAATTAGCCCCGCCGTCGATTGTCTTCCAGACGCCGCCTGCGACCGCGCCGAAATAATACGTGTCCGGTTCTCCGGGAACGCCTTCGATTGCTAAAGCGCGTCCGCCGCGGAACGGACCGATCTGCCGCCATTGCATTCCGTTGAACAACTTTTCATCGATGCTTCCGGCAGCTGCTGGCGTCGGCGTTGAAGCAGCCGGGAGAGAGATCGAAAAAACGAGCGCAAGAGTCGCCAACCCAAGCCGCGCTGCGATCGAAAGACAAAAGGTCGGTTTAATCATCCGGCTACAGTGGGAGAATTGTCGCCGTATTCAACCGGAATTGCGCGATTTATAACCGCATTTGTGACTTTGTTTTTGCTCATTTCCGGAGAGTTGGCTTGCGAAAGAAATTCTATTGGACAGGATTGTCGGCATCACTTGCTCATGAGCGAATCGGACGAAAAGATCGAAGTCTTCAAACCGTTTGGTGAAGCCTTCGAGTTGATGAAGAAAATTCTGTTCCAGCCATTCGATGTGAAGAAATGGTTTGTGATTGGTTTCACGGCATGGCTGGCGAATTTGGGTGGTGGCGGCGGTTTTAACTATCAGTTTAACCGTCGCGAAGATGTGCAGAAGCTAAACCAGGCATTGAGCCAGATTCCACATTCGATTATCGTATTCGGGATTTGCATTTTGGGCGCGGTGGTTCTGGTGTTGGTTGTCCTGTTTGCCTGGCTGCGAGCGCGCGGCGGCTTCATGTTTATCGATTGCATCGTGAAGAACCGCGGCGCGATTGCGGGACCATGGCGTGAATTCCAGAAAGAAGGGAACAGCTACTTTTTGTTTTCGCTACTGGTCGGCCTGTTTTTTTTCGTCTTCGCGGCGCTGCTTTCGTTGCCGTTCATCCTCCTGGCGGTGAACAGCCGATACTACTTTTTCATACACCGAGATCAACTGAACATTTATTTGATATCGGCGATTGCCGCGTGGGCATTCGTGATGATTCTTCTGGTTCTGGCGTGGTCCTTGATTGCGAATTTCATGGTGCCGGTCATGTACCGACGGCGTTGCCGCGCCCGCTCAGCTTTCACTATCGTCGCATCTCTGCTCGGACGGTATCCCGGCGAGTTCGTTCTGTACTGTTTATTCTTCATCGTGCTGGCGATTGGGACTCTGATTCTTGGCTGCGTCGTGGTGTGCGCGACCTGCTGCGTCGCGGCAATTCCCTACATAGGCACGGTGATTTTGCTGCCGATCTTTGTTCTTCTTCGCGGCTTCTCGCTCTGTTTTCTGCGCCAATTCGGGCTCGATTACGATGCGTGGCAAGCTCTGAAGCAGCCGGAACCGCCGCCGTTACCAAGTTGATCGCGCGGTCTAGACGTTCGTTATTGACCAGAACTTTCTGAAAGCGGCAGGCCAGGTGCGGTCGATCACGCTTTGGCGGCCGCGAGCGCCCATGCGTTCACGCAGTGCAGGATCCAGAACCAACGTGCGGATGGCGCGTGCAAAATCGTCGATGTCACGTGATTTGGTGACGAAACCGGTCTCGTTCTCTACGACTAATTCTTTCGGTCCGCCCGAATCGGAAACAACGACCGGCACGCCCGAGGCCTGCGCCTCGATGATGACGTTACCAAATGTGTCGGTGGTGCTGGGGAAGACAAAGATGTCTGCCGACGCATAGGCGGCAGCCAAATCTTTTCCCGTTAGATAGCCGGTAAAGATCGCTTCGGGCAACGATCGCGAAAATTCCTCCGAATAAGGACCGTGCCCGACGATGAAAAGTTGGATCGACAATCCTTCGTTACTCAAGCGGCGATATGCCGCGGCCAGAAGATCGAGATCTTTCTCGCGAGAGACTCGGCCAACATAAAGCAGCCGAACCTCTCCGTTGTGCGCACCAAATTTTTTGAAAAACGTCGGATCGCGGCCCGCCGGGTGAAAAAGGTCAGTATCGAGGCCGCGTGGGAAAATTCTCAATTTCGCCGGCTCGAAGCCGCGCTTGATCCAGCTTTGGCGATATTCTTCCGAGTTGACGAAGACGGTGTCGAGCTGGCCATAGAACCAGTGCATGTAACGCCATGCCACGCTTTCGAGAAAGCTATCCTCGGTGAGAATCCGGATATATTGCGGGAAATCGGTATGGTAAATACCGCTCGTTTGCAAGTTGAGCATCTTCGCCGCAAGCAGGCCGGTCAATCCGACTGGCCCGGGCGTGCTGATGATGATCTCGGTGAATTTCTCTCGCTGAATATAATCCAGCATTTGAAGAATCGGAGGGAAGCTCAATTTTTGGAGCTCGTATTCCGGCAGTTCGAACTCGCCAATCGGCGGGAAGTTTTCAATCGGAATATCATGCATGCCGAGATCGCTGCTAGAAGTTACAACGATTAATTCTTTTCCAGCTGCTACTCCTGCGGCTGTCATTTTGCGAATCGTTGTGGCGACGCCATTAACGTCTTCCAGCGTGTCGGTGAACCAGGCGCGTTTCCGGTTTTGCAGAACCAACGGAATTTGGCCGGTCAGTTGTTTGAAAATTTCGCGCAGCCATTTTCGCGAGGGCGCCTGGCTGTGAAATCCATAGATATACGGCGCAAGGATCACCAGGATCGGCACGATTGCGCTAAGTGCCTGCATACTTTCGACCATGTTACCGCTGCTGATTTGCTGCACGAATTTTTGGAAAAACCGAAACGCGAGCTGCTCCGAGACCATGTTTGCCATTAGAAACGTGCGGCGCTCCTGTTCACTGACTGCGTGCAATTGCGCGGCGAGTGTTGCTTTCACTTCGGGTTGGGCGAAGTAACCGGAAAGCTCCTTCCACAGCGATACGTTAGCCGGTTTGAGCAGGTCGAAGATTTTTCCCGACAACACAGCCTGCCCGGCCAAACCGGCTTTTTCGGCAAGCGTAAATTCCGTCGGATCGCGTCCTTCCATGAAACGCGAAAACATTTTTTCCACCAGCATGGCGCCCGGTCCGAGTTTTTCGTGAAAACGATCCTGAATAAAACAGGCAAGCGTGCTGTAAAAGCCGTGCGAAAGGGCGAGGGGAGTTCCACCTTGCCCATGCGCGCGGCAATCACCGTCGCGGACACATTCGAGAAATTTCGTCGCCGAGTCTGCTTGTGGCGTTTCCGTGTAAGCTGAGGCGGTGAATCGTCCGCCGTGATCATCTGAACCGCCGACGAAAATCTTCACCCATGGCTCGAGATGGGTCGGAGCGAAATTGTACTTTGCCGCCAGCTTGTCGATCTTCTGAGGAGTAAGCGAACCGAGCAAATTCTGGGCAAGCTCGCTCAACAGCGCGTCTCGCAAGCCATTGATCCCTTCGAAATGCTTAAAGAGTAGGATCAGTCGCTCCAGATGCGATGCTTCCAGCTTGCCGTTGATGCTGTAGAACGGATGAGCAACCGCATGCGCGATTTGCGCCGCCTGGAGATAACGCTGCAGCTCAAAGATGTTGTCGCGGACGCGTTCGATGTCGCGGTGCTGCTCTTCGGAGATGCCCCACACTAGAATGTGAATTTTACATTGGTCCTGTGGAAAGTAGGTCGTGACTTGCTCGCTGATAAACGTTTGAGGCAAATCAATAATTTGCAGACAGCCGTCGATGGTATCGTGATCGGTGATCGTGACGTAATCCATCCCGCGTTCGAGTAACTGCCGGTAAAGCTCCTCGGGATCGGTGTAGCTGTCGGGAAAATCGAACCGCCGGAACAGCCATTCCTCGGAGCGCGCGCTGTAGCGCGAATGAATATGCAGGTCGCACTTACTCATGTCAGACCCCGTTCCTCACTCGTTGCTGGGCGATCCAATCCTGATAGGTCGTGGCCACTCTTTGGTCACGCGTGGCATCGATGAAATCCAGAATCTGCCGCCAAATTTGCCGATGCGAATAATCGGGCGGATGAATGCTGATGCGGAGCAGCGGACTATTTTTCAGGAGACGGAATAGCCCTGCATTTGAGATGCGGCTTGCTGCGCGTCGCCAATTGCTTCGGACGCTGTAAACGATCGATCTTGCCGGAAAATGCTCGCCCGATCGGAGATCGTGCACCGTTCGCAATCCAGTGGTGTACTCGAGGTCGGTCGCGCGCGCCGCGCGCGCGGCTTCCGTGCTGAGCAACCAGGCCGGCGCGACAAAGCCGCGCGGCTTCAGTCCGTGCGCTCGAAACTCGTCCCGCGCAGTCGTGATCCGGCGGAATGCCTCCTCATAATCGAGATCGTAAAATTCGCCTTCCTCTGTGTAGAAGCGCGTGAGAAATTTGTCGCGCATCGTTTCATTCGCGCGACGCGGCCGCTGGTGAGAATAGCCGTGAATGACGATTTCATAGCCATCAGTTTCCAAGCCTCGGAGCCACGACACGAATTGTCGATCTTTCGTGAACAATCCCTGCTGATGGTAATCGGGCACAACCAGAAGCGAACATGTGCGCACGCCGCGATGAGCCAGTTCTGAGATGATTTTGTCTGCGACTTGCCGGTGGCAGGGAGCAATGTCATGCAACGAGACAACCAGGAGGTCCGTCGTGGCACTTGCTGCCGAGGCTAGTGGCAGAAATCGAGTTGCAACTGCTGAGGTCATCTTAAAACGTGAACGGCGCTCCTTTGCTCCGCAGCATAACAACGCGGCGCCTGCGCTATTTCCCCGCGTGGACAATCGCACGAAATTCGGCCGAAGTCACTGACATGACTGAAAGTCGCGGCTGTCGGATCAGCGGAATCTGTTTGAGACGCGAATCACCCTTGATTTGGCGGAGTGTGATCGGCCGGAGGAGAGATCTAATTGGCGCGAGCCCGACAGCGCTCCAATCGCCCTCCCTTGCCGTTGGATCCGGATAAGGATCTCGCACCACTTTGGCGATGCCGACCACGGCCTTTTCCTCGCCGCTGTGATAAAAAAGAACTTCATCGTTAGTTCGCATTCTGCGCAGATTGTTTCGCGCAGCGTAGTTACGAACCCCGGTCCAAGCCGTCCGCCCCTCACCGAGAAAATCTGACCACGAGTACGAATTCGGTTCCTGTTTCACGAGCCAGAATGATTTCATGTCTCAAGAGTAATCCACGAAAACTCTGACCAGCAAATCCCGCTTGTGGGCTGTGGCCGGACGCTACAGCCATAAAGGTGTGGGCGTTCGACAACTGGGCTGCTTTACTTCAGAATCGAGATCATGTTGCGTCTGCCATTCATTACGTTTGAAGGCTCGGAGGGATGCGGAAAATCCACCCAAGTTGGGCGGCTCGGCGCGCGCCTTCAGCAGATGGGCATTCCTCATCTGTTAACGCGCGAACCGGGCGGCACGCCCATCGGGGAAACTATCCGTGAACTTCTCCAGTTCGCGCCGCATAGCGCCGGCATGACGCCCGAAACCGAGCTCCTCCTGTTTGAGGCGAGCCGTAGCCAGCTCGTCCGCGAGATGATTCAGCGGGCACTCAAAAGGGGTCTTTGCGTGGTCGCTGACCGTTTTTTTGATTCGACCACGGTTTATCAAGGCGCAGCGCGCAAGTTGGATCGACAAATTGTTGAACGCTTGAACGCCTTTGCGGTGGACGATTGCATCCCGGACATCACATTTGTGCTCGATATCGATGCAGCGACAGCCGAATCCCGAATGCAGAAACCGCGCAGGCACGACCGGATGGAACAGGAGCCGGCCGACTTCCATGAGCGAGTGCGTAATGGATATCGAGATCTCGCCGCGCACGAACCCAATCGTATCGTGCTGATCGACGGTTCACGCGAGGCGGACCTGATCGAGGCCGAGATTTGGAAAATCGTTTTGTCACGTTTCCCCGCTTTGGGCAAAACATCGAACATCGAACACCGAACGAACAGTTGAGATGGCCTTCTCCCGCACAGTGGCTCTTAAATACCTGCGGCGTGCCCATGAACAGCATCGCCTTGGGCACGCGTATTTGATTTCCGGATCGCCGGGCAGCGGCAAACAATTGCTTGCAGCGGAACTGGCCAGTTTGGTGAATGGAACAAAGCTCAACGACGTTTTTTCTTCGAAGGCCCGTGAGATTTTTGTGGCTCAACCTGAATCGAAATCGCGTCGCATTGTGATTGAACAGGTTCGGAATCTTGAGCACGCTTTGCAGATGCGTGCACCAGGTGGGCGACGCAAAGTGGCGATCATTTCTGATGCCGATCGGCTTCAACCACAGGCCGCAAACGCGTTTCTGAAAACACTGGAAGAACCGCCCAAGGATTCGCTGCTGCTTTTGCTCAGTGCATTACCGGAAGCGTTGCCTGATACGATTCGTTCGCGTTGCATCGTAATTCCGCTTGCTCCCAATGGACAGTCGTCAGGCAAAGTGGAAGAAGAAAAACTGGTGAAACTCCTTCAACGAGCCGCGCGTGAACAAAGCTGGAACGTTCAGTATGCGTATCGCCTGGCCCAAGAATTTCAGAATCTCCTGGGCGAGATCCGAGAACAGATCAAACGTGAAACGGATCAAGCTCTGAGAGGGGAACAGGCCCGCTACAAGGATTCGACAGATGGTGCCTGGCTGGAAGATCGCGAGGAATACTATAAGGCGCTCAACGAAAGTTTTTTTCTGCAGCGGCGGGCGGGATTGATTGAGACGTTATTCGCCTGGTGGTCTGACGTTCTTCGATCGCGCACCAGTGTGCCGCAATGTGAATTTCCGGGTGCAACAAAGGAAACCGATGCGCTGGCAGCCCGGTTCACCGCGGCCCAAATTTTGCAACGCATCAGCTGTCTCGAGCAGTTACGCGATCATCTTAGTCGCAACATTCAGGAAGGGCTTGCCATCGAAGTCGCTTTCCTGACAATTTTTGTTGAATGAAATCTCTGATGAGATTCGAAGATCGAGTCGCCGTGATTACGGGAGCAGGTCGGGGCATTGGCCGAGCCATTACGCTGCGCTTGGCGAATGAGGGAGCGCAGGTGGCATGCGTAAGCCGGACGGAGGCGAATGCAAAAAGTACTGCGGATGAGATTAACGGGATACGATCTGATGCTGCCAGGCATTACGCGGTTGACGTTAGCGATCACGAAGCCGTGCAGAGAATTGGCGCACAGATTTTGCAAGATTTCGGCAAGATCGACATTTTGGTTAATAACGCCGGCACGCGGCGCGACGGACTTGCCATGCGCATGTCGGTGGATGATTGGGACAGCGTCATCAATACCAACTTGCGCGGTGCGTTTAGTTTCAGCCACGCGATCTTGCGCGGGATGATAAAGCAGCGCAGCGGCCGCATCATCAATATCAGTTCGGTGATCGGTCTAATGGGCAATGCTGGGCAGACAAATTACGCCGCCAGCAAAGCGGGTTTAATCGGTTTTACAAAGTCGCTGGCTCGCGAGCTCGCGAGCCGCAACATCACGGTCAACGCCGTCGCGCCAGGATTTATCACGACCGATATGACCGCGGGATTGTCCGATGAAATCAAAAAGATGATCCACGCCAAGATTCCGCTTGGTAAAACTGGGACGCCGGAAGATATCGCCAACGCTGTCGCATTTTTGGCTTCGCCTGAGGGCAGTTATATTACTGGACAAACGCTCTGCGTGGATGGCGGCATTGTGATGTGATTTGTAGCGGGAAGCTGACAGCTTCCCCTACAACAGATTTATTCGCGCAGCATAATTGTAATGCGCCCCTCGGCTAAAAGCGAGCCGTCTGCTGAGACCCGGCATTCGTAGACTGTGTTGGCGGAATCTCCGAACAAGCAGATGGCGCAAATCCGAAGCGAAGCAGCTACGTCGTCCAGGCGCACGACATGCAACCTAGCGTCGCGCAGCGCAGCGAGATATCCCGGTGACGCCTTCATGCCTGCCGCGCGGGCGCGCAACCCGCCGTGCACCGCGGCCGCTTGCGCGCCGTATTCAAAAGCATGCACAGTTGACAAACGTCCCGCGCGCCGCAGTGGATTAGTAGGGTCACGATGAGTGTCGCTAAGGCAGACAATCGATTGATCGTCCCATTCAATCACACTGTCTAACAAGCACATCAGACCGGAGTGCGGAATGAGCCTGCGGATTTCCGATTTGTCGATTGGGATATTTGCGAGCGCTTCTCGATCTTTCACGCGGCGTGAGTTAATCCCAGAACGGGTAAAAGTTAAACCAATTGTACGGAGCCAGCCTCGCGTAATACTCCAGCCGCGCGGCGTAGCGTTGCATCCAGTGGTGAACTTCTGTGGCGCGCTGTTCGCGATTCAAAATTATCCGTTGCGCGAATAGCTCGAAGTAAATCTCGTAGCGGTTCCCGCCGCGATAGAGGCCGAAAAAGAGAATCACCGGGCATTGCATCGTTGCAGCCAAAAGAATCGGGCCGGCTGGAAACGTAGCCCGCGCACCCAAGAATTGACATTGTGTAGTTTTCTCAGCGCCGGAGACGCGATCGCCCAAGATGCCAACGACCGAGCCTGCGTCGAGCCATTCTTTGACTCTGAGCAACGTATCCGGCCGATCGGGCACGATGACCGTATTGGCAATCTTCGGGTTCAGCCCGTCAAGAAAACGCGTGAGGTTTTGGTTGTGCGCGGTGTCCATCAACACCTTGAGCGGAAACTCCTCCTGCGTTACTCCGAGGGCGCGTAACACTTCGAAGCTCCCCAAGTGCGAGCCTAACAGAATGCAGCCTCCGCCGTCTTCGCTTCGTTGTTGTAAAAGTTCCCTGCCTTGGATGGTCACGTGAAAATGCTCGAATTCTCCCCGCAGCAGATAGACACGATCCAAAATCGTGGCGGAGAAGCAATGGAAATGCTGTAAGACGTGCCGCCAATGGGGTGGACGCTTGTGAATGCGTTTTAAGTATTCATACGACACCCGCCGGGCCACACGTGCGCCGATCACGAAATAAAGCGCGATCGGATAAAGCAAAGCTCTCGCCGCTGCACGCCCGATGTGCAGCGCTATCCAGGCAATGACACGCAGGGAGAAAGT
>Ga0126381_100010201_pt1 | contig 10563 bp, 7 predicted proteins | sample PanSoiMetPlot_28_FD_96465 | JGI IMG/M metagenome (GOLD analysis project Ga0126381, IMG submission 96465) | Tropical forest soil microbial communities from Panama - MetaG Plot_28 | ecosystem: Environmental > Terrestrial > Soil > Tropical forest > Bulk soil | place: Panama | collected 2016-02-17 | reverse complement strand
GTTGGGGCACTCGGCGAAAGCGGGCTTGCGCAGAGCGTCGTGGGCGCGGCGGTTCTGTGTGCGCGCATTCGAGTGACGTCGTTTTGGATTGGGCATTTCTAAATTCTCCGGACCTAACGGCCCTGTTCAATGTGTATATTCTTCAGCGCCGACCAGCGGTCGTCGCTCGGATGAACTTCGCAGTGGCAGTCGGTTTCGTTCCGATTGGCCCCGCAAACCGGGCAGATCCCCTTGCAGTTCTCGCTGCACACCGTCTGCATCGGAAGCTGCAGCAGAACCTGCTCTCTCAGGATATCCTCGAGCACCAGACCGGGCATGTCGTAGAAGCCCATTTCGGCCTCTCCCTCGTCGATTGCGACCTCTTCTTCCTTCTTCGACACCGCTTCGGACGGCTTGTAAAAGAGGTCGAACGGCGCGTCAATCGCGAAAGTCGCTTTGCCGAGGCACCGGTCGCACGCGGTCTCGAGCGTGGCTTTTACTCGCCCCTTGACTCGGACTTCTCCACCGGTATGAGCAAGGAGTTCGGCTACGCCCTCAGCGGTGAGAGGGCCGGTCTGAGTCGCGGACGAGTCCGAAAAATCGATCTCTCCAGGCTGCCAGGTATCCGCAAACGGTAATTTGCGGACCTCCATCTCCTTAATGCTCAGCAACATGGCTCTGGTCGGAATTTACTAGTTTAACACGCCCGCGATCAAGGCCCGCTTATTGCGCGGGCACCTGACTTTGGCGGGTTAAATGACCTTCGAGAGCCTCATCCAGTGAAATGTGATAGGTATTCAGCGTTTCGCCCGAGACCTGATCCAGAGCTACTCTTGCATGCGCGTAAGCCACCGCCGCAGTGATTTCGGAGGCTTGCGCCGTGATCAGTGCCCTCTGCGCAATGATCAGATTGGTCGTATTCGATTTCCCGAAGGAAAACTTCTGCTGTTCCGCCGTAAGTAGTTGATCCTGCAACTCCCTCGTATTCACAGCCGCCGAGTATCGTGCCCGCGCCTGCCGCAAAGCGATCAACTGATTCGAGATCGCCACCACAATCGCGTTGTTGTCCCGCCGCCCGCTGACATCGGATTGCCGAAGCTGAAGCTGGTCGATTCCGTAGTCCGCCTGCGCCAGCCGGTTCTCAAGCGGAGCCGAGAACTGCACCTGGATCGTTTCGCTGGGAAAATCGCGATGGAAAATCTGTCCCAAGGCCGTTCCGTAGGCGCCGATAAATTTCGGATTCGGCGCAATTCCTGAAGAAGGCTGATGCGTCCCGGCAGCCCCCCGGTCGTAGGCCTGCGCAGTGATGCTGAGCGACGGAAGCAAAGGATTGATCGTACCCAGCGCCGAAATCTCCTGCGTCGCGTCCCGGATTTTCGCAATCGCCACATCCGGCCGATTCTCCATCGCCGTATTCACCAGGGTGCGCAGCGGCGGCAGTTCGTCAGCCGGAGGAACCTCAATCCGATCCACCGGGATAATCGACGCGCCTTCCAACTCGGGATCCTCGCTCCGGCTCAGGGCATCCTTCATACGCACTTCCTGCTGCCGCACGTTGGCCTGCGCGATCAGCAGATCCTGCCTTCGCGAAGCCACTTCGGAGTCCGCCCGTGGCATCTCCACCTTTGCCAGCGCCCCGATCTGAATCTGCGCCCGGGTGTCATCGTCGAACTTCTGGGCAACGTCCAGCGCCCGCTTCCGCGCGGCGACGTCATCGTTGGCGCTCACCAGATCCCAGTAAAGATTCACGACTGACGCCACTTTGTCGAGAACCTGCGACCGATATGTCTCTCGCGCGCCTTGGAGGTTCATCTTCGCGATACGAATGAAACGATCGTTCAGTTTGACGCCGAACCCCTGCAGCAACTGATGCCGCAGCACCACGTTGATATAGGGCCCCACCGCCGGGTTCACGATATCGCTCGGGACGTTCTCATGGTCGTACTGCTCGTAGTTGATGATCTGAAAAGTGCCGCCCGTGATCAGCCCTTGCTGGAACACCGTGTTGTAAGTTCGTTTGTCCTGGATGTACGACGTGGTCTGCGTGACAATCGTGTTCGCCTGCGGCTGCGTCTGATGCGTGAATACAGTGGCGTTCTGCAGGTTCGGATCGAGATTCGGCGTGATCTGTCCGACCTGCTGCACCGTCGCGCCGCCACTTCCGCCTACGCCACCGTTGCCGCCATTACCTCCGCCCAACCCGGCCGCCTGTGTGCTTCCCGCGGCGCCCAAACCGGCATCTACCGAAGATACCTGCGCGCTTCCGCTCGGCACGCCGCGTATCGGCCCGCCCGCCTCGGCGCGCCGCAGCGCCCAATCGGCCAGCGGAAGCTCATATCGATCCGCTTCCAGATCCAGATCGTTCTCGATCGCCAGCGCAATCGCATCCTGCAGCGAGAGGTACAGATTGCCCGCCCGAATCAGAACCCCGAGCCGCGGAGAGTTATTCAGCCGCGCCGGCGGTACATCCGCCGGCATATAAGACCGGATCACCTTCGGCCCATGTGGAGTGGCGCTGATCGGCCCCTGCGCGGCCATCGTCATCGAACACGCAAGAAGAACCGCAATCGCTCGCTTCATCGCGCGTTCTCCTTCTCAATCGATGCCGGCAACACGGACGCCCGCGCCACGTGACCCGAAACAGCCTCGTTCACTGAGATATTGTTCACGTCGAGAGTCCGCCCCACCGCGAATTCGAATGCGATCTTAGCGTGCGTATAGTTCGCCATCGACTGCGACTCCGCCGTCTGATCCTGCGCAAGCTGATTCTGCGCCTGAATCACCAGCGTCGCGTCGGTTACCGCGCCAAACTTGAACCGGTTCTGCTCCGCTTCCAGATTCTGCTCCGAAAGCTTCCGCGTATTCACCGCCGTCTCATACCGCGCCCGAGCCTGCTCGAGGCCGATCACGCCCGTCTTCACTTCCACGCTCACCTGATTCACCGCGCGCTTGAGCTGCAGCTCCGTCTGCCGTAACTGCAGCGCGTCAGTCGCGTAGTCGGCTTGCGCCGCGCGATTGCGGAAAGGTATATTCAGCGAAAAACCAGCCGAGTAGTTCGGGAAATTACGCCGGAAAATCTGCCCCACCATATTGCCGTACCCGCCGACGAAGTACGGATCTGCGATGCTCGCGCCGTTGTCCAGGGGATTGAACGGCCCGGCCAGGCCGTTGTTCGTCAGTTCCATGAACGCGCTGAAACTCGGCAGCAGCCCGTTCCGATCGCCTTTCAGCAAAATCTGCTGACTCGCCATGTTGATGCGCGTCTGCTCCAGCTCAGGACGATTCTTCAGCGCTTCCTGAATCAGCTCAGGAGTCGGCTTGAGATTTTCGGAAGGAGGAATCTCGATCCGGTCGAGCGCCACGATATGCACATCGTCCAGCCACGACGTCTCCGATCCGTTCCGCGTCAGCGCATTCTTCAGCACGATCTCCTGCTGCGCCACGTTCGTTTGGGCGATCAGCAAATTTTCCTTCGCCGCCGAGAGCGCCGCCGCCGCGCGCGTCACCTCGATCGCAGCCAGCGCGCCCAGCTTCACTTCCGCTTGGTTATCGTCATAAAGCTTCTGCGCCGTCGCCACAGCTTGATCGCTGATGCGCACCGTGTCGTCGAATGTGACGAGATCCCAGTAAAGATTCAGCGCCGCCGAAACCGTCGTGATCACTTGCTGGCGCAACTGGAGGTCGGTCACTTTCTGGTTGTTCCGTGCCACCCGGATGTCGCGATTATTCACCGCGATTCCGAACCCCTGAAGCAGGTTCTGCGTCACGTAAAGATCCAGAAATCCGTTGATAGTCGGATTCAAAAACGGCGAAGGGCTGTTCGAGAGGCTGTGCGTGCTGCCGTAAGTCAGCTGCGCGGCCGTGCCGGTAATGAACTGCTGCCCGTATTGCAGCGTGTAAGACCGAAAATCGTTCGTGAGCGCCGCAGTGTTATTCAAGGTCGTATTCGAAAGCGGAGTCGTTGTGTGCCCCGCCTGGAAGCCCGCATAGATATACGGATCCAGATTCGGCGGATTCGGTCCGATACCCGTCACCACGCCGCCGCCCGACGTCAATCCCGCGCCACCCGAAAGTCCACTGGCGTTCAGACTCACGCCTGCCGTGCTCACGCTCGTGGGTCCCGCCAGCACAGGAGAACTGACGCTGCGCAGCAGGTTGCCGCCTTCCGCGCGCCTTTGTACTTCACGCGCAAGGAACGGACCATAGCGTTGAATCTCGATATCCAGATTGTTCTCGAGCACGAGCGCGATCACATCCTGAACCGTCAGGTAAAGGTTTCCAGACTTTACAAGCGATTCGAGCCTCGGCGAATTGGTCAGGCGGGGCTCGGACACAATGCGCTTCTGCACGTGAAACGGCCGAATAATCGGCCCCACGAACTTCGGCTCGGGTGGATTGGTGATCGTGATGTCCGACGTCGGCGTCTGCGCCATGCCAGAGGCCGCAAGCCAGACCGGCAAGAAAAGTGTTCCTCCGAAGCGTTTGAGCATGAGAGTGCGAAAAGGAACGATTGCATCTCCTCAGCCAAACTTAAGCATCTCGGCAGCAATGACTTACAGGCTTCCAAAACGCGTTTCCTGTGTTCGGTTGCGAACCTGAGTGTCCGATTTCGGGCGGTAAACCGAAGCACCTTCTAAACTGGTGATTGTTCCCATGGCGTCGCGCGCAGCGGACATTCCGGCTCCAGTCGTTTCGAGCCCCGAGCGGCGCGCGATCTTCGGAGTCCTGTTCGCCATCTCGTTCTGCCACTTGCTGAACGACCTCAATCAATCGCTCCTCACCGCCATTTATCCGCTGCTGAAGACCTCCTTTCATCTGGATTTCGGACAGATCGGACTCATCACTCTTACCTACCAGTCCACGGCCTCGCTCCTTCAGCCCGTCGTTGGAGCGTACACCGACCGTCGGCCCACTCCCTGGTCGCTGCCCATTGGGATGTCGTTTTCGCTCGTCGGATTAATCGTGCTCTCCATCGCGCCGGGGTACTCGACGCTGTTGTGCGCCGCAGCGCTTATCGGAATCGGCTCATCCGTGTTCCACCCCGAGTCCTCCCGCGTCGCGCGTCGCGCATCCGGCGGCCAGCATGGTCTCGCGCAGTCGGTGTTTCAAGTGGGTGGAAACGGCGGCCAGGCGCTCGGTCCGCTGCTTGCGGCGTTCATAGTTCTTCCAAGAGGGCAGGGAAGCGTCGCTTGGTTCTCGCTCACCGCGTTGACGGGCGTCATCACCCTCACGCTGATCGGACGCTGGTACAAGAACCATCAACTCGCCCGAAAGCAGAGCACCCGTACCGGCGTTGCGCGTGCGTACGCGCTCCCAGGAAAGAAGGTCGCTTTCTCTATCGCGATCCTGATCGCCCTGATCTTCTCGAAGTACTTCTACCTGGCGAGCCTCTCGAGTTACTACACGTTTTATCTCATCGATAAATTCCATGTCGCGGTCTCGCAGGCGCAGTTTTATCTCGCGCTTTTCCTCGGCTCGACCGCCGCAGGCACGCTGATCGGAGGACCTGTGGGAGACCGCATCGGCCGCAAATACGTCATCTGGGGCTCGATCCTCGGGGTCTTGCCGTTCACGCTTATACTTCCGTACGCCAATCTCTTCTGGACCGCGATCCTCACGGTCATCATCGGCCTGATCCTTTCATCCGCCTTCTCCGCGATTCTGGTCTACGCTCAGGAACTGATGCCCGGCCGCATCGGAATGGTTTCGGGTCTGTTCTTCGGACTCGCCTTCGGGATGGCCGGCATCGGCGCCGCGGCGCTTGGCAAGCTGGCCGACGCGACCAGCATCGCCTTCGTCTATCGCGTCTGCGCGTTTCTCCCCGCCATAGGCCTGCTCACCGCATTACTGCCCGATATCGAAAGAAAATCGGCGCTGCGACGCGCCCGAGCCTAGACGCGCTTCCAGACCGCGAGTGTCCGATCATCGCCGCGCGCCGTCACGTACTCCGTTGGTCGCGGGTCATCCGGCGCTGCGTGACAGACCTTCAGCGTGTCGCCGGACAGGTCGAAAATCCCGAGCCGCGTCCGTCCGCCGTTCAGAAGCCGGAAATCGATCGTGTGCGGCGAGGCGCGCCAGTCTGTCGTGTAGGAGGCTCTGAGTACAACCTGAGAGCCAAAGGACACGATCACTTTGCGCCCATCATCGACCCGCTTACCAAATTTCAGAAGCGATTCTTCGATCGCCTCGCCGTTCAGCGCGCACGAAACGAGCGACCATTCCCCCACGAGCGGCCCGCCCCCGGCCAACGCGCTATCCGCCGCGGAGTCCGTAGTCGGCGCATCCTCCTTCGCTCCCACGCCCCGTCTGAGCGTCTCCAGGGCGAGTCCGCTCCCCGGCTTCGTCGCAAACGCCTTGGGTCGATCGCCACCACGCATTGTGAAGCAGATCCGCCAGACGTCGCCGTCCAGTTCGTAGATTCCGAGTGAACGGTTGCCTTTCTCCGGCCCTTTCGTAAATACAAAATCGAATTCCTTCGGGCGCTTCCGCGGACGCAGTTCAACCCTACCTTCATAAACCGCACCCATCCCATTGGTCGTAAAGCCCTCACCGCCGATCGCGATCTTCGATCCCAGAGGCGAAAACGACTGCCCATCGACCTCGAGCGCTTGTATACTCCATTCGCCCTGGAGCTTTTTCAGATCCCCGTTCACCGAAAACTCCTCTCGCCGCGAATCCCAAGGAACCGCCACTCGATAGCGCCACTTTGAGATCAAGCAAACCCGCTAACTGGTCCTAACAATTATCAATTAATTGATTTTTTACTGATGATGTGCGGGCCTGCGGTCGGCTATTATAACCGAACGTAGTCAACCTATTTGTTTTATGTGCGGCACAATACGGAGTCCTCACGCCCGATGGGTCATTGGATCACACTCTGCCCACGCCTGGGAACCCTGTTTTCAACCGGGAAATGTCGTGGCGCTTCTCCTTTCTCACTCCGGCTAAGCAATAACTGACATGAATTTCATCGATTTCAGACTCTGCAACAGAGTCACTATGACGGGTATCGTGTTTGGAGCGCTCCTTTTCAGCGGTCAACAACCGAACTTGCCGGCGGGGCGAGATTGGCCGATGTTCAATCGCGACCTTGCCGGAACCCGATACTCGCCACTCGGTCAGATCACCACGAAAAACGTCACGAAACTGAAGCAGGTGTGGTCTTACAGGTTAAGGTCCCCAGAGGAGGCCAAGACAAAGCTGACGGGCCTCATCGGAGGATTCTCCGAAGCTACGCCCATCGTTGTAAACGGAACGATGTATCTGCCGGTCGGAACCAGAATCGTGGCGCTCAACGCCACAACCGGAAAAGAAGTATGGAGTTACGAAGTAAACAAAGCCGTCCCGACAAGACGCACCGTAACGTATTGGCCCGGCGATAAAAACTCTCCACCCAGGATTATCTTCTGTGCGGGCAAATCGCTGATTGCCCTCAACGCCCAGACCGGCCAACTCGTGCCGGGCTTCGGCAATGAAGGAATCGTGGATATGGTGGTGCCCTACGACTCCTCCCCGACTTTGTTCGGGGACGCGTTGATCGTGGGCTCGCGCACTCCGGCGCGGCCCTCGACCGTGCCGCTTCCGGGCGCCTCGCGCGCATACGATGTGCGGACGGGCGCTAAACTTTGGGAATTTCACAACGTCCCTCACCCCGGCGAACCAGGGAACGAAAGCTGGCAGGGCGACGAGTGGAAGAATCGATCCGGCGTCAACAGTTGGGGTTTCGCTATGACGGGTGGCGAAGCCCGCGGCATACTCTACATGACGTTTGGCAGCGTTGCGAGCAATTATTATGGGGGCGACCGCAAAGGCGCCAATCTTTTCTCAAACTCGCTGGTCGCCGTCGATGCCAAAACAGGAAAGTATAAGTGGCATTTTCAGGCGGTACATCACGATTTGTGGGATCAGGACTTGCCGCCCGCGCCAGGACTGATTGATATCAAAAAGGATGGCAGGACCATTCCGGCGCTCGCGCAGGTTGGCAAATCCGGATGGATGTACATACTGGATCGCGTTACAGGCAAACCGGTTTTCGGAGTGGAAGAGCGCAAGGTCCCGCAGAGCGATGTACCAGGCGAACAGAGTTCCCCGACGCAACCCTTTCCCCTTAAACCGCCCGCGCTGGCCCGCACGAGCTTCACCGAGCAGGACCTGGTTACGGCGGGCGATACAACCGAGGAGCATGCGCGCGCATGCCGCGCGATCTACGAGCAGTACGGCGGGCTGCACAACGAAGGGCCCTTTACGCCTCTTCTTTATCATCCGGCTGGCGCGCCGCCCAAAAACACGGTGTCTTTTCCGGGAATCATCGGGGGTCCGAACTGGGGTGGTACAGCAACTGATCCCAAACTGGGCTATGTATTCGTTAACTCGTCGGATGAAGGCGTCATCGGGTGGATTGACAAGATGCCGGATGGCGCTGCCGTCCCCTACGATCACGCCACCCACCCCGCTCCGGGGCGGTTTGATCAAGTCCTGAACAGGTTGTTTACCTCGGGATCAGGAACCAGTCGTCCGGAAGGGTTGCCTATATTCGAGGACAGAAAATGGGATTCTAACGGTCTCTTAAGGGGCGCGAGCAGTTGGCCGTGTCAGAGACCCCCGTGGGGCCGCCTGATCGCGGTGAATGCCCGCACCGGCGACTTTGCCTGGTCGGTTCCGTTGGGAATAACCGAGGAACTCCCGCCCCAGAAACAGAAGACCGGGCGTATGAACCTTGGTGGCCCCATCGTGACAGCGGGTGGCCTGGTTTTCATCGGCGCCACGAACGATCGCAGATTTCGGGCCTTCGACTCAAGAACCGGCGAGGAGTTGTGGGCCGCCAAACTGGATTACAACGCGATGGCGGTCCCGATCACGTACCTCGGCGCCGATGGAAGGCAATACGTCGCAATTGTCGCGAGCGGCGGTACGAGTCTCAGCGACCCGAACCCCGACAATACCGAGGCGTTGGTGGTGTTCGCATTGCCGCAAACGGGAATGGACGACCTCAGTGTCAGTGGCGCTCTGGCACATCGCTGAAATTTTGTCTGGGTGCGTCAACTCAAGTCACGGGAAGACAAACTTTTGTAAAGACTTGCGGGGATTCCCAATGCCCCTTTGCCCGCGTTGGCCCTTGGGATAAGCTGTCGTATTACAAGAGGGAGAGTCCCCGTGACGCTGAAGCGAGAAACATCGAGAAGAGATTTTGCAAAGCTGGCTCTGGCCGCGATTCCGGCATCTGCGTTGGCCCAGGCGCCCCCGCAGGGCCCCGGCGGCCCGGGTGGTTTTGGCGGCGGTGGGCGCGGTACTCCTCCGCCTCCGCTCAAGTCCGATTACGCGGGCGTTAAGATCGGCGTCATCACTTACAGCTTCCGGCAAGGCGTCGCCGCGAACGATCTGATTTCGATCATCTCGAAACTCGGTATCAGCCACGTCGAACTCATGTCCAATCATGCCGAAGCCCTCGCTGGCGCCCCTGCGCCTTCCGCATTCGGTTTCCCGGGCGGCGGACGCGGCCGGGGTCAGATGACGCCCGAACAGCAGGCGGCGGCTCAAGCCGCCCGGAAAGAGGCGCAGGACAAACTCGATGCATGGCGCAAATCCGCCTCAATGGATGTGTTCAGGAATGTCCGAAAACAATTCAATGATGCCGGACAAGAGCTGAACATCCTCTGCTACAACCTGGCCAACACGGCCACCGACGACGAAATCGATTATTCCTTCCAAATGGCCCAGGCGCTCGGCGTCAGCGCTATCTCCTCCAGCACCACCGTCAGCGTTGCGAAGCGCGTTGCCCCCTTCGCAGACAAATACAAACTTATGTGGGGCGGCCACGGACACGACAATGTCGCCGACCCCGAACAGTTCGCGACCCTCGAAAGCTACGACAAGATCATGTCCTTCAGCAAATACATCGGGGTCAATCTCGACATCGGCCACTTCACGGCAGCGGGTTACGACCCGGTCCCGTACATCCAGAAGCACCACGACCGGATCACCAACCTCCACCTGAAAGACCGCTTCCGCAATCCTCCGGGCGGCCGCGGAGCCAACGTCCGGTGGGGAGAAGGCCAGACGACTATCAAGGATGTCCTTTTGCTGCTGAAAAAAGAGAAATATCCATTCCCGGCCGACATCGAATACGAGTATCAGGGTACTGATCCTGTCATCGAAGTCGCGAAGTGCCTGGAATACTGCCGCGACGTCCTTCTCGGATAATTCTGTAACCGCAGTACTGGCCCGTTCATCCAGAAAAATGGGTGCTTTCGGGTTTTTTGTGCTAGTATTAAGACTTGGGAGACCTGCGCGCTTTTTAGCCCCTGCGCTTCAAGCCATTGAGGTTGCTCCCGTCCGCTCTTGCGGCATTAGGCGCTTACGCCCTTCTGAACTCAAAAAAATAATTTATAGTCCGCGCCGTCGTGTCGTCATCCCGGCACTGCGCTTGCCTGCGCGGAGGAAATGGGCCGCATGGAACCAGATGACGATCAGTTTTTACACGATTCTCCGATAGGCATCAACTTCGACGAAGAAGCCACCAAATTCTTCGATCCCGAAGCCGACGCGGATTTCCTTCACCCGCACCAGCAGGTCGAAGAATCGATC
>Ga0126381_100010200_pt1 | contig 10563 bp, 22 predicted proteins | sample PanSoiMetPlot_28_FD_96465 | JGI IMG/M metagenome (GOLD analysis project Ga0126381, IMG submission 96465) | Tropical forest soil microbial communities from Panama - MetaG Plot_28 | ecosystem: Environmental > Terrestrial > Soil > Tropical forest > Bulk soil | place: Panama | collected 2016-02-17 | reverse complement strand
GCTGACCGCGGTACAAGCACAACTACGAGTGGGCACGAGTGCCAGAAATAAACGCGTGCTGTTGGCGAAGCGTTCTTCGATCACTCACGCCTTGACCCGCTCGGTGACCTGGCACTGGCCGGTGCCGAAGTACTGCCAGCGGCGCATGTCGTACTTGTGCGACACGCGCCAGACCTGAAAGTGCAGCATAACCCCACTATGTCTACCAAGCGCTGGTGGGGGCGGAGTCGGGACTCAGGGTCCGCCATCCGCCCGTCGCCAGCAGAGGAAGGTCGTTCATCGGCCAAACCCGCTCAAGCGATTCGCCTGCCTCACGCGGTACCCTCTCTGGCGACCCACTGGCCGCCCCGTTTTTTGTACGTGTTGCTGACCGCGGCCCACGCGACTCTGGCCGCGCGTGTTTCGTTGTGTCCGTATTGTTGATACGCGCTGTTGAACGCTTCACGATAGATCGACTGCGCGTGCTCGGGCAGGTTGTCGCGCACGCTCGAAGGCAGGCCACTATTGCTCGCGTACGGCATGGTTGACCTGCTCGACCGGTGGCGCCGCCGCGGCCTGCGACTGTGCCAGCATGCGCTGCAAGATGCGGACTTGAAAGTACAACTCGCCGATGGTGGCGAGCAGCTCGTCAGTGTCGATGGGGCGCCCGGCGGATGCCAGGTGATCGTCCGTCATATCAGTCCAGCGTCACTGGGTTGGTAGTCCTATCAATCGGTTTATGAAGGTAGTATCAATTGATTGAAGTGCAGAGTCCAACGTAGAGATAGCGGACTTGATAGCAGTCTGATCTTCTGGCGTCATACTGTAGGGTGTCGCGGTCAGATCTATCGCGAGGAGCCATTGTTGTTGCTGGTGTGTCACGTCACGTGTGTTGAGAAACTGGCGACAGACCTGTCCAGTATTGATGTTCACTTCGTCTGCATTGCGCGGCGATAGTCCGATAGCCATAGTTCCTCAGTCGTTCAATTCAAAAACACCGATAGAACTGTTTGCACCACTATGTATGGATAGTGTGCCAGCACCGCTCTGCAATAAACCTATTTGAAAGTTCTGTGTGCCAGCCGCTACGGCATTCGGTTGTAGCATCAATGTCCCTGATACTTGTTGAACGTAATTTACACCCGGCCAAGTCCAGATCCCAACAGTCCAAGTAACGGTGCCATTGAGCAGAATGCCAACATACACGCTGTTGCCTGTGGCAGAATCGTACATGGTTACCTGCCACGGAATAAGCAGCGTCTTATTCCCCGCAATCGTTGCGTTGACTCCTACTGGCGTCGGTTGCCAGACACCAACTGCTGTAGTGGAATAGCCTCCTAGTCCTTGTTGAAAGAGGCTGAGAAGACGAACCTTACTGAGCGTAGCTAATGTTGGATTCGGAAGTGCGCCAGCTAATGCGCCACCTAATGAGCCGCCGTTGATGTTGACGCCAGCCGCCAGGTTCAGGTTGCCAGCATTCACGTTGAGTGCTGATAGAGCGCTCGGACCACTGACCGTTAGTGCATCCAGTTCGACGTAATTGACTCCACCTACGGGATTCGGCCCATAGTCTCGAATGTAGGCACCACTCGGAAAGTTGAGCCGCGTCCAGGTTGGCGCGGCGCTCGGGTTCGATTGCGCGTTGGGCAGCGTCCCCGACAGGATGCCGCCAAGCGCCAGTTTGGTATCCACGAGCTGTGCATCCGCGCCCGTCGGCAGCAAGTAGTGGATGTTGCCGAAGGTATCCGCCCACAGCCGACTCACCCCGTTAGGTGGGAAGGCTGGCATCGGCCCCTGGCTCAGATCAGACACAGCCTGTACCAGCGTGAATTCGCGCACCGGCACGCCCGCGACTTCGGCGCGTGTCTCGTCGGAATACATCGCCACCGCGTACTCGCCGAACACCGGCTGGAGCTGCGGCTGGCCGGTAGGCGCGCGGATGAGCAGCAGCGCTACGCTGGTGCCGTACAGCTTGAGCACCACGCCGAGCGAATACGGCGGAATCCACGCCAGCGACGAAACTTCCTGCAGCCATTGATTGCTCAGGTTGTCGATGCGCAGCGAGTAGGCGTGAAAGCCGAGCGAGATGCCCTGCAAGCCGGCGCTGCTCGAGTTGACCACGTATGGAGCGATGTGCGCCATGTCAAACGGTCAGCGCGACTCCACTCGAAGATGCCAGGTACAGCTCGTGCCAGACGGTCACCACCGGATCGCTGGCTTGGCCGACCGTGCCGTTCGCGTGCGAGCCGGGCGCCTGCGCGTAGAACTGCGCCACCGACGCGCCGGGAATGATGGTCAGCACCCACCCGACCGTGGCCGGTGGAATCCAGCGACGCGCGCTCGGCATGAACAGCCACTGATTCGAGTAGTTATCGACCTGGACGCTCTTGGCGATGAAATTCAGTTGATGGCTCGGCAGGCCCACGTTGGCCGGCGTGAAAAACGCTTCGTAGCCGCGGGGTTCAAACTCGAGGATGCGCGGGTGCTGGTCGGGCCGCGGCAGTTGCGCCGGCGCGCGCGCGATGGTCGGCACGTACGCCGTTTCCTGGCCGTTCAGGCCTGGCAGGTGAATGTCGCCTTCGGGATCCCATTCCTCAAACTTCGGCACGTGCGCCGCCGTGCCAGTCAACGCGGGCGGAATCTTGCCCGGTGCGCCCCACTCAGACATTTGCGTCCTCCTTCTAGACCGCGGCGACCGCGGCGACTTTGCCGACCTGACCAGCCGCCTCGCCAACTTCCTTGTGGAAGTACAGCAGCAGGCCGCCAATGATCGCGGCGATGCCGCCGCCAAACAGCAGGATGGCCCACAGAAAGCCGAAGCTGATTTTGACCCCCGGCCAGCCCCCCACCCCGGGGATCAACGTGAAGGCGCCTGGGGTACTGCCGCCGGCCGTGCCATCGGTGACTTTGCCCTGGACCTGTTGGCTCGGATCGGTCACCAGCGGGGTGCTCGAGCCGCTCGGTGGCGAGCTGCCGGTGGTGTCCTCGACGTTCCACCACTTCGCGTAGTAATCGCCATACACCTGCTGCGCCCTGGCAATCTCTCCGCTCGGGTCCGCGGGCCGTTCGAACAGTCGCACGATGGCACCGATGGCGCTGGAGCCAGACTGGCCGTGCGCCACGCTGGCGATGCGCCCGAGCGCCCAGTCGATGCCATCGGTTGACCAGGCCCACGCCGACGCGCTGGCGCCGCTCAGTCCAGCCGCCGGCGAGCTGGCAAGCGCGCCTGCCGAATTCAGCTGAAACGGACCGACCGCGAACGCACCTGGCTGACCAGGTGCGGGATCAGGATGTGGCCCCGCGTAGCCGGCCGATGACAGACCCTCCTGGGCGCTGACCGCGAGCACCGCGGCAGGGTCGAGGCCCATGCCAGCCGAACGCTGCGCGATGTACAGCTCGGCCTGCGGCAACGTCAGCATGGCCATGGCTAGGGTTGGGGTTGCTCGAGATAGATCAGCGTGACCGGCCCGAGCGCGTTGTACTTGTCTCGAGTCAGCGAGTCGCCGACCCCGTAGTAGCTTGGCGAGGCGGAATTCGCGACCCAGATATCGCCTGGTTCGATGCCATCCACACCGCGGATGCCCATGAAGTGGTACATGCCGTGCGGATTGATGCAGCCGGTGGTCTGCCGAGCAATGGCATACGCCTCGTCAAAGGTGGTGGTCACCGCGCGAGCGGTCAGACCGTAGGCCGCCAGGGCATCGACCACGCACTGCGCCGACATGCAGCCGTACGTCTCGTTGACGCAGCTCGGGTAACCCATGGTGATGCCGGCCTGCTCGCGCGCCGCGTACACGTCCGCACCGACGTAGGCGGTTTCCGTCGCCTGGAGCACCCAGGTCAGGCTGGCCACCGAGCAGGTCCAGTTGTACTGCTGGCGTGCCATCGGGTAGCTGGCGTCCCACGTCACTCTTTTTTTAGCGACTCTGCCTCCGACTCGGTGACTGGCACGTCGAGGGTGAGCGTGCCCGTCAGATTCGGATTCAGCGCGTACACCAGCGCTTCGGCACTGTCGGCACCCTGCCACTTGCCCTCGAGCTGCGCGCACACAATCTGTGTGAACAGCGCTTGCTGTTGCTGAAGCTGCGCGATCTGTGCTTGCACGTCCTCAGTCGTCATCGGTCGTCATTCCTCGTTATCCAAATTCGTCATCGACGCGGCATCAAGGCCGGCACGTGGGACACCATGATCGAGAGCGCGAGCGCGGCGATAGCCGCAGCGATGGTTACGTCGGCCAGGTGCAGCAGGATGATGACCACCATGACCACCAGCACCAGCATCGCGAGCAGGAACGCCAGCCAGCCGTACATCGCTCAGTCCGCCCCCTTGACCGAACAGCCACAGAACGCGGCGCCGTTCCAGCCGATGCACCACCGCTCGCGCGCGAGCGCCGCAGTCAGGCCATGCAGGGTCCACCGATGTTGACAGGTTGGACAGACCGTGTCGCCACGGCGCGCCTGGGATTCCGGAGGGGACGCGCGCCGCGGCGAGCTGGAGTGGGCTTGTGAGGCCGCCGGGGTTGGTTGGAATGGCTGCACGGCTAATACCCCCGATCAATCGGCCCCTGGCCAGGCAGCAGCTCGCGTGCTGCCGGCAGGCTCGCACTGCGCGTGCCAGTGCCGTACTCGGGACGCTGCGGGTTGGTGAACTGGATGTACAGCGGCGCCCCGCGGATCGAACTGGAGAGCACGATGCCCTGCGGCATCAGCTCGGGCGTGACGTAGCGGACCCCCTGCGGGTGGGGCGCCTGACTAGCGCCCGGTTTGCCCGTCTGTGTGGCCATCCGGAGGTGTCCGCAGATTGGCGCCGAAGCTCAGCGCGGGTTGTGCCGAGAGTGGCACCGGCTGCGAGGCGCGCGTGCCGACGGTGGGTTGCAGGTTGGAGTGCTCGAGGATGGTGCGGATGCCATCCCAGTACTTGACCCGCGTGTGCGGGGCGGTCGGGTTGGCCTGGGGTTGCCATTGCATGAACGTGCCTCAACTGGTGGCTGGCGCCGGCGCGGTGGCGGGCCGCGGAGTGGCGTACAGGTACTGGTCAGCGATGTTGCGGGCGCCCACGCCGGCGCTTTGCAGCCACGTCTGGTACGCCTGCTGGCCGCCAGGTAGCAGCGACATGACCATCTGATTCGCGCGTACGTCCTGGTCGATGCCGATCTGCCCGGACATGATCGCGTTGGCGTAGTTCTGGAGCGCCTGGTAGTACGAGTAGTTCTGCTGGCCTTGCGTGCTGATCTGGCCGCTGATGCCGTTGAGCGACGTGCCGACGCTGGAGAAACCATTGTCGACACTCGTTCCAACGTCGGTGAGCTGCTGGCCGAACTGGCCGAACTGCTGCGCCAGAATCGAGAGTTCCTGATTCTGGAGCGCCATGGTGGCCGACTCGTCAGGATTCTGCATGACCGCCAGGGCTTGCTGGCTGTAGCCGGTGGTGCCCTGGTTGGTGCTCGCCTGCTGACTGCTCGAAGCGCCCTGATTCTTGAAAAACAGCAGGTAGCCGATCACGCCGGCGCCGGCGAGCGCCATCAACGCCATCCACGCCGGCAGGCCAAAGAGTTTCTCGTGCTGAAGCTGCTCCATCTAGCCCACCGTTCGCGGGACCAGCACGCCCGGAATGTGCTGCGTCGAGGCGGAAATGCTGCCCATGCCCCACGCGCCGCCGACGTTGCGCGACTTCTGGATCGGTCCCACGCGCACCGGAGGTGGCAAGAACGCGGTATGGAAGGCCTGTTGCATGCCAATCTGCGAGAAACCTGCCATGAAATTCAGCCCGCGGTACTGCGGCCGCGCCACCACCCACCGCGGCGCGTCGTAGTTCAGCTCGGACGGTGCGGGTAGTTCCTGGATTTCCGGGTCCGCGTTGACGAGCTGGTAGTAGCCGCGCGGTCCTGGCACGTAGGTGGGTGGCACGCGGTCGAGCGCCACCCCTAGGCTCCGGTGCTCGAGCCGCCGCCCTGGAACGTGGCCGCGCGGATGTCGTTGGCGAAGCCATTCGCGAACGCGGTCGCCACGTTGGCAGTCTGCGAGTCCTTGTTGACCGCGGTCGCCACCAGCGCGAGGGTGATGATGCCGCCGATGAACACGCCCAAGATTTCGCGTATCTCCACAGTCGGTATCCTTTCAGGCAAAGAGTTTTTGCGCGTTGTCGATGGCGGGTTTGCCCATCGTGAGCAGTGCGCCGCACAGAATCAGCGCGGCCAGTCCGTGCGAGAGCGCGGGATAGCCCGCCTCCTGCATGACGCTCAGGATCAGCCACAGCGCCGCGAGCGCGGCAATCCAGATGAGAAATTGTTTCCAGTCGCCGGTGGGTGCCGTGCCTGGCAACGGTCCGGTGGAACCGACGGGCGGGTTGCTCGGAATGTCTGGCATGGGCGGATAGGGTGTCTCGGGTTGCGATGGCACCGTGGGGTTGACCACGCCCGGTGGATAGATGCCTGGATCAGCCATGGCGCCCCTCCGCGGCGACAGGGGCCGCCAGACACGACGGGTGGTGCCTGGCAACCCCTGCGCCTCGAGGATCGAACGCGCACGGTGCTCGCGCGGGTAGCACCGACACGCGGCGAGCGTGGCCCGGTTCAGGCTGCGGAGGCGGGACCGGGTGGGGACCGGCGCGGGAGGCAATCCTCATTCGCTGACCTTGGCCTTGATCCAATCGCGCACCTGGGTGACGTAGCCGCGCGAGAGCATGACCAGCACGAACACGCAGGCCACCATGGTGGTCACCAGCGGCGCGTCGCCAACCCCGAAGGGCATCAGCCGACGTTGCCGATCTGGTGCGCAAACCGATTCATGTCGTCTTTTTCCTGGTCGCTGGCCGAGCCGTAGCTCGAGTTGACGGTGTAAATCTGACCGTCCTGGCCGAGCGCGGAGTGCACGCCACTGTCGGTGCTGCTCGAGCCGCCACCACCACCACCGCTACCGGAGCCGCCACCACCACCACCCGAGGACGAGGCCCCCGATCCCGAAAGCGAGCGCAATCGCGAGTGGAGCACTTCGTAGATCAAGAAGGCCCCGCAAATCACCAGGACAATGCCAGCGCTCTTCAAAGGGGTTGTCCCACTCGCTCACGCGAGCTGGCCACCCGTCGCCAGGAAATGCGCCACCACGTAGTAACCGAGCACGCCGCCGAGCACGATCATCAGAATGTCAAGCAGGTTCACCCCCCGGCCCCTCCGCTCACCTTGCCACCGCGGCGGAAAAACGCCACGACCGCGCCGAGTCCGACTCCAATGAGCAGTGCGCCCCAATTCATCAGTGTTGGTGCCCCCTGGTCATGAAGTAGAGCGCGCCGATGAACACAAAGAGCGCCGCGGCGAGTGACAGACTGGCCTGACCCGTTCCAACGCTGCCACCCACCGATACCTGGCCTGAAATACCGCTTGCACCGTTCATAATGCCTGCTCCTGCTCCGGCGACAGGTGCCGCCATGTATGCGCCGAAATTGCTCGAGAGGTCCGGCCGCCCGAGCATGCCAGCGATGCCGTCATCGAACATGGGGCTTTCCTCTTACACCGGAGCTGCGTAGACGAGGTCATCCGTGACGATCGTCAGGCTGTTGCCGGTGCTGCCGAATCCCGCGGGGTACGCCACCTGAAACTGCGCGTTGACGAGCGCCTGCGTGTGGTAGTAATCGTCACCGACTTCAAAGCCCGCGGTGTTGTCGAAATCGTGCATGGTGTCGTACACCAGACACCCTGACGGCCAATCGAAGCCGTAGCGTTCGTACATGAGCGCTTTGCGGTACGCCCACGTCTCGGTAAAGATCGTGTCGTCGCCGACCTTGAACGTGACCAGCGTCGCCGGGTTGGCCTCCGCGGAGGCGCGCGAGTTGTTGGAGCGAAACACCAGCACGATGTAGCGGATGGTGTTGCCGATGCGACGCAGATAATGGTTGACCGTGCTGCCGCCTACTGGCGAAGCGTCCGATGTGGTCACGGTGGTGAAGTGGAGCGTGCCGTAGCCAGGTGGCAAGACCTGTTGCTGGACACCGTTGGGACCGACTGGCAGCGGGACGGAGTAGGACTCGTAATACTTCTCGAGGGTGTACGTCGGCAGCGTCGTGGGTGGCGTCGCGTAGACCGCCGAGCTGGCATTCACGTCGGTGCGCAAGGTGTATTTGATCGCACGGTCCTGGTTGCCGACGATGCCGAGCAGGTTGCGGCGGTTAATGCCGACCGCGAAGTCAAACCACTGGGTGAACGATCCACCGGCTCCGGACCCGACTCCGGTGGTGATGTTCGAGACGGTGGATTGATCCAGCCAGCGATTGCCGTAGTTGCGCTGCGCCAGGTTGGCGATGTAGCAGTACCAGCCATTCGGCACGTTGATCAGCTCGCCGTTCGGATCGCGCAGCGTCATCAGGCCGAGCGCGTTGTACGGACCGTCCTCCGAGAATGCCACGGTGGCCGCATTGCCGGTGGTGGTGGCCACCAACCGGAGGCGGATTTTGTACAGAAAGCCCGTACCTTCAATCGTGCGCTCGATGGGCTGGTAGGTGGCCGCCAGCGAACCGGCCTCGCTCGGCAGGATGTTGGAACGCTCGACCACCGCGCGGCGCCAGGGGACACGCGGCGCCTGCTGACCGGTGACCTGCGGTCCCTGCATGACGACGGGCGGGGTGGCTGCCATGCTCATTGCGCAATTCCTCCGAGCGCGACTCCGAACTGGCCGATAGGTCCGTCATTCTGCGCCAGGAACGCGGCGATGAGTTTCCAGACGTACCGCCCGAGCACCGCTACCAACGTGATGAACGCAGCGTGCTCAATCCCCATGTGGAAGTGGTGTTCTATGTCTCTACCCTCAGCTTGTGACGCTCTAAATACGTCACGGCATTTCGGAGCGTGTCTATATTGTCTCGCGCTCCACCGAGCATGATGTTGCAGTGGTGACAGACAATCCCCCGGAGCGCTCCGGTGGTGTGGTCGTGGTCAATGCTCCAATTCCCATTGTTGCGGGACGGATCGTCGGACAGACATACCGCGCAGACGTTCTCTTGCGCCTCGAGCATGGTCGTAAATTCCTCTACGGTCATGCCGTAGGCAATCTCGAGATGGCGTCGCCGGTCATACTCACTTCGATTGCCCCGTGTATACGTGCCCCATGCCTGCGCGCCGTGCTTGCGATGCACGTCCCTGCTTTTCGTCACGCGCGGAAGGGTACTCAGCGAACGAGATAGGCTCCGCGCAGCTCGCCAGCGCGAAGGTCCAGCATGCCAGTCCAGACGGTCCGCGGCCGTTTGAACCAGACGAAGTGGTGCGGCGGTAAGTCGCGGACCGCATTCTCGACCGCGCGTGTGGTGGCGTACGACAGCTCTTTAGCGTCTCTCCCCTCGAGTCCAAAACTGAGCACGTGGGTGCTCTCAGAGATGGCGAAGCGTGACACGCGCGCCGGCCGCTGCATGCCGACGAGCACACTGATGTGCTTCGAGCGCCCCTGGGTGAGCAACCGTTCGATAGGCTCGCCAAGCTTGAGCCGCTCGGACAGAAAGAATAATTCGTCGAAGTAGGCGGTCCAGCCGCCATGCTGCCAGATTTTTTCGGTGGCGAGTCGGAATTCGCGCGCCTGGTGCTGATAGCGTGGGACCAGGGTGAACGACTCATAGCGGGTATCGTCCATTCCCTGCGCCGTTTTGATGGTCCGTTCCGTGTTGTAGAGGACCGTGTCCGGTTTGCTGCGAAACACCACCTTGTACCGGCGGGACCGCAACAGGAATGCCGCTAGTGTCGATTTGCCCGTCCCAGTTTGGCCGATCAGGCTCGCGTGCTCGCTCGGAATCCACCGCGGGGGTGGACTCGCCTGCGGGTTCGCCGGCGGGTTGGCTAAAGAGAAGCGGGGCGAAGATGATGGCACTGGCAAGCTCCGGAGGAATGACCTTGTGGTGCGCCAGCCGCGGCGCCGCCACCATCGCCACGGTGTACAGGAAGGTCGCCAGCGGCGCGGACTCGGACACCTTGGCGAGCACTTTCAGGGCCTGCGGGAAGTAGGCCTCGAGCACCGCGTAGGTGGCGTTGACCAGCGAGGTGCGTTCGTCGTCCTGGAGGCGGTCTTCCGGTGTCGTCCAGTACTGCGGCCAGATGCGCGCGGCGCCCTGGTCAGCCGCCCACAGCGCTAGCGAAAACTCGCTTTTGATCTGGCGCGCGGCGGCCGCGGGAATGGGCGCCTTGACGCCGGGCTTGACCTGCGGACGGTTGGGCGCGACCTCGCCGGGCGAGTGAGAACCTGGCGAAGCCTGCGCCCTGGCCGCGGCCCGACGGGCGATGTGCGCGCGCTCGGCCGGTGAACGCTCGAGATACGACGGATCGACGTGACACGGACACGTGCAGCCATTGCCCGGACAGCCAAGGTGGTTACTGTGCGAACACTGACTTGTGTAGCCGCGGTCCTCGCGCGCCGCGGCGCTGACTTTGGTCGGTGTCCGCGGCATCAGCTCGCGTTACCCCACAGTCGCCGGTGCAGCCAGTGAATGCGCACCGGCCTCGACTCTGGCTCAGGCTCGCGCTCTGGCTCAGATTCCGCCTCGTGCTCGTCACCCCCCCGTTGGGGGGGGGGGGGGGGAACCCCGTTTGCTTTGGTTTGCGGATGGGGAAGG
>Ga0126381_100010199_pt1 | contig 10563 bp, 11 predicted proteins | sample PanSoiMetPlot_28_FD_96465 | JGI IMG/M metagenome (GOLD analysis project Ga0126381, IMG submission 96465) | Tropical forest soil microbial communities from Panama - MetaG Plot_28 | ecosystem: Environmental > Terrestrial > Soil > Tropical forest > Bulk soil | place: Panama | collected 2016-02-17 | reverse complement strand
GGAAATTTCATGCCAGCCAGCGACTACCATCTCGCGGCGTAGCATGACCGCCCTAATCAGCCAGACACGCTTTACGGCTTCCGCACCGTGGTCTCCGAGTGGATCGACACGAAATACGCCTGCGCTTTGCGCACCTGTCGCACAATCAGGTCCAGCTCCGAAATCGTCACGTTGTAGCTTTCCATCCGCACGTTGCGCAGCACTTGAATGCGCTTCTCGATGCGCTCGGCGATGATGCCGAACGCTTGGGCAGGTGTGATCTCACGGCATGGCTTCACCTTGACAATGCAGCGAATAAGAAGCGAATAAAGGAGAGTGAATTTCAGCTGGAATTTGACTGGAACATCACGGGACGGCATCCAACCTGAAAGGAGCGAAAGCATGACCTCTCCAGACCGGATACGCGATTCGGCGGCCGCTGCAATGAGCGAGTTTCTCCTCATCGATGCAGATATGGCTTTGTCATTTCTGGAGCTGGCCGAAAAAACCGATGATCCAAATATGAGAGATCGGAGACAGAATGTCGCGACGAAAGCCTACCGTAAAATCATCGCTCTGATGCCAAAGGTAACAATGACTGGGGAACAAAAAGCGGTATTGGAGAGCAAATTGTCAGCCGTCCGAGGTCGGCTGAAAACAGTTTGACTGGCATTTGCACGATACCGGGAACGCGTACTTTCTCGGCGCAGAAAAATATCTTGGCACTCGCGGGGGGATATAAACTCTTAGCACCTACGCTGGAAACGATCTCCGAGGAGGGAGTCTAGGAGCCGACACATGGCTGCCAGAGTGCTCCATTTTGGCACGAATGACTGCAACCGGGTTCTGGTGCTGCGCGATTCCGGTTATCTCCCGGTTATCTCGTAGATGACCGTCCCTCCATCAACGAATTTCGATCAACATTGCAGCGAAACATCCATCCCGAGGCCCTCTTGTTTTCGGGGGGCTATCCCGCGGAACGCTGGGAAGCGGTCACGCTGGCGCGCTCCTCATTTTCGAACGCACCTCTGATCCTGTCGAAAACCTCAACTGCGACGATGAATCGAATTTCGATCTTGTCATTCCACCTCTCACAGCTCCTGAGCTATGGCTGCAAGAAATAGCGGCAACGATAGAGAGATCCCGTACGTTGCATGCCAATTCAACAGCGATACGTGAGCGATCTGCATGGTTGGTCGAGCAATCTTCGGCTCTGAGACAGAAGTCAATTACGGGGCGGGAAAGAGCCGTCCGGCAGAGGCGGATGGCGGAGAAGGTAATTCTGGAGTTTCATAAGTGGCCGGGATCGTCTGATGAAAAAACGTAATGGCGATTTCGGCATACGGAGCATAAACCCATATGCTCCGGGGCAATGGTATGACGCGGGACGAGTTTGTTGAACGTATGCGCATAGAGAATGCAAAGCTAAATCAGCACTGCGCACGTCTGCTCCGAGAATCCTATGACCGGGCCGACGAAACCTTTCTGTTGCTCGCGGAGTCCAGATCTGATTATGACGACGGAGTTGCTACTCCCTGACTTGCCAGATTTCAGGAAGCCTGGGCCGAACGAGAACGCCAACGCGCTACCTGAAATAGCTGGCGGACAATTTCCTCCGGTCAGCTAAAATTGAAATAGAGACCAAGAAGCCTGCCGCTACGGCGGGCTTTCTTATTTGTCTCAAGGAGAAGCCAATGCCAACCGCCTGTTCGCCACCCTTCCGGAAACGCATTGCACATCCGTAAGTCAATTTGCAACAAACGGTTACAACTTACTCCAATGAAATGAAACGGTTACGGGAACATCCGCAATTCATTTGCATAACCCTTGGCCGAATCAATGGGTCTCGGGTAGTTCCAATAGAATGAAACGGTTACAGACAGCGCACCGTAAGCCAAATCTTATGAATAGGTTACAGAACCGCCCAAAATAGAGGGGGAGGGGTACCCGGCCAGTTTGCGCCGAGCTACCGTCTCTTATAGAGTTGAGCCGTCGTGCTCAATCTGAAGACCCTCAACGACATCCTCTTCATTATTGCTGCCTCGAACCGCGACCGCGCCATCCTCACACAGGACACAGTTGGCGCTTGGCATCCCATTCCCGGAGCCCAGATCTACCAGCGCGTCCGGGCCCTGGCCGCCGCCTTCACCGGCTGGGGAATCGCCAGGGGCGACCGCATCGCGCTCCTCGGTGAAAATCGCTGGGAATGGGCTATCACCGACTTTGCCGCCCTCGCGCTGGGAGCCGTGGACGTTCCCATCTACCCCACCCTAACCGCCGAGCAGATTGCCCTGCTCCTCGCCGACTCCGGCTGCCGGCTGGCCGTCGTATCCACCCGCGCCCAATACGAAAAAATCGCCGCCATCCGAGCGCACACCGCCATCGAGCGCATCGTCATCATGGACGAAGAGGGAACCGCCGATGCCGTCCTCTTCTCATCCCTCCTCCGCGACGCTGACGCCCGCAAGGCTGAGCGCGATACCGACTTCGACCGCCGCGCCTACGATGTCCGTCCCGAAGACCTGGCCACCCTCATCTACACCTCCGGCACAACCGGCGAGCCCAAAGGCGTGATGCTCACCCACGGCAACATCGCCTCCAACATCAACTACTCCACCGCCGAGTTCGGCTTCCTCGATACGGACTCTTGCATCTCGTTCCTGCCGCTCTCGCACGTGACGGCACGCCACCTTGACTACGCCCTCTACGCCCAGAACGTTACGGTGGCATACTGCCCAGCCTTCGAGAAGCTCCCCGCCGCCATGGCCTCGATCCGCCCAACCATCATGGTCGCCGTACCCCGCGTCTACGAGAAGGTCCGTGAGGAGGCCGAGCGCCGCGCGTCCCTCTCACCGACGAAGCGCCGCATTCTCGGGTGGGCCGTCTCCACGGGTTCTAAGTATAAGGAGGAAGTAGCCCAGGGCCGGACCCCCGGCTCCCTCGCATGGAAGGCCGCCAATGCCGTCGTGTACAAGAAGGTCCAGCAGGGGTTTGGCGGTCGTGTCCGGTACTTCATCGCCGGGGGCGCCCCCCTCGGTCTCGACACCGCCCACTGGTACGCCAGCGTTGGCATCCGCATCCTTGAAGGCTATGGTCTCACCGAAACATCGCCAGTGCTCGCGGTGAACACGCCGAACCACAATCGCATGGGATCCGTGGGCCGTCCCCTTCCGAATGTGATGTGTCGAATCGCCGAAGACAGTGAACTGCTCGTTGCCGGCCCCAATGTATTTCCAGGCTACTGGAAGCAGTCCCCACAATCCCCCGAGAACTTCGATGAAGAAGGATTCTTCCGCACTGGGGACATTGCTCATCTCGATGCTGACGGCTTCCTCTACGTCACCGACCGCAAGAAGGAATTGTTAAAGACGTCTGGCGGCAAGCTCATCGCTCCCCAGCCGATCGAAAACAAGCTCAAGGCTCACCTTCTTGTTGCACAAGCCGCGCTCGTCGGCGATCGCCACAAGTTTGCGTCCGCTCTCATCTCACCGAATTTCGTTGTACTCGAGGAGTGGGCACGCCGGCAGGGAATCACTGCCCCTACGCGACGCGAACTTGTTTCCAATCCACGCGTCATCGCCGAATATCAGTCCGTCGTCGACGCCGTTAATGACAAGCTGGCGAACTTCGAGACCATCAAGCGCTTCCATCTTGTGGCGGATGAGTGGTCGCTTAACTCCGGAGAACTCACACCGAGCCTCAAGCTCAAGCGCCGCGTGATCCTGCAGAAATATGCGCGCGAAATCGCCGCACTCTATGCGGATGAAGCTGTCGCGCACCGCTGACGACGATTATCTTGCCTCGGACTGATTGTCTGGCTGGGAAGATTGACCATCAGCGTTCGGCTTACGGGTCTGTGCTCCCATAGCCATTGATGACCATGGTCCAATGGTCGCTGGATCGAGCCTACGGCAACGCACCATGGTGGCTGCAGCCTTCATCCCGCCACGCGGTACGAAATTGAAAATAATCGCAATGTGCTTTATGCGCGCGTAAGTGCTGCGGCTATCTTCCACTATCATTTTTCCTAACCGATCTTCGCACTGTGAAGTAGCGACACATGTATGAGCAGAATGAATCCGCAGGAATTGGCGATGGAGATTGGCAAGGGGCTTCTCTCATTTCCTGTCACACATTTCGACAACCAGTTTGAATTTGACGTACGACCGTATCGCGAGCACATCGCCTGGTTGCTTCAACATCGCCCAGCGGGATTGTTCGCGGCAGGCGGCACCGGCGAATTTTTTTCTCTGGCTCTCAACGAATATTCGGAAGTAGTGTCGGCCGCTGTTGACGAGACCGCCGGCCAAATTCCAGTCGTTGCCGGGTGCGGATACGGCACTGCAATGGCAAGGCAATTTGCGAAGGCTGCAGAAAATGCAGGCGCCGATGGGATTCTTCTCCTTCCGCCATATCTCGTCAATGCGGAGAGCGCCGGGCTCGTCGCGCATGCGGAAGCGGTTTGCGCGGCGACCAAATTGGGTGTGATCTTTTATAACCGCGACAACGCCATCATCAATGATGAAACGCTCGCGCAACTGTGCGATAGATGCCCAAATCTTGTTGGGTTCAAGGACGGCGTTGGTGACATTGAATTGATGACGCGCATACACGCGCGGTTAGGCGATCGCCTGAAATACATCGGCGGTCTTCCTACAGCTGAGACATTCGCATTGCCCTATCTTGAAATGGGCGTCACGACCTATTCGTCTGCGATCTTCAATTTTCTGCCGAACTTTGCGCAGGACTTTTACGCTGGTGTTCGGCGGCATGACCGCGAATCTGTCTTTGACCGTCTGCGCGAGTTTGTCCTTCCTTATATCGCCATCCGCAATCGCCGAAAAGGCTATGCCGTTTCCATTGTGAAAGCGGGAATGAGAGCGGTTGGCCGTTCCGCCGGACCCGTTCGTCCGCCCCTCACTGATCTCAATGCGAATGAATTTAGCGAACTCAAGAGCCTTATCGCGGGTCGTTCTTGATGATGATGGTGGTGAGTGATTGATTTCCTCTCATACGCCTGTTGCTGCGCATCGGACGCATGTACGTTATCTGATCGTGTTGATGCTTTTTGCGGCGAGTGCCTTTAGCTATGGAGATAGGGTAGTCCTTTCCATCGCAGGTGTGGCCCTGGCCAAAGACCTCCAGATGGATGCATTGCGTCTCGGCTACCTTTTCTCCGGTTTCAGTTGGGCCTATGTTGCGGGACAGTTACCTGCGGGAGGATTGCTCGATACCTTCGGATCAAAGCGTGTGTATGGACTAAGCATCATCTGCTGGTCGATCTGCGCCGCGCTGGTCGGATTCGCTGGCTACTTGCCTGCGGCAGTGGCTTTTCTTGTGATATTCGCCCTGCGCCTTGCATCCGGTCTGGTGCAATCCCCCGTCTTCCCCGGAAACGGCCGTATCGTAGCGGCGTGGTTCCCGGCCGCGGAACGTGGGACAGCATCTGCAATTTTCAATTCGTCGCAATACTTCGCTCTGGTGCTCTTCGCGCCAGTTATCGGCTGGATCGCGCATAGTCGAGGATGGAAAGAATGTTTCTGGTTCTTAGGCATCACCGGCCTTGCACTAAGTGTTATCTGGTTCAAAGTGATCTACGACGTGCGAGACCATCCGCGAATCAGTCAGGCAGAAATTGGGTACATAGAGGAGGGTGGCGGTCTGGTAAGCGCCGACCGCAATGGGGGAATCAACAGAAGCGGTAACATCCTCACCTGGTCGACCGTGAAGATGCTGCTAAGCAATCGCATGCTTGTCGGAATCTACATCGGCCAGTATTGCATTACGACTCTCACCTGGTTCTTTCTAACTTGGTTCCCGGTCTACCTCAACCAGGCAAGGCATATGTCGATAGTGAAGGTGGGTGTTATTGCTATGCTGCCTGCACTCTGCGGCTCGGTGGGCGGCGTGCTCGGCGGACTTGCATCGGACAAGCTGCTTCGCACAGGGCACACACTGACGTTCTCACGAAAGCTGCCTATCGTGATCGGGATGTTGCTCTCCATCACCGTGATCGCCTGCAATTATTCACGGACACAATGGCTGGTGGTTCTATGGATGTCTCTGGCCTTTTTCGGCAAGGGATTTGGAGCGTTGGGATGGACGGTGATTTCAGATACGTCTCCCAAAGGTATGGTTGGCATCAATGGGGGGCTTTTCAACCTTATTGGAAACCTGGCTGGGATAACGACACCAATTGTCATCGGGTATATCGTCAATCGGACGGGCTCTTTCAATGGTGCCCTTGTTTTTGTTGGAATGACCGCACTGATGGCCATTGTGAGTTATCTGCCCATTGTTGGCGAGATCAAGCGACTTGATTTCAATCTTGCGGCAAAATCTGGGATGCCGGCATGAGCGATAAACTCAGCATTGTCGATTCACCAAGAGTCAGCGAAATGCGCGTCATCCCCGTGGCCGGGCATGACAGCATGCTCCTCAACCTGAGCGGCGCTCACTCACCGTTTTTCACGCGCAATGTTGTCATTCTGTATGACGACAGCGGACATGTGGGTGTGGGCGAAGTTCCGGGCGGAGAGAAAATCAGGCAGGTGCTGGAACAATTGAAGCACCTCGTCGTTGGACAAACGATTGCTTCGTATAACAGCATCCTGACTCAGATAACACAACGCTTTGCCGATCGTGACGCACGCGGGCGGGGTATTCAGACTTTCGATCAGCGCACCACGGTACATGCCGTGACAGCGGTGGAAGCGGCATTGCTTGACCTTTTCGGACAGTTTCTCAATCTGCCTGTCGCAGCGTTGCTGGGTGCAGGACAACAGCGCTCGAGCGTCGAGGTACTCGCATACCTTTTCTTCGTAGGAGACAAAAGAAAAACAGATCTTCCTTATCGAAGCGACGACCACGCCTCGGACGGGTGGTTTCGACTGCGGGATCAGGAAGCACTCACTACCGAGACCGTTCTGGCATTGGCCGATGCCGCACGAGAGAAGTACGGGTTCAAGCATTTCAAGTTAAAGGGCGGGGTCTTTCCCGGCGCTAAGGAAATGGAAGTGGCTTCCGCGCTGGCCGAGCACTTGCCAGACGCGCGGATCACCCTGGATCCCAACGGGGCATGGTCGCTGGATGAAGCCATTCATCTCTGCCGCAACAAGCGTCACGTCCTGGCCTATGTTGAAGATCCCTGCGGTGCGGAGGCAGGCTACTCCGGAAGGGAAATCATGGCGGAGTTCCGCCGCGCTACTAATTTGCCGGTTGCAACAAATATGATCGCGACCGATTGGCGGGAACTGAGGCACGCGGTACAACTAGCCGCAATCGATATTCCTCTCGCCGATCCTCATTTCTGGACCATGCAGGGGTCAGTACGTGTGGCGCAGTTCTGCCGTGACTGGGGACTGACGTGGGGATCACACTCCAATAATCATTTCGATATTTCGCTGGCGATGTTTACGCACGTGGCGGCTGCCGCCCCCGGTAATGTAACTGCCGTTGACACGCATTGGATATGGCAGGACGGTCAGCGTCTCACCCGGGAGCCGCTCAGGATCGCAGGCGGCCAGATCGCGGTGCCAGAACGCCCGGGCCTCGGCATAGAGGTGGATATGGAGCAGGTGGAGCAGGCGCACCGCCTGTATCTGCAATTGCCCTTTGGTGAGCGGGACGACGCCGCAGCGATGCAGTATCTCATTCCGAACTGGAAGTTCGATCCCAAGAGACCGTGCCTGGTGAGATGATCTCCAGGTTGATTGAGACGTCGTCCGTCCGATACGGTTGTCTGCGGAGCCTGCGTTGAACGTCTACCTGGTTGATGGAACCTACGAGTTGTTCAGACACTACTACGCGCTGCCCTCTGCGCGAGATTCCGATGGACGCGAGGTGGCAGCGGTTCGCGGGGTTCTCGCCTCGATACTTGGCATGATCCGCGAAGGGGCTTCGCACATCGCCGTCGCGACCGATAAGATTATTGAGTCTTTTCGAAATGGGCTGTGGCCGGGGTACAAGACCGGAGAGGGCGTCGAGCCCGAACTGCTGGCGCAGTTTCCACTGCTTGAGGACGTACTGGCGGCGGCGGGTATCGTCGTCTGGCCGATGGTGGAGTTCGAGGCGGATGACGCGCTGGCGGCAGCGGCCGTAGCCGCGGCTCAGGATCCGAGGGTGGAGCAGGTCATCATCTGCACGCCGGACAAGGATCTCGCCCAGACTGTGTCCGGCAAACGTATCGTCCAGCTGAATCGCAGAACGCGTGTCACTTGTGATGAGGCGGGCGTCGTTCAGAAGTTCGGAGTGCCACCCGCCTCCATTCCCGATTACCTGGCGTTGGTGGGCGATTCGGCTGACGGGTATCCAGGATTGGCGGGATGGGGGCCCAAGTCAGCGGGGGCGGTGCTTGCCAAGTTCGGTCATATTGAGTCGATCCCGGCGGACAGTCGAGATTGGGGAGTGAACGCGGCCAACGCGGTCAACCTGGCTGCGACACTCTCTCGCGAGCGCAATCAGGCACTTCTCTTCCGAACGCTGGCTACGCTGCGGACGGACATTCCACTCTTCGAGAATGTGGATGAGCTGCGCTGGAACGGACCGACTCCAACCTTCAAGAATTTCGGGGAGAAGCTGGACGCCGCGGTCACGGTGAAGCGCCAGGCTCCGGAACGTCGCGTCCGGAGCTAATTGATGACACCCGGGTACCCCCTTCCCCCCTCTATTTTGGTCGGTTCCGTAACCGATTAATAAGAATAGACTTGCGGCATCGCATCTGTAACCGTTCCATTTCATTGGAGTAAGCTGTAACCGTTTGTTCCAAAATGACTTACGGATGTGCAAAGCGTTTGGGGAAGGCCGGCGGCGCGAGCGGGCATGGGTCTCCTTTGGGCACAAATAAGAAAGCCCGCCGGTTGGCGGGCTTCTTTGGTCTCTATTTCTATTTTAACTCGATCAGCAAAATTTTCCGCCAGCAAAATTCGGCCTTAGCGGTGACCACCGCCGCGAGGGCCGGGAACCGGGCACATGCGCAAATTGCCACGCTCAGGCGCGGAAGAAAGCTCACGGTTTAAGGCACAAGCCTTTTTGGCACAGCAGCCCCGATATGCACTGTGAGTTGTCAGTGCAGGATTTCGGACAAGGCCCTACGGCATTGACGGGGGCCGACGTGAATTCGGTGTGCGAGCCGCTCGCGCAAAATATATCAACAGGGCGACCATCGCAACCGCAGCGCCCACCGGGGTCGATGCACGAACTGTTTCCGCTCGGGACGACGCACTTGCCCTTACTCTTGCAACCGCCCACGAACCCACATCGCTGGTCTGAGGGACACTGCGAATCCTTCGTGCAGTTCAGGGCTTTTTGCGTACTACGGGGCGTTGGAGTATTTGTGGTGATCGACTGGGCCTGGATGTCCACGCATCCGGCAAGGATGCACAAACAAAAAGCCAGAATGTGCGTTAGGACGCCACCACACCTGTTCATAAGGAGAGAGATTCAACGCAGGCCCGGAGTCGGGGCCAGTACTGATCTAGGAACTTCTCTCGGGAGAACTCTAAGAGAAACGTTGAGGTGTTCAGTTCCACATTTTCGGCCATCAAAAAGCGTACTCCTTCGAATGGCGTTCAATAATACGCCACACGTACCGCATGAAAAACGGAGATCACGGCCAGCGGATGTTCAGCGAGTAGATTTCCTGATAACCGGTGTCGAGCGTGAAGATCGGAGAGCCATCGGGAGTAACGCCGAGAGAAGTCGCATCGTTGATCAAACGATGAAGGTCTTGCAGACTGGTCACGGTTTCCACCCGCTGGTCGGTCAAACGAAGACGAAAAGCCTTTGGTTCAGCACCGCCAGTTGTGTAATAGAGATACTTGCCATCCGGCGAAGGCATCCAGTTCAAGATGTCCTCGAACAACACAAATGGAACAAAGCCGGTCCATTTCCTGGTTTTGAGGTCATAGGTGCTAAATCCTTTGTCAGGAACGTTGAGAGCTATCAGGGTGTTTTGGGTGAGCCACCTGCCAATCATGTGTTCGGAAGAGGGAATAGCGGATTTCGTCCCGGTGCGGATGTCGGCAATCATGCCCGCCGCCGCGTTGTGATAGTAGAGGTAATCTCCGTCGGGAGACCAAAACGCCCCGCAGTAGTATTTCCCCTCAATTTTCTGCGGTAGACCGCCCTCAATACCGATCAGAAACAGTTCGTGCTCATCAGTACAAAATGCAACCCTCGTCCCGTCCGGCGAAAGATCAGGGGAAAATGCCTTCATGGGCGGGAAGATCAATTGTTTGCGCTCGGTACCGTCCGTGCGGCTGCGCCACAGGATACCTTCTGGATACGAGAGGTAAGCAACCCATTTCCCGTCGCGGGAGAACGTCAGGTGTGTCGCTGAAATTCCAGAAAGAAACGGGGTGAATTCATGGGATTGCAGGTCATAGCGAACGACTTCGCCTCGCTTCTTCGCAACAAAGGCAAAAATGTGCTTTCCATCCGGGCTCGCGATGGCATATCTGTATGGCAGGGGACCATTGGTAAGCCGAATCGGTTTGCCCGGACGGTGGAATGGCCCCGTTTGCATGGGACGCAACCAGATATCCGACTGCCGGTCATTCCCGGATTGATACACGAGATACTTCT
>Ga0126381_100010198_pt1 | contig 10564 bp, 7 predicted proteins | sample PanSoiMetPlot_28_FD_96465 | JGI IMG/M metagenome (GOLD analysis project Ga0126381, IMG submission 96465) | Tropical forest soil microbial communities from Panama - MetaG Plot_28 | ecosystem: Environmental > Terrestrial > Soil > Tropical forest > Bulk soil | place: Panama | collected 2016-02-17 | reverse complement strand
CTCCAGCAGGTGACCGTCTGGGTCGCGGAAGTAGAGCGCCTCGCCTCCATATTTCCACGTCTTCCGCAACTCAATCGAGATGTCCTGTTCCTTCAGCCAGCGTTCCCAAGCAGGCAAATCACACCGAGCGATCCCGAACGCGATGTGAATTGCGCCGATAGCGTTCGTGTCAGCACTAGCGCCTCTCTTGAACAGTAATAGCACGCTGCGATCACCCGCACGCATCGGGCAAAGGCGTGTCTCATCGTTCAGGGGTTCGCCGGGTTCGAGCGGCTCAAAGCCGAATACTCGGTGATAGAACTCAGCGGAGCGAGCAGGACTCTCGACGTAAAGGGATGTTTCCAGAATCCCATTTACTCGTGGTGACATAGTGACGACATTACTCATGTTGTTTTCCTGTGTAGCGTCGAACAAGAAGTTCACGACCTGACGACGTGATCCTGACCGCACAATGTCCGTTCACATCCTCCCTAATGATGAGACCGCAATCATTTGCCTCTTCCCACAGAGGCAGTCTGGGCATGATGTGCGCCAAGCCTCCATTACTTCTTCGTAGGTTCTGTCGCGTTGAATTACCCACTCAAGAAGATCAAGGATCAGGGCTTCAACTACTGAGTCCGCCATTCCATTTCTCCGCGCCTACGCTCCGACCGCCACAATTCGTTCAGTAGATTGTTTGGTCGGAGCCAGAGCGATCAGGGCTACGCCAATAACGATGAACACAGCCGACCCGATCAGCTCCCTGCGAGCGATCCAATGTAGTGATCCTTGCACTGCCATGACTCCGGCATGAGCGAAGCTCGACCACGCCGTGAACCCGATCAGGCTCCGATTGGCGGACGGGTTCCGGGCGGCACGCAGCAAGAAAATGCCGAGCGTGACGTAAAGACTCATCATCATCGCGAGCGCAGGCTCTTCCTTTGCCATCAGCACCAGCGGATAGACGCCTGCGCAAAAGAGTAATCCCAGCACTACAAGCACCACTTTGAGCGCACGTTCTCGGTTCATCGTCGCCTCCTCGCGGTCACAAACTTGTGAGCCATGCCGAGCAAGTCCCGCAGGACATCAGGTGTGACGCGGGACAAGCGAACCAGCACGAATGTGTAGTTGAGATAGTGGTCGGTCACGTAGTAAACATCCGGGTCTGCTGCGAGCAGTTCGGCGCGTTCGTCGAAGTCAATGCAAACTAGAGTTTCATCGGTGCTTCTATAAGCACTGCCGCTTAGCCAAACCGTGCGAATTCCGTAGCTTTGCCCACCCGCAATATCTGTGTTCAGTTGGTTGCCGACGAGCAGCACTTCATCGCGGGCAAGCCCGCATTCGCTTAAGGCAAAATCGAAGAACTGCGGTGCGGGTTTTCGAAATCCGGCATCCACGGAGGTGACGACCCATGCGAAGAACCGTCGGATTCCCGCTCTGTCGAGAAATTGCCGAAGGTCGCTGCTGGTCGCTGTCCGCGTGTTCGCCCAGACTGCCATCGGAGCCGGGATGCGGGGCAATGTCTCAGACACTTCGGGCATCAAGTGAACGGCACGCGATTCCAGCGGAATAGAGGCGTCCCTCTGCTCGTCCACGAGCGTGTGACCAAAGTCGAAAACCACAGCCCCGATCAGCGCCACAGGAATTCATTCCGAGCAAAAATTGCATCCAACAATCCCCGATAGCAGCACGCAGCCGACCACGCGAGGCCAGTTGATTTTGCCCATTGGTTTCGGATTGTACATGTTGGTATCGCCCCCGGAATAAAGGGCTTTGCGGGCGGCGTTTCATAAGGGTTCAGCCGCAGCAGCCGCAAGTGAATGATTCCGTTAGACCAAGAATTCGGATTATGCTGGTTCACCGGGTATACCTTCTGATACGCGATCACAAGCGTCAGTCACGTCAAGCTGTGACTCAGGTCACAGACCCAATGTTCACGAACGTCGCATGATGAAAAAGCTATAATGATCACTGTGACCAGAGTTCGAGCAGCCTTATTGCTCAGCGTCGTGCTGATGTGGGTCGCGACTCCGGCGATAGCATGTGTGCTACCCGGCGTCAGCCTCACGCCAGTCGAACGTGAGTGTTGTCACCACATGGCTGAGCAGTGCGGTCAGGCTTCGATGCCTGCCAGTCATTCTTGCTGCCAAACTAAGAGTCACCATCCAGACGCTTTACCACAGGCGAGCGTTTCGGCTCCTACCCGCCACTTGGCGATTGCTTTGGTAGCAATCCAAACGACTTTCGTAATCCCAGTTGCGACCCCAGAAAGACTGCCTATCTACCTGCATTCACCGCCGCCATACTCAAGTTCCTCGTCTATTTCCATCCTCAGAATCTAGCCCCACTCCTCTGCTCTGATCCGTTGCTCTGATCCGTTGCTCTGATCCATTGCTCTGCCCAGTGACGCTGCACGCACATTCGCGTGGCGGCAGAGCATGTCTTTTTACGCTCGTCTTGTTGTGGAGGAGTCGATGAAAACGATTAAGGTTCTTGCTCTGCTCGCAGGGCTGGCAACGACCGTGTATCCCAGCGCAGCCTCATCCGGTGGAGATGCCTTAGCTGCCGCCGATGAGCTTGTGAAGCAAGAACATCAACACTCTCGAAGTACCGTTCCGCCGAAGAACTTGGCTGAACTCGAAGAGGAAGCCCTCGCACACAACCCTGAAATTCGCCTGATGTTGAGAAAAGTCGCGGTTGCCCAAGTGAAGCCGAAGATCGCCGGATCGCGTGACGACCCAGCGTTCATGTATCGCGGATGGGGCACGCCGCTCCAGCGCCCTTGGGACTTGAACCAGACCCAACACATGTTCATGTACAACCAAGCTCTGCCCGGTCCGGGAAAGCGAGCACTGCGGGCAGAAGTCGCTGCCGGAGACAGCGACGTCGTAAAGGCTCAACTCGAAGCCAAGAAGCGTGAGATAGCGGCTCAAGTACGAAGGGCTTTCTACGATCTGCTTCGAAATCAGGATGAGGTAATGCTGCACGACGAACAGGCGGCACTCGCAAGCCAAGCTCTGGAGCAAGCTCGAATTAAGTACGTTGTGGGCGAGGTTCCTCAGCAGGATGTGCTCAAAGCTCAAATCGCACTCACGAAACTGGTGGAGCACCTCGTTATGTTGCAGGAGGAAGGCAGCATGGCGACTTCACGCCTCAATACGCTCATTGGACATGATCCAGCAGAACCTATAGCAGTCGCGGGCGAATATGCTCCCCCCGATACCATCCCCTCGCTCTTAGAACTCGAACGCATTGCACTTGAGAACAGACCGGAACTCGCGGCAGTGTCAGCGGCAGTCCATCAAGAAGAAGCGAAGAAAAAGCTGGCAGAAAAAGGCTACTCACCTGACTACGACATCAGCGCTGGGTACATGCTGATGCCTGACGGTGCCCGGTATCGGAACACGTACATGGCTGAACTTTCCGTCAGCCTGCCGTGGCTGAACCGGGGGCGGCACGACGCTGAGATTGCGGAATCGCAAGCCCAGATCGCAGAAGAGCAAGCCGAATACGACTATCAGCGAGCGATGGTCTTTCAGGAAATTCAGGAGGCGCTGGTGCGGGTGAAATCGGCGAAGCGTCTCGTAGACCTTTACCGTGGCACGCTGCGTCCGCAAGCGGAAGCCTCCCTTAAATCGGCGGTGTCAGCCTACCAAGCAGACCGCACCGATTTCCTGAATCTTCTCGACAGTCAAAACACGACGCTCGACGTGGAACTGGCTTACTACCGCTTTGCGTCCGAGTTGGAATCGAATCTCGCCGATCTTGAACGCGCAACGGGTGCGCCACTGGCACGGCAACCCGCTTCGCCACGGTTATCCCTCGGCTCTACTTCTGATTCGTCTTTGGAGGTGCGGTGATGACGAAACGTGAAAAGCAATTCGTGTTGTCTGGGATGTTAGGTGGAATCATTCTTACCGTTGTGCTCTACGGCGTGAGCTATCGCCTACACGTGAACGGAGGGGGTGATGCTGATGTCATCCCGCATGCGCAGGCACAGGGTGCCGAGAGTTTTCCCTCCACCAAAGAGGCTACGAATTCAGACGGTGAGACAGTGTCCACAATTCAGTTGGGCAGGCAAGAGGAGCAGCAGATTGGTCTCGAAACCACGGTACTTGGGCGCCGTGATCTCCGGCAAACTTTGAAAACTGTGGCTCAAGTTGAACAACCGGAGACAGAACTCGCCTCTGTCAGTGCCCGCGTGAGCGGACGCATCGACAAACTCTTTGTGGATTTCACAGGGCAGCCTGTCCGCAGAGGACAGGAAATCGCACTGATTTACAGCCCGGAAATCTTTAGCACCGCTGAGGAATATCGACTCGCTCTGGAAAGCCGCAAGCGACTTGATGCTGGTGCTGAACCACAGGCAATCGGAGGAGCCGATGATCTCGTGAGTGCCGCGCGCAGGCGGCTGGAGCTTTGGGGGTTGACGCCCCAGCAAATCGACGGGATCGCGAGTTCACCCAAGCCGCAAGTAGACCTGCCGATTGTCTCCCCCGCGAACGGCATTGTGATGGAGCGCAAAGTCACTGAGGGTCAGTACGTGAGTGCAGGCGAATCGCTGTACACCCTCTCCGACTTGAGCACTGTGTGGGTAAAAGTGGAATTGTATCAGCCCGACGTTGCCATGATTCGTATCGGTCAGCCCGCCGAGATCAAGTGGGAAGCACCCAACGGCAGCACGCATGGTCGCGTTGCTTTCGTTGATCCCACAGTGAATGTGCAGACTAGAACAGCGTCCGTGCGCATTCAAGTACCAAACCCTCGCATGAGGCTTCGTCCCGGCATGTTCGTGGATGTCAGCTTTCCTGCTTCCGAAGGAAGCAGTGTACTGGCAGTGCCCAAATCGGCTGTGGTCGATACAGGTACCAGAAAGATCGTCTACGTGTCCACGGGCAATGGGAATTTCGAAGGCAAGGAAGTTCGTCTTGGACAATCTTCAGACCAATACTATCCAGTTCTTGCAGGTCTAAGAGCAGGAGATCACGTTGTGACACAGGGCAATTTCCTGATCGACTCTCAAACGCGAATTACCGGAGGGATGACTGGACTCTTCGGCGGGTCGAAACAGTACGAGTCCGGCGAATCATCCGCTCCGTCTGCCCTCCAATTCCGATTCACGGCTGATCCCGCTACTCCCAAAGGGGGAACTAGTACAACAGTTCACGTCACTCTCGTGGAGGCTTCGGGAAAGCCCATATCCGACGCCGAAGTCAAACTGGCGCTCGTGATGCCCGCAATGCCTGCAATGAACATGCCAGAGATGCGCTCCCCCGCGGACCTAAGTTGGGATGGTACGCAGTACGCGGGAACTGCCAAGGTTCCGTCTTCAGGAACTTGGAACGTCGAAATTGAAGCTCGGCGCAATGGGCAGTTGCTCGGAACGTATCGCTCGCGCTTGCTGGCCCAATGAGGAGAGATTGCGATGATCAACCGATTGATTGAGTTCTCGCTGAAGAACCGAGCGCTCATTGTCATTGCTTATTTGATTCTGGCGGGATGGGGTTACTGGGCGCTGCTGAAGACCCCAATCGACGCCATTCCTGATCTCAGCGAAAACCAAGTGATCGTATACACGGACTGGTCTGGACGAAGCCCGCAGGAGGTAGAGGATCAGATCACATATCCGCTTACCACGAACCTGCAAGGGTTAGCTGGCGTCAAAACCGTGCGTTCCTCGTCGGCATTTGGGTTCTCCATGATCAATGTGATCTTTGAAGATAAGGTTGATCTCTATTTCGCCCGCACCAGAGTCTTGGAGCGGCTGAACCTAGCGTCGAGTTTTCTGCCTGAGGGCGTTGTGCCAGTGCTGGGTCCTGACGCCACAGGAGTAGGTCAGGTGTTCTGGTATACGGTCGAGGGGCCCTACGATGGCGGGACGCTGCATTCTCTTCAGGATTGGTTCATCAAGTATCAACTCAACTCTGTCGCGGGCGTGGCAGAGGTTGCAAGCATCGGGGGATGGGTTCGCCAGTATCAAATCGACGTAGACCCGTCCAAGCTGCGAGGCTACAACATCCCGCTAAGCGCACTCGTGTCCGCCGTTCAGCGCAGCAATACGAATGTCGGCGCTAAGGTTCTGGAGGTAAACGATACCGAAGAGGCTGTGCGCGGAGTTGGCTTGATCAAATCCGTCGATGACATCAACAACGTTGTGCTCACCGCACACGGAGGCACTCCTGTTTACATCCGCAATGTTGCAGATGTTCATCTCGGCCCGGAGTTTCGCCGTGGCGTGCTGGACAAAGCTGGCAAAGAGGTGGTCGGCGGTGTCGTCGTAATTCGCAACGGAGCGAACGCACTAGAGATCATCGACGTGATCAAGCAGAAGATCAAAACTCTTGAACCGGGACTGCCGAAGGGCGTTCGCATTGTCCCGTTCTACGACCGCAGCGATCTAATTCGCCATTCGGTGGACACCCTGAAGACGGCACTCATCGAGGAAATTGTTCTAGTCACCTTCGCACATGTAATTTTTCTTTGGCATTTCCGTAGCATCTTGATCGTTACCCTGCCGCTGCCCCTCGCAGTGCTTTGCTCATTTCTGTTCATGCACTACGTCGGCATCTCCTCAAACATCATGTCTCTTGGAGGAATTGCAATCGCTATCGGCGTGTTGGTGGATGCCGGAATTGTCATGACCGAAAACGTCCTGCGACGAGCAGAGCAATACTACGAAGCACACGGAGAATACAGGTCTGCTATCGAGCAGATCACTCTTGAAGCAGCCAAGTTGGTGGGGCGTCCCATTTTCTTTGCGATGGCGATCATCATTCTGGCATTTGTGCCCGTGTTCGCCCTCACGGGGATGGAAGGGAAGCTGTTTCATCCCTTGGCGTTCACCAAAACGTTTGCGATGGTTGGCTCGACCCTTATCGCGGTGACCCTAGTCCCAGTCCTATGCACATTCCTGATCCGAGGCAAGCTGCACCGCGAGGAAGATAATCCGATCATGCGTGGGCTGCGTGCGCTCTACAAGCCAACTCTGAACTGGGCATTGCGGCACCGGGTGGTGACTCTAAGTTTGGCAGTGGTCATTTTTGTCAGCGCAGTGCTCTTGGCGAGAACCATTGGCTCCGAATTCATGCCACCTCTCAACGAAGAGACCGCGCTCTTCATGCCGATCACCGACCCTAGCATCTCGCTCACGAAGGCAGCAGAAATCTTGCGTTGGCAGGATAAGGTGATCGCGCAAGACCCTCTGGTAGACAGGGTGGTTGGGAAAATCGGTCGCGCTGAAAGCGCCATTGATCCCGCGCCAGTGAACATGACTGAAACGGTCATCGTCTTCAAACCGAAGAATCAGTGGGCTTCAGGCACAACGAAAGAAACTATCTTGCAGCGCCTTGATAATAAGCTGCACATGCCGGGTGTGACAAACATCTGGACACAACCGATTCGGAACCGAATCGACATGCTCTCGACCGGAATACGAACGCAGGTTGGGGTCAAGATTTTCGGTAGCGATCTCACCACAATAGAGCGAAAGGCGGAAGAGATCGAACGAGTACTTCGTCAGGTTCCGGGTGCTGTAGACCTATATGCCGAACGCATAACAGGTGCCCCCTATCTTGAAATTAAAACAAACCGCGAGGCTGCCGCTCGTTATGGCATCACGGTCGGCGCAGTGCAAGATGTCATCGAGACAGCGATTGGCGGTAAAAACCTCTCGGCCGTAATTGACGGACGGCAACGTTTGCCCGTGAGGGTACGCTACGCCCGCGATTTTCGCGAAGACCCCGATCAGTTGCACCGAGTTCTCGTCACCGCGTCGAACGGAGCACAAATACCATTGGGTGAAGTAGCAGACATCAGGCTCGTTATGGGACCGAGCATGATTTCCAGCGAAAACGGACTGCTTCGAGGCACAGTACTCATGAACGTTAAGGGACGCGACGTTGGCGGCTTTGTTGCCGATGCTCAACGTGTTGTCGCTCGGCAAGTCAGTATGCCTCCCGGTTATTACATCGAGTGGAGCGGACAGTACGAAAATGAAATCAGTGCCCGCACGCGACTCGAACTGGTCATTCCGATTGTCTTTCTGATCATCTTTCTGCTGTTGTATAAGACCTACAACTCGTTCAGGGAAGCGTCGCATGTCATCTTAGCCGTACCGTTCGCATTGAGCGGCGGCGTCTTCCTGCTCAAGGTGCTGGGCTACAACTTCTCGGTCGCAGTGTGGGTGGGCTTCATCGCGCTGTTCGGAACGGCGGTGCAGACCGGAGTTGTGATGGTTATCTATCTGGAGGAGGCAGTGGCTCGGAAGAAAGCTGTTGAGGGCAAGTTGACCATTGCAGGGCTGCGAGAAGCCGTGATCGAGGGAGCGCTGTTGCGCCTAAGACCCAAGGTGATGACTGTGTCCACCATCGTCGCGGGTCTCCTGCCAATTATGTGGTCAGCCCGAACTGGCGCGGAGGTCATGAAACCGCTGGCGACGCCTGTGTTAGGTGGTATGGTGAGTTCACTTCTCCACGTGCTAATCGTAACCCCAGTCATTTTCACTTGGCTTCGGGAACGGGAGCTAAAGGCGAGAAGACTGAGCAACGCGCATTAGCAGCGAGCTTACGCTGAGTGTCCCCGTCTGCGAATCGCCGTTCGGGCGAAGCCAGCGCCTAACCTGAAACAGGCGTTGACCCATCTAGCCCAGCGTCTCTCATCTCTGCATCTTGCAACTTGAATGTTACAGGTGTAACTTATGTGCAATGCCTGTAGCTAACATTGGGGCGATCCCGTGGCTCCTATTGGTCTTCAGTCTGCCTGCCAAAAGCGCAAGCCAGCGAGTAGAGATATGGCGGAAGTTGCAGCGTTATGGGATGGTGCCATTGCGCAGTTCTGGCTACCTTCTTCCCAATACGGAGATGAACCAAGAGCGCATGGAATGGCTCGCGGCAGCGATTCGTTCCTACAAAGGGCAGGCGTCAGTGGTTCAGGCACAAGCGTTCGATGACCTTTCACCCGAACGGCTAAAGGGGCTATTCATTGACGCCCGATCACGCGACTATCAAAGGTTGCTCCATGACGTTAAGAAATTCCTTGCCCTGTCTCCTTCCCGCCGTTCGGCTGGACATCTAAAGCGGATTCGACGTCGATTCCAAGAACTTCAAGAGATTGACTTCTTCGAAAACCCGTTAAGGGCGAGGTTGGAGTCTATGTTGGCTCGTGCCGATGAATCACAGGTCACGAAATCAAAAGCGAAACCGAAATCGAGTGAATACATAGGTCGGTTATGGATGACGCGCCATCGTCCGGGGATCGACCGCGTTTCATCAGCTTGGTTGATTCGCCGCTTCATTGACCCCAAGGCGCGATTCATCTTCGGTACTGAGCCAAGCACGCACCCTGACGCAATTCCGTTTGACATGTTCTGCCCGCAAGGGTTCGGTCATCGCGGCGAGGACTGTACGTTCGAGACCCTCTCCAAACACTTTGCGATCCGCGACAGCAGGGTAAGACGGATCGCTGAGATCGTTCATGATGCCGATCTCGGTGACGACAAATTCGGTCGAGCCGAAGGTCAGGGACTGGACAGGGTTCTGACTGGTTGGGCAAAGCAAGATTTGCCTGACGATGACCTTCTGAAACGAGGGATGGACTTAATCGAAGGGCTGTACGAGGTGCTGGCTTGAGGCGTTTGGAGGCATTGTGACCGGGATCGACACCATCAGACGGCTGCTGCTCATCAGCAATTCGACGCTGTATGGGAGTGGCTATCTGGATCATGTGGAGAGTGAAATCAAGGCTTTCTTGGGAAGAACCTCCAGAACAGTTTTTATCCCATTTGCTGTTCACGACCGTCGCGCTTACGCAGAGAAAGCACAAGAACGTTTTCGAAGCATGGGTTTTGAACTGAGATCAATTCACGATGTCTCCAACGTGGAGAGGGCGATTGAAGAAGCGGAGGCGATATTCGTCGGTGGCGGTAACACATTTCGGCTTCTCAAGAGTCTTTATGACTACGACCTGATCACTCCGATCCGCGAGAGAGTGGCAGCGGGCACGCCCTACATTGGATCGAGTGCTGGTTCCATCGTGGCATGCCCCTCTCTAAAGACAACTAAGGACATGCCTGTCGTGCAACCTCCATCCTTCGACGCACTCCGCTTGGTTCCATTCCAGATCAGTCCGCACTACCTCGACCCCGACCCGTCATCTACCCACATGGGAGAAACACAGGAAGAACGGATTACACAGTTCCTAGAAGAAAACACGGAGACAGTAGTTGGTTTGCGCGAGGGCAGTCTGCTTCGTGTGCAGGACGGTGTCGCGACTCTGAAAGGGCAGAACACCGCACGAATTTTCAGACGCGATGAAGAACCCATCGAAGTAGCAGCGGGTTCTGACATCACGGAACTGCTGCTGGACGGCGTGGGAGCAAGCGCATCATGACATTACCTGAGGCTCTGTTTCTCTCGCCGCGAGAGGTTCGGGACTTGCTGACGATGGACGAATGTATCGCGGCAGTGGAAAGTGCTTTTCGCTTGTATGGCGAGGGCAACGCTGTTCGGCCCGAAGTGCTCGGTATGCACACTTCAGATGGCGGTTTTCACATTAAGGCGGGACTACTCGACATAGACAGGGCGTACTT
>Ga0126381_100010197_pt1 | contig 10565 bp, 10 predicted proteins | sample PanSoiMetPlot_28_FD_96465 | JGI IMG/M metagenome (GOLD analysis project Ga0126381, IMG submission 96465) | Tropical forest soil microbial communities from Panama - MetaG Plot_28 | ecosystem: Environmental > Terrestrial > Soil > Tropical forest > Bulk soil | place: Panama | collected 2016-02-17 | reverse complement strand
CCTCAGGGAAAAGCCGCCGCATCAGGGGTGCGAGAGCGCGGCTCACCGCGAGGAGCAGACCGCCGTCCCTTGCGACCCGCATGAGACCGAGGAAAAAAACCATCGATCCGGTGAGGTCGATCACAAGGTAGACGGCGCTCTTGGCGCCATCAAAGGTGGCCTTCTGTAGGGCATCCATGCGCCCCGTGAATGCCGCCACACCGATCGACGCCAGCACCATGCCGAGCCAGATCGCGTTGAGCAACCGACCCCCCACCCCGCGCCCGCCGCGGCGCGCGATTGCCCCGGCGCAGCCTCGGGGATACGGTCCGCGCCGTCAAGCGAGACGCGGTGGCGTATCGGCGCATCGCGGCGCGAAGCGGAGAGGGGGGAGACCGCATGGGGCGCCGACTCGTGAGCGCGCTGATGGCCGGGCTGGCGCTGGCGTGCGCTCCTGCCGGACGCGCGGCTGCACCCCCCCGAACTGACTCCGCCGCGCCGCGGGACAGCGCCCTTGAGGCGGCGCTGGGCGTGCCCGCACTGCGGGGTGCCCAGATCGCGGCCCTCGTGGTCAACGGCGACGATGGTGCACCGCGCTTCGAACGAGATCCGGATCGGCCTCTCGTACCGGCCTCGAACCTGAAGCTCCTGACGGCGGTCGCCGCGCTTGCGACCTTCGGTCCGTCGTATCGATTCGTCACCCGGATCATGGCCGACGCGGCCCCGGACGAGGCAGGTCGCGTGGAGACACTCTATGTGCGCGGGGGCGGCGACCCGGCGTTGGCGTCCGAGGACTGGTGGCGTCTTGCTGCGGACCTCCGCCTCGCCGGGCTGCGCAGCGCGGGGCGGATCGTGGTCGACGACTCCGCGTTCGACCGGGAGCGCTGGCATCCAAGCTGGGGTCCCACCTCTTCGCGCGCCTACTTCGCGCCGATCGGTGCCCTGGAAGCGAACTACGGTGCGTTTCTCGTGGAGGTGCGACCTGGTACCAAAGAGGGTGATCCCGCGCGGGTCTCGGTGGATCCGCCGGTCGCCTACCTCAGGCTTGTGAACCGCGCCACCACGTGCCCCGCCCGCGCGCCCCTCGAAGTGCAGGTGGAGCGCTCCGCGGGTGACGGAGAGGAACCCGTCTTGGTGAGCGGTCGCGTTCCCCTCGGCGCCGGCGTGCAGAGTTTCCGACGCAGTGTTTTGGACCCCACCGCCTATGCGGCCGCCGTGCTCGGGATGGCGCTGCAAGCGAACGGCATCCAGGTCGCGGATCCCGTGCGGACAGGCAGTACGCCGTCGGGTGCGATCGAGCTCCTGGCGTTCGAGGGGCGCTCCCTCGGCGAGATCATTCGCTTGATGCTCAAGTACAGCAGCAATCCCATCGCGGAGACGCTCACCAAGTCCCTCTCCGCCTCGCGGGGAGAAGACCCGGCGGGTTGGCCGGGCGGCGTCGCGGCCTCGCAGTCGGCGCTCGCCAGCGTCGGGGTCGAGATGAAGGGGCTCGAGATGGTCGATGGTTCTGGCCTCTCGTATGAGAACCGCGCCTCCCCGCGGACCCTCGTCTCCGCCCTGGCTGTCGCGCGCCGCTCGTTCGCCTTCGGTCCTGAGCTCCTGGTGGCGCTCCCCATCGCAGGGAGCGACGGAACACTGCGGGATCGCGCAGAAGCGGTGCGGGGTGAAGTTCGGGCGAAAAGCGGGTTGCTGACGCGGGTGGTGGCGTTGTCCGGGGAAGCGCGCACGCGCCAAGGCCGAGACGTGGTCTTCTCGATCCTGGTAAATGGCTTTCGCTGCAGCGACGAAGAGGCGATGGGGGCACTGGACGGATTCGTCACCGCCCTCGTGGAGGAGCGAACCGAGTGAGCGCCGCGAAACCCGGATCCCGAGGCAGGCGAAGGAGTCGCTCCGTTCCCTTGCCTCGGGATCGCGGAGGTTTCGCTAGCGGCCGCGGCGCGGCTTGCCTTTGCCGAGGAGAAGCCAGTCGAGTGATACGTTCTCCTTCAGGGCGAGAGTGACGAGGAAGTCGGTATGCGGAGTCGTGCCGCTCTCGTAGCGGTTCACATTTTGCTGGAAGACTCCCAGATCGCGGGCGAACTGTCGCTGGGAGCGGTCCCCGCGCACCTCGGCAAGCCTCTTGGGAAGCTGCTTCTTAAGACGCTCGACTGCTGCTGACGCCATATTGATGCCTCTCCTCCCTCCCGCGTTTCTACTTCGGTGCAGCACTCCTGCCCGAAGCCCGGGACTCTGTGCCCGGATGGGCACGCGAGCGTGTCACGTGTGGTTGATCCGAAACGCGATGATCCTCGTTCACCAATCTAGCACGTCACCCGGGTGCGTCACGGCCATACGGGGAGATTCCGCACCGTTTGTAAAAGCGACTGCGACGTACCCCGACTTCCCCGTGAGGCACGTCAGGGGAAGGCGCACGCGATGCGCGTAGTCGCCGGGCGCTTTGGCGGCCGGCGTCTTCGTCCCCCGCCTGACGCAGGCGTGCGACCGACCTCGGACCGCGTGCGTGAAGCGCTTTTCGCGCAACTCGGTGTGCTCGAAGATGCGCGTGTGCTCGATCTTTATGCAGGGACGGGCGCACTGGGAATCGAGGCACTCTCGCGCGGTGCCGCGCAGGCCACCTTCGTGGAACGCTCGGCTGCGTCGCTCGCCGTGCTGCGGGACAATCTCGGGCGCCTCGGACTCGAGCCGCAGTCGCGCGTCATGAGGGGTGATGCCCTCGCTTTGGTGCGACGCCGCCTTGGTCGCTCCACAGAGCGCTTCGACCTCGTTCTGGCGGACCCGCCGTACGCCCTCGAGGTGGGCCCTGCAGTCCTCGCGGCGCTGGCTGCTGCGCAAATCGTGGCGCCTGGAGGCACGGTGGTGATCGAAAGCGCGCGAAGGCATCCTCTGCGGCCAGTCCCCGGCTGGCGGGTGGTTTCGGAACGTCGGTACGGCGACACCGTGGTCACCAGGCTCACTGCGGAACCCGAGGGCGGGAGCGGAATGCAAGGCGTGTGGCCAGACACCGCACCTGATGGAGGCAAGGCCGAGGAATGACGAAGACGAGCAGGCTTGCGCTGTTTCCTGCGAGCTTCGACCCCGTGACCAAGGGCCACCTCGACATCATTCACCGCGCCAGGCCCCTGTTCGAGGAGTTGGTGGTGGCCGTGGCCACGAACGTCGAGAAAAAAGGCCTGTTCACCGTGGACGAACGGCTCGAGATGCTGCGCACCTCGCTCGCCGGGCTCGATCGGATCCGGATCACTTCCTTCGAGGGTCTGCTCGTCGACTATGCGCGCAAGATCGACGCCCGGGTGCTCCTGCGGGGCCTGCGCGCGATGTCCGATTTTGAATACGAGTTCGAGATGGCCCTGATGAATCGACACCTGAACCCCGAGATTGAGACCCTGTTCATGATGACCAGTCAGGAGTTCTTCTACGTGAGCTCCTCCCGCCTGAAAGAACTTGTCCGCTTCGGCGGGAACGTCGACGACTTCGTGCCGAAGGACGTGGCCCAGCGCCTGCGGGACCGGCTCGGGCGGGCCTAGCCGCCGGCGCGAGGCGGGGGCGTCGCCCGCAGCGGCCTGCCAGAAGAGGACCTGGGTGGATGGGGTTCGACCGAACAGAGCGTCCAATCCGTTTTGGAACGAGTGGTTGGCGCGGAGTCCTCGCGGACGACTTTACCTTTGGACGCGCCCATGCGGTGGTTCTGGGAGCGGCACGGTGGCTGCGCGAGTCCGCGGTGTCGCGTCCTGTGTTCGTGGCCCACGACCGCCGGTTCCTCGGGGAGCGCTTTGCGCGGCTCGCGGCGGCCGTGCTCCATGCGGAGGGAATTCGTCCCATACTTGTGAGGGGTGCGGTGGCGACTCCGGTCGTTTCCCACGGGGTTGTCCGAACGCGTGCAGCGGGCGCCCTCATCTTTACTGCGAGCCACAACCCCGCGGACTACCAAGGCCTCAAAGTGCTGGGCGCGGCGGGGGGCAGCCTGATGGACGGGGCCACCCGACGCATCGAGGAGCTGGCGGCACAGGCGCTGAACGAGGGCAGGGCAGCGAACGCCTCCCTGGGCCCCGTGAAGCCCTGGGCGGGAGATCTCGTGGAAAGTTATCTCGCCGACCTCCTCCAGGAGATCGACCGCTCTGCGTTGCGACGCGCAGGTCTCGCGGTGGTCTACGACGCGCTACACGGGACCGGGGCGGGCGTGTTGGACGCAGCGTTGCGTCGCTGCGGTGTCGGGGTCTTGACCCTCCACGGCGACCCGGACCCGACGTTCGGGGGCTTTGCGCCAGACCCGGCTCCCGAGCGACTGCGTGCTCTCGCGCGCGCCCTGCGGACGCGGACAGGTCTGCGCCTCGGCCTCGCCACAGACGGGGATGCGGACCGACTCGCAGTGATGGATTCCGCCGGGGGCTGCCTGAGTGAGACCGTGACCTTGGCGCTCCTGCTGGATCACCTCGCCCGCACGGGGCGGGCGCGCCGCGGTGTCGCCCTGTCCGTTGCCACCGGCTCCCTGGTGGAGCGCGTCGCCTCGCATCATGGATTGTCCGTGAAACGCCTGCCCATCGGGTTCAAGTACCTGACGGAAGCCCTGCTCGACGGTTCCGCGGACGTCGCGGGAGAAGAGAGCGGGGGGTTTGCGTGGGAACCCTTTGCGCGTGACAAGGACGGGATTTTCGCCGGCTGCCTTCTGGCGGAACGCATCGCGACCATGCGCCGGCCGCTCCACGTCTGCGTGCGGGAGCTCGAGCGCCAGTTCGGCGCATCGGAGTGCGGCCGAATCAGCGTTCCAGCGACGGAAGCCGCCTGTCAGGCGCTGGCGTCGCTGACCGAAGCGCCGCCCCGCCGCCTCGGTCGCGCGGCGGTTTTGGGGGCCGACACCAGCTGCGGTCTGCGCATCGAACTCGCCGACGGTTTTCTCATGCTGCGCGCCTCGGGAACCGAGCCGGTGATCCGTCTCTACGGCGAGGCGCCCAATGCGCGGCGCCTCGCGCTGCGGCTCGCCGCGGGTGCAAGGCTCTTGGCAGCGCGTTAATCTGACCTTTTGAATCGGCGGGACATCTCAAGGAATTTTCGCCCATGGGAAGCGACCGGGTTGCCAGCCTAAAAGGCCCCGCGGGTCGGGTCCTGCTCGCCGTGTCCGGCGGGATCGCCGCCTACAAGGTGCCCGAACTGGTGCGCGCCCTCGTGAAAGAGGGCCACAGCGTGCGCTGCACGCTCACCGCGGCGGCTGAGCGCTTCGTGTCTCCGTTGGTCCTCAGTACGCTGTGCGGCACACGCGCGCGCAGCTCCCTGTTCGATCCCAGCGAGGAGGGTGAAATCGACCACATCGCCCTCGCAGATTGGGCCGAGCTCGTGATTGTGGCACCTGCCACGGCCCATCTGCTGGCCCGCATGGCGCACGGGCTGGCGGACGACCTCACCACCACAGTGTTGCTCGCGACCCGGGCACCCGTGCTCGTGGTCCCCGCGATGAACGTGAACATGTGGCGCCACCCGGCGACTCAGCAGAATGTCGCGTTGCTGCGAGAGCGCGGGGTGCGATTCCTGGGCCCCGAATCCGGCGAGCTGGCCTGCGGTTGGGAGGGCGAGGGGCGCATGTCAGAGCCGAGCGAGATTGCGGCGGCGGCCGAGCTCCTGCTGACCCGCCCCACGCTGGCGGGTGAGGTCGTCCTCGTCACCGCCGCGGGGACCCGCGAGCCGATCGACCCGGTGCGCGCCATCACGAACCGGTCCTCGGGGAAGATGGGATTCGCGGTGGCAGGCGAAGCGGCGCGACGCGGGGCCGAAGTCGTGCTCGTCGCGGGCCCCACCCCCCTGTCCACGCCTGGCGGCGTGCGTCGTGTGGATGTGGAGAGCGCCCTTGAGCTGCAGCAAGCCGTGAAGCGGGAGCTCGCCCGTGCAAGCGTCGTCATCATGACGGCGGCCGTCGCGGATTTCCGTGCGGCGAAGCCAGCGGCGCGCAAGATCCGCAAAGAAGACTTGCCCGGGGGCGCTGGATTCTCCCTTGAGCTGGTGCGCAATCCCGACATCCTGAAGGAGATCGGCGAGGAGAAGGGGAGTCGAATCGTGGTGGGATTCGCCGCCGAGAGCCACGATCTCGTAGAAAGCGCAAGAAGGAAGCTCTCGAGCAAGAAGTGCGACCTCATGGTGGCCAACGACATCACGCGGGACGGCTCCGGCTTCGACGTGGACATGAACGCTGTGGTGTTCGTTTGGCCGGGCGGCACCGTGGAGGCGCTTCCGCTGCTCCCCAAGCGGGAGGTGGCGGCCCGCCTGCTCGATCATGTGGAGAAGCTCCGAGACGCGCGCCGCGAGGGCCCGCCGGGCACGCAGGCACACGGGTGAGCCACGCGCGTTGGGTTTCTGTGGCGCTGCTGATCGTGCTGGCCGCGGGTTCGGCGCATGCCGCGCACGTGAACCTGGCGTCGATTTCGGGCACGATTAACCCCGCCTCCGCGGACTACCTGCGCCAGGACATCGCGGCCAGCGAACGCGACGGGGCCAGCGCCCTCTTGGTGGAGCTGGACACTCCGGGCGGTCTGCTTGCCTCCACCAAAGACGTGATCCAGGCGATGCTGAATGCGGGCATACCCGTGATCGTGTATGTCGCTCCGCCAGGAGCGTGGGCAGGGTCGGCCGGCACGTTCATCACCCTGGCGGCCAACGTGGCGGCGATGGCACCCGGAACCAGCATCGGCGCGGCCCACCCCGTCGGGTTCGGGCCCGGTGGCGAGGAGGGCGAGAAGGGGAAGGAGCGAGATTTCGCAGCCGAGAAGGCCGAGAACTTCACGGCGGCGTTCATCGAGTCGATCGCGAAGGAGCGCAAGCGCAACGTCGAGTGGGCGGTGAAGGCGGTGCGCCAGTCCGTAGCGATTCCCCAGGATGAGGCACTCAAGCTCGGAGTGATCGACCTGGTGGCCGCGGACCGCGACGAGTTGCTGCGCCGGATCGATGGAAAGGAGACGCTGGTCCGGGGCAAGCCGTGGAAACTCGCTGTGGCGGGGGCCGAGGTGCGACCCCTCAAGATGTCACCCTTGACCCGCGTCCTCGACGTGCTCGCGACACCGGACATCGCGATCCTGCTAATCCTCGCAGGTGCACTCGGGCTCTACGTCGAGTTCACCACCCCCGGCGTGGTGGTGCCGGGCGTGGTGGGTGCGATCTGTCTTCTTCTCGGTTTCTTCTCGCTGCAGATCCTGCCATTCTCGTGGCTGGGGCTGCTGCTCATGCTGGGAGGGCTGACACTCATCGTGGCCGAGGTGTTCCTGTCCTCGTATGGTCTCTTGTTTCTGCTCGGGGTGGTGTGCTTTCTGATCGGCGGGGCACGCCTTTTCGACCGGCCCGATCTCTCGGACGTGAATGTCTCGTTCTGGTCCGTCCTGGTACCCGCCGTGGGGGCGGTCGGAGGCTTCGGGGCGATCGTGGTGTTTGGGGTCGTGCGGTCCTTCCGGCATGCACCCAGGGCCGGCGTGGGGGAGCTGGTGGGGATGATCGGAAGGGCGGCCTCACCCCTCGAGCCCGAGGGCACCGTGTTCGTGCGCGGGGAGTACTGGGCGGCACGCGCGGAGGCGGCGGTTCCGGCCGGCGGGAGGGTCGAGGTCACGGCTGTCGAGGGGTTGCGCCTGCGGGTGCGACTCGCGCCGCCCGAGTCACAATGAGCGCCTTCGAGGCGTTCGGAGGGGAGATGTTCCCGGCACTTCCGATTGTGATTGGGGTCGTGCTCGTGCTGCTCTGGGCCAGCGCGAACGTGTTGAACGAGTACGAGCGGGGTGTGGTCTTTCGCTTTGGACGCTACAACGGAACCAAGGACCGCGGGCTGCGCTTCATCATCCCCGCCGTGGACCGGATGGTGAAGGTCAGCCTGCGGGAGATCGTGATGGATGTGCCTCCCCAGGAGGTCATCACGCGGGACAATGTCTCGCTGAAGGTGAACGCGGTGATCTACTTCCGGGTGCTCCATCCGGAAAAAGCTGTGATCTCGGTCGAGAATTATCTTTTCGGCACGTCGCAGATGGCGCAGACGACGCTGCGCAGCACCTGCGGGCAGGCCGAGCTCGACGAGCTCCTGTCGGCGCGGGAACACATCAACCGAAAGCTCGCGGAGGTGATCGATCAGCAGACGGAGCCGTGGGGGGTGAAGGTGCGCGCCGTCGAGCTCAAGCAGATCGACCTGCCCGAGGAGATGCGCCGGGCGATGGCAAAGCAGGCCGAGGCGGAGCGCGAGAAGCGATCCAAGATGATCCACGCCGAAGGCGAGTATCAGGCGGCGCAGCGCCTGCAGGACGCCTCTCACATCCTCTCTCAGGAACCCGCGGCGCTGCAGCTGCGCTACCTGCAGACGCTGACCGAGATCGCCACCGAGAAGAACTCCACGATTCTCTTCCCATTCCCCATGGATCTTCTGCGTCCCTTCCTCTCGCCCGCGGGTGGGGGCAAAGGCTCGGGGTCGGAGCGCTAGGTGGCGCGCGGTCCGGAACGAGTCCCCTCGGACGAGAGGGTGCGTCGCAGTGTCCGGCGAACCCTCGCCAACACCTTCGTCCTGCTCGCATCGCTGGCGGTGATCGTCGCGTGGGCTTACTTCGGCTTCTACGAGCTCCAGCCCGGACAGGCCGCGGTGGTGCTGCGGCTTGGGCGGTACTCGGAGACGGTGTCCGAACCCGGTCTGCGCTGGCACTGGCCGCCCCCGATCGAAACCCACGAGATCGTGAACGTGGCCTCCATTGAGCGCGAGGAGTTCGGCATGCCGGCGCCGGGAGAGGCGGAGCCCAAGGGCAAGGCCCTGCTCGAAGCGCAAATGCAGACCGGCGACAACAACATCGTGAACCTGAGTTTCGTCGTGCGCTACATGGTGAAAGACGCCTTTCAGTCCCGCTATCGCGTGGCGGAGCCGCGCCAGACTCTGCGCGACGCGGCGCAGGCGGCGGTGCGGGAGGTGGTGGGACACACCCCGATCGACGCGGTGCTCTCGCTCAAGGGCGAGCAGATCAAAGCCGAGTCCGGCCAGATCCTCCAGCGGACCCTCGACGCGTACGAGAGCGGTCTCCTCGTCAATGGCATCGAGATCCAGGACGCGAAAGCCCCGTCGTCCGTGATCGCCGCGTTCAACGAGGTCTTGGCCGCCGCCCAGGACCGGAGCCGCCTGGTGAATGAAGCCCAAGGCTACGCCAACGAGGTGCTCCCGAAGGCGCACGCCCAAGAGGCGGAACAGCGAGAACAGGCGCGCGGCTACCGCGAGTCGAAGGTGGCCGAAGCGACTGGCGCCGCCGAGCGCTTCCGGGCGCTCGATTCGGAGTATCGCAAGGCGCCCGACGTGACCCGGCGACGCCTTTACCTCGAGACGATGGAGACGGTGCTTCCCCAGGTCGAGACGGTGGTGGTCGACCCCAGCACCGCACACGTCCTGCCCTACCTCCCGATCGGCGCTGCGAAACCCGCACCGCAGGCCTCGCCGGAGGCGAAGAAGTGAGGCGCCTCGTGTTCATCGGGATGGTGACCCTCGCGCTGTTCGTGGGACTGGTGTGGCTCGGCAACTTCGACCAGGGTCCCTTCCTGATCACACGAGAGGACCAGCAGAAGATTGTGCTGCTCTTCGGGAAGCCCCTTCTCGTGCGCACCGAGCCCGGATTGGCACTGCGCCTCCCTTTTGTGACCGACGTGTTGACCTACGACAAGCGTCGTCTCTACCTCAGCACGCAGCCGATCACCGCGCAGACACGCGATCAAGAGCTGCTCGTGATCGACAACTACGTGATCTGGCGCATCGAGGATCCCGTGCAATACCGCTCGTCCTTTCCTCTCGGGCGCAGCGTCGCGGAGGCGCAAATCAACCAGGTCGTGAACAACGACCTGCGAGGGGTGATCGGACAGCGAACCTTGTCGGAAGTCGTGACCACGTCGCGGGTCGACGTGATGCAGGCCATCACGCACAAGAGCGATGAGAATCTGCGTGGCTCGGGCATTCGGATCGAGGACGTGCGGATCAATCGCACCGAGCTCCCCGCGCCCACCGAGGAGAACGTCTATGCGCGGATGCGGACGGAGCGTGAGCGTCTCGCGCGCAAGGAGCGCGCGCAGGGCGAACAGGAAGGGCGAACGATCCGTGCGCAAGCCGACCGCGAAGCCCAGGTGATCGTGGCCGAGGCCAAGCGCGATGCCGAGATCGAGCGGGGGCAGGGGGATGCGGACGCCACGCGCATCTTCGCGGAGGCCTACTCCGCGGACCCGGAGTTCTACAGCTTTGTGCGCGGACTCGAGGCCTACAGGAAGGCCCTCAGTCCCAAGACGACGCTTGTGCTCTCCCCGTCAAGCGAGTTCTTCCGCCTGCTTGATTCGGCACGGGAAACCAAGGGCCCGTGACGAGAGGGTGGGGCGAGCGCCGCGCGCGGCCGCGGGCGGCGTCCGACCTAGCGTGCGACCGTGCGCAGGCGCAGGAGGCCCGCCGCGAGGAAGGCCCCTATGATCGCCCATGGGGTGGCGGCGGGCGGAGTCACTCCTTCCGCCGCCAGGGTGGAGCCCAGGCTCCGCGAGAAGAACAAGAGCACCAAGATCCCTGCCCCGTGCAGCGCGGGAACGCCGAGGGTCTTCGTCTGCTCGACGCGCAGGGCGAGGGG
>Ga0126381_100010195_pt1 | contig 10566 bp, 12 predicted proteins | sample PanSoiMetPlot_28_FD_96465 | JGI IMG/M metagenome (GOLD analysis project Ga0126381, IMG submission 96465) | Tropical forest soil microbial communities from Panama - MetaG Plot_28 | ecosystem: Environmental > Terrestrial > Soil > Tropical forest > Bulk soil | place: Panama | collected 2016-02-17 | reverse complement strand
TCGCAAGTCGTTTTTCGGTGCAGGCGGCGCGCCCGCCGTTTGTTTGCAATAAAAAAATCCTTCCGCGGTGGGCGCCCCCAGGATGCCCGCGGCGAGCGCCCCGGTGGTGGCTACCGAGCTGATTCCGCTTCTCGCGCAAGAAGCGGCCGAGCGATTTCGAGATGTTCCAAATTGGAACATTTTTCCGAATGATCTGGCCTCGGCGCCGCGCGGGTGGAAGTCATGGCGCCTCCATAACGAATGGACATGCTGAGAAGCGGCTTCTGCTGAATTCAGCAGAAGCCGCTTCACCCAATGAAATCAGTGAAGTAAAGGTACGGGACTGTCGATCTGTTGCGATTTCAGGAAAAGCGCTTGGGGTAGGCGCCGCGATTGTGTCATCCGCAGCGGCAGGCGCGCGTGGCGCGGTCTTTTAGCTTGCCCGTGGATCGCGCCTGGCGCCGCTACGAACACGTTCACCGCGACGCTACAATGTTGATTTTCATGAAGGTTTTCTTTCTGCGGCGAGTCCGCGCCGCGCGGGTTGTTGAGTGAATAAGCGCACCGGCAGCGACACCGGCGCAAAATATCAAGGCCTTTTCCGGCGTATACTCGCCAATACTCGCCCAAACGTTACTTTTGCCCAGATTTCTCATATATCCCCCTTTCTGTATCTGGGGGACTATAGGAAATCTGGGCAATTATTGGGAAATGGCGAGTATGGCGAGTATGCCTCAACATTTTCACCAACTTAGCTCTTCCCTCTGTAGTGAAAATAAAAACGGCACTTATTTTGAATTGGCGAGTATGGCGAGTACGCTTGTCTGTTTTCAAGAACTTAGTCCTCCAGCGTGGTGAGCGGACCACGCCATAAACAGCACTTTTCGGAATCACCGTCCGCCCCGCGGCTAAGGTTTTCGAAGTATTCGAAGCCCAGCAGGTGAAGTCCGGTGCGGATGTCTGCGAGTGGATATAGCCGGTTCGTGAACTTTGGCAAGGACACCCAATGCCGGAACGTCGGCACATGCACCCAGGAAAATTCCTCCGCAACGAACACAGTGGGCGGCGTAGCCTCCAGCGGATCCCGGCGCGCCCGCATCAATTCGCGCATCAGGTCGATAAATTCGGTGCTGTTGTGTACCTGCGGCTGTCCGGCCGCGCGCCACATAAGGCGCAACAGGTCGCGAGTTTCTTCCTGCAATGGCGGCTGTAGTAGCTGTTTATCACCAGACGCGATTTTCAGAATCAGGCCCGCGGCGGCGTCCCACGACTTACGCACTGAACCGTAATCCGGTGTGGGCAGGTAAACATCCGTCGCGTCGGCGATGATCGCTTGCGACTTGATGAACGAGCCAAGATCGGCAATGGTAGGCCAGATAATCTCGCGCCCGTCGCAGGTCGTGGCAATGATCATGCTCCCGCGGCGACGCACCGTCTGGAATTTGATTCGGCGGCTAAAGATCGTCAGCGCGTTAAGCGTGTCGACGGTAGGCCCGAGGGCATCCACATCGACATTCGCGCCCGCCTGAACCCGCTTATGAAACCGCGCTCTCGCAGATTCCTCGGCGTGTTTCTTTCTCATGATTTCTCCGCAATCAGGTTCACGATTGTTTCGGTGAGCTCAACAGCATCGGCGTCCACGAAGTCCTGAAGAGCATCGCGCATCGCTTGAATGCGGTGATACGCGAAAGCCAATTCAATCTCGGCGTCGACGTCGTCACGCTTGCGGAGAATCGCGATGAGCTCGTCACGTCGCGTTTCTAGCTCGCGCAGGAATGCGCGATAGCTGGGCTCCAATTGTTCGTCGAAGCGTTCCATTTCGCGCCGGTCGGCCCGCTGTCGTTCCAGCGCGGCGCGGTCCTCATGGGTTAATTGCCCCTGGTCCGGCAGGTTGAACTCGGCCACGAGCCACTTGACCGCGTCCGCCCGGCTATAGCCCAGCGCGGTTTCAACGAGCGCGACGATTCCGCCGCCGCAACCGTCGCGGTGATCGTAATAGCAGTTTTTTTCGAGGTTGAGAGAGACGCTGAAACCGTCGCCGCGTCTCCAGAACGCTTTGCCGCGGGAACCCCGAAGCTCGCCGCCGCCGAGTCGGCGCCAGACGTCGAGGATTGAGATTTCGCCAATGCAGGAGATAATGGGCAAGGCTAAGTCCTCAAGCGCCGGTCGCGGATCGCCGTCCCCCAAGAATGGGGGTCCTCGACCGGCTTCCCTCTCTAGCGGGTGACCCTCCGCGCTTCGTCCTCGGTTTTCACTAACTCTTCCGAAATCCGCCAAGCCGTCTCGCGGTCGCCCTCGCGGACGGCGGCTTGCAATTGCTCGACGAGCTCGCCCTGGTGGGTTCCAATGCTCACCAGGGTTTCGATTTGGGTATCGGTCAGGTCGTGAACCGTGCGCCGTTCGACGCGAACGCTAGGCGGCCGCATCGGTGTTCCCTTCCACCACGAGCGGCCGGAATTGCTCGCGGATAATCCGCTCGGCATCTTTCCGGTTGACGTACCTGTACGTGCCCACTATGAACACCGGCAGGATGCCGCGCTTGATTAAGTCGCGGACGGTGTTGACAGACGCCAGCCGAGTCTCCAGCGCCAACTCGCGCGGCGTATACAGTCCGCGCCGCTTGCGTCGGCGACTCGCCTCCAGTTTGCCCTCGCGGATGTTTTCTTTCCATTCGGCATGACGCGGCGAACGCCGGTCGCGCGGATGCAGCGGCTTTTGCTTAGGTTGCGTTAGGTTGCGTGTCATGATATTTTAGAAACCTTGGTATTTACCGACTAACTGCAAGAGAGTTTAGAACAAAGTGAGAGCATTCCGCAAGCAAAAAAAGAGACCCGAAAACGTTCACCCGCTCTGTCTAGCCGTTCGGCGGATACGGGCGCAAATGGACCTTTCCCAGGAAGAACTAGCTAAGAAGCTCGACCTTGCGCCCATGACCCTAAGCCGCTTCGAGCGCGGCGTCCAGGTGCCGAGGGATGTGGAAGTGCTCGCGCGCCTGAGGGATGCCGCCATCGAAGCAAATCTCCCGAGCGACCAGATGATGTTTCAGGGCGTGATTCTCAAGATATTGGAACAGAAGTCCGACTACGAGGTAACGGTTTCGGCGCGCCCGGTTCATACTCCCGAATCGTGGCAACTCATGCATGCCGCGCGTATCGCGGCGCTCTACTTCCCGAACGAAGCCGCGGCCATGCGGAAAGCGGCTCGCATGTCGCTAGAGCTCGTGAATGAGGCGATAGCAAGCGTCGATTTTACGGTTTTCGACGAGACCGTTTATGTGGCGCTCGAAGCGAAGTTAGACAACCTCGTGACGCAGTGGAAATTTCAGCAGATCAAGGAACAAAACCAGAAATGAAAACCAAACGCAGAGCAATTGGACTGATTCGCGTTTCAACAGACGCTCAAGACACCGCCCGGCAGCGGCGCGACGTGACGGCCGCGGCGCGAGCTCACGGCCTCGAAGTCGTGCGGACGCTCGAACTCGAAGGCGTAAGCGGTACGAAGGTATTGAGCAACGCCGAAGTTAGGACTGTGCTTTCGGATTTGGCGCGCCCCGATATCGGCGGCGTCGTGGTGAGCGCCATTGACCGGCTCGTGCGGCCCGGCCAGCTTGGCGACCTGACGATTTTTGACGCCTTCCAGCGGTCGAAAAAACTCATTTGGACGCCCACGCAGGAAATCGACCTAAACACGGACGCAGGGTTTCTGACCAGCGGCTTGTATGGACTCTTCGCGGGAATCGAGCGGCGCATGATTCTGGCGCGGTGTACCGCGGGCAAGGAAACCATAAGGCTTCGCGGCGGCCACGCCGAAGGCGACCAGACGCTTCCCCGCGGCGTCGCCTACTCGAAGGCGGACGGTTGGCGTCACGTCGAGCCCGACGCTTCCCTGGTTCTGAAAGCCTACGACCTGCTGTTTGAGCGGCGTTCGTGGCACGACATAGCCTCGCGGCTCGGCCACGGTTGGACGTACACGGGAGTGAAAAAGAGTTTGAAAAATCCCATTTGGAAAGGCATTCGGCGACACACGGCAGGACGCGAAACACCGCTCGAAATCCCGATTGACTTAAAGCCGCTCATCTCGGCCGAGCGTTGGCAAGCGGCACAGGAAATCATTCTGGAAAAGCGTGCGACTTGGCGAAAAACGAAGACGAAGCACCCGCCCAGGTTTCTTTTGACCGGCCTGGTCCGTTGCACTTGCGGCAAACCGTATTACATCAGGCTCAAGGGCGCGGTCGGCTATTACTATTGCTCGACACGGTACCGCGGCCGCGGCCCGTCCTGCGGCGCGCCGAGCGTTCAAACGCATGCCACGGACCGGCTCGTCGAGCACATCGTTTCGAAGGAACTCCGCGACGCGAAGTTTCTTGGAAGCTTGCTTCGCCGGTACCAGTCGGCGCTTCCCGCGGCCGCGCCCGCCCGAAACAGATTCGACAAAGAGCGCGCGCAACTCGAAGCCGAGCGGACGGAATTGCTACGCTTGACCCTCAAGAAAACCTGTACCGAAGAAGATTTCAAGCGGGAATCGAAGCGGATAGAAGCCGAGCTCCGCGCGCTCGACGCCGTGGCGCCCGCGCCGGTGTCGGACGCCTTCGACCCTGCCAAGCTCGTTCTAAGGATCGCCCGCGCGTATCGGACCTTCGACCAACTGCCGTTTGAAGAGCGCCGCGGCGTGCTCCGAGCCTCAATTCGGGAAATCGTGATTCAGGACGGGCGGATTCCGGCTATCACCCTCAACGGCTCGTTTTTTACAGACGGGTTACAAGGTGCGAATTTGTCACCACAATCAAAATCGTAGTGTTCGCGCCGATCGCCAAGGCCAAGGACAACGCCGCCACGATTGTGAACGCAGGCTTCTTGGCCAGCATTCGAATTCCAAAGACCAGGTCCTGCCACAAAGTGGTCATGCTGACGCCTCCGGTTCTTCATGTAGACGCGGACTCATCTTACTTGTTCCATGTTTTTTTAGCCGCTGAAACAGGTTCTAGGCCGTTCTTCCTATCCCGTAAGTTGTTAGAAGAACAAGAGAAACTACTCCAGAGGGCTTAGTTCTTCCCGTATTCAAACCTTGGACTCCGGCCGGCCATAGGAAGTTAGGGCCAGAGCAAAACATTACTTTCTATTGATGCTTCCTATCGCCTTATCCCGCATTCTCGAATCACGGAGCGGTTAGCGTACTGGAGACTCCAGAGTTCGGGTCGCCGCAGCCGGAAATCTCGAAAGGGAATGGGAATGAAACCCTTTGTAATTACTCTTGCGTTTGCACTCAGCGCGATGGCCTTCGGGCAGGACCGAATCTCCGTGAAGGATTTCGGCGCGAAGGGTGATGGAATCGCCGACGATACGGCTGCCATTCAAAAAGCATTGGACGCGTTTTGCGGCGACAAATTCAGGATCGCCAGTGTCACGGGCGAGGGCGTTTCTCCGATCGTGGTGATAACCAGCACGCCGCATACTTTCCTCAATGGTTCGAGAGTCGTGGTGACCGGAGTGGAAGGAAACACAGGCGCGAACGGCCGCTGGTCGGCTGTTGTACTAAGCCCGGCCGCCATCGCCCTCTATACCGACAACGGTGAAACAAGCACCGGCAATGCGGCGTACACCTCTGGCGGCGCGATCTCTGCCCCCCTTGCGGCAAGCCTCTATTTCCCAGGCGGAACCTACAATATCAGCTCGCCTCTGGTGACGCGATGCGCCATGTCAATCCTGGGCGACGGACCCACCGCGAGTGTTATCTTCCAAACGCATCAGTACACGTTCATGCACGGCATTGTGGCCAATTACGGGCTTCGCATGGAAGATATCGCCGTCAATACGACGCCTTTGACAGTGAACTACGGGATGATCGGTGTCTTCGGGGGAACGTCAATCGCCGCGGCTCCAATGCTCGGCTACAAGTTTTCGTTCGAGCGTTTCGCATCGCACGGCTTCAACTTTGGGCTGGACATCAACGGAACCAGTGAGACAGACCTCGTTGCGTCTATTACGGTGGATCAGAGCGACATCTCGGTAGGAACGGAAATTAATGCCGTCAGCCAGCCCATCAACGCCGCGAACGCCGCTTTCCTCACCGTGAAGAACTCGATGCTCACGGGCGATAGTGTCCCCGGCGGTGAAGTACGGAATGATCATGCGATCTATACCATCGCGATTCGAGGCGTGCTGATTCAGAACAACGTTATCCAGAACCACGGAAATTCTGCGATAAAGTTACTGCAGGGCGGGTTTCATGACACGGTCTGCCCTACGAATCAGGACTACACGTCGTGGACCATCGACAACAACCGCATTACAGGTTCGCGCCTGGCGATCGCGGTTTATTCGTTTTGCGATCTGGTGATGCCTTCGGTAGTGTTTTCGAACAACACGATCTCTGATATTCAAAACAATTACCTGGGCGACTACGCCGCGGTGTATGTTCAGGCGAACTGCCGGTCCAACATGCAGGAAGTTATGAGCAGAGGCAACACCTATGCGGGCCTGGGCCTCGGAGGGATTGTGCTGGCATCGCAAGTCCAAGGCGATAAAACCTGCACGGCGCCGGAAGCTCAAGGGACTATTTCGAACTTCACAAGCTCCAGCGACACGTTCGCCAATTGGTCGATCGCCGCACCCGGCACGTTCCCGGCGATTAACAGCACCGGCCAGAATTTGATTCACGCTACCATTTCGTGGTTGAGCACTTCCGATGAGAACGGCAGCCTTCCGCTGAATCTCTCCGCATTCGCCGAAGTGACCACCAAACAACTGAATCGCGACAGTTATGGAGCGGTCGCCGTCGCGTCTGCCGCCTTGACGGCGCGCCTCGACCTCTCCATCCGAGGCATCACCACGCGATACCACCAAATCATCGCGCCGGTAATGAACATCATCGCCGGAGCTAATCCAAACAAAGCCCACGTAGCTTTCGTCGCTTGGTCGCAAACACCGGGCCCTTTACACGGAATCCCGATCCCGTTAATCCGCCCGAAATGCAGAAACGCGAGCCAGTAGACGATCTTGTCTCCGATTCGTATGCCCGCGTTTTCCGGCGTCGGAGGTTGAAGCTGGTCTACAAGGTTTTCAATGGGCTGTGGAAAACATAAATAGGCCCCGCTGATTCCAAAAATCAGAATGAACGCAAGTGTCCAGAAGCCCACGGCGCTGTGCAAATGCCACGTCACGCGCTTCCATCCGAGGCCGCGAAACACAGTCAGGCTGCGTTTCCAGGTCTTTACTCCGGGCCACCAGACCAGCATGCCCGTCAACGTGAGCGCAATCAGCGCGAATGCGCCGATACCGTTGATTACCCGTCCCGTGGCGCCGCCGAGCAGATTATCGTGCAGGTCCATCAGCCAGGAAACAATCTTGATGCCCACAGGCACGGGATCATCGAGATCCTGAGCTGTGCGCACATCAAACAATCGCTTCTTCAACTCCTGGCCCTTCTTGAGCCAGATCTCCGCGGCCTGGTCCGGATTCGTCGGACGCTGGACTTTCGTCACGATGTACCCCGGGTACGACCTTAGAGCGGCCTCTTTGAGTTCGTCGTCGGTCAGCCGAGGTCCTGTTCCTTTGGAGATGAGCGGTTCGGCCGTCGCCGCGCGGTAAAGCTCATTGCGATAAACAAGTACGCTTCCCGTTACGCTCATTAAGAGGATGTAGAGTCCCAGAGCCAACCCGCTCCACAGATGCACCTGAAACAACGCGCGTCGAAGCCAAATCTTCTGCGGCTTTCGAACCCACCGCTGCCAGAGAGTCAGTTCAACGGCCTTTTGCACTGCCCGAGACTATAACAGAGGTTCCGGACCGTCAATGTGCCATATGCACTAGGAAGACCGCACGAACTGAAGCAGGAGCCTGCTGACCTCTTCCGGTTGCTCTTGCTGCACCCAATGACCGGCTCCATCGACAAGATGGAAACCCGTCATTCTTGTGCAGGCAGAAGTGCGCATCTTCTCCGCGGCGCCGGGCGTCTGGTAAGTTCCCCAATCGCTTTTCCCCGCGATGAACTGAGAGGGCACGTCGATCGCGCGTCCGGAAAACGTCCGCATCTCCGCGAGGCTTTTCGGATTCGAGCCTCGCCGGACGCGGTAACCCTGAAGCGCGCCATTGAATCCAGTTCTCGCGTATTCGGATGCATACACATCCACGTCGGCTTCCGTCAACCATTTGCATTGAGCTACATACTCGGCCGAAGGCATATAGGAGGCGGCAGTCTCCGCCATTCCCTTGTCCTTCTCCATCACGTAATACGTCGGTATCTGCGCCATTTCCTCGGCCGTTCGAGCCTTCAGCGGGTGCGGAAGATTTTGCTTATTATCGGCGCTCTTGGAGAAGTAATACGCACGGAAGAAGGCGTGCAATCCCTGGGGCGCATGCAGCATATTCTCGTTCGCCCCGCGAGTACGCTGATAGTTTTGGTAATACTTCCGCGGCGGATGGAGTTTTGCGAGCTCCGCATCGAGTTCGTCATCCGTGATCGCGCGCGGGGGAGGAGCTGCGCCGTTCGCGGTGTTGAAGGGCAACTGAGGTGGCCCTTCGAAGGGTGAACTCATGATCGTAATCGAACGGAAGATATCAGGCCGGATCAGCGCGCACCACGAAGCGACCGGCGATCCTGCGTCGTGTCCAACGATCATTGCCACGGAGCGGTAGCCCAACGCATTCACGAGCGCTGTGGCGTCCCGAGTCATGTTGAGAATGCGGAAAGAGTCCGGATCGTCCTCGTAGGAGTCGTCCCAGCCGAGCGTGCGGCCATATCCCCGCTGATCGGGCGCGATTACGTGATACCCCGCAGCCACGAGCGCAGGCATCACCTTTCGCCAGCTAAACGCGAGCTCTGGGAATCCGTGCAGAAGTAGGATCGCTTGCCGGCCAGGTGTTTCATAACCGGCTTCCAGGATATGAACCGTCAGTCCGTTCACATTCGGGATATGGCGGGAACGGATACCTGGGGGGAGCGCGTTGCCTCCATAACGAGGAAGTTTCGAGAGGTCGGTATTGACGATGGCCGCCCTAATTGGCACGCGCGGCGCGACAGTCAGTGCTCCGGCAATCGCCCCCAGCTTCACAAATTCGCGCCGGGAGCGGGCGCCGCTCCTCTTCACACTCTCTATGAACATGCACTTGAGAATGGCGAAGTTCGCTACTGGCGTCAAGGCCGATCTTAAGATAAGCAACATGGAGAATCTATACGACTTTGTGATGATCGGCAGCGGAGAGGGAGCCAAGTTCCTGGCGTGGACGCTCGCGAAGGAAGGAAAGCGCGTTGCCGTTGTTGAACGAAAGTATATCGGTGGATCGTGCCCCAATATCGCGTGCCTTCCGAGCAAAAACGTCATTCACAGCGCGAAGATCGCATCTTATTTTCAGCGCAGTGAGGAGTTCGGAATCGCCAAGCACCCGTTTCGCGTCGACATGTCCGTCGTCCGTGAACGTAAAAGGCTGATGGTCAAAGGCCTGGTGGACGTTCACCTTGCGAATTACGCCAAAAGCGGGGCCGAGTTGATTCTGGGGTCCGCCAAATTTGCAGGTCCGAAGGTTCTGGAAGTCGCACTCAACGAAGGCGGGACGCGCACGATTCACGCGCACAATATCGTGATTGGAACCGGAACGCACGCCACGATTCCTGACGTTCCCGGGCTTCGCGAATCTCAACCGCTTACGCATATTGAGGCACTCGAGTTGGATCATCTACCGGAGCACATGATCGTTCTCGGTGGTGGCTGTATCGTTCTTGAATTAGCGCAAGCCATGCGCCGTTTCGGGAGCCGTATCACCGTCATTGATAAAAGCGATCGCCTCGCGGGTAGGGAAGATCCCGACATTTCGCAGGCGCTTGAACAGCTCTTTCATGACGAAGGCATAGAACTGGTGTTGAACGCGACACCGACGCTCGTCGAAGGGGTGTCCGGCAACGCCGTCAAGATGCACGTTTCTTCGGGTGGCGTCACGAAGGTGATTGAAGGCAGCGACATTTTAGCGGCGACCGGCCGAACTCCGAACACGCAAGGGATGGGGTTGGAACTTGCGGGCGTACATTTGACCAGCAACGGCTACATCAAAGTGAATGAGCGTTTGGAAACTACCGCGCCCGGTATCTGGGCGATTGGCGAATGCGCCGGAAGCCCCCAATTCACGCATATCTCCTACGACGATTTCCGTGTAATTCACGCGAATGTCTCGAGCGGAAACCGTGTGACGACGGGACGCCAAGTCCCTTATTGCCTATTCACCGATCCCGAGCTTGCCCGCATCGGCCTCAATGAAACTGAGGCGAATGCAAAAGGCATCGCGTATCGATTGGCAAAAATGCCCATGGCCGCGGATCTCCGTACGCGCACGCTTTCCGAAACGCGCGGATTCATGAAAGCGTTGATCGACCCGAGCTCCGACGGTATCCTCGGGTTCACTGTATTTGGCGTCGGCGCAGGCGAAATCATGGGAGCCGTTCAAATTGCCATGATCGGCGGGCTGCCCTACACGGCGTTGCGCGATGCCGTCTTGACGCACCCAACTCTAACCGAAGGTCTTGTCACCCTATTTTCATCGGTCGGCGAAAGCAAAGTCCATTGAAGTCGCATTGACACCGGTATCTCATGCCGATAGC
>Ga0126381_100010194_pt1 | contig 10566 bp, 10 predicted proteins | sample PanSoiMetPlot_28_FD_96465 | JGI IMG/M metagenome (GOLD analysis project Ga0126381, IMG submission 96465) | Tropical forest soil microbial communities from Panama - MetaG Plot_28 | ecosystem: Environmental > Terrestrial > Soil > Tropical forest > Bulk soil | place: Panama | collected 2016-02-17 | reverse complement strand
TCGAGACCTCCAGGTCGCCCTCGCGGATCTCGCCGTCCCGGCGGACCTGGCGGGCCAGGGCGACCAGTTCCTGCACCACCAGTTCGTCCCCGCGGACCAGCCCGTAGGCCCGGGCCGCGACGCTGGCCTGCAGCACCCGGTCCTCGCTGTCGAGGACCACGGCGGAGGAGGACAGGACCGATAGAACAGAGGCAACGCCGGGCGGCAGCTGGGCAGGCTCCGTCCGCACGGCCGGATCAGTCTGGGTTTTCAACGGCACCCGGATTTTCATGCGGCAGCGAGGTCTGCTGCGGGGCCGTCAGACACCACGGAGGACCTGACGCGCTTACGTGTCCGTTGGTCACGCGGCACACGCGTCCAGGCTACACTCACCCCCACACCCACGCTTTGATGGTAGGCCGCGGTCAGCGGGCGCGCACCCGACCGCGGTCTCTAATGTGCCCTTATTCGTGAGATGTTCACTTGGCCGATAACCGCCGGCCACACCGGGCCCGTCGCGGGGACACTGGCCCGCGAAGACCGCCGGGCGCCCGGCCTCACCGGCCCTGGCTCTTGACCGCCGCGGCGCCCGCGGCCGCGGCCTCCGGGTCGAGGTAGCGCCCGCCGCGGGTCTCGGGCTGGAACGCGGCGTCGATCTCGTAGACCAGCGGCATCCCGGTGGGGATGTCCAGCCCGGCGATCTCCGCGTCCCCGACGCCGTCCAGGTGCTTGACCAGGGCGCGGATCGAGTTCCCGTGCGCGACGACCAGGACGGTCCGGCTGGCCGCCAGGTCGGGCACGATCGCGTCATCCCAGTAGGGCAGCAGCCGCCCGACCACGTCCTTCAGGCACTCCGACCGCGGCCGCAGGTCCGGCGGCAGCAGCGCGTACCGCGGATCCGCGGATTGCGAGTACGGGTCGTCGTCGTCGATGGGCGGCGGGGGCACGTCATAGGAGCGGCGCCACAGCATGAACTGCTCATCGCCGTACTGCTGCCGGGTCTGGGCCTTGCTCTTGCCCTGCAGGGCACCGTAATGCCGCTCGTTCAGCCGCCAGGAGCGCCGCACCGGCAGCCAGAGCAGGTCCGCCGCCTCCAGCGCGAGGTGGGCGGTCTGGATGGCCCGGGTCAGCACCGAGGTGTGCACCACATCGGGGCGCAAGCCCGCCTCGTCAAGCAGCCTGCCGCCGTTGACGGCCTCGTCGACGCCCTTCGGCGACAGGCCGACGTCGACCCAGCCGGTGAACAGCCCCTCCGAGTTCCAGACGCTCTCGCCGTGCCGGATCAGCACGAGTGTGCTCATGTGGCCGAGCCTAGCCGGTGGCCGGGCGGCCGGCCGGGCCGCGCCGCGGCCGGCGGGAACAGGATGCTGGGGCCCAGGGTTGCTCCATCGGAGGTGCATGCCCGTGCGGCGACCCTATCCCCGGCGGATCGCGACCGTCAGCGTTCATACCTCACCGCTCGAGCAGCCCGGAACCGGTGACGCGGGCGGCCTGAACGTCTACGTCGTCGAGGTGGCCAAGCGGCTCGCGGAGCGCGGCGTGGAGGTGGACATCTTCACCCGCGCGGTCTCCCGCGAGGTGCCGCCCGTGGCCGAACTCGCCCCCGGAGTACTGGTGCGGCACCTGCCCGCCGGGCCGTTCGAGGACCTGGACAAGGCCGACCTGCCCGGCCAGCTCTGCCATTTCACGTTCGAGATGCTGCGCGCCGAGGCCGCGTACGCACCCGGCCGGTATGACATCGTGCACGGGCACTACTGGCTGTCCGGCCAGGTCAGCGCCGTGGCCAAGGAGCGCTGGGGCGTCCCGTTCGTGCAGTCCATGCACACCCTGGGGCGGGTGAAGAACGCCGCGCTGGCCGCCGGGGACGCCGCCGAGCCGGCGATAAGGCTCCGCGGCGAGGCCGAGGTCGTGGCGGCCGCCGACCGCCTGGTGGCCAACACCGACGACGAAGCGCAGCAGCTGATCGGGCTCTACGACGCCGAGCCCTCGCGGGTGCGGACCATCAACCCGGGCGTCGACCTGGCGGTGTTCCAGCCGGGGTCCCGGCAGGCGGCCCGGCAGCGGCTGGGGCTGCCCACGGACGCGGTGCTGCTGGTCTTCGCCGGCCGCATGCAGCCGCTCAAGGCACCCCACGTGGTGCTGCACGCGGCGGCCCAGATGATCCGGGACGACCCCGGCCTGGCCGCCCGGCTCAGGGTCGCGTTCGTGGGCGGGCCGAGCGGGACCGGGCGCGCCGACCCGGACGGGCTGGCTGAGCTGGCCGCCGCACTCGGGATCTCCGGCCTCGTCCGCCTCGAGCCGCCCTGCCCCCAGGCCGAGCTCGCCGAGTGGTACCGGGCGGCCACGATCGTGATGGTGCCGTCGTGCTCGGAGTCGTTCGGCCTGGTGGCGGTGGAGGCCCAGGCCTGCGGCACGCCGGTGGTGGCCGCGTCGGTCGGCGGGCTGCGCACGGCGGTCGCCGACGGGATGTCCGGCGTGCTCGTGGACTCCCGTGACCCGGCCCGCTACGCCCAGGTCGTCCGGGACCTGATCGCGCAGCCGTACACCCTGGCCCGGCTCGCGCGGGGGGCCCGCGAGCACGCGTCCCGGTTCGGCTGGGGCGTGACCGTGGACCGGCTGCTGAGCCTGTACGCGGGGGCCATGTCCGAGGCGACCCAGGTGGTGGATGCGTGAGGCGAGCGGGTGGCACAGCGTGAGCGAGCCCGACCGCGAGGCCGCGGCCAAATCCATCGAGGCGGCCCTGGGCGAGCTGGGCCTGAGCTTCGAGGCGCCGCGGCCGGGCGCCTACCTGGTACGGCTGGAGGGCCAGCACAAGCTGGCCACCATGACCTGGCTCATCGTGGAGGCGCACAGCCTGCACGTGGAGGCGTTCTTCTGCCGGCAGCCGGACGAGAACCACGCGGTGTTCTACCGGTTCCTGCTGGAGCGCAGTGGCCGCATGTACGGCGTGCACTTCGCGCTGGACCCGGCCGGCGACGTCTACCTGGTCGGGCGGCTGCCGCTGGCCTCGGTCGCCGCTGACGAGATCGACCGGCTGCTCGGCTGCGTGCTCAGTTACTCGGATGAGAACTTCGACCAGGCCCTCCGGCTCGGCTTCGCGTCCTCGATCCGCCGGGAGTGGGCCTGGCGGGTCAAGCGGGGCGAGAGCCTGGCCAACCTGAGCGCGTTCGCCCGGCTCGCCGACCCGCCGGGCGAGGCGGGCGGCTGAGCGGGGCCAGCCGGCGGGACCAGCGGCCCGCGTATCAAACGGGCGGGCGCGACGCTCAGAAGTAGGTGACCGGCCGATCTGGCCTGTGCCGAAGCCCGGCTGAGTTGCGCGTACGGAGGCGATGATGACGACCTGGCCTGCCGGCGGAGCAACCATTCGCATCCCCGGCGAAGGCACCGCCGCCCTCCGGCGCCGGCTGGCCGCGGCGCTGCTGGCGGCTTTGATGCTGGCCGTATCGATGGCGATCACGGCGTGCGACCCCAGCACCAGTTACCCGATCCAGGCCGCCTACACGCCGCCGGGGCCGTATGCCACGACAACCAGCACGGTGAAGGACGCCTCGGGCCAGGTGATCTACGACCTGTTCTACCCGGGCAACTACGCGGCGCTGGGGTTCAAGAGCCCGATCGTCACGTGGGGCAACGGGACCCTCGGCCAGCCCGCCAGGGTCTCGACCTTCCTGGGTCACCTGGCTTCCTACGGATTCACCGTCATCGCCTCCACCTCCGGCTGGACCGGCAGCGGCCAGCAGATCGACGCCGCCGCCCACTACCTGGTCGCGCAGAACAACGTCACGGGAAGCGTGTTCCAGGGCCGGCTGGACGTGCACGAGGTCGCCGCGGTGGGCACGTCCCAGGGCGCCGGCGGCGCGGTCCGCGCGGCCACCAACGACCCGGCCCTGATCACGACCGTGCTGACGTTCTCGCTGCCGAACGCGATCTGGGCGCAGCCCAACCCCGGCTGCCCCACCAGGGCCGACTGCCTGGCCGACCCCGCCGCGCTGACCCAGCCGGTCTTCTTCATCTCCACCTACGGGCCCTTCGACGCGGTCATCGCGAGCCCGGCCACCGAAAGAGCCTTCTACAACAGCACGACCGTGCCCGCCGCGCTGGGCATCATCCGCTATTCCGACGGCAAGAGGGCCGACCACACCTCGATAGAGAACACCGCGTACGGCGGGAACCCCGGCGGGGAACTCGGCTACGCCACCTCCTGGCTCGAATACCAGCTGCGCGGGAACGCCACCGCTGCCGGCGCGTTCAGCGGAGCGCACCCCGAACTGCTGTCGAACACCAACTGGCCCGGCAGCGCCGCCAAATGACCCCTAACTGGGCGGCGGCGACACCGAGCCGGGCGGGGGTATGGTGCCGGGGCCGGTAACGTCGCAGGCCAGCGACGACGGGTCGGTGTCGAGCAGCGGCTGGGCCAGCGGCGGGGGGCGCAGGAACGCCGGGAAGCGCAGGTCGATCATGTCGAGCAGGTTCCCGGCGTTGGCGTCCCGGTAGGTCATCGCGGGCAGGTTCCACTTCGCCTCGGCCAGCGCGCAGATGCTGGTGTGGTCGTAGACCCGGTGCGAGACGTAGCGGGGCCGGGACCACGGCGAGACGACCGCCATCGGCACCCGGAACCCGTACTGGGCGAAGCCGTTGTAGGCCGACTGGCCGGCCGGCACGTCCGGCGGGATGTCGTCGGGCGGGATGGCCGGCGGCGGGGTCACGTGGTCGAAGTAGCCGCCGTGCTCGTCGTAGGTCCAGATCAGCAGCGTGCGGTGCCACCCGGGGCCGGTCATGACCGCGTTGATGACCGACGCGGCGAACGCCTCGCCCGCCACGATGTTCTGCGGGTTCTCCTCGGACTGGACGCCGTAGTCGGGCTCGACCAGGCAGAAGCCGGGCAACATGCCCGCCGCCGCGTCGGTGAAGAACTGGTCGATCTTGACGACCTTCGTGCCCTGGTTCTTGAGGAACAGCTGCGGATAGAGCTCAACGGTGGGCAGCGTGGTGTAGTAGTCCCGCCAGCTGATGCCGGCGCCGTCCAGCTTGTCGAAGATGGTCCCGCCCGCCGGGTAGTCGGTGAGCGCGGGCAGCGTGTCGTTCACCTGGCCGATCGAGGTGGCGGAGATCAGGTAGCGCCGGTTGGGGAAGGTCTGGCCGAGTAGCGAGCAGAAGTACCGGTCGGCGATCGGGAACACCGAGGCCAGTGAGTAGTAGAACGGCGTGTCGGCCCGCTGCCAGTAGCCCATGGAGACCGGCCCGCTGCCCGACTGGACGAAGCCGTCGTTGCGCCCTCCGTTGAACTGGGTGTGGCTGGCCAGCCAGTCCTGGGCCGGATGGCCGTCGAGCTGGCAGGTGGTGGGCATGCGGAACGCGTGCTGGATGTCGCCGTTGGCGTACGGGTTAGTGGCGAGCGGCAGGCCGTCACGGCCGAGCCGGAACCCGTCCGCGCCGCGGCGGCGCAGCATGCCGAGCCTGTTGTCGTAGGAGTGGTTCTCCATCATCAGCACGACAATGTGCTCGATCTTCGGGATCGTGTCGGTGCCCGCGGGCAGCCGCGGGTAGGGCAGCGATCCCGGCCGGCGGAGCCGCGGATGGCGCCCGGTGCCGCCCGGCGCCGAGCTCCACGCTCCGGTCCCCGCGACGGCGCCCGCCGCCAGGCCGGCCTTCAGCAGCCCGCGCCTGCTCGGCCCGCCGGACCTGCTGTCCCGCTCACCGCCCATGACAACCTCCCGTCCCGGCCGACCGATCGGGCCGAGTCTGTCCGATCAGCGTGACCGGCAGGAGATTTCACGATAACGGGCAAAGGGCGCGTGTATGTCGGGAAATTGAACCCTCGGGCGCGGTCACGGCCGCGCCCGCGGCAAGGTACAAAAGAGGTAAGGGCCGTGGCCGCTTTCGGTGAACCTGGACCGAGCCTGCAGCCGTTCCCAGGATACGTTCGGCATGCTGGAGGCCTGAGACTCGAGCATCCGGGGGCGCGGGCCTGGATACGCCGGAGCAGGCAGGAGGGATCGCGCTATGCGCCGGGATGACGTGCGCTTCGCAGCAGCCGCACGTGACGACGGTATGCGCAAGATCAGCAAGTACACCTGGCGAGCTGGTGCGGCCGGCGTGGTGTGCTCGGCGGTGATCGCCGTGGCGTTCGGGCATCACGTGGCCACCCAGCCGCCGACGGCCGTGCACACCGGCAACGGCGCCAGCAACAGCAGCAGCGGCCTCAGCGGCGGGGGCGCCAGCAGCAGCAACACCAGCGGCAGCAGCACCAGCGGCAGCGGCACCAACGGCAGCGGCGGCAGCACGACCAACCAGGGCCAGGGCACGATCGTGGTCCCGGCGCAGCCACCCGCTCCCGCGAACGGCGGGGGCCAGGTGGTTTCAGGAGCATCGTGACCACCCTGGCCGTCGGCAGCGATACCTTCAGCGTTTTCGGCACCACGGCGACCCTGCTGGTCAGCGAGCCCGGTCAGGTGGCGGCCGCGCGGGTCATCGCCGACGCCGAACTGGCCGCCGTGGACCTGGCCTGCAGCAGGTTCCGTCCCGACTCCGAGCTGTCCCGGCTGAACGCGGCGGGCGGGGCCGTCACCACCGTCAGCGAGCTGTTCGCCGACCTCCTGGAGGCCGCGCTGCGCGCGGCGCGGCTCACCGACGGCGACGTGGACCCGACCTGCGGGCAGGCGCTCGCCGAGATCGGGTACGACCGCGACTTCGCGGAACTGCGGGCCGCGCAGGCACAGGCCGCCGGGAGCCCCGAGGCGGGCGGGCCGCCACACCGGCTGCGGCGGGCGGGCCACGTGCCGGGCTGGCACAGCGTTCAGCTGGACCGGGGACAGCGGCAGGTGCGGCTGACCCACGGGGCGCAACTGGACCTGGGGGCGACGGCCAAGGCCTGGGCGGCCGACCGCTGCGCGGAGATCATCGCCGGGCGGCTCGGCTCCGGCGTGCTCGTCAGCCTGGGCGGGGACATGGCCGTGGCCGGTCCGGCGCCCGGCGGCGGCTGGCGGGTACGGGTCACCGACGACCACGCGGCCGGGCCTGAGGCACCAGGGCAGACGGTGACGATCCGCTCCGGCGGGCTGGCCACCTCGAGCACCACCGTGCGCACCTGGACCGGGAGCGGCGGCCAGCGCGTGCACCACATCATCAACCCGGCGACCGGCGAGCCGGCCCGGTCCTGCTGGCGGACGGTCAGCGTGGCCGCGGGCAGTTGCGTCGACGCCAACACCGCCAGCACCGCGGCGATCATCCGGAGCGCGGCGGCCCTGCCCTGGCTGAGGGACGCCGGCCTGCCCGCCCGCCTGGTCCGGGGGGACGGGTCGGTGGAGACCACCGCGGGCTGGCCGCGTGACCCCGGCCCGGACGACGCAGCGTGAGCGAACTGAACGCCCTGGAGAGGCGAGCGAGAAACACAGCGTGAGCGAACTGAACGCCCTGGAGAGGCGAGCGGGAAACAGGTTATGAGCAGTACGTCGATCCCGGCGCTGGCCGGTCCCATGGCGGCCAGCCGGGTGGGGCCGGGCGCCATTATCATCACCTCCTCGACGCCGCTGTGGTATCTCACCCGGGCCACCGGCCTGGTCGCGCTGGTGCTGCTCACCCTGAACATGGGGTGCGGCCTGCTGACCTCGGTCAGGTACCAGCGGCCGGCCTGGCCCAGGTTCGTCACCATCGGGCTGCACCGGAACATCGCGCTGCTCGCGCTGGCCTTCACCGGCCTGCACATCGTCACCACGCTGGCCGACAGCTTCGTCCCGATCCGGGTGCAGGACGTGTTCATCCCGTTCATCTCCGCCTACCGGCCGCTGTGGCTCGGCCTGGGCGCGATCGCCTTTGACCTGATGCTGGCGCTGGCCGTGACCAGCCTGCTGCGCACCAGGATGAGCTACTGGTCCTGGCGCCTGGTGCACTGGAGCGCCTACCTGTGCTGGCCGGTGGCCGTGCTGCACGGCCTCGGCACCGGCACGGACACCCCGGTGCGCTGGGTGCTCGGGCTGACCGTGGCCTGCGTCGCGCTGATCGCGGTGCTCACCGGCTGGCGGCTGGCCTACGGGTGGCCGTCGCACGCCGCCGCCCGGCTGGCCGGCGCGCTCGCCCTGGTGGTCGCGCTCATCGCGGGCGGCGCGTGGCTGACGGCAGGGCCGCTGCGGCCGGGCTGGTCCCTGCGGGCAGGCACCCCGACGCACCTGGTCAGCGGCAGCAGCAAGAGCGGGAGCACCCGGTGAGCGCCGCCGGGGCCATGCGGGCCGCCGGGGCGGCGCGCCGCGTTTCCCCGCCGCCGGGGCTGCCCCGGCTCATCCCGCCCGACGGGCCGCTGCCGCTCGCGGACCACATCGCCCGGTACGGCCCGGTGCCGTTCCGGGCCACGGACCTGATCACCGAGGTGGAGCGGTCGGGGCTGACCGGCCGCGGTGGCGCGAGCTTCCCGGCCGGGCGCAAGATGCGCACGGTCGCGGAGGCCGGGCGGAAGGCCGGGCTGCGGCGCGGCCCGGGCGGCACCGTCGTGGTCGCCAACGGCGCCGAGTCCGAGCCGGCCAGCGGCAAGGACCGGCTGCTGCTGGCCCGGGCACCGCACCTGGTACTGGACGGGATCGCGCTGGCCGGCGAGGCGGTCGGCGCCGCCCGCGGTTACCTGAGCCTGGACGAGCGCCAGGACGAACTGGGCCTCCAGCTCGCCGCGGCCATCGATGAGCGCGAGCGGGCCGGGCAGAACCGGGTGCCGGTCCAGATCCTGGGCATCCCGGCCGGGTACGTGGCGAGCCAGGAGACGGCCGTGATCAGCCAGCTGAACGGGGGAGCGCCGAGGCCGACGTTCGTGCCGCCGCGGCCGTTCGAGAAGGGCGCGCACGGGCGGCCCACGCTGGTGCAGAACGTCGAGACCCTCGCCCACGTGGCGCTGATCGCGCGGTTCGGCGCGGGCTGGTTCCGCGAGCTGGGCCCGGCGCCGGACCCGGCCAGCCCGGCCGGGCCCGGGGCCAGCCCGGCCGGGTCCGCGCTCATCACCGTCAGCGGCGCGGTCACCCGGCCCGGGGTCTACGAGATCGCGCTCGGCATGCCCGTCGGCGAGCTGGTCCGCTGGGCCGGCGGGCCGTCCGAGCGGCCCCAGGCGATCCTGGCCGGCGGGTACTTCGGCGGCTGGCTGCCGTACGATCAGGCGCTCGGCGTCCCGGTCAGCGATCCCGCGCTCCGCGCCGCTGGCGCCTCCCTCGGGCCCGGGGTCCTCGTGCTGCTGCCCGAGTCGGCGTGCGGGCTGGCCGAGACCGCCTGGATCGCCGGCTTCCTGGCCACCCAGAGCGCGAGCCAGTGCGGCCCGTGCGTGAACGGGCTGCCCGCCCTGGCCGACACGCTCGAGCAGCTCGCGTTCGGCCGCCCGGATGGCCGGGCGCTGGGCTGGGCCCAGCGGCTGCTGGCCCTGGTGGCCCGGCGGGGCGCCTGCCACCTGCCCGACGGGACCGCGGCGTTCGTGGCCAGCGCGCTGGCCACCTTCGCCGACGAGGTGCACCGGCATGCCACGGACGGGCCGTGCTCCCGGGTACGGCGCAGGCCGGTGCTGCCCGCTCCCGGCTACGCCTGGGGACAGCGGAAGTGAGCCTTTTCTTCCTCCCCATGTTGGTCCACGTACGCTGACCGTGATGTCGACGGACGAAAAGGCCCACTCATGAGCCGCAGCCTGCGGGTGAACCCGATCGCCTGCGAGGCGCACGGCATGTGCATCGAGCTGCTGCCCGAGCTGATCACCGCCGACCCGTGGGGCTACCCGATCATTGCCCCCGGCCCGGTGCCCGGCCACCTGCTCCCGCTGGCCCGGCGCGCGGTCGCGGCGTGCCCGACCCTGGCCCTGCTGCTGAGCCAGGATGAGTAGCCGATTCCGCGGTCACTAGGCTGGGCGCGGCGGGGCGGCCGGCCCCGGTGCGTCGCGTTATGGATCGGGGTTTGATCAAAGCGCGGAGGAGGCGAGCTAATGGGGCCGCTTGACGGGATCCGGGTGATCGAGATCGCGAGCCTCGCGCCGGCGCCGTTCGGCTGCATGATCCTTTCCGATCTGGGCGCGGACGTGCTGCGGGTGGAGCGCGCCGAGGCCTGCGGGCCCGACGCGGCCGCCCCGGTGGACCCGCTGGTCCGCGGCCGCCGGTCGGTCGGGATCAACCTCAAGGATCCCGACGGGATCGCACTGCTGCTGCGGCTGGCTTCATCGGCCGACGTGCTCGTGGAGGGGTTCCGGCCGGGCGTGGCCGAGCGGCTCGGGTTCGGGCCCGAGGCCTGCGCCGAGCGCAACCCGCGGCTGGTGTACGGGCGGATGACCGGCTGGGGCCAGGACGGCCCGCTCGCGGCGATCGCCGGGCACGACATCGACTACATCGCGGTTGCCGGGGCGCTGTACCCGATCGGCCGGTTCGGCGAGCGCCCGGTGCCGCCGCTCAACCTGATCGGCGACTTCGGCGGCGGCGGCATGCTGCTCGCGCTCGGCGTGCTGGCCGCGCTGCTCGAGCGGGAGCGGTCCGGGCTCGGCCAGGTGGTGGACGCGGCCATGGTGGACGGCTCCGCGCTGCTGACCGCGTTCCTGTACGGCCTGCGGGCCACCGGCGCGTGGAAGGACACGCGCGGCGC
>Ga0126381_100010192_pt1 | contig 10568 bp, 10 predicted proteins | sample PanSoiMetPlot_28_FD_96465 | JGI IMG/M metagenome (GOLD analysis project Ga0126381, IMG submission 96465) | Tropical forest soil microbial communities from Panama - MetaG Plot_28 | ecosystem: Environmental > Terrestrial > Soil > Tropical forest > Bulk soil | place: Panama | collected 2016-02-17 | reverse complement strand
CGGCGAAAGCCCCTCGATCACGTCCACCTCGGGCCGTTCCATCTGGTCGAGAAACTGCCGCGCGTAAGCCGACAGCGATTCGACGTAGCGCCGCTGTCCTTCGGCATAAATGGTGTCAAACGCAAGTGAAGATTTACCCGACCCGGACAGCCCGGTGATGACCGTCAGGGTGTTCCGGGGGATTTCGACGCTGATGTTTTTCAGGTTGTGCTGCCGCGCGCCCCGGATTACCAGTTTGGTCAGGCCCATGTCAGTTCGTTGTTCGCCGCGATGGAAGGCCACAAGCCCTCGATCTCAACGAAAGCGCCCCCTCCAGGAGGAGCTTCCTGCCGCAGGCACCGCCTCCCTGCGTATGCAGGCGCTCGAGCTCAGTAGCTACACTGAGCCCACAATAACCCTTCACGATAACAGCAGAGAAAGAAAGCGGTCAAGAATCAGCTCCGCCTGGATCTGCTCCGCTGGCCCTTCGCTTTCGAACGGGCAGTTTCCGCTTCCCGCCTCGGATTTCGGGCTGTAGGCTTTTCGTCTCAAAGCTTCTCACCCGCCGAGCCCATCTCGGTCCAACGCGCTTACCGCGATGCGGGAGCCCGCGATTGCGGAGCGCCCAAGGGGCGTGCTGAGGCCGTGGGGAGGATAGCACTAGGTGACATTTCTGGTAGAGTGCTTGCCAATAATGCACCATGCTCGAACAGGAATTCGCTTGTCGATCGCAGGCTGAATGGCGTAGGAGATCTCACTCCCCGCAAAATGACGCATTGGGAACAGCACGGGGGGCGCGACAGGTGAGCAGTCGCTAGAGCGGCCAGCAATATTGCTGAAAGGGCCAAGACGGCGCGGCGTGTGGTCATAAGCGGCTCTAAATGAATGGGTTAGAATAAGAGGAACGAATCGCTGGGCTTTGCAACCTGTAATATTTGCAGGCCTTTGTGCGTACTAGGCTATGGAAACACAGAGACCAGGCCGGATGAGCGCGCCGGGAATAACCGAGCCGACCGAGGCGATTGCCCGTGCCAGGGCGGGCGACGCGGAGGCTTGGGGGGAGCTTTACCGGGAATACGCTCCTGCGATCTTTCGTTTCTGTAGGCGTGCCATGCCAACCCGCGAAGACGCGGAAGACGCCACAATGGAAATTTTCATGAAATTGAAGGGCAAGCTCGGCCAGTACGACGCGACGCGGTCGTTCTCCGCCTGGCTCTACAAAGTGTCCGCCAATCACTGCTGGGACATACTTCGCCGCCGGAAAATTCGCCAGGACAAAGAGACTGAAGACGTGGAGACCGTGCCGCTCGAGCATCCCGAACCAAGCCAACTCGAAAAACTCATCGAGCAGCGCTCGAGCGAAGAAGTGCGCAAGGCGCTCGAAAAAATGGGCCCGCGGGCGCGCATGGCGCTGGTGATGCGCTATTACTCCGACATGAGCTACGACGAGATTGCCGACGCGCTCGGCGTGCGCCGCGCCTTTGTGGGCGTGGTGCTGCTGCGGGCGCGGCATGAACTGCGGCAAGCGCTCGAAGGTAATGCGGCGCTAGCGGCAGGAGGGGCCTCATGAGCGAACCCGGCGAACCAAACTTGAAGCATTTGGACGAGATGACCTGCCTGCTGTACCTCGAGCGGCAGTTGGACCGCGCGCGCGGGGTCGAAGTTTCGGCGCACACGCAGGAGTGCGAGAGCTGCCGCACGTTGCTGCGCGCGCTGGAGCGCGAATCGCGGCTATTGACGCGGGCGATGTTCGAAGACAACGAGCCGCTGCCCTCGCGGCTGGCGCAATTCCAGGAGGCCGCGCGGCGCTCCATGCAGTGGATTTGGGGGTTGGCATTTGGATTGGCAGCGACCGGTGTGTACGCCCTGTATACCACATACATCGAACCCTGGCAGCGGCAATTGCAGGAAGCGGGCTTCAGCGGAACGAATCTGCTGGGCCTGCTGATCTTCCAGAGCCCCTTCTGGAAAGGATGGCAATCCATGATCACTCTACTCGAGATCCTGGCGCTCGCGACACTGGGCGGGCTGGGGGTGATGCTCCTGAGGCGGCGCATCCGACGCGGGTCGGCGCTGGCCCTGGTATTTGCTGGATTGTGCGTGGCTATGGCCATGCCAACACCAGCCTCCGCCACGGAATTACGTAAGGGTGACCGCGTCACGATTGGAAAGGACGAAGTCGTTCACAGCGACCTGTACGTTACCGGCGGACAAATCCGCATCGCGGGCACGATCGAAGGCGATTTGGTGGTTGCCGGCGGAGACGTGGAAGTATCGGGCCACGTTGCAGGGGACATGCTTTCGGCGTCGGGGCAGGTCCGGATGACCGGCCAGGTGGATGGAAGCATCCGCGGCTATGCAGGGAACATCACCATCAAGGGCAAAGTGGGGCGCAACGTGATGACCTTTGGGGGTGACGTAAACATTGACCACGACGCGGCCATCGCCGGAAGCGTCACCACGGGTTCGGGGCGATTGTCCCTCGATGGGCATGTCGGGCGCGACCTTTTGGCTTTTGCCGGTCAGTCGAACCTCTCCGGGGCGATTGACGGCTCGGTGAAGATCCGCGGCGGCGAACTAAACATTGATTCGTCGGCGGACATCAAGGGGCCCATCCATTTTGAGGGAGAAAGAGAACCGCAGGTCTCTTCCCAGGCCAAACTGGCTTCACCTGTTCAGTTCGTGAAGCGTACCCGCGGCCCGAATTATTCAAACCCGCACTACTACATCTGGCAGGTCATCTGGATGGCAGCATTCATCCTGTATGGCCTGGTGCTGTACTCGCTGATGCCGAAGTTTTCGCAAGAGGCGGTGAAATCCGCTGAGCAATACGGCGCCGCCGCTGGGCTTGGAGTGCTGGTGCTTTTTGGCGTGCCCATCGCCGCCTGCATTGCCTGCATTACCGTCGTGGGATTATTCATCGGGATCTCCACGCTGTTCGTGTGGTGGGCCTCGGTGTATTTCGCCCAGGTGGTCGTTGGAACCGTAGTTGGGCAATGGCTGATGGGCCGCACGAGCGAATTCTGGCCGTTCGTGGGAAGAATGGCTGTGGGCCTGGTGATCGTGCGCCTGTGCACCACGATTCCGAATGTGGGAGGCTGGGTGAAGTTTGTGGCCATCCTGTGGGGCATCGGCGCCATCTCGCTGGCGGTTTTCCGGCGGTTCCAGCCTGTGACGGTAACCGGCGTGACCGTTCCCCCCGGCGCGCAACCCCTGCCGCCGAGCACCACCGTCGGCGGGCCGGTGCCCGCGTAAGAAACCCGATAGGTTCGAAGTAGTTCGTTTGTGCGCGGGCTCCCTCTCAAATGCCGCGGAGCTCGTCGCTTTCTGCAGGGGCCGAGTAACAGAAACCACCTCACGCCTGAAACGAAAAGAATAGATGGATCCGCTCGGAGCGGGTCAGCGACAAGCGCAAAACTCACCGTGGAGTTGCCGCCGCCACCGGCGCTGCTGTCTTTGGGCAGGCCGCTGCACGAAACTGAGGGAGCGGGCGGCGAGGGGGGAAGTAAGAGAGAAGAAGCCTTCCGGCGATTCATGGAGTACTCCGCGACATCGTTTGCTTTGGCCTTGCCCGGGCAGTAAAAAAGTCGAACATCCCCTCGGCTGAAGGTAGCGCGGCAGGCGAGAATTCGAGACACGTCAGAAAAGCGAAAGGTTGCTCAACTGCTAAAGGCCCTCGTTCCATAGAGATGCGCTCGGGCGAGCTTTGCCGAGGCGCGCTACAGACCGAGAAGGCCGGGAGTAAGGTTATGGTATCGTAGCTGGTCCCGGGCGGGTCTCGGGGAGCAACGGCTGGAATGCTCAGAAAGAACACTACCAATTCGAGCGGCGCCCCGGCGGTGGAAAGGGCCAGGCCGACGGCGAAGACGGCCGAGAGGAAGTATGTTCCTCTCGAAGATGACCCCGAGGTCCGTGGCCGCGCGGCAGAAAACGCCAACAAGCAAGCTCGGAGGGAGGCCGCCGGGGCGTCGATGAAAGACGTGTTTGGCCCGGGCGGATTCCTCGAGAAATGCATGAAGGGTGGCTTCGACCGCTCGGTGGTAAGCGCCGACTACGAATACCGCGCGGCGCAACTGGAGATGGCGGAAGTGGTCGACGATGCGTTCGAAACGCATCATCACGCCATCGTGGAAGCCGGGACAGGAACGGGCAAGACGCTGGCGTACCTGATTCCCGCGATTTCTAGCGGGCGTCGCGTGGTGATCTCCACAGCGACGAAATCGCTGCAAGAACAGCTCTTCCAAAAAGACATTCCGTTTTTGCAGAAACATTTTGCGCCGAATCTGAAAGTCGCACTGATGAAGGGGCGGTCGAATTTTCTGTGCGTTTCGAAGCTCAACCAGATGCAGGACCAGACGCTGCTGAAGGCCATTGACGAAATGGATAATTTTCGGCAGATCAAGGATTGGGCCAAGCTGACGGAGACGGGCGATCGCGCGGAGCTGACTTTCCTGCCGGATGATTCGGAATTGTGGGGACGGCTGGACGCGCGGCGCGACACTTGCACGGGGCAGAAATGTCCGTCGTTCAATCCGTGTTTTGTGACGGGAATGCACCAGCGGGCCAAGGATGCCGACCTGATTATCGTGAACCACCACCTTTTCTTCGCGGATCTGGCGCTGAAGCAGGACGACTTCGGCAGCATCCTGCCGGAGTATTCGGCGGTGGTGTTCGACGAAGCTCATGAGATGGAGGACGTCGCCAGCGAATATTTTGGGCGGCAAATTTCGAACTTCCGGTTCGAGGAACTGGCGCGGGACACCGACCAGACGCTGCGGCTGCTGCAGTTGGGCGCCCCTTCGATGCTGCGGAAAACGCAGCGCATCCGCGAGCGCAGCCGCAGCTTCTTCGAACTGTTTCCGTCGCGCGAGGGCCGGTTTTCGTTTTCGCAGCGGGAGCGCGAAGCCTTCCTGGAGCAGAACCGCGAAACCTACGAGGTGCTGGTCTCTTCCCTGAAGAGTCTCGAGACCGAAATTGCCGCGCAAATCGACAAACCCGAAGAGCTAACCCGGATGGCACGGCGCAGCTTCGAGTTGCGGCAGGAACTCTTGTTCTTGTTCGAATCGAACGAGAAGAATTTCGTGTATTGGTACGAACGCCGGAACAAAGGAGTTTTCCTGACCGCCACACCGATTGACGTGAGCCAGATTCTGCGCGGGCGGCTGTTTGAGCAGTTTGACACCGTGATTCTGACTTCGGCAACGCTGACGGTGGGCGGGCGCTTCGATTACATCCGGCAGCGGCTTGGACTCGATCACGCCAAGGAGCGCAAGCTGCCACCGGAATTCGATTATCCGAGCCAGGCGTTGCTGTATTTGCCGCGCAAAATGCCGGATGTGCGTGACCCCGGTTTTTCCGCAAAAGCCGCTGATGAAATCGTCCAATTGCTAGGGTACAGCCGGGGCCGCGCGTTCTGCCTGTTCACCAGTTATACGCAGATGAACGATCTGTTCGAACGGGTGCGTACGCGGGTGTCGTACCCGCTGCTCTTGCAGGGAACCGCGCCGCGCTCGGCGCTGCTCGAGCGGTTCAAAAACACAGAAGCGGCGGTACTGTTTGCGACAGCCAGTTTCTGGCAAGGCGTGGACGTGCCGGGCGAGCAGTTGTCGTGCGTAATCGTGGACCGGTTGCCGTTCGCGGTGCCAAGCGACCCGATCGTGGCCGCGCGGGTCGAAGCTTTGCAGGAAGAAGGACGCAACGCGTTTGCGGAATTCCAAGTCCCACAAGCGGTGCTGTCCCTGAAACAAGGATTCGGGCGGCTGATCCGAACAAAAACCGATCGCGGAGTGCTAGCGCTGCTCGATGCCCGCATCCAGCGCATGCCCTATGGTAAGATTTTTCTGGAGTCGCTGCCGCGCTACCGAGTGACCCACGAATTGACAGACGTGGCCCGGTTTCTGGACACCAACGGCAGGGAGAAAGCGGCGCATCCGGCAAATCCCGCCTAAAGCGTTACGAACAAGAAACCCCGTGAAGCAGGCGGCGCAATTTGGAGCGACATGTTTCAAGTCAGCGTGGAAGAAACGTTTTCCGCCGGGCACGCCCTGCGCGGCTACAAGGGCAAGTGCGAAAACCCGCATGGGCACAACTACCGAGTGCGCGTGACCGTGGAGGGGCCCGAGCTTGACTCCATCGGCTTGCTGGTGGATTTCGTGCACGTAAAACAGGTGATTCGCGAAGTCTTGGGGCGGCTGGATCACCAGTTCATGAACGACCTGGAGCCCTTCAAGAGTGTGAATCCATCGGCGGAAAACGTGGCCAAATACTTTTACGACGAGATCACCAAACAGTTGAAGGACATGCCGCCGGGCGCGAAGGTGACCGACGTGGTCTTGTGGGAAACGGACACGAGCCGGGCGCAGTACCGGCCGGGAAGTTAGTGCGGCGGTACCGTTGCAATCGCGATGACCGACGCCTGGTGGGATTCTTCGTCGTGCGGTTGGCCGTGGGCGGTCGACGGGGTTGGCGCGATTTGTTGGTCGGCTCACCCGCCCAAGATGTGGCAGGATGTTTTCGCGTTAAGATGTTTCCCTGGCCCCTCCTTAAGAGAAATAGCCCCCATTGTGGTCGTCCCCTATGGGCGGAGGATGGATTCCTGCGGGTGAGGCCTGAGGTAGGGAAATGAACCGCGCGTTTCTCATCATCCTGGTTCCCGCGATCCTGGTTGCCCTGGGCTACGTCTTGGTGTTCCGTCTCCTAGGGCTCTCCCCCGGCTATCTGAAATTCGTCTTGGGCGGAGTGGTTTTTCTCGCCGCTGCTTATTGGCTATGGCCGAAAAGAGGGAGGGGAGCGCAAAAGGCGTAAAGTAATTCGAAGGGCGGCTATGTTCATCACCGAGATTTTCAAATCGATCCAGGGCGAAGGCACGCGCGCGGGTTTGCCATGCATCTTTGTGCGACTGACGGGCTGCAACCTGCGGTGCACGTGGTGCGACACGGCCTATGCCTTTCACGGCGGAACGAAGATGAGCGTCAAGCAAGTTCTCGGGCGTGTGGACGACTTGGCTTACGGCAGTGCGGGTGGAAGTCGCGCGGAAGCCGTTCTACCGCTGGTCGAGTTGACGGGCGGGGAACCGCTACTCCAGGAGGAGATTTACCCGCTAGCGGAAGACTTGCTGGCGGCCGGTTATACGGTGATGATCGAGACCAGCGGAGAGCGGTCTACTGGGCGGCTGCCGAAGGAAGTGATCAAGATTGTAGACGTAAAGTGCCCGGATTCGGGCGAGCCGGATACTTTCGACATGAGGAATCTCGACGCACTGACAGAAAACGATGAAGTGAAATTTGTGCTTTCGACTCGGTGCGATTACGAATTTGCCCGCGAGTTCATCAAGCGATACGGATTGCTGGGGAAAGTGCGCGAGGTTTTGTTTTCGCCCGTGTTTGAAGATCCAGAAGGAAAATGGCCGGGGCTCGAGCCGCGGCTCTTGGCCGAGTGGATTTTGGCGGACGGCCTGCCGGTGCGGCTCGGACTGCAATTGCATAAGTTTATTTGGGATCCAGCAACGAAAGGAGTGTGAGGAGAGGCCGAGCAAGCGGAGGCCAATGAACCGAACGCGTCAATCCCTCATGGCGAACAAGGAATGACAGATTCACGAAAAGCGGTGGTGCTATTGAGCGGGGGCATGGACTCCTGTGTGAGCACGGCAATCGCGCGCGAACAGCGCGGCGCGGGGGGGATCGCCTTGCTTCACGCAGGCTATGGGCAAAGAACCGAGCGGCGCGAGCGCCGGGCCTTCGAGGAAATTGCGGACTTCTACGGCGTCGGCGAACGTCTGGTTGTCGAGCTTGATCATTTTCGAGTGATTGGAGGGTCGGCGCTCACGGATGAGAAAATCGCCGTGCCGGAAAATACCGTGGGTGCGCCCGGGCCACACGGCAGCGCGATTCCCGTAACGTATGTTCCTTTTCGCAATGCGCACTTTCTTTCCGTGGCCGTGAGCTGGGCGGAGGTGATTGGCGCCGGCGCGATCTACATCGGCGCAGTGGCGGAAGACAGCTCAGGATACCCGGACTGCCGGCCGGAGTATTACCAAGTGTTTCAGGAATTGATTCGCGTCGGGACGCGGCCGGAGACCCGGATTGAGATCGTGACGCCGGTCATCCAGATGAAAAAGAGCGAGATCATCCGGCGCGGCTTCGAGTTGGGCGCGCCGCTCGATCTGACCTGGTCGTGTTATCGGGAAGAAGAAATGGCTTGCGGCGTCTGCGACAGTTGCCTACTGCGGCTGGGCGCGTTTGCCGAAGCCGGAGCGCAGGATCCCATTCCCTACCGGCGCGCCGTTCCGGCTGGGCCCTGAAATTGGAAACAGGAAGGGCGGCGGGTCGGGCGTCCTATTGCGGCATTCGCTCCGCCAGCCGGTCAGCCGGAAGCACACTTGGAATCCAGCGCGAACAAGAGAGATAATGGGGCGAAAAACGGTTCGGGGACCCCGGACCAGCTCCTCGTGAAAAAGGAGAATGGAGCATGAAGATTCTCAATAAGTCAGTCGTAGGGACGGCAATTCTCGCGGCGGCCCTGTTTTCCATGCTGGCGCCGCGCGCGGCAGCCCAGACGGGAACCGTCAGCGGGCAAGTCATGGACGTCAACGGGAAGCCCTGGGCCGGTTTGACCGTGCAGGTAGAGAGCGATCAAGGCGCGAAACAGACGGCCAAGACCGACAACGACGGCAAGTACAGCATTCCCGGCTTGCGCGCCGGCGTTTATACCGTCACCATCATGGCCTTCCCGCCACCGAACGACAAGCAGCCGGCCTATGGTTTCGCCAAGGTACGCGTAGAAAGCGGAGGAGAGGCCAAGGCGGACGCCAATTTCAAAGAGATCATGTCCAAGCAAGGCGCGGCCGTTCAGGAACAGGTCAAGAAGCAGGAAGAGGCCAAAGTCAAATACGAAGGCCTGAAGGCGCACTTTACCGCCGGGAACGCGATTCTAGACCAGGAGAAAGCCGCCAAGGCCGAGCTCCAGAAGGCGCCAGCGGATCAGCGCGATGCCGCCAAGCAGAAGGTTTCGGACCTTGCCGATCAGGCGGCCAAGGAATTCAAAGCAGCCCAGGAATCCGCCGGTGAGAAAGATACCAACTTGCACCTGCTGTGGGCCAAGCTCGGCGAAGCCTACGACACCGCAGGACGCAACGAGGAAGCCGCCCAGGCTTACCAGCAGGCCATTGCCGCCAAGCCGGATGTGCCGGGCTACTACAACAACCTCGGCAACGTGCTGGCGCGGATGGGAAAAATCGACGACGCCAAGGCGGCCTATACGAAGAGCGCGGAGCTCGACCCGCCGAACGCGGCGACTGCCTGGAAAAACTTTGGCATCAGCTTGTACAACGCAAACCGCCTGGGCGATGCGGTAGAACCGCTGCAAAAGTCTGTGGAGCTGGATCCCAAGAACGCCCAGGCCTGGCGTCTGCTGGGGGCCTCGCTCGTTTACAAAATGACGATCAAGAAAGTGGGCGATAAAGAGGTGCCTGTGTTTGCACCGGGGACGATCGAAGCCTACCAGAAGGCGATCGAGCTGGACCCCAACGGCCCGGAAGGAGCGTTGGCCAAAGCCGGCCTCGAACAGCTGCAGCAAATGGCGCCGGGAATCGACCTGAAGGTCAACGTGAAGAAAAAGAAGTCCTAAGCAGGAAATGTCTCGGATCCGGAGGCCGGACCCGTCCTGCGGAGCCGGCCTTTTGTTTTGAAGGGCCCGGCATGATGGATACGGTTTCGCTTGCCGGGTGGCGCGGATAGCAAGCCGCCAAATCCTCGGTAGAATGCTTTCGATCGTTGGGAGCTATTTGAAGGGCATTCGACGGCCAGGCTGGAGTTCTAGAGGGGAGCCGTGCCGATGCTGACATTTAAGGACCGTGCGGCCGCGCCCAAGCACGTTCTGGTGCGGCCTCTCGATCAGGAATCGGTTTTGCTTAATCTCGAAACAGAACGCTACTTTGGTCTCGATGAGACCGGTACGCGGATGTGGCAATTGGTGACGACTCGACCGAACATCGACGCGGCGTACCAGGAGCTCCTCGCAGAATACGAAGTCCAGCCCGAACTGCTTCGCGAACACCTGATGGAACTCGTGGGGCACCTCGTCGAACACGGCCTGCTGCAAATCTTGCCTGCTGATGCTGGAAAGCTTGCGGAGGTTTAGCGCGCTGGGACGCCCTGCGCAGGCGCTGTTTTTGCGCGCGCTCGGGATGCTGCCGCTGGTTTCCCTGAGTTTAAGGCTGCGCGGTCTTCATCCAACGCGGACCACGCTCAAACGGAATCTTTCTCACTCGCTTGCCAAGGAGGATTGTGAATCGGTCGAGAAGCAGGCGGCGTTGACCGCACACATGGTCCACGCCGCGGACCGGCACGGCTTGGTTCATCCTTCGTGTCTCGCGAAGTCTCTCACGCTGTGGTGGCTGCTCGGCCGGCAGGGGATAACCTCGAGGTTGCGTATCGGTGTTCGCAAAGAAAACGGGAAATTGGAAGCTCACGCCTGGGTCGAGCGCGAGGGCGTTGCGCTCAATGAGCCCGAAGAGCCTCACCGCCACTACGCCGCCTTTGACCGAGAGCTCGCTTCGCTGCCCGAGGAAGAACGCTGACGGGCTAAAGAGG
>Ga0126381_100010191_pt1 | contig 10568 bp, 8 predicted proteins | sample PanSoiMetPlot_28_FD_96465 | JGI IMG/M metagenome (GOLD analysis project Ga0126381, IMG submission 96465) | Tropical forest soil microbial communities from Panama - MetaG Plot_28 | ecosystem: Environmental > Terrestrial > Soil > Tropical forest > Bulk soil | place: Panama | collected 2016-02-17 | reverse complement strand
TGCGCCGCGCCTTGCTGTTCTGAAGCGATTGTCGATCTTGTGGATCGTACTGGTCGGTTGCCAGCTTGGCCTCGGTGCCTGGACAATCTGGAGCAACAAAGCAGCTGATGTTGCGACCGCGCATGTCGCTCTCGGCGCGGTCATGCTATCTTTTGGCGTGGGCATTTCTGCGATTTGCTGGCGAGTTTCACAAACAGAAATTGGGTGTCCGGCAGTCGCCGGACCGGGCGCGCAACACAGCAAACCTCTCCCCGTATGAAGACGGCCGCGCTTGAAAATGCGAACCTTGCGCCGTCGCGCAATCGTGTGGTTGCCGATCTCGCCGAGCTCGTCAAAGCGCGATTGACGCTGCTCGTTTTGCTCACCACAGCGGTCGGTTTTTATCTCGCCTCGGAATCACCGATCAACTATGGCGCGCTGTTTCATGTCGTGTTCGGAACAGCCGCAGCAGCTGCGGGGGCAGCTGCGCTTAATCAATGGTGGGAACGCAGAGCCGACGCGCTGATGCGCCGCACGAGGACGCGCCCGATCCCGGCGGGGCGAATGCCTCCGCTGCAAGCGCTCGTGCTTGGAATTGTTCTATCCGTTTTTGGCGTAGCGTACCTCGCGATTGTCTGCAACGCGCTCAGCTCGGCGCTGACCGCAATTACGATCGCGATTTACATTTTTGCTTACACGCCGCTGAAGCGCGCCAGCACCGCGAATACGGCGGTCGGCGCGATTCCGGGTGCGATTCCGCCGATGATCGGTTGGGCGGCTGCGCGTGGAAACATCGGCGCGGGAGCGTGGAGTCTCTTCGCAGTTGTTTTTCTGTGGCAATTGCCGCATTTCTTTGCCATCGCGTGGATGTACCGCGAAGACTATTCGCGTGCAGGTTTTCGCATGATTTCGAGCGATGATCGCAGCGGGGAGCGTAGCGCCAGCCAGAGCGTGTTCTTCTGCATCCTTCTTCTGGTACTGGCGGGTCTGCCGGCCTTTCTTGGAATTGTGAGCTTCGTTTATTTGGCAGCGGAGCTCGCTCTTGGCGGTTTGTTTGTGACCGTTGCAATGCGGTTTCTACGCATGCGCACCCCGGCCGCAGCGCGTGCATTGTTTATCGCATCCATCGTTTATCTTCCACTGTTACTCGCCGCGTTGGTTTTGACGAAGTTATGAATACAACCTTTGTGACAACAGATCGGGCGCCGACGCGCAGTGGCATCGCCTGGAAGGTAACGTTAATCCTGATCCCGGTCATCACGCTGGGACTCTTGCTTTGGCTACGTCAGTTGGAAGTGAACGCGCTTCAGCAGCGCACTGTTTCTTCCTACGGCACGGTGCCCTCATTTCAGCTGGTTAATCAGAACGGACAACCGTTTGGTTCAGCGCAGTTAGCCGGCAAAATCTGGATCGCCGATTTTATTTACACGACGTGTCCGGGGCCGTGCCCGATCATCAGCAGCCGAATGAGTGAATTGCAGAAACCGTTGGAGAAAACCGATGTGCATCTGGTTTCGTTCACTGTTGATCCAGAGAAGGATACGCCGAAAGTTTTGCGCAGTTACGCAGAAAGATTGCAGGCTGAACCGGGCCGCTGGAATTTTCTTACGGGACCAAAATCTGCGATCTACAAGCTTTCCCACGACGGCTTTAAACTCGCAGTGTCCGACGGCAGCGACGCGCAGGGAATTCCCGTGCACAGCACGCGGATGGTACTGGTGGATCGGCATGGTGAAATCCGCGGCTACTACGATGCGACCGAGGCGGAAGCGATAACAAAACTGGTCGCTGACGCAACGCACCTGTTGCGCGAGCAACCGAGATAGATGGCGCGCGCCAACCTGCTGCTGTAGGGTCCGCTGTCTCAGCGGAGTTCACGATGCGCTGGCAACACGCCACAAATTCTGCGCTGAGGACAGCGCACGCTACAGCATTTAGCGTGTAAATGGTTATCCCACTGGCTCCGGACCGGCGCTCGGCCCTTCGTCGCAAACCATTCGCAGATACTCGCGATATTCGTTCTTCGGTAATCCGTCGATGATCTTGGCGAGGTTGGATTGGGTAATGAAACCCATGCGGAGTGCGACCTCTTCCAAGCATGCGATCTTTAGTCCCTGCCTATGCTCGATGGTGGCGATGTAATTGCTCGCCTCGAGCAACGTTGTAGTCGTGCCTGTGTCGAGCCACGCCATTCCGCGACTGAGCAGCTTCACGTTTAGCTCGTTGCGCTGGAGATAAAGCAGATTCAAGTCTGTGATCTCGAGCTCGCCGCGTGCGGATGGCCGCAACGTGCGACAAAGATCGACAACCTTCTCGTCGTAAACGTATAGCCCGGGTACGGCGAAAGGACTCTTCGGCTGCTTGGGCTTTTCCTCGAGGCTAATGGCTTTGCCGCCTGCATCGAACTCCACCACGCCATAGCGCTCCGGGTCGCGAACTTGATAGCCGAAAATGCACGCGCCACGCTCGATGGCTAGCGCGTCGCGGTAGAAGTCGAGTTTTCCATAGAAAATGTTGTCGCCAAGAATAAGCGATGCGCCCGAGTCGCCGATAAATTTTGCGCCGATCAGAAACGCTTGTGCGATCCCTTCCGGCTTCGGCTGCTCGGAGTAATCGATGCGAATACCAAGTTGCGCCCCATCGCCCAGGTAATCTTCCAACATCGGCAGATCCTTTGGCGTCGAGATGATCAGCACCTCGCGCAGGCCCCCGAGCATTAACGTCGCCAGCGGATAGCAGATCATCGGCTTGTCGTATATCGGCAGCAGCTGTTTGCAGACGATTTTAGTCAGCGGAAAAAGACGTGTCCCGGCGCCCCCGGCGAGAAGAATGGCCTTCTTCATTTTTGATTTTCGATTGTCGATTTTCGATCGCTGCAGCTCCAGCGCGAAAGTAACTCTGCCCATTGCTGCCAGAAACGTGCACCTGTGGTCAAATCGATCCCGCTCTTTTGACTGACAAGCGCGACCGCCTTCCGAGGCCCGGAGCGGAACGTTGTCTTATCAACAAGGAATGAACCGCCGAATTGATCGCGCAATTTGCGATCGCCCAAACGAGCGGCCACACACTCTGACAACGCCTCTTGGATCCAGGCTCGCGGTAACTCCGGCCGCGGCTCAATCGTGGCACTAACCGTCACGTTGAGAAGTTTCTTCAACATGAAAGCACAGATCAGCGCACGGGAACTCGTAGCGTGGACGTGCGCCACGTTTTTCTCTCGAATCAGTTTCGAGAGCACCAGAGCAAAACGCGCCTGCCGCAGAAAAATTCCACCCGGAGCGCGATGATGTTCCACCGCTCGGTCTTCTTCGAATTTTTGCGCGAGCGCAGGGTTCGCCCGCCATTCTGCTTCCAGCACCATCGCGTCCGGCAAAAACTCGAGCGACGGCACCACTTTTTCCATTGTACGATTTAGCCGGGCGCTGGAATTCACTTCGCACACAAATGGGACGATCGGCATATTGCGTCGGTTCATTTCCTGAAGCTCGCGTTCAAGGAGCGGCAAATCTTTATCCGGCCAGCGATCGATCAGATATGCGATTTTTGTAGCCGCTTCGCTTGGCGAAGCCTGGCGCTCGTGAGATTTGGCCGAGCCGGTCGACGTGCGCCCGAAAAGTTTCAGCAGTGGCGCGACTGTGTCTTCAATTCGGAAATATTGCTCAATCCGTGCCCGCCCCGCACCCCCGTAACGCAATCGCAATTCGCCATCACGGAGCAACTGCTCAAACGCCTGACCTAGCGCATTACTATCGCCCGGAGAAACTAAAATGCCGGTTTGGCCATCTACAACCAATTCGGGGATTCCGGCAAGCCGTGTGGAAACCACCGGGCACCCCGAAGCCATCGCTTCGAGTATTACGGTCGGGAAAACATCGCTTGCTCCTTGAGCATCCGTCACCGAGGCGAGCGCGAAAACGTTCGCGGCTTGAAGTTTTTCCAAGACCGCTCGTTGCGACAGAGAACCGAGCAAATTGACCCGCGACGAGAGATTCGAGGTTTCGATTTTTGCCCGGAGCGAGTCGCGCATCGGGCCGTCACCGATGATATCGCAGGCGAAATCGAATCCGCGTCGCGCAAGTTCAGCGCAAGCGTCGATGAGATGCTCGAACCCCTTGAATGCGACAAGCCGGCCAACGCTGACGATGCGCGGCCTTTCAAAGGGCGGCGACGCCGTTTTGTGGTGGGCCGTCGGAAAACGTTCGAGATCGATCCCGTTGTAAACGCGGTGAATTTTCGCAGCGGAATCCGGACAGCGGTCGCAAAGAAGCTCACGACTGTAATCGGTCTCAGCTGCGACGAACTCCGCCGCAGCGCAGATTTCACGAAGCAGGTCGTCACTGCCGAGGTCCTTCATGAAATCCTGCCCGTGCGCGGTGACGCTGAATGGAATGCCGGAAATTTCTTTCAGGAAAAGTGCGGTGTGCGCCGCGCGGTTCGCGAAATGAACGTGCACATGATCGACATCGTTACGCGCGAAAAAATCTGCGAAGTAAAGAGCGTTGCGTGCGCGCTGCTCCGCCTTGACACCGGGTCCGTATTTGCGCTCGTGCCGCTCGACCAGATCGCGCGGCCATTTGCCGGTAAGTTTCGCGTTCTTTTCCAAGATTCTCAGGATTTGTTGCGGCGGCGCGTAGTGAATCGGCGCGCACAAGCAGGCGATGTGTTCATGGCGCAGACTGGTAAGCGGCGGGTAGACCGAGCCTATCTTCAGCTCGAGACCGCGCCGCTCCAGCGCCAGCATCTCGGCGTCGCAAAATGTTTGCGAAATGACGGGGTAACGAGAATAAAGATAGCCGAGCTTCATTGCGGAAAGCGGATACCGGAAATCGGAAAGGAATGCACTGCCGCCTGGCGATTATACGGAACTCTCCGAAATCCGAATCCGCAGTCCGAAATCAGGAAAACCTCACGTCCTTGCCGGGGTCCATCTCAAAATCCAACGCCAGCGAATCTTCCGTGTTCGGCTTAATGATTTCCTCCATAAACTTCACGAAGATCGGGTCCTCGCGGAAAATTGCGTATTTGTCCATCGACTCAAAATCGATGGCGATGAAGAACGGCCACTCGAGTTCGGGGTCGATGCGCTTGCCGCATTTGATGCTGAGCACCTCCGGAATTTTCAAGAGCTGCATTCGCGCGTTCATCATCATCTCTTCCACACGGGCAGGCGTGACCTCGGGATTCAGTTTATAGAGAACGATATGGTGAACCATCGGGGTAAAGCTAATAGGCGTTTCCAATGACGTGCGCAAGTGCGAATCCGTTGTCGAAGCGAAGCGCCTGCATGGAACGGCGCGGTCTCTTGTCCGCGGCCAACTTTGACTTCGATTGGTTGGGGAAGCCGGTCCTAGCCAAAATCCGGTAACAAAATATTTGCCGGAGCATTGCTGTAATTCGACAGGGACGATAATTTGACTCAATGGATGATGTCTCGCCAACTGCCGCGCTGATTTCAGTGGTCATTCCGCTTTACAACGAAGGCTCGCAAGTAAACGAGCTTCTGGCGGATTTGAAAACGGCATTGCAAGAGATCGGATGCCGGTTTGAAGTGGTTCTCGTGGATGACGGCTCGCCGGATGATACGTGGGAAAAGATCAAGGACGCGGCGTGGATGTTGCCCGGCCTGCGCGCGATCCGGCTGAGTAGAAATTTTGGAAAAGAGTTGGCGCTCTGCGCGGGTCTGGAACGTGCACGCGGCAATGCCGTCATCGTGATGGACGGAGATGGGCAACATCCCCCGTCACTTTTGCCGCTCCTGATTGAGAAATGGAGGAGTTCCGGAGCGGACGTTGTTGAAGCAGTTAAGCGCAGGCGTGGGCGCGAATCCTTGGCGAGTAAATTTGGTGCGCTGACGTTTTACGTGATCCTAAACAAGCTTTCTGGCTTTGACTTGAAAGGAGCATCAGATTTTAAACTTATAGATCGCCGGGTACTCGATACGTGGCTGGCCATGCGTGAACGCAACGTGTTCTTCCGGGGAATGACCGCTTGGATGGGGTTTAGGACCATTCAAGTTCCCTTTGAGGTAGGTCCTCGTCGTGCGGGAAAATCCAGCTGGTCTTACTTTAGACGGGCGAAGCTTGCCTTGGTTGGAATAACTACTTTCTCATCGTTCCCCCTGCACTTTGTGACTTTTGCCGGAGTGATCTTTTTTATCTTTGCGGTTGGGTTAGGAATCCAGACGCTCTACCTGAAATTGGCTGGCCGCGCCTTCACTGGTTTCGCCACAGTAATTCTACTGGAACTGATCATAGGCAGTCTTTTAATGATCAGCCTTGGCATTATTGGCGAATACCTCGCACGCATTTACGAAGAGGTTAAGGGACGTCCTCGTTATATAGTGACTGAATCGATCGACCGGGAGCAGTGCCAGAGTGACCTGGAGTAATGCGACCTGCCGTCGGATTCGTAACAGAGCTTCTACAGCAGCTTCCTTCATACGCGGCGGCGTTCCAGATTGTATTTGACGATCGCGTAAACGGCTCTTAAGCCATCCTTCCAATTGATCTTTTTGCCTTCCGCATAAGTCCGGCCGGCATATGAGATTCCCACTTCGTAAATTCTGCAGCCGGCACGCGCCAGTTTGGCGATAATTTCCGGTTCAACACCAAAACGATCTTCCTCTATCTGAATCGATTTGATAAGAGGAGCTTTGAACGCTTTGTAGCCCGTTTCTACGTCGGTCAGATTAGTGTTGGTAAACATATTCGAGAGCAGCGTCAAAAATTTGTTGCCGACCATGTGCCAAAAGAAAAGAACGCGATGTGGTCGCCCGCCCATGAATCGGGATCCAATTACGGCGTCGGCTTTCCCTGACATAAGCGGCTCAAGAAGCACTGGATAATCCTCGGGGCTGTATTCGAGATCTGCATCTTGCACCAAAATAAGATCGCCAGTCGCGGCTGCGAACCCGCTGCGCAGGGACGCTCCCTTGCCCCGATTTACCGGATGATAAATGACGCGATCAACCATCTGCGAAACTCTCTCCCGAAGCAATATCTGCGTCCCGTCTTGCGAGCAATCGTCCACCACAATGATTTCTCTGCTCTCCAGTGGTGCGTTGCGGACGGCCTCAACGATCTTCTCGATCGTGTCCCTTTCATTGTAACAGGGGATTACGATCGAGACTTTCATCTTTACAACCCAATTGGCATTTCGCTACGGCAGGCACTCTGGTCTTGCCGCAGACGAAAACCAATCAGAAAATTCAGCTCTAACCTCACCGGAACGGGACGGACATTCGAGTGATGTCTTGTATTTTGGTCCTTCTCCCAGATCAGCTTTAGATTGTCCACTACTTCGCCCTGTAAAGCAGATAGACGCCGCTTTTCCGGATAGGTTGGCAGTTCTTGCAGTCTGAGTTTGAGCTGAGGACAATTGCGCCAGATGGAGGCCTCGCTCCATCGGGAAGACGAACAAACTCGGATAGAGGCCTGCCTTCCACAGTGGCATACCAATAAGCATGCATATAAGCGGGACCCCACATGCCGCTCTCCAGATAGATTGGCCGCTGTGGCTGTGCGACCGCGAGGTCATAGAGTGGCTTGTACGGAACGTCGAACTCATACTCGCGCTTTGGTCCTTCCCGGCGGAAGGTAACTTGGAAATCAATCGCTTGTGCAACGGTCGCTGCCAGCAAGATTACAAGAAAGCCGAGTCGGACTGGGCGCGGCAGCCCGTGGCTGAGAACTGCGCCACGATGTGGTTCGTCACTGTGCGCTTCTTTGCTTGTTCTGCATGCACTCTGTTTTGGTTCATCGGGAGCAAGCAGCCATTCCAGCGCTGGAATTGTAAGCACCAGTAGGAAGACGGCATAGTCCATCAGCCGCAACTGGTGAAAGGGCTCGGTGGTGATCGCGCCTGGCAATATGGAAACCGCAAGCCCGTAGATGACAAAACGCCACCAAGGCTCACGCCAGCGGCGGGCAATGATCAGCCATAGACCAATCATCGCCAAAATGAAGGTCCCAAAAAGTATTGCTCCGCCCGAGCCTTGAACGTGATGGCGCGGGTGGTAATCGCCCGTCATAAGCAAAGCGGTCAAGCTCTGATCTTCCAAGTAGCGTCTGATAAACTCAGCAAACGCAGATGGGATTTCTTTCCAAGGTGCGCCAGGCCTGATGTACGACACGTTCCAAAGCCGCCTTGTTAGCACACCAGGATGCGACCGATTAAATAGAATAAGTGGCACCAACGTGACGCCGTAGGCCAGCCATACCTTGACCACGCCAAACAAACGGCGCTTTGTAGTCGCCAACAAGACTAATCCTAACGCGAACAACGGCGCTAGGACGCGCCCGTTCGCATAACTATACGCCACTAACGCGAGACTGCCAGCTACCATCGCAATGTCTTGCCAGTTCCAAGTTGTTTTGGATTGAATGCGGTAGGCGGCAAGCAGAAACACGACAACCGTAAAAGCAGAGCAATGCGGTTCCCAGGCCAATCGGCTGGTTTCGAAGAGCCAGGGCGTCAGTAGCGCACTCCCGGCGACGATTATGCCGATCTTACGCTGGCCAGAAATGCGCTTTGCCAATATGCCAAGCAGCAGGCACGCAGCGAACATCCAGAAAGCAGCGACCGTCCGTGCGACGGGAATGGTTGGGCGAACGAATCGAAAAACGATTGCCAACGAATAGACCGAAAGCGGGTGAACGTAATTTGGATTACTTACCGCAAACTCTTGAAAGAGCAGGGGAAACCGCGGCCCGAATTCGCCGGCCCCGGTTCGAGAGACGAGATAGGCGTTGTAAGCGTTCGCTGATTCGTCGAGGTAGAACCCTGGTGGATTCTGTGAGATGCCACAGGTGTACAAGCCAAACAGCAGGGCCAGACCAGCGACGCACAGCAAAATTCGCGGGCTCTTTTGAACTGCGGTCGGGACACCTCGCCTAAGAAGGGTATTGTCCATCGAGCAAAGCGAAAGGCACGCGGTTACCTGTGCTGCAGATCGATCACTGAAACTCGCGCAGAAGCGGTATTCAGAACAAACAATTTAGCTTTCACCAACGCGAGCGCCGATGGAGCCTCCAGTTTTGCTGGAGGCGTCGGAACCAAGGTCTCAAGTCTGTTCCCCTGAAGATCAAAAACGAGAATGATATTCATGTTCGCGCTCGACGCGTACAAACGGCCTCTCTCAGGATCGATAGCCAAGTCTTCAAAGCCATGTGGCTGTCCCCATTGAGGAACTGACCACTTGCTTAGAAAGTTGCCCTCTGAGTCAAACACCTGTATTCGACTGTTAATTGGATCGGCGACGTAAACCGTGTTGGTAGTTGGATCAACAGCGACTGACGTATGGTCCCTGAACTGTCCATCGCCACTTCCGCTACTGCCCCACGCCGCGAGCACTTGTCCATTCGGATCGAACTTCACCATTCGAGTGCGACCCTGATCGACCACATAAATCGAGTCGTCAGGACCGGTCGCGATCCTTCGCGGGCCATAAAGTCCGGGTGCCCACTCGTCGATAAGACTCCCGTCGGGTGCTAGTTTCTGCACACGGTGATGGGAGACCTCTGCGACGTAAATGTTACCGGCTCGATCAATTGCGATTCCATTCGGCTCTCCCAATTGTCCGTACCCGCCTTTTGTCCCGATGCTTGTAATGTAAATTCCGTTTGGCGAGAATTTCTCTATTCGCCCATTGTTAGTATCGGCGACAAAGATGTTTCCCCCACTATCGACTGCAAGGCCCCGGGGGTTGTCAAATTGACCCTTTCCACTTCCCTTTCCGCCCTGGAAGGCGGTCACCGGCGGCTCCGACAAATCCATGCTTGCGAGGTTTGCAGGAGCCGACTCTGGAACCTTATAAATGACGAGTTTGCGATATCGATTTTCCTTGTCTTCGTAGACTTTTGGAAAATACCTAACATAAAGATATTCGTTGGGATCCCTGATTAGCTCGCCGTGGCGAACCCCATCATCGAATGCCACATAGTCGATGTGGTTTTGCTTGAGCAACTGAAACAACCGCCGGGGATTTTTGCTTTCGAACATCTGGCGGTAGATCGGTTCCCGTTTGGCAAGATCATATCCGACGGCTGAAGTATGCGAGCCAAGGAAAATCCTTCGACCGGCAAGCAGAACCGGGTGGGTAAGGAATCCGTCGGTGAGAAAAACGTCGTTCGGTTTCGTGTTTTTGCAGAGCCATCTCACCAAGTCGTCCCTCTCGTAATTCACTTCTATATGGGAGCTATTGCGAATTGGGAGGGCATCGACAATTCCTCCAGCAAGGATAAGGGCTGCTAACGTCGTAGCAGTGAATGGGCCTAAGACAGGTATAGCGCTTAACTTCCATAACCACCATAGTCCGTATGCAGCAAACAAGTTGGCCATAACCAACCAAATATTCACAGAGATGTGGCTTGCCGACGTCTCGGTCCCGCGCGGGATGCAAACCGCAAGGATCAACAAACTGCACAACGCGAGGAAGAATCGGCGTTGAAGCGACGAGACCACGATGATCGCGAGAATTATCACCGGCCATTTCACGCCAAACGTCAATCCCATGTGACTAATCACGTTCGTGAGCGTGGGATGATCGATGCCGCCCCAATGAATTACCGGCTGTTGACCAGAGGCAATGT
>Ga0126381_100010189_pt1 | contig 10569 bp, 9 predicted proteins | sample PanSoiMetPlot_28_FD_96465 | JGI IMG/M metagenome (GOLD analysis project Ga0126381, IMG submission 96465) | Tropical forest soil microbial communities from Panama - MetaG Plot_28 | ecosystem: Environmental > Terrestrial > Soil > Tropical forest > Bulk soil | place: Panama | collected 2016-02-17 | reverse complement strand
GAAGTTGCCGCTGCAGTTCGCGACGGCCACTGGCCAATGGCCTGTGATCCTAGGCTACGTGTACATGTGAGAGAGTGCCCCAGTTGTTCAGAGTTGCTTCTGATAACCGAAGCTTTGCGCCGAGATCGAGCGGAGGCAGTTGCCTCGGCGCCGCTGCCTTCTCCGAACTTGCTCTGGTGGCGGGCGCAACTGTTGCGGCACCAGCAAGCCATCCGGCAGGTTTCGAAACCCATCAGCCTGGCAGGACAGGTATGCGTAGGGGTACTTGTTCTGAGTGTAATCGGATTTGTGTTTTGGGAACCATCCCAAATACGAGATTGGCTGCTGCTCTGTATGCAGTTTCTTAACACATGGGGCGCCGATGAGGTAGGGTCGCAGACAGTAGGGTTTTTTTCTTTTGCGCTTTGGATCTTTGGGCTGGCGGTTCTAGCTTTTTTTGGGGGATATGCCCTGTATTTGATTTGCCAGCGCGAGTAAACAAAACAAATCTGCAAGCCCCTGACCCTCCTGCCGTCTTAACCATGAATGGGACTCCACAAATGGTCAGCACATACCGCTCCTGGACCTCGGCCCCTGTGCCCGCGCTGCTGTGCAATTTTCGTTGATAACTATTAGGCACTTGGGCCGTCTTTCCACTAGGTTGGCTCGGCGGAGTAAGAGCGGATTTTTCATGGACGTGTGGGAATTGCCGCATACGACGGCTTCTACTCACGAAACTGGAAACTTTCTTTCTACCGCTGCTGGTTTATTTCATTCGGAGGCGCAATCCCATGCCGGGTGTGATTCTCAACCGGGCAACAGCTCAGCCCAAAATTGGTTTCGCTAAAACGGAAGGCTCTCTCCAGACGGGCGCAGGATTGCATCCCGCATGGCAGGCCGTGATTCAATTTTGTCGGGAGATGGGATATGGAGAAATCGCCTGTCTCAAAATTCACGATGGGTTGCCCATCTCTGCCGAAGTGGTTACAAAGAAGATCCGCTGGTACTGAATTTAAGTAAATAAACTGGGCCAACCGCGACAAACGGAGGCCGCCTGGTGCTGGGTTCAAGCACAGGCGGCCTTTTTCGTCTTTTAGGAGAAAAATCATGCTATCCAGCCGCTGGCGCGTGTTCATACCGAATTGTCTCGTACTGACCTATAACTTGCTCGCAGTCTGGTTCCTCTCCTGTTGTGTTTCGGCGCAAAGCAACTCCCATGTGCAGCACCTGATTTCGCGAGCCGAAGCCGGCCACCTCAAAGAAGAAATGGAATTGGCGCACATCTTCCGCATGGGGCTGGGAGTGCCTCGGGATACGGCGGAAGCCGCCAAGTGGACGCTGAAAGCCGCCAACCAAGGCGATCCGGTCGCGCAAACAAACATTGGGTACGCATACTTCATGGGACTTGGTGTATCCGTGAATCAGGCCGAAGCATTCAAGTGGTTTCAACGTGCAGCCGTGTCGAACTTTGCGCCGGCCGAGCACGATCTCGGCATTCTGCTGATCAGGGGTCTTGGAGTTCAACAGGACATTGCATCGGGAGTGAGGTGGGTCACGAAAGCAGCCCAACAAAACTTCGCCCCGGCAGAGCTCCACCTTGGCATCCTCTATTTTCTGGGCATCGGCATGGAGCGCGATCAAACTACGGCAATTCCCTGGATTCGCAAGGCGGTAAAGCAAGATTACGCTCCCGCAGAGTTTCTTCTAGGCCAGCTGTACGAAGACGGCCAGGGAGTAGCGGCCGACCTCTCGCAGGCCACGCAATGGTTTGAAAAAGCAGCCGCACGCGGTGATGCACGTGCGCAAAATGCATTAGGCAGATTGTACGAGAAGGGAACAGGTGTGCCGCGGGATAAGGCCGAAGCCGCCCACTGGTACACGCTAGCTGCTGAAAACGGCGATGCCTTTGCTTGCGCGAACCTGGCTAGAATGGATGCCGGTGCAGACGGTGGAACTCCAGATACCGCGTCAGCTTATTTTTGGGCCTTGGCGGCTAGGCGCATGCCATCACCGGACACCGACCCACTGCCTTCGGAGTTCGTCGAGGCTCTGCGCAAGTCCCAGTCATCCGAGGATGCGCTGCGCATCGAAGCGCAAGTGGAAGAGTGGATTCAAAACCATCCATCCTCGTTGTCGGCAGAAGAGTACCGGTTACCCAATCTGCACGAACATGATCCGGTTTCTCCCAAGCCTTGACCGCGACCGTTAGCTGGTAACTGCCGGATTCGTGCTTCGACCGATCCGTCACATCCAGAATGTGGTTGGCCCGACGCCACTAGCCAGATCTAACGAGCGTGACACCAGTGTTCGAGGACTCGGTCGACATCCTCGCGAATCTCTTCGCGGGCATCCCGGCGATCGTATCCCCGCATTAGCAGCTCATCATAACGAGTGTGACGATGTCGAATCGAGGCAACCACAGCAAGAGTAAGGGCTTCTTCGTCGAGCGCCTGGCCGGCGGAAGTGCGGCCCACGCGGCCACTGCCGCGGCGTGCCGTGTGCTCGGCGATGGTTCGCGCTTCCATTGGAGGACAGCCAGGAAATAGTCGCACAATAGCATCAGCCATGCGCGTGACCAGATCGCGATCTTGCTGGGCACGCCGTGACGCGTCCCGTTCCGCGCGTCGTGCACGTTTCTCTTCGTCGGCAAGGCACTCTTGTTCCGCCTGTTCAAGCGCTGTCTCCGAGACTAAGATTCCTTGACGCTCGTACCGACGACGTGACCTGCTGAAACGAACTACGACGGCGTGAAGAGAACTGTGCTTTTTGGCGCGGCGGGTAAGGGCGGAGTCGCCCCGGGGGAGATAGGTGAGATGATCAAGGTCAGCGCAGCTGAGGCATAATGGATGGCTATCTTCGAGGAATAAGAAGCTACCTTTCCAGAGTTCCTTTTTGCACTCCTGACATTCGGAATCGCGGATGATAGAAAAAACCACCAGCTCCTTGGATTTAGGCACAGGCGCGACGGCGGGATCTCCTACGTTGTCGGCAGGCATGTCTTGCCGTTTTTTACTACGATCTGCCCAAGTTTGTCGAGACTTTGGCCGGCAGAAAGCGAAAGCTGGTTGCGTTCCGGGATCTAGAGCCGGCATGACCGTCCGTCGGCATGACCGCCAGTGCCCTCTGTGGACAGGTGGAGATGGCTGGACCGCCGAACCAGAACTCAAGCCGACTTGAACAGCAACTCAGGGCGGACCGCGGCACCAGTAAAGCCGGTCGCAACGCCTGGCGTTTGCACCCGCGTAACCCCCGAGAAGCCGCGATGTGCCGCCGCCTCCTCCAAACCCTGATCATTGAGACCTACGATAACGCCCTAAGATTTCTCAACAGTTATGACGCACGCTGACACGTGCGTTAGGCGGTCCGTTGGTTGCTGCGGTCGTCAGCCGCAATTGCTCTCAGTGATCTCCGAGCCCACGAGCCGCTTCGACGAACTGGAAAATGCCTCAACGGCTTCGGTCTCGGAGTTGTGGATTTCGAAGAGCCACTCCAAGGCCGTGATGCGTAGGACTTCTCTTACTCGCGGGGAGAGAGCGGCCAGCTTGATTTCCGCTTCTCGATTGTGAGCTGCCACAAATACTGCACCCAGAGCCCCTACTCCCCCACTGTCGATTTGGCTAACGCAAGATAAGTTCAAGACGATCTTCTTCGTTGTGTTTAGCAGCTGTCGCAGGGTGCAAACGAACTCAGCGGCTTCCGGGCCATAGATGACCCTACCGCTGCAGCGAACGACGGTAGCGCCTGCCTCTTTGACGATCTGTAATTGCAGTTCCACTGCCGAGTCATGATCCGAGGCATGTAGTGGATAACCGAAACTGCCCCAATGAACGGTAGCATCTTGCTTCGGCTAGGCGTTTTTGTCAAATCAGGGAAACGCGAGCACAAATAGCAGTGCACACAACGCTTCCTTATCTGCTCATTATCTGATCATTGAGACACAGTAGGAAAGACTAAAACCGTCATGCTCGCCGCATCCTATGCGCCTTATGGTACACACGTCCCGCTTCTGATGTTTCAGGAAAGGCCCGCGATTATTCTGCGGTACTCGGACTCGGTGAATCCTTTTAAAGTCTCTGTACTGACGTTGCCGAGCGCCCCGATGGAGAGCGTGAATGTCGCACCAGCCTCATCACTCGGAAACTCCGAGATTAGCACAGCGTCATACCGCCCCATGGTCAAGTACCATCCATGAATTTTGCCGCCAGCCCTCTCGGCAGCGTTTTTTGCAGCATCCAGTCGCGCAGGGCTTTCCTTAATTTTGGCAATTCCTTGCTGCGTAAATCGAATCAGCGTCACAAAATGTGGCATACAGATTCCTCCGAAAGCGAACCCATTATTCTCTCCCATTTGCAGGAGTCAAGGCCCGGGGTTGCAAAGTGCGTTTCCGTGAGCACGATCGCGATTTTGAGCATGAGATCGACAAGCGGGTATACTTTCAGATCATAGAGGCCACCATGGTGACGCCGCCATGGTACTACTGACGTGCGCAAATTCCCGGAGCTACAGAGCTCTTGCGCTTTTCATCCTGCTGCTGGTGTAAGTGCAACTCATTCGCTCGCCCAAGCAACACCTGATGAGCCGACAAGGCAGGAAATCGCACAGGCGTACAGGTCAATATTAGGTCACGGCGTGCGGTCGGTGCGATGGCGAGCAGGCGAAATTCGTGGATGGAAATTGCACATCAAGCAAACCCGGGAGAGAGAATCCCTCGGCGTCATTACTGCCCAATATAAAGTCACAGCGAGAACAACAGCTCGTGCGCCGAATATCAGATCACGGACACCAGGTCCAGGAACCCACAGATTAAAATTAAACCTATCCTCGTTGTGCAGCCGAATGGCGCGGCCACGTGCCGCGGACTGTTGTAAACAGGCGAATGCCGCCTCAAACCCTCATAGCTCAACGAGGCTGTAGCTCCACGTTTCTGTACAGCGCATTGCTTTCATGTGCGTTCCAAGACTGACGCGTTGTAAGAACTGCAGCGCCCGGTCGCAGGGACTCCACAAATCCCGAGCCCACACCAGCAAAAGCACTGCCCACGCAAGCAGCAGTGGCGGAACAACTCCCACGGCCAAGGCGACAGCATGAATCCTTTTGGGGGTACATCACTCAGACACTGAGGAGTTTCGGGAAGCCCTACATGCAATGTCCGATAATGAGGATTATGTTAAATTTAGTCCCGGCCTCCACCCGCCCCAAGAATTTCCTCTTCTCAGTCCTCGCGCAGCAGTACCAGCGGACGGAGCGACAATGCTCGCTGTGCCGGGATCCATGTGGCCAGCAAACCCACCAGCGACATAGCTACCGCAGCCCCGCCCAAAACTAGCGGATCGCGAGGAGTCGCCTGATAAACCACAGAAGACAGCACACGGCTGATTAAGATCCCGAAAAGCAATCCTGCCGCCGAGCCCAGCGCTAGTGATTTCAAGGAGCGTCCCAGCGCGGCCTCTAACACTTGCGCGCGTTGTGCGCCCAGGGCCATGCGGATCCCCAATTCCTTCATGCGCTTACTTACCGAGTAGGCGGCCATTCCGAAGATCCCAACAAAGGACAGCACGGTGCCGATTAGGCCCAGAATGCCCAGTGCAGCCGTTGCCATGCGCGCCGGAAACAGCGGCAGTCCCATAGCGCTGCCCCAGCTTTCGATAAAAGACGGCAGGCCTGAATCGAGCCCCGCCAACTTGCTCTTTATAGCCGTTGCCAGTGCTTGAGTTTCGGCAAAGGAGCGCACCACTAGCCAGGTATTACTTGCGGGTGATTGCAGCAGCGGCAAGAACATCGCCGGCTCGGGATCTTCGGTGAGGTTCCCGTATTTGCCGTCTTCTGCGACGCCCACAACCTGAAAGCGTGCTCCGTCCTGCTGTTTGAAGTATTTGCCGACAGCAGTGGCCTCAGATCCAAAAATCCTCCGCGCAAACTCCTGGTTGACTATGGCTACACGCGGGCCGTCTTTGTCATCGTCGGGGCTGAAACATCTTCCGGCAAGCAAGGCTGTGCCCGCAGCCTGGAGATACTCAGGAGATACCGCCATGACACTGGCGCTAGCGGTAGCATTAGCTGGCCTCAAATCGCTGGTTTGGTCGGCAAAGATAAGGCCAGCTCCCACATTGCCATTTAGAGGCACTCGGTCCACCAATCCTACGGAGGCTACGCCGGGTATTGTCCGCATTGCCTCGACCATCCGCTTTTGCATATCTGGCACTTGATCCTTGCCGTACCCAGCCATTTCCAGCAGAGTGTTCACCAAGATGGTGTTCCGCGGCTCAAAACCGAGGTGGCTATGCAGCGAGCGTCCTAAGCCACGAACCGCAACCAGTGAAGACGTGACCAGCACTGCGCACATGGCTATCTGCCCGACCAGCAAAAGGTCGCGAAAGGGAATCCGCCGTCCCGCTCTCGATTGCGATCCCGGCTTGATGATTTCGTAGGAATCTGCCCCCAGTACCTGGGTGACGGGCACGGCACCAAAAAGCAAACCACTGGCTACACTCAGCAGCACTGCTAGGGCATACACGTTTCGATCCGGAGCGAAAGGAATGTTTAGGGGCCATTGCGGGAATGGTTGCCAGGCGCGCAAGAGGCGTAGAAGCAGCAATGCCCCGCACAGGCCGAGAGCGCCTCCCGACACGGAGATCAAAAGCGCCTCGGTGAAGAGCTGCCGCAAAATACGCAACCGCCGCGCGCCCAGGGCGAGCCGCAATGCAACCTCGCGCGAGCGATCAGCCGCGCGCGCGGCAAACAAACTGCCGAGATTGGCGCATGCCGCCAGCAAAATCAGAACCGCCAGCAGCATTAGGCCCACGAGGAAGGCCCGCATGGGACGGCCGAGCCGCTCCCCGTAGAGACTCGGGCGGGCCAGCGCGAACTTAGCCGGCGCATGATCCTTGGGATACGTCTTGACTAGATCGGACCAGATCAAGTTCACATCAGCGGCCGCCTGGGCTGGCGTGACCCCGGATTTCAAATGCCCCAGGGCCATGAAAATTGCGTCTCGGTTCCCGCGATCGTTCAGGAGGTTACTGCCATCGACCTGCTCCTGGTTCACCATGGGCAGGAAAAAATCAGGACTGGCAATCAGCAGAGTTCCGCGAAATTCGGGCGGGGTAACGCCGATGATAGTAAAGGGATGCTTGTTGAGCTGAATTGTGCGTCCCACTACATCGCGATCATCGCGAAAGTGCCCGTGCCAGTAGCTATATGTAAGCACCACATAGGGGGCGCTGTTCGACCCGTGTTCTTCGCCCGCGTGAAAGACTCTGCCTAACAGAGGCTGAACCCCGAGCACATCGAAGTAGTTGCCGCTGGCGGCAATGCCCCATGCCCGAGAGGGGTTTCCCCCGGTATCGAGGCCGGCCAGAACAATGTTGTAAGCCGCCAGGTCCTCGAAGCTTTGATTGCGATCGCGAAGATCGATATAGTCGGGATACGATTGCGCCGCGAGATCGTCCGTGCGGTGGATCGAGTAGAGACTCTCCGGACGGGGTACACTCAACGGGCGCAGAATAATGGCATTGAAGGCGGCAAAGACTACGGCATTCGCTCCTATGCCCATGGCCATCGTCAACACCGCGGTAATCGTGAATCCGGGCGACTTGCGCAGAACTCGCCAGCCATAGCGTAGGTCCTGCATCAGCCTGTCAATAAAGGGGAGCCCCTGCAGTTCGAGATTGGTTTCGCGGAGTTGGTCCAAGCCGCCCAGTCGCAAGCGTGCCTGCCGACGGGCTTCGCCGGGTTCCATTCCGCGCCGAATGTTGTCCTCGGTCATCAACTCCAAATGCGACGCCAGTTCCCTCTGGAAATCTTCGTCTACTCGATGCAAACGCAATGCCGAACGCGCCCGTGACAACACACGCCTGATCCAGTCCCCCAACATACTCACCTCGACTCTAACTGCAGGAGCTTCCCTATCACTCCCGAAATCCTCGCCCAGTCGTCCGCCTCTGCTGCCAGTTGCTTACGGCCCCGCGGGGTGATTGTGTAATACTTGGCGCTACGGTTGTTCTCCGATGTGCCCCACTCGGCTCGGATCCATCCTTTTTGTACCAAACGCACCAGCGAGGCATAAACCGTGCCCTGATTGACCTGCAGCACCCGGTCGCTCAACTGCTCGAGACGCAGCGCAATGCCATAGCCATGTAACGGGCCCATGGCATCCAGCGTCTTGAGCACCATCAGGTCCAGCGTGCCTTGTAAAATCTCCGACTTTGTCGCCACAATGATTGCCTCCTGTGGGCTCCCCAGAGGAGCATGCCGCTTTTCTTGTGGGATGTCAAGAGGAGATGGGGGCGCTAACGAATTCGCGGGCGCAGCCGAGGCCAGAAGTTTAGGGGTGCGCAGAGACTGCGGTACCGCTTAGGGTGGGCCAGGGGGCTCCAGGCAATGCTCTTCCCTATTCCTCTATCGCCTAAAGTGTTAATCGGTCAAGGGGTTGTTTCTTATTCCAGGATAAGCCCATAACGCGTGGTGCTGCTGCTTTATGGGCGCCTCGATGTTCCCCGATCAGTCGCGCTTTCATGCCCAAGCCGACTCCGGTGAACCGCGATGTCGGCCTGCGCACCTCGGAATGCGTGCCGGACATCCTGGCGGGAGCTCCCGGCTGCCGGGCAGGTTCGAAGAATGAAAGGCGGCCCGCCGGTTCAAAATCTTGTTGCCTGCGTAGTGAAGACCCCAATACCCCAGGGGTGCTCCCAGAACCACGTCGGCCCTTGTCGGAACCACATCGGTCAGCAAGATGGCGAGTTGTCGAGCGGTTCATTCGCCGAATAGCCGACCGGTACCGCTATCGCCTATGAGTTCATCGTCCCGCGATGGCGAGGGACAGGTTTGTGGGAATCATTCAAGCTTTCTCCTGCCAACGTTTTGAACCGTTGTCCGTCAAAGTACCATTTCGAAAAGCGCAGCTACACGGCTGCGTGAGAGAACGTCGATGGACAACCTGCTCGGCACTCTTGGCTACACGTTGCGGCAGTTTCGACTTTCGCCAGTTCTCACCTCGGCGGCAGTACTTACGCTCGCTCTGGGAATTGGGGGAACCACAGCTATTTTCACACTGATTCACGCGGTCATGCTGCGCTCTCTGCCCGTTTCAGATCCTACCCGGCTTTACCGCATTGGCGATGGCGACCAGTGCTGCGTGGAAGGTGGACCGCAGGACCGTTGGGGCATGTTTTCTTATCCCTTGTATGAGCGCCTCAAGTCTGAAGCGCCAGAGATTGAAGAGACAACTGCTTTTCAGGCAGGAAATTGGCGGTTAAGCGTGCGGCGGCAGGGGGCCGAGCGGGCAGCTCGTGCCATGCGCACCGAATTCGTGACCGGAAGCTACTTCTCAACCCTTGGCATCGGCGCGTTCGCTGGACGTGTATTCAGCACCAACGACGATCAGCCCGGCGCATCGCCGGTCGTGGTGGTTAGCCATCACGCATGGCAGCTTTCTTACGGCACCGATCCCGCGATCCTTGGCTCGACTCTCATGGTGAAAGGATTTCCTTTCACCGTGATCGGAATTGCCCCGCCGGGATTTTTTGGTGAAACCCTGGAAGATGATCCACCTGATCTCTGGATCCCGCTCGAACAGGAACCAGCAATCGATGGAGCGGGGGCGCTGCTTCAGCAGCCGATGGGTGCCTGGCTGCGTGTGATCGGTCGCCTGTGTCCCTGGAGCTACAGTCAACGGAATGGCTCCGCGGCTTACCGGGGTACTGCGGCAGTGGTTGGAGCATGACTCTGGATATCCCGCCAACTGAATACGGGCGCAGTTTGGCGATTCTGCTTGTGGTTTGTGCCCTGGTGTTATTGATTGGGTGCGCGAACGTCGCCAACCTTATGCTGGCGCGAGCTGTGGCGAGACGGGCGCAGACCGCGGTTCGGCTTGCAGTCGGTGCGACCCCGCGGCAGATCATCGCCCAAGCGCTGTTCGAGAGCGTGCTGCTCGCGGTCGGAGGCGGCATGGTTGGACTGCTGGTTTCGATGGCAGCGGCGCGACTGCTACTTGCGCTGGCTTTCCGGGACGCACATTTCTTGCCCTTTAGCATAGTGCCCTCGCTCGCCATGTTGGCATTTGCTTTTGCGTTGGCTCTGATTACGGGGATTGTTTTCGGAGCAGCGCCTGCGTGGTTCGCCACGCGGACCGATCCAGCGGATACATTGCGCGGGTCAGGACGCAGCCGCGGCGATCGATCGACGTTTGCGCGTAAAGGGCTGCTCCTCGTGCAGGCCACGCTGTCAGTCGTTCTCGTCGCCGGCGCCGCTATGCTGGCGCGCAGTTTGAACAAGCTTGAGCATCAAGATTTCCAATTCCAAGTCAACAACCGCGTGGAGGTTCAGCTCGAACAGCTCCCGGCGACTTCACGCTTCCGCAGCTGACGGCCCTTTACCGCCAGCTGGAGGAGCGGCTCAAGCGTCTTCCTGGAGTTCAGGACGCAAGCCTCGCACTCTATAACCCACTCACGGACAATTGGGGCGAGCTCGTTATGGTAGCCGGGCATCCCATTTCAAAACTGGAGGAGAACGCTGGAGCATCATGGGATCGGCTCAGCGCCGATTATCTGCAAGGTCTCGGAGTAACGCTTTTGCGCGGACGTTACTTTACGG
>Ga0126381_100010188_pt1 | contig 10569 bp, 10 predicted proteins | sample PanSoiMetPlot_28_FD_96465 | JGI IMG/M metagenome (GOLD analysis project Ga0126381, IMG submission 96465) | Tropical forest soil microbial communities from Panama - MetaG Plot_28 | ecosystem: Environmental > Terrestrial > Soil > Tropical forest > Bulk soil | place: Panama | collected 2016-02-17 | reverse complement strand
ACATCTACCGCTATTACGAGGCGCTCGCGAAGGCGTCGCCGCGTGCGAAGTACTTCAAGGTTGGCACGACCGAGGAAGGCCGCGACATCGTCCTGCTTGCGATTGCGGACGAAGCGACGATCAAGTCGCTCGACAAGTACCGCGACATGCTCGGCGAGCTGACGGATCCGCGCAAGACGACCGAGGCGCGCGCCCAGCAACTGCTGCACACGGCGAAGCCGATCTACTACGCGATCAGCGGCATGCACTCGCCTGAAACCGGCGGTCCTGAAATGCTGATCGAGCTCGCCTACCGCCTCATCGTCGAAGAGACGCCGTTCATTCAGGGCATCCGCAACAACGTCATCACGCTCATCACGCCCGTCATCGAAGTCGACGGCCGCGAGGCCGAAGTCGACACGTACTACTTCAACAAGAAGCGCGCGTCCGGCGATGCGCGGCTGCCGCTGATGTACTGGGGCAAGTACGTGCAGCACGACAACAACCGCGACGGGATGGGACAGTTCCTGAAGCTCACGCAGGCGGTGACGAAGGAACAGCTCGAGTGGCATCCGACCGTGATGCACGACCTGCACGAAGCGCAGACGTATCTCTACGCATCGACTGGCACCGGTCCTTATAACGACGCGCTCGATCCCATCGTCGTCGACGAGTGGTGGATGCTGGCCGAGAACGACGTCATGGAGATGACCAAGCGCGGCGTCCCGGGCGTGTGGACCTACGGGTTCTACGACGGCTGGGTCCCGAACTACATGTTCTTCATCGCGAACAGCCACAACTCCATCGGGCGCTTCTACGAAGTCCAGAGTTATGGTCCGGATCCCTACGACGTGCGGCCCGGCGCGACGACGACGAGCAAGGAGTGGTTCCGGCCGAATCCGCCGCTCGCCCAAATCAAATGGGGTCCTCGGAACAACACGAACATTCAGGAGTCGGCGTTGCTCTTCGCCATGAATCACGTCGCGAAGAACAAAGAGCTGTACCTCGAGAACTACTGGCTCAAGAACAAACGCGCGGTGGACAAGGGCAAGAGCGGTCCGACGTACGCGTGGGTGATTCCTGCCGGTCAGCGGCGCAAGGCCGACGCGGCCGACGCCGTCAACGAACTGCGCGCCCAGGGACTCGAGATCTCGCGCGCGACCGAATCGTTCAAGGCCGGCAACATCGACGTGCAACCTGGCGACTACGTGGTCCGCGGCGACCAGCCGTACCGGACGCTGGCGGACATGTACTTCTCGGTGCAGAACTATGCGCCGCAGAATCCGTCGCCGTACGACGACACCGGCTGGACGTTCCAGTACATGCGCGACGTGACGATCGAACCGGTGACCGACAAGGCGATCCTCGAGCACAAGATGCCGCTGCTGACGGCCGACGCGAAAGCGCCCGGTGGCATCGAAGGCAGCGGTTCTGTCCTCGTCGTCGACGACACCGCCGACAACAACGTCGTTGCGTTCCGCTTCAAGCACAAGAACGTCGCGATGCGCGCCGCCGAGGACGACTTCGAGCTCGGCGGTCACAAGTTCCGCGCGGGCGCGATCGTCATCGCGAACGCCGATCGCGCGGTGCTCGAACCGACTTTGAAAGAGCTGGGCCTCTCGGCGTGGGCGGTCGCGTCGGCGCCGAACGTTGAAACGCACGACCTCGACATCCCGCGCATCGGATACGTCCACAGCTGGACGCGCACGCAGGATGAAGGCTGGGTGCGCGCGGCGCTCGACACCTACGGGATCCCGTACACGTACTTCGCCGATCAGAAACTGAAAGACGGCAACCTGCGCGCGAAGTACGACGTGATCGTCTTTCCGCACGTCGGCGGCAGCGCGCAGTCGCAGGTGAACGGGATGCCGATGACCGGCAAGTCGCCGCTGCCGTACAAGAAAACGGCGGAGTTCCCGAATCTGGCGTACGTCGATTCGAGCGACGACATCCGCGGCGGGATGGGGCTCGAAGGCCTGCTGAACCTCGCGAAGTTCGTCGAGGATGGCGGTACGCTCATCACTGAAGGGTCGACGGCGACGATCTTTCCGGAGTACGCGATCACGAATGGCGTGACGGTGGAGAATCCGGCGCGGCTGTTCGTGCGTGGATCGGTGATGCGCGGCCGGTTCACCGACCGCAAGAGCCCGATTGCCTACGGCTACGCGCAGAGCGATGTGCCGGTCTACTTCAGTCAGGGTCCGGTGCTCAACGCGGGCGGCAGCGCGGCGGCGGCCTTCGGCGCATTCGGCGGACGAGGCGGCGCGCCGGGAGAGAATCCGAACGCCGGCATCGGTCAGAACGTGACGCCGAACGCGGTTCCGCTGCGCATTCAGCCGTTCGAACCGGAGCCTTCGACAGGTTCAGGGCCTGGTAGTGCACGAGGCGATCGTCCGCAGGCGGACGCGAACGCCGAGTTCCGCCAGCTCGCGCAGCAGTTCGGCATCGCGATTCCCGAGAGCCGTGCGCGCGTCGTCATGCGTTTTCCGCAGAATGCGAACGAGATGCTGCTGTCGGGCACACTGGCGGGCGGCGACGCGCTCAGCAGTCGCGCGCTCGTCGTCGATCAGCCGCTCGGCAAGGGTCACGTGGTCATGTTCGCGCTGCGGCCGTTCTGGCGTTGGCAGTCGCAGGGGACGTACTCGCTCGGCTTCAACGCGATCATGAATTGGAACGATCTCGACGCCGGAAAACCGCCGCAGGCGGCGACGAGCACGGCGAATCAGCAGGTGCGGCGATGAAAGTGTTCATCAGCTGGTCCGGCGAAACCAGTCGCCGTGTCGCCGAAGCGTTCCACGACTGGCTGCCGTACGTCCTCCAGCCCGTCAAGCCATTCATATCGACTGGCGACATCTCCAAGGGCCGGCGTTGGAGCGACGTCCTGGCGAGCGAGTTGAATGACTCCGCGTACGGCATCTTGATTGTGACGGCGCAAAACTTCGCCAAGCCGTGGATCAACTTCGAGGCGGGCGCGATCTCGAAGGCTGTCGAGAAAGCGTCGGTATCGCCGTTTCTCTACAACATCGAACCGGAACGGCTGCACGGTCCGCTGGCGCAGTTCGAGGCTACGCTCAACGAGAAGGAAGACATCCGCCGGCTCCTTTGCAGTATCAACGACCGGCTTCCCGCGGAACAGCAGGTGTTGCTGCCGGTGCTCAACCATGAATTCGATTTGAACTGGGAGGATCTCCGCAGCAAGCTCGATGACGCCGCCAAGACGGAGGATCCCGAAACAGAGACCGGATTTCCGTGGCTCTATACGGCCGACGACGTCGCCCATCGCCAGGAAGGTAACGAGACGAACGCCGTCTGGATCGTGACGCCGGATCCGTACCGCAACGTGCTCAAGGATGGTTTGAAGAACGCCCTGATCCGGAACATGGACCGGCCTGTGCGCTACACGTTCATCGTGCCGACTTCGGAGGCGACCAACGCCGCCTGCGAACAGCTGGAGCGGGATGCGCAGGGAAAGCCGGCGACGATTCAGGTGGTCCGGTTGTCGGCGGACTCGTTCCGCGAGGTCGCCGTCACCGACTACATCATTCTGAACCCAGACACCGCTCCGAAAGCCGTGTTCCTCGAGCTGCCGAGCGCGGAGCGCGGCTTTTGGATGAAGGCCGACGACGAAGCAACGGACTCGCTCGTCGTGCGGTTCCGGAAATATGTGCAGTCGACCGCTGCGTAACCCGTACCGCGCTAGCCTCGTCCGTCTACACTCATGAAAACCCTCGCGCATCTCTTCGAGCGCAACCGCCGCTGGGCCGCGGACGTGGAACACGCCCGTCCGCGGTTCTTCGAAAAACTCGCCGCGCAGCAAACGCCGGCGTACCTCTGGATCGGCTGCGCGGACAGCCGCGTGCCGGCGAACGAGATCGTCGGCCTCGATCCCGGCGAGCTCTTCGTGCATCGCAACGTCGGCAACGTCGTCGTGCACACGGATTTGAACTGCCTGTCGGTGCTGCAGTACGCCGTCGACGTGCTGAAGGTGTCGCACGTGATCGTGACGGGACACTACGGCTGCGGCGGCGTGCAGGCCGCGATGGAGAACCGCAAACTGGGGCTGATCGACAACTGGCTGCGGCACATCCAGGACGTGTACAGGCACCATCAGGCCGCCGTCGACGCGCTCGATGCGTCGAAGCGGGCGCAGCGTCTCTGCGAGTTGAACGTCATCGAGCAGGCGAAAAACGTGTCCGAGACGACGATCGTGCAGGACGCGTGGGCACGCGGTCAGACACTGTCGGTGCACGCGTGGATCTATGGCCTGAAAGACGGCCTCCTGCGCGACCTGAAGTTCACCGTCACCGGACCCGCCGACGTCGAGAGTGAATATCACGGCGCCCTCGACAGTAACGCGGCTCTTTAGCTGAAACTTGCTCGCCGCCAGCAATTTATGGGCCGATGAGCGAGCTTCTTTCTCCGACGAGCGTGCTTTTTTGCGCGCCGAGCGAACTATTTTCCCCGACGGATGCATTTTTCGCGCGACGAACGGATTGCTTTGGCCGACGAGTGCATTCGTTTGCTGTCACCGACCCAGCGCCAACACCACGCCTCTGCGATGCGAGTCGATCAGCGGAGCGATCCGCGCCGCTCGTCGTCGAACTCTTCGTTGTGCTGTCGTAGATGGTCGTCTTGCCCTTGTGCGCCCAATCGATAAGCGCGCCGATTCCAGCCCACGTGAGTCCAGCGACCAGTAGGTTGACGTGTTGACCGTCGTTGCAGCCGGTGCAAGCGGCAAGAAGGACACCTGCGAAGAAGCCTGTTGCGGCGCCGTCCCAGACTGGATCGCCGTCTTTCTCAATCTTCAGCGCCGTACCGGCGGCGAATTCGTGCGAGCCAACGACGAGCCGTGACGGCGAAAGCGAATCGATCGTGCCAGCGATCCTGATGCCGTCTTGAGTGACGAACACGCGATCCCCGGCCGACGCACGCAAGCCATCGAAGATCGGCGCGGACGCCGACACTGATGGCGGCCGAACAGCGAGCTGCGGCGTCACGAGCGTGAACACCGTGGCATCGTAGACGGGAACGTAGCGATCCATCACGACTCCGAAGATGCCGCCCCAGAATGTGCCTGGAAACAGTTCGATTGCACCCCAGCTGTTGCCGTGATCTGCCGCCAATCCCAGTACAGTGCCGACTGCCGCGCCGATCGCCACGCCTTTCAAACCGGTCCGTCCACGATCTCGTTCGATCTTGAGCCCCGGACCCGGACGAAGTTCGTGGTTTCTGACGACAACTCTATCGTCTGATATCGAGGTCAGCGTCCCTTCCAGCATCAACCCGTCTTCAGTAACTCGCACGTGCTGACCGACTCTCAACTTCAGCTGCCTGAAATCGTCTTGCGCGTGCGCGGTCCCGACTGAGGCGACACACAATGCCAGCGCGGCTGTTGCGATCCTGTGCATGACCCACTCCTTTGGGGGATCTCCTCCATCCCCGAATGCGTCACAACACAGAATTCAGGCTCAGGAGCGTTCACATGAACATCGGAGTCATCGGATCGGCCTCAGTCGGACAGACCCTCGCGTCAGGGTTGAAGAAACACGGTTACGGCGTCCGCATCGGCAGCCGCACGCCGGCGAAGCTCGCGGAGTTTTCGCAGAAGTCCGGCATTCGCGCTGGCACCCTTGCTGACGTCGCCGCCTTCGGCGACGCGATCGTGCTTGCAGTGAAGGGCCACGTGGCCGAGGCTGCACTCGGGGACGCGGGTGCGGCAAACCTCGCAGGCAAGCTCGTCGTCGACGCCACGAACCCCATCGCGAACGAGCCGCCGGAAGACGGCGTGCTGAAGTTCTTCACGTCGCCGAACGACTCGTTGATGGAACGTCTGCAGTCCAAGTTTTCCGACGCGAAATTCGTCAAGGCGGTCAACAGCGTTGGCGCCGATCTTATGGTGAATCCCGCGTTTCCGGGCGGTGCGAAGCCGACGATGTTCTACTGCGGAAACGACGCGGGAGCGAAGAGGGTCGTCGCGACCATCCTCGACCAGTTCGGATGGATCGGATCCGACATGGGCTTCGCCAAAGCCGCGCGCGCCATCGAGCCGCTCTGCCAGCTCTGGTGCATCCCGGGTTTCCTGCGAAACGACTGGGCCAACCACGCATTTCATCTGCTGACGCGTTAAGCTGAAGGGCGGCACATGCGCCGTCCTTCCGACATCATCGTCGTCGGCGCCGGCATCGTCGGCTGCAGCATTGCGTTCGAACTCGCCCGCCGCGGGGCGTCCGTCGAGATCGTGGACGACCGCCCGGTCGGTATGGGGGCGACGCAAGCGTCGGCCGGCGTGCTCGCGCCCTACATCGAAGCGCACGAAGGCAATCCGCTCCTCGCTCTCACCGTCCGCAGCCTGTCGATGTTCGATGCGTTCATTGCGAGCGTCACCGATGTCAGCGGCATGCCGGTGCCGTACAAGCGAACTGGCACGCTGGACGTCGCCGCTGACGAGCGCGAGCTGCAGGATCTGCGTGCGATCGCGGGCGTCCTCGAGCGCCGCGGCGTGCCGGCGCTCATGCTCGATGCTGAGGCCGCGAGAGCGGAAGAACCACTCGTTGCCGACGGCATCGCCGGCGGTCTGTTGATCGAGGCGCATGGTTTCGTCGCCGCGGCGGATCTCACGCGCGCGCTCGTTGCCGCCGCTCGTGCGAAGGGTGCGCAGCTTGTCGAGCAGAGTCGCGTCCGCAGGATTTATCAGCGCGACGGCGACGCGGTCGCCGAGACCGATCGGGGCACGCTGACGAGCAACGCAGTGGTGCTCGCCGCCGGCACCTGGTCCGGCGCGATCGCGGTTGACGGTGTGACGTCGCGCGTTCCAGTCCGCCCGGTCCGTGGACAGCTGCTGCACCTCGGATGGGCCGGCACGCCGCTCCGGCGCGTCACCTGGAGTCGAAGTTGCTACATGGTGCCGTGGGACGATGGGACGGTGCTGGTGGGCGCGACGAGCGAAGAAGCCGGCTTCGACGAGCGGCTGACGGTATCGGGCGTGCACGATCTCTTGCAGGCCGTCTCGGACGTGATTCCGCACGCGTGGACGGCAACATTTCGAGGCGCGCGCGTCGGATTGCGCCCGGCGACGACGGACAACCTGCCTGTGATCGGCGCGTCAGCGGTGATGCCGAATCTGATGTATGCCACGGGCCACTACCGTAACGGCATTCTGCTCGCGCCGTTGACGGCGCAGCTCGTGGCAGACGCGATGCTCGACGGCCTCAACGATCCCATGCTCGCGACGGTGTCGCCATCGCGATTCGGAGCGCTGTGAACTGCCTGATCCTCTGCGACGAGCGCGACGGACGGTGGATCGCGCACGCGGTGCGGACCGACACCGGCGACGCGTTCGGCATCGAATGCGGCGGCGCGACCAGGGACGAAGCGACTGCGCGCATGAGCACGTGGCTGTCGTGGCAGGAGGAACACACGGCCGCGCTCGAGGCGCTGCAACAGGCCGAGCGCGCGTATCATCGGACGATCGCCGGCAGCGCGTTCGCGAGCCCGATGGAAGGACCGTCGGCGGTCGAGATGCAGAAGGAGTCGCTCGAGGCGCTCGAAGCCGCGCGGATACGGCTCGACGAGGTGCGCGCGCGACGACCGGAGTAGCCATGCCCAAGCTGTCGCAGTCGGAGATTACCGAGCGGATGAAATCGGTCGCCGGGTGGACGCTCGACGGCGATGCGATCCGGAAACAGTTCACGTTCAAGGATTTTCTCGAGGCGATCGCGTTCGTGAACCGGCTTGCGCCGGGGGCGGAACGCGCCGATCATCATCCCGACATTCTGATCAACTACAAGCGGGTGACGCTCACCTACACGACGCACGATTCCGGCGGCCTGACGGAGAAGGACTTCGCGGGTGCGGCGACGGCGGATCGTCTCGCCTGATGCGGCTCAAGAAAACTTACAGCTCGCGCGAGGTGGCGGCGCTCACCGGGCTCACCGCGCGTCAGCTGCAGGTGTGGGATGCCGGCGGGCTCCTGACGCCGACCGTGCGTCCACACAAGACCGCGGCCGGCGGCTACACCGAGCGGCGCTATACACCGATCGAGCTGTTCGAACTGCTCGTGCTCGCCGATCTGCGCCGCCGGGGCTTCAGCGTGCATCAACTGCATCAGATCGTCCGCGTATTGAAAGAGCAGTTCGGTCAGCGACTCTTCGACGCGACCGGCGGCGGCGGATCGGTGCAGTTGCTGACCGATGGCCGCGACATCTTCGCGCGCACGTCGAGCGGGGCATTCGTAAACCTGCTGGCGTCGCCGACGCAGCCGCTACTTGTCGTCGGCGACGAAGCTCGCTTGCGCGAACTGCATGGCAAAGCGCGTGTGGCGACACGTCGCAAACGCACGCAGGCCCGCCGGGAAACGCAGTAAGCTACGACGTCATGAACCGACGTGAGTTCCTCGCCACTGCAGCCGCTGCGCCGATCGTCTCTCAATCGAGCGCACCGGCGAAGCCGTTCGTCTGCGTGCATCAGATTTCGTCGAACGGCTTCGATTACAAGACGGCGATGGAGGGCTACTCGAAAGCAGGCATTCGCGCAGTCGAGGTGGTGCTCGCGAAGGCGAAGGAGTTCGCGGACAAGGAGTCGCCGGCGAAAGCTCGCAAGTTGCTGGACGACCTCGGGCTGAAGGCGGCATCGACCAGCAATCACATCGGCGCGGTCGAACCGAATCCGAACCGCGCGAAGAACCTCGACGACCTGAAAGCGAAGTGTGAACTCGTACGCACGCTCGGCGCCGACCGCCTCGTCCTCGTCCCGGCGATGACGACGAAGCCGACCGAAGACGACTACACACGCGGCGTCGACAACCTGCGCGAAGCCGGCGACGTGGCGAAGCCGTTCGGCGTATCGCTCATGTTCGAGTTCTCGCGCTTCTTCACGCTCGCACAGTCGCTCTCGACCGCGCTGTGGTTCGTGCGGACCGCGAACCATCCGAACGTGCGGCTGATGCTGGACACGTATCACTTCTGGATTGGTCCCAGCAAGGTCGAGGATCTCGAAACGCTGCGCGATGGCGAACTGCTGCATGTGCACTGCGAAGACACGCCGCGCGAGCCGGTGCGCGAACTGCTCGAGCAGCGTCACCGCGTTCTGCCGGGCGAGGGGATCGCGCCGCTGAAGAAGATCGTCGATGCGCTGAAAGGGAAGAAGTACGCGGGCGCATTGTCGGTGGAGCTGTTCGATCCGGCGTTCCAGCAGATGGATCCGTATCAGCTCGGCACGAAGATCCGCGCGGCCGTCGAGCCGTTGACTTAGCGAATCGGGAAAATCTTCTCGAGCTCGTCGGCCGGGCGCGGGATGACGTGCACGCCGACCAGTTCACCAACGCGACGCGCGGCCGCGGCGCCCGCATCCGTCGCCGCCTTCACCGATCCCACGTCGCCGCGCACGATGGCCGTTACCAGGCCGGCGTCGACCTTCTGCCAACCGACGAACACGACGTTCGCGGTCTTCACCATCGCGTCGGCCGCCTCGATCATCCCGATGAGGCCGCGGGTTTCGACCATGCCGAGGGCGTCGCCGATCTCGCGCTTCTCTTTGTCAGCCATAGGGTCCCGGCGGCGCCCGTAGCGCAGGCCTTCAGGCCTGCCCGTCGCCGCACAGCAGCCCTAAAGGGCTGCGCTACGTGATTCTACTCGCGTTTAGGTGATCTTTCCTCGCGCGGCGACCGGCAGCGTCTCGATGACTTCGTCTCTCTCGACGAGACGCACGACGTCGACGAGATTCGACACCGTGCACGCGTGATTTGGGAGGATGCGCACGCGATCGCCGGGCTTCAGGCGTGTCTCCCCGTCGACGCGGACCGTGGCGTGTTCTTCGGACAGCCGTTCGACGAGAAGCGTCTCGTCGATGGTGCCGGCGTCGGTGAGCACCGCGCCGTAGCCGGGCGCCTTCGTGATGCCGCGCGCCGTGTCGTTCGTCAGCGTCTTGCTGCCCGAGTCGAGGATGATGCGGCCGGGATGCTTCGCGACGACGGTCGCAAGGACGGTGAGGGCGCAGTCGTCGAGCGCAGCCGATCCGAGCGCGAGCTGCGTGCGATCGAAGTACACGTAATTGCCTGGACGCAGCTCCGTGACGCCGTGCTGGCGCGCACTGTATCGCAGCGTCGGCGTTGCGCCGACTGAAATCTCATCGAACGTGATGCCAGATGCCGCGGCACGCTCGCGAATCCCCGTCAGTGTGTCGGCTTCCTGCTGTGCGATCGTGCAGAGCTCGTCTTCGGATGCGGCGTGATAGCCATGCCCGGCGTGGCTCAGCAGTCCGCGCAGGCGCAGGCCGCGCATCGACGCGATCGTCTGGATGAACGAGAGCGGATCGGCATTCGGATCGATGCCGCACCGATGAAAACCGACGTCGACTTTGATCAGGACGTCGAGCGTTCGCCCGGCAGCTGTCATCGCGTCGGACCAGCCGCGGGCGACGTCGAGGTTGTCCACGATGATCGACATCGACGCGCGGTCCATCAGCGCGACGAGTCGAGGAGCGTTGATCGGATTGACCGGATACGGCAGTCGAATGTCGGTGATGCCGGCGTCGACGAACACTTCGGCCTCGCCGAGCTTCGCGCAGCACACGCCGACAGCGCCGCGCTCGATT
>Ga0126381_100010187_pt1 | contig 10570 bp, 8 predicted proteins | sample PanSoiMetPlot_28_FD_96465 | JGI IMG/M metagenome (GOLD analysis project Ga0126381, IMG submission 96465) | Tropical forest soil microbial communities from Panama - MetaG Plot_28 | ecosystem: Environmental > Terrestrial > Soil > Tropical forest > Bulk soil | place: Panama | collected 2016-02-17 | reverse complement strand
CAGCGTCCCCAGTCCGGACCTCAGTGAGGTGAACACGGCCTCCGAACTCTGTGCCTGCTTCTGCTGCAATGCAGCGATCAGGCTGCCGTGCTCTCGCTCCATCTTCACGAAAGCGGGCATAACGGCACGCACGCTAAGCGTCTCGACACTCCCGCCGAAGACGCCTGCCAGCAGCGGACCAGCGATCGTTTCGCTGACCTCATCTCCAAAATGTCTGCGAACGAAGCTCGCAACCGATTCGTCATCGCCTTCTCTCAGCGCGGCCTCCTTCAACTCAGCTGCTCGGCGAAACTCGCGTAGATATGCGAGCCTTGCTTGCCACGAGAAGAGCGGAGAACTCAGTACCGCAGCCCATTGCGTGGGCACCATCATCCGCATGCCGTCCGGCATCGCGACCAGGCGCTTGCTATCAAGGAGATAGTTGCGGCGCCGGCCGTCGTTCGAGCCGATGATCTCGCTCTCCAGTCCCAACTCGACCGCCAGTTCTCGGGCCCAGGGCTTTTCCGTTACCCATGAGTCGGGTCCGCACTCGATGACAAATCCATCTCGCTGTACGGTCTCGACGATGCCGCCCAACCGGTTAGAAGCCTCGAAGAGAGTGAACTCGACTCCCTCTTGAGCAAGCTGGTACGCGGCAGCGAGGCCACTCAAGCCTCCGCCGACAATCGCGATGCGTTTCATCGTGCTTCGTGCTGTGGCTCAGCCAATCGCGCTAAGGCGCGGTGAGCCAGATCCGCCAGCGCTGCAATTAGCAGGGGCGATGCGTTGAGAGATTCAGGACGGCGCACCTCCATCCCAAGGTTCGCCGCAAACTGGCGGAAACCGATGTCGATGTCGTAGAGAATCTCAACGTGATCGCAGAGAAAGCCGATGGGCTGAATCACCAGCTTCTGCACGCCTTCCGTTTGCAACGCCGCCAAGGTGTCCTCAACAGTTGGACCAATCCATGGGCCCCCGGACATCCCCTGACTCTGAAAGGCGAATCGCCACTGATCTGCCGCGTGTCCGACACGCTCCGCAACTAGGGCTGCCGTTCGCTTTGCTTCCACTTCATACGGATCGGCTGCATCGCCGTCCTGTGCCTGCACCGTTCGCAGAGGCACGCTGTGGGCGGTGAAGAGCACCGGCACAGGTGATCCCATCTCGGAGCCGAAAGGGTCGAGCACCGCACGCAGCCGTTCAGCAAAGGCATCGGCGAGTAGTGGATGGTCGGCCCATCCCTCGACGAACTCAATCTCTATGTCTTGTGCCGCTTCGAATACTGCCTTGCGATAGAGTCCGACACTGGTCCGCGAATTCTGCGGCGCGAGACAAATAGCCGCGGCACGTTCGATGCCGTCTTCGCGCATCTTCGCCAACTCATCGGCGATATAGGGCTTCCAGTTGCGCATGCCCACGTAGACCGGCATGCCCAGCTTCTCCGCCAGCAGGCGACCCTGCTCCAGCGTTAACTCAGTCAGAGGGCTTTGGCCGATCAGCGAATAGCGGTGGCGAATCTCCTCAACTACAGCCTCAGGCAGCGCCCGCCCGCCGGTGATATTCCGCAGGTATTCCGGAATGTCGTCGAGAGAGTCGGGAGTTCCGTGGGCCAGCAGCAATACCGCCGTGCGATCAGGCATGGCGACCTTCCCGCGCATACTCGCGGACAAATCTCACCACTTGCTGAACATTTTCGACCGGAGTATTGGGAACAATGCCGTGGCCGAGATTGAAGATATGACCGGCACGCCCTCCCGCCTGATCCATAATCTGATGTACTCGCTTGCGGATCAGCTCCGGCTCGGCGAAAAGAGCAATCGGATCAAGGTTTCCCTGCACGGCGCACGCGTAGTCAAGGCTTCGCCACGCCGGCCCCAGCGGTGTCCGCCAGTCGAGCCCCAGAACATCGGCACCGGTTTCTCGCATCGCTGGCAACAGGCTCGCAGTGTCGACACCGAAGTAAATCACCGGAACCCCCATCGCCTGCACATCGCGGATCAGCGCCTTAGTCGTAGGCAGCACGAAATCGCGGTAGTCTTCAACGCTCAGTGCCCCGGCCCAGCTGTCGAATACCTGAATCACATCCGCACCAGCCTCCACTTGTTGTCGGACGAAGTCGCGCAATACCGCCACCAGCTTGTCCATCAATCTGCGCCACGCATCGGGCTGACGGTACATAAGCGTCTTGGTGTGAACGTAATTGCGCGATCCTCCGCCTTCAATCATGTAGCTGGCCAAGGTAAACGGCGCGCCGCAGAAGCCGATGATTCCCAGCCGGTCTTTGAAGTGTGCGACCACCCGCTCAATAGCCTGGGCGACATAGCCAAGCTGGGACGCACGGTCCGTGCGCAGCTGTGCGACATCATCTGCGGTCCGAACAGGCTTATGAATCACCGGACCTTCACCAGCCTGGAATTCGAAGTCCAGCCCCATGCACTCGAAGGGCAGCAGCAGATCGGCGAAGATGATTGCCGCGTCCACGTCCAGCTTTTCAGCCGCGGTGATCGTCACCTCGGCCGCCAGCTTCGGCTGTTTGCAGATCTCGAGCAATGAGTGATGGCGCCGGACAGCCTGATACTCCGGCATGTACCGGCCGGCCTGTCGCAGAAACCAGACCGGTGTGCGGTCGACCGGCTGGCGCAGGCACGCGCGAACGAACCGGGTGCCGCCGCTCATCTGGCCTGGATCCGAGCCGGTCTTAAGTTCAGCGAATGCAGAGGAAATCGAGGGAATTTGCAATCTATCAGACATGCGAAGGGTCAACAGATGAGGTTAGCATCTGCCGCATGCCCGCTGCTCGCGCCCGGATGGCCTTCCGTGTTGGTTCCATGTTTGACCCCTTGACTTTCGGGCGCATAGACTCGAATCGGTAAGCTGGCCTTGCCCCCGATGCCGACTTTCCCGCTTGATCTATGCAGTTTTCCCGCTATCTCACTCGATTTTCTATCTCTGCCGTTGCTGTCGCTCTGACCGTTGCTTGCCCTGCCTTTGCGCAGCAGACTGCAAGGGCGAAGTCAGATCAGTCGCAAGCGCCTGTCATGCCGCCCCCGCCCAAGCCACCAGCATTGGTACAACCGGGCGGCCCGTCGATCAGCCTGCAGACCAGTGAAGCCATGTTCGACATTGCCGTGGGTTTAAACGCCTGCGGATACGACAATGGCCTCTCCCAGTCCGATCCCATCCGTCAGCACGTCCGGGAACAGGTCGATCAGGCCAGCCAGCAATCGGTCGAGGCGCGCGACGCCCGCTTCCATCTCTGCGAATTCATCAACATGCACCGCCTCGCTGAGACTGGCCGAGACCTGGCCCAATACGTCTCACTCGCGCTCTATGTGACCCCACCGCCTGAGCTCGTGCCCAGCGCGGAAATGGCTGACATGCCTCCTGATTCCACGCAGGTAATCGACGTTCTGCCTCTTCTGCGCGACTTTGCCAAGGCGATTCAGCTCCACGCCATCTGGGTCGAAAATCGCGCCGCCTACGATGAGGAGATCGCCCGCCTGCACGATCCGCTGACCAAGATGATTCAGGACACCAGCATCTACCTGAAGATGCCGGTCAGCAGCTACGAGGATCGCCGCTTTCTGGTGGTGCTTGAGCCCATGCTCTCACCGGCCGAAACCAACGCCCGCGTTTACGGCGCGAACTACGTTGTGGTCGCCTCTCCGGTTAACGGCACGATCCATATGAAAGAGGTGCGCCACACCTTCCTTCACTACGAGATCGAGCCGCTCCTCTACGCGCGCGCCACGGCCATGGACCGTCTGCTCCCGTTTCTGAAGACCGTTCGCGACGCGCCCATCGACTTCGTCTATCGCAGTGACATCGTCTCCCTGGTGATCGAATGCATGATTCGCGCCATCGAGGCCCGCACCATGGACACCGGCGTCCAGATTCCAAAGATCCCGGCCAACATTGCCCGCAGCGAACTGGATCCTGCTTATCGCGAGCGCCAGGTCGCTTTGCAGAAGGACGGCGCGATTCGACAGGATCTTGTCAATCACGACATGGTCGAGGGTTATGTCCTTACCCAGTACTTCTACAATCAGCTGATTCAGTTTGAGCACTCGCCGGCCAGTCTGAAGGAAAGCATCGGCGAAATGGTCTATGGCATGGACGTTCCGCAGGAGATAGGCCATCTCAAGGGCATTCAATTTGTGGAGGAAGGCTCTTCTGACGTCATCCGTCGAGCATCATCCAAGCCTCACGGACTTGATCTGGCCGAACTTGACCTGGTAAAGGGCGACGCTCAGAACGCCGCAGGTTTGTCCGAAACTGCGCTGAAGCTGCACACCGCGGAAGCCGGTCGCGCGAACTTTATCCTCGCGCGCGCAAGCCTGATGAGCGGAAACATCGAAGAGGCTGAAACCGCGTTTCGCGAGACCATCCGCCTTTCCAGTGATCCACGTATGCTGGCCTGGGCTCACATTTATCTCGGCCGTATTCTTGACGTCGAGGAGAAGCGGGACGAAGCCGTCGTCGAGTACAAGGCTGCGCTTGACGTGCGCGACACGCAGCCGGACACAAGAACCGCTGCCGAAAAGGGAGTCAAGGAGCCCTTCGCACTGCCCCACCACCAGACGCCGGAGAACGATGACGATGCCGGAGAGCCGCCGGCCAAGCCAACACAACCTCCGGCTGCGTCGCAGCACCCGCAATGACGCGACCATGGATGATGTGACGGCAGAGGGGGATTTTGGTGAATTGAAAAAATCAGCCGGGAGGCCTGAACTCGAAACGCTGTTGGGGCACCATTTCGTACAGCCCGAGTTGCTCCGGCGTGCCCTGACCCACCGTTCGCTCGCCTACGAGCAGCGCTTGACCGTCGAAGCTGGCGAAGCTGCAGTCGGCTCAGCCGCGACGCTGAGCGCGAATGAATTCTCTGATCCCAGCTCAGACAACGAGCAGCTTGAATTCCTGGGCGACGCTGTTGTGGGACTTCTGGTTGCCGAAGAGTTGTGCCGGCGCTTTCCCGACTTGAATGAGGGTTCGCTCACCCGTCTGCGTGCCGAACTGGTGAGCCGCCGTCAGCTCGGCTCTGTTGCTGCCAGACTCAACCTCGGCGACTACATGCTCCTGGGCCGCGGAGAAGAACGCAGCGGAGGACGCCACAAGAATGCTCTCCTCGCCAACTGCATTGAGGCTGTCATCGGAGCCCTCTATCTTGACGCCGGCATTGAGTTGGCACGGGCGTTTGTCGTGCGTGAGGTCATCGATCCTACCGCCGCGGAGCTTCACAACAAGATGCTTGGTGGCAGCAGTATCGGGGACCACAAGTCCGCGCTCCAGGAAATCCTTCAGGCCCAGAAGCAGGGCCAGCCCGAATACACAGTCAAAGCCGAAAGCGGTCCCGACCACCGCAAGCGCTTCCTGGTTGAGGTTTCGATCGCCGGAACCGGTGTCGACCCGAAGCCGTTGGCTCGCGGTCTGGGCAGTACAAAGAAAAAAGCTGAGCAGGAAGCCGCCCGGCGAGCCATCATGAAACTGGAACGGAGGCAAGCCGAAGAAGCGCCGCAGATCGATTCGGAGACCAGTCCGGCGTCGCATGCGTCGAACCTGACAGAAGCATGAGCGAAGGCCTTCACAATCCGGAAGTATCCGCCCCCGAGGTAATCTCCGGATCGTCCCCGGCGGATGTCTCCTTTGCGACGGAGACGCCGGCGTCGCAGGTGCGCGACGGGCGTAACCACGCCCACCACCTCATTTATCCTTCGCCGCTTGAGACTGTACGCTCGCTTCTGACGATCCTTGTGATCGCCCTCTTTGCTCTCACCTTTATCCTGCAACCCTTCCGTATTCCGTCTGAATCGATGGAGCGTACTCTGCTCGTCGGCGACTTCCTGCTCGTCAACAAGAGCGTCTACGGGCCTCCGGGAATCTGGTCGCACCTGCTTCCATATCGCCATGTGCAGCGTGGTGACATCATCGTTTTCCACTTTCCCCTGGATCCACCGGAGCACATCGTCAAGCGCGTGGTCGGTCTTCCGGGAGACCGCATCCACCTGCACGACGGCGTGCTCTATCGCAACGGCGAAGCCGTCACCGAGCCCTATGTTGTCTATGAATCCGCCTACGATGACAGCTTCCGCGATCAGTTTCCAACCGCCGCCTACACCGATCCGGGCGTCGACACCCACTGGTGGGCCCAGATGCGCTCCCGCATCACCGATGGCGACTTGATCGTGCCCACGGGCCAGTACTTCGTTATGGGAGACAACCGTAACCACAGCCGCGATAGTCGCTACTGGGGATTCGTGCCCCGTTCCGCAATTGTCGGCCGGCCCTTCATCATCTATTTTTCGCTGCGCCAGCCTTCAACTACAGACCTGCCCGAGATGCCCCATGTCTCCGCGCTGGATACCTCAAGTGGTAAACTCGGACACGATAACGATGCCATCAAAAAGGTAGTGGACTTCGCGCGCTGGAACCGTATCCTCCGCATCGTTCGCTAGCCCAGGCAGGAGATTCAGCAGGAAACAAATGGAGCAGGCGGTCGAGCAGCAATCCGATAAGAAATCCGGCGAGAAGGCGCCCCGGGAGAAGGGGAAGACTCAACACACCAGTGAGGAGACGCCACTCGAGGCCTTTGCCTCGATCTGCGGTGTCCTCGTCCTGGGACTCTTCGCCCTTACCTTCATCTTCCAGAACTTCGCTATCCCATCGTCATCGATGGAGAAGACGCTGCTCGTCGGTGACCACGTCCTTGTCGACCGTATTACGCTTGCCCCCCCTACACCTTGGGCGCCCTTCGTTCATTACCGCGACGTGCGGCGCGGAGACATCATTGTGTTCTTCAAGCCGACGCTCGAGGCCAACGGAGAACATCTTTACCTCGTGAAGCGCGTCGTCGGCGTCCCGGGCGATCACATCCATCTCGTCAACGGAACCGTCTATCTTAACGGCGTCCCGCAGAACGAGCCGCAGGTACAGGTCGCCACCGAGCCTTACGACTATCGCGATGATTTTCCCGCCGTTCCGCCGCCGCCGCTCGGCGACGTGACCGCCGAATGGGCGCTGGACCTGCCCAACCACATCCAGAACGGCGATCTCGTCGTCCCTCCTGGCCACTACTTCGCCATGGGCGACAACCGGCCCAACAGCCTCGATAGCCGATATTGGGGCTTCGTGCCGCGCCAGAACATCGTGGGCCGTCCGCTCTTTGTCTACTGGTCATTCGTCACACCCGAAAACCAGTATGAGCGCACCGGAATCTCCGACAGAATTGGCTTCATCGGCCACATCATTCTGCACTTCTTTGATCAGACGCGGTGGCGTCGAACCCTGCACCTGGTGAAGTAACATGAGCGAGCCCGCTACGGGTATCGCGCCGGCCAAGCGTAGCCCCATACGCTGGATCGCGGTCGCGTTGGTCTTGCTGGTCGTGCTCGCAGCCATCGTTCTGCCGCTGATCAACATCAACCGCTACCACCGCACCATCGCCGACAGCCTCAGCCGTAGTCTTGGCCGGCCCGTTCACTTGGGATCAGTCCAGCTTCAGCTTTTGCCTCGTCCCGGCCTGTCCATTTCCGACTTCGTCGTCGAGGAAGACCCTGGCTTCGGTGCTGAACCGCTTCTTCGCGCGCCTTCCGTCACTGTCTCTCTACGCCCCAGTTCTTTGTGGCGTAATCGTCTTGAGGTCAGCCGTATCAGCCTCGACACCGCTAGCGTGAATCTTGTCCGTGACGCCCGCGGTCAGTGGAACTTCAGTTCGCTCCTCATCCAGGCCGCGCACACGCCAAACGCCCCCACCGCGCAGCGCCACGCATCCGCCACGCTGCGCTTCCCATACATTGAGTTCCGTTCCGCACGCATCAACTTCAAAAACGGTGCCGAAAAGCAGCCCTTCTCTTTCTTCAACACGGACTTTTCCATCTGGCTCGCGGAGACCGATCAGTGGCAGCTCCGATTTGAGGGGCAGCCTGCACGCACCGACCTTGAGCTCGACCTTGCAGACACCGGCGTCCTCCGCGTCGAGGGCTCACTCAGCCGTGCCGCAACGCTCGATCAGATACCCGTCAAGCTTCACGCCGAGTGGACCAAAGCTCCGTTGGGTCAAGTGAGCCGCATGCTCTTCGGAGAAGACAGCGGCTGGCGCGGCCTCTTGCGTGCCGAGGCTGACTTCAGCGGCGACGTCGACAATCTGGCGACAAATGCGCGCTTTCGCGTTGACGACGCTCATCGTCAGGAATTCACCCCCCTCAACTCGCTCGCCGTCGATGTCCGGTGCCGCGCCGCGTACCACCGCGCCACCAGTTCTGTCGATAACCTGACCTGCCTCTGGCCCGTCGGGGACGGCCACCTTCTTCTCACCGGAGGCTTCACAGCTCCGATCCGGCCCGCAGCGGACCTCACACTCGAAATCAACCACACTCCCGCCGCCTTTGCCGTCAGCGCTCTGGGATTGCTGCGCCGTGGCCTCACTCCTTCACTCACTGCCAGCGGCCTCATTAATGGGCATTTCACCTGCGTCACAAGCCAATCTGCGACGCGTCAAAAATCGCTCGTCCTCACAGGCGAGGCGGCCGTCGACTCCCTCTCTCTGAGTTTTCCTGGCGTCGACACGCCTCTTACATTCCCCGTGCTCCACTTTGCTACCTCGGCCGCCGCGCCGCATCATAACGGGCGTAGCGCAGCGAGATCCTCTGCGAGGTCAAGCGCACACTGGGCAATCTTTCTCGAACCCGCACCGCTATCGCTCGGTGCCGCCAAATCTACCCAATTCTCAGGACAATTCTCTGCCGCAGGCTTTGCACTCCGCCTGACCGGGCCTGCAGATCTCTCCCGCCTCATCGCGCTAAGTAAGTCTTCCAGCGTGTTCCACTCATCGCTAGCTGATCTCACTGTGACAGCACCGGGATCGGGAGCCGCCGATCTTGATCTTTCATTCACTGGGCCATGGATGACGCCAGTGAATGGCGCGACCCAGCCGGTTTCCTCTGTCACTACCTCTGGTTCGCTTCGCATCGAGCGTGCGCAGGTGAAGCTCGACTGGCTGCCTGAGCCAGTCGAAATCGCCTCAGCAACTGCCAATTTTTCGCCAGGCAAGGTTACGTGGAGCGATGCCAACATCCTCGTGAATGGCATCACAGCCCGCGGATCATTGACCCATCCCGTTGCGTGCTCAGCTGAAGAGAACTGTGAGCCCCCGGCGGCCGATACTCCTCTAGCAACTTTCAATCTCGACATACCAAGCCTCGACGTGGCTGCTCTCCAATCCGCTCTCATGGGAGCCGGCCGACACAATGAGCTTCTCAGCGCCATCCTGGCTCAGGTGGGGCGCAAGACTGCGCCATGGCCACCGCTCGATGGCACCGTCCACGTTGGCAACCTGTCGCTCGCAACACTCACGCTGCACGACGCGCGTGGATCGCTGAGTATTCGCGGCAGGCACTTGAAAGTCACCGCAGTCGATGCCATCTCCCTTGGCGGTTCCGTCACTATGAACGGCGCAATCGATGCCGGCGGCAACCATCCTGCCTACTCTTTAAATGTGAATTGGTCGGGAGTCAGCGTTCCCCAGGTTGCAGCGCTCTTTCACGAGAAATGGGGAGCGGGTACTGCCAATGGCACTGCCAACCTAACGCTCGAGGGCTATTCGGTTCCTGACCTTATCGTTTCGGCCCACGGCGATTTTCAATGGGATTGGTCTCGTGGCTCGATCGGGTCGGGTGCGCCCTTCGCCGCCCCCGCGACCTCCGTCACTCTCGAAAGGGCCAGCCTCAGCAACATTCAGACAGCCAAATTCTCTCCGGCGCACTTCGCCCGCTGGCGAGCCAGCGGCACCATCGGTGAAAAGGCTCTCAAGTTCAACTCCGCAGACAAAACGAATCCGGTTACCGGAACCATTGGGTTTGATCGCAGCCTGAATCTCTCCTGGCCTGGGGCAGACAATACAACGCTCCGCATCGAAGGCACTCTTGTAAATCCTGAGCTCGTGGCATCGCAAGCCGCTCCGGAGCAGTAGCGCCGATACGTAACCATCACGGATGCATTTTGGAGACTTCGTTCTTCAGCACCATATAATCTGCGTCTGAATACGCACCCGAACTTCTCCACCGAATCCGCCCGTCCGGTCCCAATAAAAACACATAGGCGCGATCGTCCTTCGTGAAACCGATACGCTGCTTCCAGACATCCTCATCTTTCTCCATCGCGATACAGCGGTCCTGCGCCGCAGTCGACATCCCTTTCTTCGAACCGGAGATGATCATCCCGCGCACAAACTTCGGTGCAGCCTCGATCATCATCAGCGTGTACGGACGCCCAACCGCAGGGAAGTCCTTCTCGACATGATCGCTCCAGAGGCCGCTGTCCTTGCCGCCCGCCTTGCTGAAAGAAAAGGAAACGATGGCTGGTTTCCCGGCTGCATCTGCAGGCAGCGCGAGTTGCTTGCCTGAGAGCGTCTGCCCGGAAACATGCGGAAGCGCATCACCCACCTGCAGCGGCGCCGTCTGAGCCTTGAGCGCAAACCAGGGGACCGCAAGGAGAAACAAGAAGAGAAGAACTGCCGATCTCGATCGCCGCAAAATCGCCCTCCGGAGTCTCCCGAAAGTTACGCGACTCGAAAGAGGGAAGTTCCGGCATCGAAATT
>Ga0126381_100010186_pt1 | contig 10570 bp, 7 predicted proteins | sample PanSoiMetPlot_28_FD_96465 | JGI IMG/M metagenome (GOLD analysis project Ga0126381, IMG submission 96465) | Tropical forest soil microbial communities from Panama - MetaG Plot_28 | ecosystem: Environmental > Terrestrial > Soil > Tropical forest > Bulk soil | place: Panama | collected 2016-02-17 | reverse complement strand
GGTAGGTCGGCAGCTTCGCAGAAACTACCGGCTGATGGCACTCCACGAGAAATGAGATTTGAAATTCCTATTGAGGCCAGCAGTTGGGTGGCCGCTCGAATCGTTCCTGCCGCTCATACGAATCCCATTTTCGTAATCGTGGATGGCAAACCCATCCGGGCTTCTCGCCGCAGCGCCGAATGGGCACTGAAGAGCGTGGACCAGTGCTGGACCCAGAAGTCGGGGCAGATTTCAAAGGCAGAAATTGGAGAGGCCAAAGCAGCTTACGATCATGCACGAGAAGTCTACCAGCAGTTGATTCGTGAGAGTCCCGCAGACTAGAAGCAGTCCCGCCGCACCATTTTGTGCCGCTTGGCAAATTCCCGACACCAGCTTTTCATGCCGCAGCAACGCCCAGATATTCTCTACTGGTCCGAAATGCACCATCCTCCTCGCCCCGAAATCCTTCGTTGGAGTCTCAAAGTCCCAGTCGCCGGGGAAGATAACTGCAACTTTTTTCGTCAATTGTGGCAGCCAGACCCTGCCAACACATACAGTGTGCGGAAGTTGGTGGCTGCAATAGTCTCTTGCGTGAGCCCTGCGACTTGTGACTTCATTGGGGAGCCTGCACATGTACAAACACTGGTCTGCTCGGATCATCATGCTGTCCGCGCTGGCTCTGTCGATACGCTGCGGTGCGCAAGAACATCAGCCGGAGCACGTTTGGGGTTACGACGGGGAACTTGGACCGAGCCATTGGGGTGATCTGAAAGCGGAGTTCGCAACGTGCAAGACTGGACATCACCAATCCCCCATTGACATCCGCAATCCGCAGAAAGCTGCCCTGCCGCCGATCCATTTCAACTACGAGTCTTCGCCGCTGCACATCATCGATAACGGTCACACGATCATGGTCAACTACCGCCCTGGCAGCTTTATCCTGGTCGGCGACAAGAAATACTCACTCAAGCAATTCCACTTTCACAGGCCCAGCGAAGAGAAGATCAACGGCAAGAGCTTTGACATGGTAGTACACCTCGTTCATGCAGATGGCGAAGGCAATCTGGCCGTTGTCGCAGTTTTACTGCAAGCAGGCAACGACAGCCCTCTGGTCCGTGAATTGTGGAAGGACCTTCCCAATCAGAAATACGAGGAGGAAGTTTTGGACAGCGTCCAGGTCGATGCGTCCCAACTCCTTCCCACTGATCGGAGCTACTATACTTTCTCTGGTTCTCTCACCACGCCACCTTGCACCGAGGAAGTGACGTGGTTCGTGCTGAAGCGCCCCACAGCCGTGTCCGAAGAACAGATCAAGCGGTTCTCTCAACTCTACCCCAACAACGCACGGCCGACTCAGCCCCTGTATGGCCGGATTGTGCTTGAGAATCAGTGAGAGGACTACCCAGATTTCTTGCGCAGGTTACCGCCAACTGACATTCGCATCACATTTTCCCGCTCCCGGTCCACGCACAGGGAGAGAAAGCATTCGCCCCCGATTGGTACAGACATACTGGCCAGGTGCAAGTAGTGAGACGCACACTCTTGGAGTACCTCGCTGCGGCACATTCATGCCCATTCTGGCCGGTTCAAGTGAGATTCTGTCGTTATTTTGTTGCTTTGCAGCATGGCGCGTGCATCGTCTTCAGGGCGGGCGGTAGGCACGTCATGACTGTTGCCAAGGCTCCGGAATGCGAGTGGTTAGCCTATGGCTGTCCGCCGGCGACACGGCTTGACAGCCGCTCCATGCTGCTTTGTTCGATGCGGATGAATCCGGTTCGCGGGCTGTCAAGATCGACGATCACCGCCACTACCAGCGCCACCACAACCGGAGTGATTACCAGCGATAGCCATAGTCTCTGCTTCAAGGTGTATCCCGCTACAAAGCTCTGGAATGCAGCAACGATAATGATAATGATCCAGACTTCGATGGGAACGCGGTGCTCAAGATAAGCGAGCCGCCGCTCCGACACGCTAATCATTTCATTCAGACTGCCAATGTAGGAGGATATGAGGGCACTCTGGCTCTTCGGAATCACCGCCGCTGCCTGTTCCCACAGTTGATCCTGCAGAGCTGTGGTTCGATCGGTATTACGCGCCAGCGCCGCCGGAGTAATAAGCCCCACATTGGCGAAATCCTTGCGGATACCTACGTACTCCCGCAGAAGTTCGAGCGTCTTGCCCCTCTGAGGCTCCGGCAGCACATCCGCGCGCAACATGGTTGTCCGGATGGCGCTCGCTTCTGCGACGACCAAATCTTGCCGGTGGTCGAAACGGGGTAACACCATCGCGATCGTGAATCCGATCAGCAAGGCCTCGAGAACAAATAAGCCATCGCGAAGTCCGGTAATCTGCTCATGCAGGTGGCCAATGTCGTTGATCCGCGTGGCGGCCGCGAATCGGTAACCCACGGCCGCAGCCCCCGATAGTAGCAGCACCAAAAAGATGAACACGAGCCACGGCTCTCTGAAGAGAGTGATCATGGTTTTCGCTCACTGAGAAACACCGTAAGCGCAGAATCGATGTACTGGGGCCTTCGAAGTTGACCTATGTCGGCTAGATTGCGATGTATCATCAATCAAAACAGCCGGTGATGAATTTGACTCCTCAGCGTCGGCCTCCGACCTTTTTCTACAATAGATGAATTCTTTATTCATGAGAGGTTCCAGAAATGCTTAGGTTCCGCTGTTTCTCCCACGCTCTCACTTTGCGGCGCGCCTCGTCAAAGATCCGCTGGTAGTTTCCTTTACGCACCTTTTCGCTTGTGCTATCTCCGAGCAAATTCCAGAGTGGCTTGTATTGGTAATAGATTCTCAGGTATTGCTGCTGATTGGAGGGCGCGACCTCGTCCGTGCCAAAGAGAAAACGATCCGGATAGCGGTTCATCAGATCAGCGGAGATCTGCGTCGATTCCGGGGTTGCAACAATGTACTTGGCCACCTCGTCCCAGGAAATGTCAAAGTAGACGTTAGGAAATGCCGGGTCGGACAGAATTTCCGCCAAGTGAGCGGCGTGGTTCTTGATTGGGCGAATGACACGGCCCAGGCCTGTATGGGCCCAGATGACAGTGGTATTGGAATGCCGCCTGAGAAGGGACTTCATCTGCTCCAGGTAGGCCGGTTGAGAGCCTTCTTTCGCGAAGGGCACGTCCATGTCATTGTGGATGATCACCACCAGCCCAACCTCAGCTGCAAAGCCCAAGATCTTGTCGAGGGCTGGATTTAGCAGCGAAGCCGTTTCTCCGGCTACTTTTGATGATACGAATTCCTTATGGATTGAGAATTCACCGATGCCTGAGAAGACGCCAGGGAACGTCTCGAGCACGCGCTTGATGTGATCGGCAGCATACATATCGGCGGGGTTGAACCCGGTGATCATGGGATCGAATCGCGACTGTTGTTCTCTCGATAGAGACCGATAAGCCATCGCAATATAGGCATCCGTGAAGGAGTAATAATAAAGGGGCGCATCGGTCTGCAAGTAGTAGGTTGGAGCAAAGTCGCCCGAATTCTGGTAGGACCACTCCTGTTGCAGAGGGATTCCAAACAGAGCAACCCGCCCGACCTTTGTTCCCATCAGGTTGAGGAAATCGTTGATATCAGTCCCTTGCTGAATGTAATTCGTCAGATGAAAATGGGAGTCATTGAACTCGGGTCCCCTTGCCGGTGCATTCTGGGCATTGGTTAAAGTACATCCTGCCAGCAATAAAGCAAGCAGAAGTAGGCCTGTCCGCTGCATTTTGCGGGGCCTCGGTGTCGGCCTTTTCGTAACGACCGTGTCAGGATGGCTGACGATCCTCGTAGTCATAAACAAGGTCTCCCCCGTCACGGTGACCAACGAAATCAACCACCTGCCTGCAGGAGCCGCTCAGTAGAGGGCAGTCACGCCAAACGAAAACACCTTCCCGGTAAGCTGCCCGACGTAGAAGCCAAACGTGCTGTTGACAGGAGAGCGATCGACGTTGATCAGCTGAGCGTTCAGCCGGATGTTCCGTGTGTTCCAGGGGTAATAATTGCTGCCAACAATGAATTCTTTGGGGTCTCCATATTGACCGAAGACGTAGGACGTAGCCCCATAGAGCTCGAATCGTTTCGGCACGATCATGTCCGCCGCTTGAACGTAGAAGCCATAATCCCGAACAGCTCCCACTGGTAGCTTCCCGTCAGCCACGAACTCGTCCAGTAATCTGCCATAGCCCTCTCCCTGTAGCCAAAAACCGTGATACTTCATTCCCGCGGATGCCGAGACCATTTGATAGCGCGTCTTCTCTACCGTCACGCCATTGGCCAACGCGCCGGTATCAAAGACGTTGAGGCTGTCAGCAAGGCGAAGCGTTGTGTTGCCTGCTGGAGTGCCGATTGGAGCTTGCCGGTCTTCGGGGCTGTAGGTGTAAGCAAGGTTGAACCGTGTCGCGAGATTCTGATGATTCTCGTAGTCTCCAAACGCACCGCGGGGGCCAAACTCGCCTGTCGTGGGTAGCCACGTTAAGGCAGCGCCACCGGAGAGTTCCCGGTCGAGTTTGACCGCAGGTACGTCCAGGTTGCTATTGTTATTCCCGATCATCCACCTGTACTCAAGTCTTGGTAGCAGGTTTCCCTTGGCGAACACACCTTGCGAGAAATAGGGCCAGAAGAATTCGTCCGCCATCACGCGATCGTAAGATTCCCAATACGGGTGAGAACCTTGTAAAGACATCGTACCGGGATAGGCATTCCATCCCCCACCGAGCGTCATGAATTTGCCGAAGTTGTAATATAAGGCTCCACCGACCGCGACCTGATTCGTATCCTGCACTGTCCACACGAACGTTGAGTACAAAAACTTGGGAGAGAACAGCCATCCTTGAGAAAACAGCATGACTCGATGGAACTGAAAATCATTCCGGGGCGCCACCGCGATCGGGCGGCCCAAGTGGTCGGTGGCCGACTGCTGGCCCGGAAACTGGTTCAGATATCGTGCGACCATATAACCGCTGAGATTCAGCTCCCCGTACTTGCCTTTTCCAACAGTAAATCCGCGGCCGGGATTGAATTCTCCAAAAATCGCGGGGTTCCCATCAGATGATTCTGGAAAGAGGGTCTTGTCGTCTGCGTTGCTCGGGGTTAGAGCGGAGTTTTGAGCCGCGCTCGACGGCTGCTGGGTCTGCGTAGCGGCTACCGATTGTTGTGCGCCGTTAGGCGCACCGCTGACTTCGATGTTGTTAGCATCGCTAGTGGCATGGGTTATGTTTTCTGCTGCAGGAGCTGCGCCAGCGTTCGCTGCACTTGGCTTCGCGGTCGGCGGACTATCTGGTTCTGCATTAGCTTGTCGAGCAATAACTGCACGCAGCTTCTCGAGTTGGTTCATCAATTCCTGGTTTTGCTGTTCGAGTCTTCTGTTTTGCTCAATGAGTCGATCTACTGTTCTTAACGTGTCAGCAGCACTTTCGGCGTTCGACGGGGAGCTGTTGTCAACCCGGGGGCCGGATTGGGCACGGGCATAGTTCGCGCAGGTCGCGGAAAGGAACAACAGCGCTAGAATCCACGATGTCGCTATCCATCTAGAACTCGTCACCATGACCCGTCTTTTGCAACGCACAGATCCCCGCTTGTCCAGTGCCCGACTCGAGTTCGTGAAGACCAAGGCGCGCGGCCAGTCCCGGCTCATTTCCATCCGACGGAAGCGGGTGAAAAGAGGTTGTAATTGAGCTTATTGGTAACGTATTGAATCACTTCTTGCGCCTTAACACTGTTTCCAGCCTCATCGAGCGGTGGAGCAAAGACCGCGATCGCTCCTTTTCCGGGAGCAATCGCCACAATTCCGCCTCCCACTCCGCTCTTTGCCGGCAAACCGACGTGCCAGGCCCAGCCTCCAGAGCCGTCGTAGAGACCGGCCATCATCATCGCGCTGAGAATGTGCGGTATGTCATCCGCTTTGATCACCTGCTCGCCAGTAGCCGGGTTGATGCCGTTGTTGGCCAGAGTGGCGCCCATGCGAGCGAGTTGGAGAGCGTTGACCCCGACCGAGCATTGTTTCGTGTACACATCCACGGCGGGGAAGGGATCGGAATAGATCCGGTCGTACTTGGCCAGCAGCATAGACAACGCCTTGTTGCCGGTGTTGGTGGCGGCTTCCGACTTGTACACCTCGTCAATCAGCGTCAACTTTTCGCCGGCCGCTTTGCTGTAGAAGTTGAGAATCTTGCTCCACTTTTCATCAGGGCTGCCGGAGATCAGACTGACCGTTGCAATCGCGCCCGCATTCACCAGGGGATTGGCTGTATGCGTCGGCATATCGACAACGGCAATCGGGGAGTTGAACGCCCGTCCGGTGGGCTCGGAGCCAATCTTTTCGAAGACTTTGTGCGGCCCCAGTTCCTCCATCGCCAGTGCCAGACTAAAAACCTTTGAAATAGACTGAATGGAGAACGAATATTTCACGTCTCCCATCGTCAGGGAGTTGTTATCGGTCGTGACGATGGCAATTCCGAAGAGATTGGAGTCTACGTGGGCGAGGTAAGGGATATAGTCCGCATTCTTTCCCTTCGTCTCGCCTTTAAACTTTTCATACGCCTCCTTGACCACGGACTCGACCATTTCCTTGCGGGGAGCAACCGGACTGGACCGGGCGCCCTGCGCGATGACCGGCGTAGGAAATATAGCCAACACAATCGACGCAGCTGCCAGAACCGTAACTTGAACTCGTGTGCGATTCATCTCACGCCTCCTGATCTCCTTCAGTACTACGCGCGAACGCCCGCACCGGACGGCGTATCGGGCGGTTCGTACGATCATGCTTTCAAAGCTCTTCCTTCATGGCCTGCCGAGAATTCTGAAGTCCCAGCTGTACTTAAATGAAAACTGAGCCTTGTAATCATTCGCGTGAAAGCCGTTCGACATGTTGGTACGTCGGCCGTATTGAAATTCGCCGCCAGTCATAAAGTTCTTGAAGGGCGAACACAACAGGTTCACGCTTGCGTACTGGCCGTGGTGAAAAGCTTCAGGGGTTTGTAACGCCGTGTTCGACATCCACAATGGTGAATAGCCGATCGCGGTGCTCCACTTGTCCGACCAATTGTGATCAAGGTAAGCGGTAAAACTGTGCATGGGGACGGGCCTGCCCTTAATCGGCATGGCGGGATTGCTCGTCTCCTGCGGCGCCACGTCGATGGGCGCGTCGTTCATATAGTTTTCAATTCCTTCGCCATACACGAATTGCAACCGGAGAACGTCCTTGTAGAACGCGACATTCGAGCTGGCATTTACGCCCCACCCGACAATGCTTTGTGTGTTATTGGTCGCGAGATTGTCGATCTTTATGCTACGAACGACGCCAGCTCCGCGGATGTAGCTCTTACCCCAGGAGTGCTTGACCGATCCCGTCAGGTCCGGCCACTGAAAACGGCCTTTTATGTTGGAGAGGTCAATGCGATCCGCTATCGTGCCGGCATCCGCCGAGGCACCCGGCTGTTCGATGGCAAACGCCAGAATGGTATTTTCGTTGATTGGCGTCCAACGAAGCTGCGGCTGGCGAATGAACACCATGCCGCCCGGCCCCCAGTAGTCCAGCACGTTGGGAAACACGTCGATATCCATAAAATTCGTGTTCGTTTGACCCGCCAGAACGTGACCTATTTCACCGTAGAATTTGCGGGGACGGATTGTTGTTTGGCCTGCATTGACGCCTACACCGAACATGTCGAACTCAAACACGAAAGTCATGTCCCCCCAGGGAGTGGGATACATTCCCTTCGTGCCGAAACGGCTCGGGCGCACGCTGAAAAACGTGTTGCCGTTTTTTCCGAATTCGCCGGAAAATGCTGGGAGCTTGGAGGCCCGCATCACGTCAAACCAGTTCGGATCGATCGTTCTGAAGTTGTAGCCCAGATCGAGTTCGACGAAACCGTAAACGTCTAGATATCCGTTGACTCTTCCGTTGTCTGGTGTCGTCTGTGGCGCCGCGGAAGCATCGGCGGTGGACCCACCGGCGGGGCCCGCGGCTGTCTCTGGTGGCCTGGCGTCGGAATGAGTTTTATCGACAACTGATTCGGGGCCGGCGCTCGGCGACACCGTCGACTCGGCCCGCAGCTGCTTGCTCTGTGCCGGTGCGATCGGCTTCTGACCATCGTACGCTTGTGACCTGGCAGGCGGGTGCTCGAAGAGTAAGAGGGCCATCAAACACATTGCGACGCGGACTTTCCTCTCGACGCACCATATCTTCGATCTCATAGCCCGCCCCCTCAACCCGATGTGACCGACAATCCGTGCCGAGATGAACCCGGTTCTGCAAGGCACCATTACGGATACGTGATCCACCCACGAGAGCTCGCGGCTCGATCACCCCGGCGATGGAGACCCTCACGGAGTATTGCCCCTCAACAACAAAGTTTGTGCCATGAGGATGGGAATTTTGTCGGCTTTAGCCAATCTGTTCAAAGCAAAGGCAAAAATGCGGCATGCATCTGACGCTCGGGAAGGCCGCCGGTCCGCTGCGGCCGTTTGTTGTCTGCGCACGGAAGCCGTTTAAATCGCTTTAAGAGATGACAGTATGAATCTCGGGAACGTCGACCTGACCAGACACTGGGAACTCCGAGGAATCAAGTGGGAGGGCGGCAATCGAGGATTCTCATTGGCAGAGATGCATAGCCTGCCCTCCGAATTCACAATCCCAGCCGATACAACGCGGCATATAGCCGATGCTAAAAAAGCACGGGCACGAGCATCACCTGATGATCCTGATTGACCAGCGCGCCGGGTATCTGGACTTCGGGGTCGCCTTGAATCGAATATGCCGAATTTTGCGATACGAGATACAGAACAAGATTGTTGGACAACGTAGGAACCGAAGCCGTTACACGACCATTCGCCGCAGCCGAGTATGTCCCCGACAGGCAAACAGTCGCTGCGATTCCTCCCGAATTTACCTGCTGTCCCCAGCCCAGGTTGCCATTACCATCGGCCAGGATCAGTCCAGTCCGGTCTACAGGAGTTGACGCGCGCAGGCCTCCCATCACGAACGCATATTGTCCGGTAAACGTGTTATTGCTGAACGATGTAGTCGCTTGCTGATCAACTGTTCCGTCGGCAACGACGGCCGTATCACTAACGAGGAAAAAAGCACGTGTAGGACTGACCAGATAAAGTACAAGTGGGACGTTGCCTTCACCTGATGTGACCAGGGTGATTGTTACCCTGCCGTTGGCAGCCATCGTGTAAGTGCCGGGTGCAATAGTTTGCGCCAGCTGCGGCACACCGCCTCGCACAGAATCAAGCGACCCGCCTAAGACATTTCCATTGCTGTCGGTCGTAAGCTGACCCACATCATTGACGCTGCCTGCAGCGTTTGTATTCGTATCGCCTCGCCCGCCAAACGCGAAGCTTCCGCTGAAGGAGGCGTTCACAAAGCCTCCTTGGGGCATATGCTGCAACTCGGCCCGGCCCAGACCGAGCGTGACGTTGAGGCTGTCGGTCTCGTACAGCAACAGGTCGTTGGCATCGATCACGAAGTAATCAAACGTGCGCGGACCCAGCCCGTCGGTGAACGATACGGTGCCCAACCCCGAACTCGGGGCAGTAAAAGTCCCGCTGAAGTTTGTAAACTGGCCCGACGCGACTCCGCCCTTCACCCAGTCCTCATCGCCGCTGACGGTCGTACCGGAGAAAGAGATCACACCCACAGAATTCTCGGAACCCGCAATGGAAGTGCCCACCGTGGTAACGTGCGTGCGAAAAACGAATGTTCCACTGGGGGACGCATTCAACGTTGCCGCATTCTGCTGATACGCGGCGCCTCGAGAATTGGCAAAGGTGTCCAACTCAATGACAGCAAGAAGCCCAGGACCATTGGTTGTCCACGAGTTTGCCACCGTCACACCCCAGATAAGACTCTGCGTTCCGGTCTGATTCGCAGTATTCAAATTGATTGCACCCTTGCCGTTGCTCGTGACACTATACGTCCCGCTTACGATGGTGCCCCAGTAGGCGTCGCTTCCGCCGGTGATGTTTCCGTTGCCATCTACAATGAAAATTCCAGCTGCCGTGTAGGGGGTGTACACTCCGCTGGAATTCAGGATCCAGCCCGACAATTCGTAAGCCCATTGTGTACCCATAGGTCCGAGACTCGCGTTCGTGAAGCTTCCGGTGAAACTGGGACACTTGGGCGAATTGCTGGAGCACCCCGAAAGAAACGTCAGTGACGCAATAAGTACAACCAGCACCGCTTCACAAGTCGGCTGAGTACAAACAGAAAAGTCTCCATGCGCTTCAAAACTTGGACCTGACATAAGCCCTCCCGCCGACAAGGTTGTTACGCAGAACCCCACCTGAAGAATGCCGTGGACACAATCGAAATGTGCCACTTCAACGGGGCCGCCAAGAACAATTGCAGTGCGGGCGAAGTCTGGAGGGGCAAGGCGGCGATTCTGACCAGGTCTAAACAGCTTGGCACATTTCCACTAGGTCGAAGAATCCGCCGGTTTAACCACTTGCACGATCCGGCTGTTGCTTACGAGTATTTTCACGGCGACGTTGGAGCAGGTATCGGGGTCAAGCCATCGCTCCGGGCGGGCACCAAGATGCGATCGGCGATCGTTCAACGGCGTCGTTCTTCCCAACCC
>Ga0126381_100010185_pt1 | contig 10570 bp, 9 predicted proteins | sample PanSoiMetPlot_28_FD_96465 | JGI IMG/M metagenome (GOLD analysis project Ga0126381, IMG submission 96465) | Tropical forest soil microbial communities from Panama - MetaG Plot_28 | ecosystem: Environmental > Terrestrial > Soil > Tropical forest > Bulk soil | place: Panama | collected 2016-02-17 | reverse complement strand
CGCTCCCACGTCTGGGATAGCTCGAGGCCATAGCGGGAGTTCAAGGCCTTGTGCACCTGTTCGTAAATCGCGCTGCTGCGTTGACGCACCGCCTTGATCGCATCCTGGATGCGCGTCAGGTCGCCGGCGAACTTCAGCTCCTTGTCGATGAATGCGGCAAGGCGCGCCACGAGCCACTTGTTGAGAGCCTCGAAACTCGCTTGATCGATCGCGTCGAGCACCTTCGCCAAATCGAACGTGTCGACGATGAACTGCTGGAGCCTGGCCACGATGCCGCCGTCGAGAATGTCGCTGATGGTTTGCGCGATCTGCCGAAGCCGGCTGGGACGATCGAGCAGGGCGAGCAGCCCGTTATCGGCCGCAGCGGAGAGCAGTCGGCCCACCTGCGAAGCCGAGAAGTTGCCCGTCTCCAGCAGCGTCGTGAACGCGTCCTTCTGTTTGGCTGGGTCGGTATCCGTCAGCAGTTCGAGCGACGCTTTGAGTGTCTTGGTCTTCGCGGCATCGAGCCCAAGCTCGCGAAGGACGTTCCACAACTCCGCGGACACCGTCTGCGGCAGCGATTCCCACTGATGAAGGGCGTCGACCACCGGCGACACCGCCGCGTTGAACGCGTCGGCCGGCTTGGTGCCGGTGAGCGCGACGAACAGCTCCTCGGCTTCCTGATCGGCGAGCCCGGCGACGAATTCGCCGATCGACTTGCGCGAATCGGTCCATTCGTCGAGCCGGTGCAGGGCGGCGATGATCTGCGTGCCGTGAACGCCGAAGACGGTTGCGACGAAGTCATCCAGCTTGTCAGGCGTCACCGTTTCGACCGGCGTGACGCCGAGCTTCAGGTCGATGCCGAAACTCAATCCCTTGCGGTTCAACTTGAACAGACGGACGCGCAGCGTGGAGGAATCGCCTTCTCGTCCGACGATGACGAGGTAACGGCCGCTGATGTCGATACCGAAGGTCGCCGCGACGGCCGCGTCGATTTTGATCCCGAGGTCTCCGGTGAGGGCGCCGGCCTTCGCGGTGCGAACGAAATCGACGTTGTAGCCAAACGCGGCCTTCAACCGCAGCGCCAGCGCGCCATCGAGCTCCCCGATCAGCCACGTCTTCGGCGCAAGCGCGTCGGCTTTGTCGACGTTGCGAGGCAGCTCCCAGCTCTCGAGCGTCTCCGTCAACACTGTCGCCGCGCCTTTGGCTTTGTCGAATTGATGAACGACCGCGAGCGCCCCGTTGCTCGAAGCCTTTGCGCTGAGGGAGACGTTCACCGCGCCAATCGGGTGTGTGCCGTCCACGTCGCCGCTGGCGGCGTAGCTCGCCGATAGAACTGCGAACCGCTGGCTTCCGTCGTCCGAAGTCGGCAACGTCAGTCCGGGAGTCTCGCCAAGGTTGAGTGAGGACAGCGCGCCCGAGAGCGTGGGGAATATACCCAACGATGCAGCGACGCCTGCTGAAAACTGCGCTTTCACCTCCGTCGTGCCGGCTTTGAAAGTCACCGGAACGCCAGACTTCGTCGAGAACCCGACGTGACCGATATCAATCACTCCGTCGGGCCGGTCGGGGAATGCCTTGTCGCCGGCGATCGCCGCCGCGACGTCGAGGTCCGTCGTGCCGTGCAGAGCGAGATCCTTGGGGAATTTCGGGAACGTCAAGTCGGCAATGTCCGTCATGAGGGACGCTCCTGCAATCTGCGGTACGCGCAAAGGCGAGCGCATTCGGTGCATCAGACACGCCAAAACATGATAGAGATCGGACGGCCTGACCGTTCACCTCATGGTCAACCTGCTGTTCTGGGCGTTCTTCTCGTCGTACATCGTCCACCTCCTCGACGAGACGCTCGTCAACGGCGGCTTCGTCCAGTGGGTCGCCGCCAATTTCTGGCCGACCTACCACATGCGGATGTTCTTCTGGTTCAACGCGGGAGCCATCGTCGCACTGGCGACGAGCAACGTGCTCTTCGATGCGCTCGGCGGCCATTGGGTCGTTCTGCCGCTCGTGTGGGTGGCCGGGTTCGTCACGCACGCCGCGACGTTTCATCTCTATTGGACCATCCGGCGTAACGACTATTCGCCCGGATTGGCTTCGAGCCTGCTCTATGTGGTCGTCTTTTACCTCCTGATCAAATACGGCCTGGATCCTGGTCTCATCAGCGGTGCTGACTTTGCGATTGGCACTGCCGTCGGAGTGGCAACGGTGGGTGTGTTCCTGACGTTCGGACCAACGGTCATTTTTCCGAGACTCATGCGCTCACGGTAGCCTTTGGCGATGCTCGTGCTGGTCGTCGGCGGCACGCGCTGCATCGGTCCGCACGTTGTCAGGGAATTGGTGTCGCTCGGTCACGACGTGACCGTCTACCATCGCGGCGAACACGAACCCGTTCTTCCAACCGACGTTCGCCACATCCACAGCCCAGAGGCGGCGCTGCCGGTCGAATCATTTCCGCGCGAAACGCTCGAACCCGCGCCGGATGTCGTGATTCACATGACGCCGATGGGCGAACGCGACAGCAAGGCTGCCGTCGCCACCTTTCGAAACCGGGCAGGGCGTTTCGTTGCGTTGAGCAGTGGCGATGTCTATGCGATCGTCATGGCCGCGCTCCATCCGGCGGCGGCAGGGATCTACAACGTCGGCGAAGAAGTGACGCCGACGATGGCGGAGCGGCTGGCGCATCTGCCGCCGTCATCGGTGCCGGTTGCGTCGACCCATTTCAATTTCGAGCATGACATCGCGTACGACACCGTATCCGGCGTGAGTTGGGCTACACGGAACCGGTCGAATACGCAGAGGGATTGAGAAGGACGTTGAGACCACATCTGGTCTAAATTGTTCTGGGTCTGAGACGGTCACCTTTCCGAGCGGCAATCTCACGCTGAAGGGCGTCCTGTTCAAACCAGAAGGAACGGGCTCGTTTCCCGCTGTCGTCTACAACCACGGAAGCGCGGCCGGGATGCTCAGCCAGCAAGCGTTCGACGCGCTCGGTCCCGTGTTCGTCCGCCATGGATGGGTGTTCTTCGGACCGTACCGCCGCGGCCAGGGTCTGAGCGCGCAGGCCGGACCTTACATCGGTGACGAAATCGACAAGGCCAAACGTCAGGGCGGCATGCCCGCCGGTGCGACCACGATGGTCCATCTCGTGGAAACGGATCATCTGGACGATCAACTCGCGGGCCTTGCGTGGCTGCGGAAGCTGACCTTCGTCGATCCGAGCGTATCGCCGTGGCCAGCAATTCCTTCGGTGGAATCGAGACGGTGCTCGGCGCCGAGCGCGAGAGCTACTGTGCAGCCGTCGACTCGGCTGGTGGCGCGGAGAGTTGGGCCCTTGCGCCGCAATTGCAAGCCGCGATGACGCGAGCGGTCCGGAACGCGAAGGCACCCATCTTGTTCTTCCAGGCGGAGAACGACTGGAATCTCGCGCCAACGAAGACGCTCAGTGCGGCGATGAAAGAAGCGGGCAAAACGTACGATGCCAGAATATATCCGCCGTACGGCAAGTCACACCAGGACGGCCACACGTTCGGCTACTTCGGTTCGGCCGTCCGGGAGAACGACGTCTTTCAGTTCCTCGATCGGCATTGCGCCGCCGTTAGCGCCGCACGCGAACCAGACAGCACATAACCCGGTTCGCGTGTTCGGCTGACTTCTGCGCGACGCCGCCGAACCGATCACCGCGCACCTGACGTCCTCTGTGCCGTCTCCGCGTCTCGGTGTCTCTGTGGCGAGCAAATCCGCGCGAGGTGCTACCGATCTGATCGATTGACTTCCTCGATCCTGGCCGCGCACACTGGCGCTGACCATGACCGCTCTGGTCGCGAGCGTACTGCTGCTCGTCGAGGTCGTCATACTCATGTCCTCGCCCGCCGCGCGGCCGCAAGCCGACGTGGAGGATCCCGGCGTCAGCGGATATGTGCTCACGCCCGACGGCACGCCGGCGGCCGGTGGAAAGGTCATCGCCCGGTCGGGCATGGCGGCTTCGACCGCGTCCATCGACGCGACCGGCCGCTTTCGCGTGGTGCCGCCGCGGCCGGGCGTCAATCAGTTTCTCGTGAGCGTTCCCAGTTTCGTGCCGTTCCGGATCGCGGTCACCGTGCCGCCGTCGAAATCGATGCGGCTGCCGGTCATCCGAGTGTCCGGAGGCGCCTTTTTTCGCGTGCGCTTCGTCACGGGCGGCGGCGAACCGATCCTTGCGCCGCAGCTCCGCCGTCAGCTGTTCGATGCGAACGGTGCACCGATCGCTGACGCGCTCGCCGATCAACTCCCGGATCCCAGCGACACCGACGGCGCCATCACGATTGGACCACTACCGCGAGGCAGCCTGACGCTGGCGTTCGACATGCCCTTCTTCGCCCGGACGCGGCTGCCGGACGTGAACGTCACGGACCCGGCGAGAAACATCGACGGAGGAACCATCGTCATCCAGCAACCCGGCGCCGTGCTCAACGTCGATGTCGTGGACGGAGAAAACAAACCCGTTCCGAACCACGTCGTCGTTCTCGAGGATCCTCGGCCGCGATCGCCGCTGAGATTCGCGCCCGAGCGAACAAGTCGGCAGGGACGCGCAACGTTCGACCGGCTGGCCGCTGGGCAGTACCGGTTGTTCACGACGGCAGCGGAACGGTGCGCCGGTCAGTTTTTGACAATGTCGCGGGTCGTGCCGATCTCCGCCAACGGAACGATCGAGACCCCGCTCGTCGTCGGCGGGCCCGCCACATTCCGGATCACGTCGCCGCTTGGACCTGCGATGGCCGTAGTGGTCTCCGCCGCGCCTGACGTCCCAACGCCGCCATTGCCGGTTCCTTCCCGCGCAAACCGATCCGGGTGCCGCGGCACAACCGACGGCGATGGACGCGTGACGCTGACGAACTTCCCGCCAGGCCCGGCGCACGTCGACGTGCACATGGCCAACTCGACGTACATGCGTGAAGTTGACGTGCCGCTCGATCGGCGGGAAGTGTCGATCGCGATCCCCGACGGTCTCCTCCCGGCGCGCGTCGTCAACGAAAAGAATGATCCCGTCCCGGGCGCCACCATCACATGGACCGGCAGCGGCGGCCGCGTCGAAGCGACGGCGATGGCGACCGGCGACGCACTGCTCGAAGGCGTTGGAAGCGCGAGCGGAACACTGACTGCCTCCGCACCGGGATATCTCCAGACCGAGGAGCCACTCGCCGAGCCGCCGGGGATCCTCCACACCATCGAGCTGAGGCGTCCGCCTCGGCCAGCGAGTGCGAGTGTGCGCGCTCGCGTGATGACGACGACGGGCGAGCCGTTGCGCAACGCCGTCGTCGAGCTCGTGTCGACGGATCCGACCGCGGTGGCGCGCGCGGCACTCACGGACGAAACAGGCGTCGTGACGTTTGACAATGTGCCGCCGGGATCGAGTCGGCTCACCGTCAACGCCGACGGATTCGTGACGTCGACTGTGCGCGTGGCGAAGGATGCGGCAAACGAAATCGTGTTCACGTTGTCGCGCGGCTACCGCGCGATCGTCGACGTCGATTTGCCAGCGGCCGCCGGTCCGCAACTCGTTCGCGTTCTGAACGACAACAACCGATCGCTGGACGAGATTCTGGATGGCGAATCGGACCGGCGCGTCGAACCACGCGGTCGCGCTTCGCTTGGCTGGCTCGCGCCAGGCACGTACGTCCTCGAGTTGCAGAGCGCGGGCGGACGCCGCCAGGAACGCATCCGCATCGTCGATCGCGACGTATACGCGACGGTCCGATGAGCAGGGCTGCCCGGCTGGCGGCAGGAGCGTTGCAACGCGTGCAGCTGCAATGGATCCAGAGCATCAGAATGCGATTGACGAGATCCTCAACGACCTCGACGAGCTGAAGACGGACGTCGAGGAGTTGCAGGAGGGGGCGACACCAGCCGAGCGGGCGAGCCTCGACAAGCTCAGGTCCGCGCTCGAAAACGCGAGCGATGCAGCGGAGGAGCTCGAGAAGCGCGGCGAGTGACCTACACCTTCGCTGCCACCTCGGACGACCGAGCGTCGCGCGGCAACGTGAGCGTGAACGTCGTGTGGCCGCCCCCGGATGTCGCCTTCACGCCGCCGCCATGCGCCGTGGCGATTTCGCGCACGATGTAGAGCCCGAGCCCGAGATGGCCACGGCGCCGCCGCGGCGCGCCTTCGATCGTGTGGTGACGCCGATCGTCGCCGGGCCGCGAAAACGGCACGAACAGATGCGGCCGCACCTGTTCGGGGATTTCGCCTCGGTTGTGGATGTCAATCGCGATCGCCCCGTCGCGATGGCTCGGCTCGACGATGATCGGGTCGGTGCCGTGTGCGATCGCGTTGCTCACGAGATTCGTAATGGCCTGCGCCACACGATCGCCATCCCAGTGCACCTCGAAGTCGCCTGCCGCGTGCGTCGTACGGCAATCGATCGCGCGCTCCGGGTGCGCCGCGGCGATTTCCGCGACAGTGTCCGCGATCAGCACGCGCGCATCGATCGGCGCCAGCGAAATCGGGATGCTTCCTCCGAGCCGGCCATGCGCGAAGTCGAGGAGATCGCGGATCATCACCTCCATTCGCTTTGCGCCGGCGTTGATGCGAGCTGCCGTCTGGATCGTTCCGGCGTCCAGCTCCGCCTCGCGGCCCAGAAGCACGTTCGCGCCGAAGACGATCGCGTTCAACGGCTCGCGCAGGTCGTGACTCAGCATGCCGATGAACATCTCGCGCGATTTGCTCTGCTCGAGAGAATACTGATCGACCGCATCCGTGATCGCCTGATCGACGGCCGCGTGCAGCGTCCCCAGCGGCTTGAGCTTCGGCCGTGATTCTTCAGAGATGTCGCCGCGCTCCCGGTAGAGCTGAACGATGACGGTACGCAACGCGCGATATTCGCCCACCACTTGCCGTAAGTCGTACCCTTCGCGCACACGCACCGCCGCGTGTAGATTTGGCAGACCCTGGAGCGAAACCGCCGTCACGTCCCCGCGCTCGATGGCTTCCGTGAGCCGGTCGAGAAACTCGGGAATGTGGTCGCGAACCACGTCGATGGACAGCGGGTGCGCGCTCGGGAGACGCATCGCCTCCGTCAGCCATTCATCGAGGATGAGCTGCCGATTCCCCCGAATAAATGCCGCGAGGGAATTCATTTCGCTTTGCCCTCGTTGCAAGCAAAATACCGGGCTCGACGTCGGACCGAACAGCTCAACCGAGCGGGCCCTCTTCGAATCGGCACTGCTTTTGAAAAACAGTCGGCTGAGGATGTATGGCGAAGATCGACGACAAGGCAGCCGCCAGGGAAGTCGAGAAAGCTGAAGACTGCTTCTCGAAAGCTGACGAATTGATCTCGATTGCGAAAACGCTGCGTGAAGAAGCGCACGAACATCTGCGACAGGCGCATCATCTCTCGCCCGATGCGTCGCAGCCGGCCGACTCCCGCCGGTGACGCTGTCGTGCCCTACTCGTAACGCAATGCGATTGCAGGGTCGATCGTCGTGGCGCGCCGCGCGGGAACGAACGCGGCGGCAGCGGCGACGAGCGTCAGGGCTCCGGCGACGCCGACGAAGGTGACCGGGTCGCTGGTCTTGACTCCGAAGAGCAGGCTCGCCAGCAGGCGTGTCAGGCCGAACGCGAGGGTCACGCCGATCGCGACGCCGGCAATCGCCAGTGTCAGGCCTTCCCGCAGTACCGACGTGAGCATCGCGCCTCGATTCGCGCCCAGCGCCATGCGGATACCAATCTCCTGCGTGCGCTGTTCGACCGAGTACGACATCAGGCCGTAGATGCCGATCGCCGCCAGTGTCAGCGCCGCCGCCGCGAAGATGCTCAACAAGACCATGTTGAAATTCTGACGCGCCACCGCGCTCGCCAGGACCTCCTGCATCGTCCGTTCATGCGAGATGACGAGTTGACCGTCGACACCGTGCAGCTCGCGCTCGATAACGGCGCGCAGCGGCATCGGATCGGCGGAGGTGCGAACAGCCCACGACAACGGAATCACGTTGTTCGCGAGCGCGGTCAGTCCTTCGGTCATCTGCGACTGCGGAATGTACATGACGCCGGTCGCCGCGCTTCGCGCCAACCCGTTCTCGCGCACGTTGCCGACGATGCCGACGATTTGCCGCGGCGGCTCTTCGAACTGTGGACCGAGACCCTTGCCGATCACGATCAGCTGGCCGATCGGATCCTCGTTCGGCCAATATTTCTTCGCCATCGCGTCGTTGATGATGACGAGGCGCTGTCCCGGTCCGGTGTCGCGCTCGGTGAACAGCCGGCCACGCACGAGCGGGATCCGGAACGCGCTGAAGTAATGCGGCGAAACCGACCGCCATTGTTCGTCACCGTTGTACTCGCCGCGCGCCGGCGGTTTGCCGACGATCGCAAACGGCAGGTCGATGCCCGATTCGACCGGTAGCGCGATCGTCGACGTCGCCGCATCGACGCCGGGCACGGCCTCTATGCGCTGCACCACTTGAGTGGTCAGATTGCTGACGCTCGCCGTCGACGAATACGCAGTGCCGGCGAGCGAGGTCTGAAACGTCAGGACGTTGCGTGCGTCGATTCCAGAATCGACCGAGCGCAAACCGACGAAGCTTCGAATCAACAACGCCGCGCCGACCAGGAGCACGAGCGCCAGCGCCATTTCGGTCACGACCAGAATGGAGCGAACGCGCTTGTGGCGGACGCTCGTTCCGGACCGGCCGCTCGCTTCTTTGAGCGTCGATACCAGATCCGGCTTCGATGTCTGCAGCGCGGGGAAAAGACCGAATATGACGCCGGTCGCCAGCGACAATCCAAGCGTGAACGCCGTGACGCGCCAATCGAGCACCGGAATCAGAATTCCGGTGCCGTTCGGATCGGTGACGCGCGGAATGTTGCCCGGCACGAGCAGCAGCAGAGCGCGGACTCCCCACGCGCCGAGCGCCAGTCCCATGAGACCGCCACAACCGGACAGCAACACGCTTTCGGTCAGGAGCTGACGGATCACGCGGCCGCGATTCGCTCCCATCGCGGATCGAATGGCGAGCTCGCGTTGACGGCCGGCCGCACGCGCCAGCAGCAGATTCGCCACGTTCGCACACGCAATCAGGAGCACCAGCGCGACCGCGCCAAACAAGACGAGGAGTGCCGTGCGCACGTCACCGGTCGTCGCCTCGCGCATAGGTACGACCGCGACGCTTTCCTCGGGATCCATCCATTTTGGATTGAGCCTTCGGAAGCGTTCGCCGACGATCTTCATCTGCGCTTCCGCGGCCGAAGGCGTGATGCCTGGCTTGAGCCGCCCGGCTACGTTCAGATAGTGGCCCTGGTTGGTACTGTTCGGATCGGCCTGCAGTGGAATCCAGACGTCGGCTTCCGGATCGGAATGAAAGCTTTTCGGCAGGATGCCGACCACCTCGTAGGGAGCGCCGTTCAGCAGGATCGGATGTCCGATGGCGTCGCCGGCGCCGCCGAACCGAGTTTGCCAGACGCCATAACTGAGCACCGCCACGGCGGGACCATGGGGCAAATCCTCGGCGCCGGAAAACGTGCGACCCGCGATCGGCGCCACGCCGAACACCTTGAAGTAATCAGCCGAGACGTGGATACCTTTCACCGGCTCCGGCGGGTTGCCCGATCCGAGGTTCATCGCCAGGGCGCCGAAGTCGTAGATTGCCATCGCCTCGAAGACGTCGTTCTGCCGCCACACCATGTACTTGGGGATCGAATTCGAATCGCCGACGCCAGTGCGGTAGCGGCGGCCAAGCTTCATGATGCGATCCGGCTGGGGGTACGGGAGCGGCTGGAGCAGGACGGCGTCAACGACGGTGAAGATGGCGACATTTGCGCCAATCCCTATCGCGAGCGCGGCCAGCGCGATGGCGGTAAAGCTCAGATTGCTGCGCATCGCGCGCAAGGCGTATCGCAGGTCGGCCAGGAACGCTTCCATCAGGGACGTTGACGAGTGGTGGGAGCGTTTGTTCCGGCGAGCCGAAGGCGTGGTGGTAATGCGGAGCGCGGGCGGGCTTGGCGCCCGCATCGGGACCCGCCCGCACTCCTAACCCGTTAACCGTCAACCGATCAGCGGGTATCCCCTGCGGTATACGCGTCAGCGCGGCCGATATCGGCTCGCGTGTAGATCTTCAGCGTCGGTCCGGGCCGGATGACCGGCATAAAACCGGCGATCGGCATAAAGAACGCGTCTTGAGCATCGTACACGCTCGAGCTGGTCGATCCGCGTGTCGCGTCGATCGTCTGGGCAAGTACGTAGCGGCGGGCGACCAGTTGTTGCAGCTCCGGTGGGACTGATCCGTACACGAGCGGCGATTCCGGCACCACGATCCAGTCGGGCAGGCGACCGTCACCACCGGCGAATTGACCTGACTGCGGTACGAACGTGCTCGCATCCCACACGTGTGCAGGGACTCCCACGAGAAACGCGCCGGCGTAGACCCCACCGGCGTCGTACACCGCCTGATCGCTCGCGACGTGAGACGCGAGCCACTGTCCCGCGAGGACGCGCGTATCGGTGCGCGCCAGCAGGACGTCCATCCACGCACTATTGACGAGCGGCGGCAGCGCGACGATCGCCACCAGCACCGGCGACACGACGACTGACACCCGCGGCGCGATCGACTTCGCGGCTTCTCG
>Ga0126381_100010184_pt1 | contig 10570 bp, 7 predicted proteins | sample PanSoiMetPlot_28_FD_96465 | JGI IMG/M metagenome (GOLD analysis project Ga0126381, IMG submission 96465) | Tropical forest soil microbial communities from Panama - MetaG Plot_28 | ecosystem: Environmental > Terrestrial > Soil > Tropical forest > Bulk soil | place: Panama | collected 2016-02-17 | reverse complement strand
GACAGCCTCGACGGCGAGCCGGAACTCGCCCGCCGGTTCTTCCGGGCCGCCGCCAAGTCAGTCGATACCGCCTGGCAGCTGTCTACCGGTGCCGACCTGGCCGTCCCCACCGTGGCGGCGCCACGCCCCGCGCCGGTACGCGTCATCAACGCCTACATCAGCCGGCTTCAACGCGCGGCCGAGCACGATGGCGTCCTCACCGAGCAATTCCTGCGCGTCACCGGGCTGCTTGACCCACCTACCCGGCTACTGCGCCCCGCTATTATCGCGCGCGTGCTCGTCGGCAGCCTGCGCCGGCACCGCACCGCGCCCGCGCCTGCCGGCGGCCCGGCCGTGCCGCCGGTCACCGAGGCAACCTGATGGCCCGCTATCGACCGGAGCGGCGGGCGCGCGCGATGATGCCTTCAGGAGACGAGCATGCGGATACTGATGATCGCGCCCCCCGGTGCGGGCAAGGGGACTCAGGGCGCCCTGATCGCCGCGCAATTCAACATCCCCCACATCGCCACGGGTGAGCTGCTGCGCGACCACGTAGCGCGGCAAACTGCCCTGGGCCAGGCGGTTCAGGCCTATCTCGCCCGCGGCGAACTGGTGCCCGACCAGATCGTGCTCGACATGACGCGGGAAGCGATCATCGCCGCCAAGGCGGCCGGCGGCGGGTACATCCTCGACGGAATCCCGCGGAACATGGAGCAAGCCCGCGCAGCCTATGAGATCGGCCGCGAGCTCGGGATGACCGCGGACGTGGCGCTGCACCTGCAGGCAGACGACGCGGAACTCACCCGCCGGCTGCTGGCGCGGGCCGCGCTCGAGCACCGCTCCGACGACACCGCGGAGGTCATTGCCCAGCGCTTGGCTCTGTACCACGAAGTGACGGCTCCCATCATCGCGTGGTACCGCGACCGCGGGATCCTGGTCTCGGTGGATGCGATGCGCTCCGCGCCTGAGGTCGGACGCGAGATCCTGGCCGCGCTCGAAGCGATGCGCCCATCCCTGGACCACGCCAGGCGGGAACGGCTCTCTGCGGACCTGACCAGCCTGGGCGAGGCGTTCGGCGCAACCGGCTCTTCCGGTTAACCCACCAGCTCGGAACCATCACCGTCCCCTAGTGGTACGGCCGCACCCCCCGCTACCAGTACGACTGACCAACTGGGGGGCCGATTCGCTTAGTGAATATCGGCGCTAACAGGAAGAGTGATTGCTACTGCTGACACTGTTGATTAGATAGCTGCCGGATGAATCCTGGCTTAGTATGTACGTCACTTTCCAGTTGGTGCAGGTGGCGTTTGGATCATCTTGTGGCCCATACCCAGCTTGCTGCCGGCTAGTGAAGCGAATTTTTGCAGACTGCACTGTGCTGCCGTCAGCAGGTTCAACCTTAACCAGGACGGCCGCTGAGTCTCTGGACGTACTGACGCCCTGCGTGAACTGCTGAGCTTGACTGCTGTTATTAGGATCAATAATGCCGCTGGGATCGAAAACAGAAAGTGCCTGCTGGTAATCCTGGGAATTTATACCGGTAAAGTATGTGTTAAACATGCTGGCAACCGCCATCGCCTCGGGATCCGCTGAAATGCTATTGCCTATTCTCACAACGCCCACCCTGGTTGGCCGAGCAGGCGGGGCAGACGAGGCAGACGAGGCAGACCCCGACGTTGGAATATCAGAAATGGAGTTACCTGAGCTGTCACCGGAGGAGGCCGGATTCGTGGTGGCGTGCATTCCTATGACGATGACCAGGGCGACGGTAGCGACGCCCAGGACCGTGACCAGCCAGGTCGCCGCGATACGCCGGCCGCGGCGCCGTGGAGCGGGAGGACCAGGCGCCGAAGCGGGGCGCCGGGGCCCTGTCGGCGCAGACGGCGGCGGCGTCGTCGTGGTGACCATCGGGCTGGGCACGGAGATGGAGATGCGCGGTGAGGCTACCGGTGGTGTGGTGGCTGTCGTGGCCCTTGCCGGGACGGCAGCGCTCGCGGCCGCCAGGGCCGGGATCCAGTCCCGTGGGGCGGGCCGCTGGGATGGGTCGTGCTGCAGGCTCGCCTGGGCGAGGCGGCCCAGCTCTGGGGCAAAGGCTGAGAGGGCGGCTGGATCGCGGGAGGACTGGTCGCGGGCGAACAGCCGGGTCGCCAGCAGCCCGAACTTGTAGGCGTCGGCGGCCGAGGTGGCCGTGGTCTCGCCTGTGGGCACTTCCCAGTCCGGTGTCTGGATCTGCGGCAGAACGGTTTCGCCGCGGACGCACATCGCGTCGCAGTCGATGATGAAGCAGTCAGGAGCCGGGGCGAGGCTGAAAAGCAGGTTCTTGGGGGACAGGTCGCCAACGACGATGTCGAGGCTATGCAGGCGTGACAAGGCTCCCGCGAGGCTGGTGAGCAGGGCGAGGCGGTCACGGTCACTAACCGACAGGCCGGCGCTGGTGACGTACTGGTCGGTGTTGAGGAGGAATGCAACGTCAGCGAGCTGCCGCCGGGTTCCCCGGGTCCTGGTGCGGAAGCCGAAGTAGTACGCGTCCGGGACGGCACGCATCAGGAACCCGCGGATCACGCCGCTGTCCTCGGCGATTACTGCGGGCCAGGCGGTGTGCTCATGGAGCCAGGTGCTGTCACCGGGGGCGAGTTGGGCGGGGAAGGCGACGATCCTTTCCAGCACTGCCTTGTCCGGATTCACGGTGGCCGCGTTGTAGGTCTTCAGCACCGCCGGCCACCGCCCGCCGATCACCAGGCCGGTGACCTCCGTGACCTTACCCTGGCCGCCGCCACCCAGCTCATTGCCGAGTAGCAGGTTGTTGAGGCCTATCCGCGGGACCGGCGCGGGCGTCACGCTCGCTCTCCGGTCTCGCGGCGCTGCTGCCACACCGCCACCAGGGTCCGGTCATCATCAAAAGTCTCGCGTGAGAAATCGAGGAGATGCGCCAGCGCCCGTCCTGACGGCGGCGTAGTGAGATGTCCTGCGAACAGCTGGCCAACTTTCCCGTCACCGTCTCCGAGCGGGTCGCCGAATCCGTCGGTCCCGATGAGCAAGACCTCGCCGGGAGCAAGGCTGAGGTTGATGGGGCTTACGGAGGCAGGAATCCGGGGAAGCGGCGACACGCCGGAGGAGATGACCTCCGCGTGCGGGTCAAGTTTCTGATCGAGGACGGGAAGGTAGCGTCCGCCTCGCAGCACCCATGCGCTGGAATCGCCTATCTGGATCATGGATGCCGCCGCCCCGCCGGCTTCCGGGAAGATGTAGCCGGCGACCAGGGTCGTCCCGAACCGGGCCTCGACGGCAGCGGGGTCGGGGCGCTTCTGGCGGAGGATATGTGCGGCCTGTCTGACCATGCCGGCTGCCGCTACCTGCACCATCTCAGTGAAGTCGGCTCTGCCGTGCGGTGAGCTCAGCTGGTGGCGCAGGACAATGACCGCCATTTCACATGCCCTCGCCGCGCCGAGATGAGATTCCCGGGCGCTGGAAACCCCGTCCGCCACGGCGAAAATGACGGCCCCGGTCTCAGGATGGAAAGCGATCTCGGCGGCGTCCTGGCGCGGCGTGCCACTGTAGCGGTGTGAGTAGCCGCGGACAGACGCCATCCGGACGGTGAAATCCCCTGTCGACCAGCCGTCGAACACGGTGTCGGGCCGGTAGGACCTCGAGGTCGGCGGCTTCGGCTCAAAGTCGAAGATCGGCTCATCGACGACGATAGGCGCCCAGCGGTCCCCTACAGCGGCCGAGGGGGGCGCACCTACGGGGGCGGGATTCGGGGCGGCCTCCCCCGGGGGAAACCCCGCGTCAGGGTTAGCATGCCTGCCCCGGGAGCTCGGCTGATTATCGTCCAGCCGCCTGCTGTTCCCGAACGGGAGCATCCCCCTCATCGTCATACCACGTCGATTGCCATGGTGAAGCCTTCGGGTTTTTCGACGACGAGTTCGGGGTGGGGGGAGGTCAGGGAGCGGCCGGACTGGACGACGCTGGAGGTGAGGGCGATGAAGAACTTGGCGATGGAGGTGCCGATGTCGGCGCCGGCCACGGACACGAAGGCGAAGTCCTGCCGGGTGGCGACCTGCAGGATGGTCCCCGCCTCCACCTCGCCGACGCCGCACGCGATGATGTTGGGCGCCGCCGGGGTCACCGACTTGTCCGTCAGCCGTCCGTGCGGCTTGCGCCATTTGCTGTTGTTCGGCTGGCCGTCGCTGAGGAAGAACACCGCGGGGCGGTGCACCATATACCCGTCGCGTTTGAGCGTGGCGATGTCCTGCGGGATGCGGGTCAGCAGGTCCTTGAAGGCGGCCTGGTAGTTCGTCACGCCTCCTATCCGCAGGAGCGGAAGTGCTTCCTCGCTCCGCAGGTCCGCGAGGGCCATCCTGACCGAGACGTCGTTGGAGAACCCGAGTACCGAGAGGCGGACCTTGGCGGCGACCATCGGCTCTGAGCGCAGTGCCTCGTGCAGCGAGACCATGCCGGAGTTCAGTTCCTCGGCGTAGGGGGCCATCGAGTACGACTCGTCGGCCAGGACGTAGACCGGCAGCAGATGGCCTCTGTTGTCAGCCATGTGGCGGCCTCCTTGTTACGTTCGCGGACCGACGGAGGGATTCGTGATAGCCGTTAGGTCCGGTCACCGACTGGCCGGAACCGTTCGGGCTGCTCCATGACGTCGCTGTCGTTGCGGCCGGTGACGTGGGCTCGGCCAAGGCTGACGATGCTCTTGCGGACGAAGGCCATGTAGCTCTCAGCCGCGTCACCCACCGCTATTCCCGGCAGGGCTACCCATCCGCGTGATCCGGGTTTCTCGGCGATGCGCACGATGACTTCGGCTGGGGCTGCGCCGATCCCCAGCGCCAGGATGTTCGGCGCGAAGCGGAACGCGGCGCGGTCTGTCAGCCGCCGGAGCGCGGCGTCCCAGGCGGTCTCGTCTCTGCTCTCAGCCGCGCAGAGCAAGTACACCGTGGGCCGGCCGACAGTCAGCCCGCGGTCTTTAAGCCGGCTGATGTCGTCGGAGATGCGCTCGCGGAGGTCGTCGAGGACCGCCGCGAGGTTGGCGCCGTCGCGGGTGGTGAGTTCCGGCACGAAACTGTCCTCGGCGACCGTGTTCAGTGGTATGCGGACTTTCACGTCGCCCGCGTAGCCGAGCACCCCGAGCCGGATCGCGCTGATGACATCCGGGTGGCCGGCCAGGTCATGGGGCAGTGCCTGGAGGCCGTTGTTCAGCGCCTGCAGGTAGCCGGGATCGGCAGGTGATTCGTCGACAGCCACGTAGACGGGAATCGCGCCAGAGACTCCGGCGCGTGCAGCGGGGGTGGCCGGCTCAGCCGCAGGCGCGGGCAGGCTCAGCACCGGGGCGGGCTCCCCGGGCAGGGGCTGGTCCCAGGAGGCGGCGGCGAGCTCCGGCGGTGACGGAGACGCGATCTGCTGAACCCGGGTGACCGTCTGCTGGCGCAGCACCTCAACATCGACCGCCTGGATCAGCCCCTGCTCGATCATGTACCGGGTCAGGTCCAGCGAGCGCTGGTCGTTGAGGTCCCGGTGCGCGGCCTGGGCCAGTTCGTGGCGGTGCAGCAGTTCGAGGGCGTACTCGGTCTGGTCGGGGTGCTTCGACAGGTGGGTCAGGATGAGGCTTTGCAGATCGACTCGCCGCCCTTCCATGGCCTTCATTTCCCTGTCTTCCGCGGCGAGCCTGGCGGCCTGGGTCATCGCGTCGATCTCCAGCTGATGCTGGGTGGCCGCTTTGGTGACCTTGTGCTCCACCTCATTCACGTCGAAGGTCCGGCCCGCAGCGTCGAGAGAGCGCAGGTAGTTCTGCGCGGCCTCGTCGGGCAGCAGCCGGGTGGTGCAGTGGTAGATGGTGATGCCCTCGTCGAGGGCCACCGGAGTCCGGTACATCAGGTTGAGTTGGGTCTCGGCGCCTGCGGCGTCGCTGATCTCGTGACGGCGGGTGATGGGCCGGAAGGAGTCGATCAGATGGCTGTAGACCACGACCAGGGCGTCGGTCACGTTGCGGCTGACCACCGCCTCGGGGTCGGTGACCCGGAAACCGACATCGACCGTGCTCTTGAAGAAGTACGTGTCACCGTGCGACGGCAGCGGCGTGCTGTCCAGCTGGGCCGTGCGGCGATGATCACTGAGATCCACCTCATACCGTGTTCGGTACTTTGTCAGGACCTGCTGGGCCCAGCTCAGGGGACGGCCGTCGAAGCTCGCGACATGGCCGAACGCGTCCGCGTACACGACGGCGATGCTCGGCGTGGACACCTTCATGCGGGTGAGCATGCCCCGGGTGACAGGTTCCTGGCTCAAGATGAGCGGTAGCGTGCTTGTCACCTCGCGCCCCTTTCGGCAGTGAGAATGGCCTGCAGTGCATTGCTGACGTCTGGCAGGGGCAGCAGGTTGTCGCTGCTGGCCCACTTGGCTGCGTAGCGGCTGAGGATCATCCCGCAACGCTGGTTACCGACGGCGATCGCCCGGGCGGTGCGCAGGAACACCTGCCGCATTTGCGGGTCGCCCTCGGCGGCCCCTGCCCACCTGGTCATGACCTGCTCAGCCTGGCCGGACAGGAGGCCGTCGTTGAGCACGTACTGCCACAGGGACACGATGGACGGCCGCGCACCGGCGAGGCTCCCCATCAGGTACAGCAGCAAAGGCCAGCTGACGGTCCGGCCGCCCGGTTCAGCCGCCGGCACCTCCTTGTCCAGCGGTGCCGCCAGGATGAGAAAGACGAGTTGGGCTGCTGCGCTCCGCTCGGGGTCACAGACTGATTCCGCTAGCTTCCGCAGCACGAGACAGGTGAACTCATCCGTGGCGTCCGCGAGTAGATCCGCAACGCTGTCGCCGACGGCGATCGCCACCCGGGCGTTGTTGATCACCGTCATGCGGTCCAGCGCCTCGAATGCCTTCACCGGATCAGCCGGCCCGTAAGCCACGCCGTGCGCCCTCGCCGCGGTCGCCTGCTCGCTGGGAGCATCACGGTTGGAGTACCAGCCAGCGACCATGAGGCGCACGTTGCCGGCCAGCCGCGGATCCGTGGCGATGACGCTGCGGAGCGCGTAGGCGACCGCGTCCCGCTGGGACGGGTTGTTACTGCCTGCCCACCGGGCCAGGAAGTTGCAGCTGAGGTAGTCGAACGACCGGGCGGTCAGCTTGCCCAGTGCGATGGCAGCGAAGATCCGGACCTGTTCCGATCCGTCTTGGGTGAGATCGCCGAGCCAGTTCACCAGTATGTCCTGGGCCTCGTAGTCGGAGAAGGCGCGGGTCATGACCTCCGTGGCGTAGCCCGGGTCCCGGTACTGGACGGCCTCGGCATAGCTCAGCCCGTACGGACCGTGGACCTCGGTTTCACTGACGCGTGCCCGCAGCCGGTGCAGCCACTCGCGGCGCGGGACAAGGAATGGCCGCCGTCCTTCGGGCGGCGGGTCATCGGGTGATGACATCACCATGTAGGCGGGCGAGTCGAATTCCCGGTACAGCGCTCTCGCGGCCTTGGCAACTGCGTCGTAGGGAAGCCCGTTCAGTACAGCCAGCGCGATGGCGAAACTGCGGGACCGGGTGTCGTCGAGGCCCGCGAACCAGGTGTCGAAGTCCTCTGCACCGCGCCTGGACTTCCAGGCGGTGATCAGCGCCACGTCAAAGGCCGGCGCGCTGCCCGCCCTGTCGGCTTCCTCGGCGATCGCCTCTGCCAGGTCCGAGGCCAGCCTGCAGGACGCGCCGGTTGCGAGATGCTCGGAGATCTCGTGGGCGATGTCGTCGCGTGCCAGCAGTTCACCAGCCAGAGCCGCGCCTACGCGGTATTCCAGGTGGGCGGCGGTGACGGCACGGAAGTCCGGGGTGGCGGTGAACTCAACGACGTAATCGAACAGGTCGTCATCCGGTACCGGGATATCTGAGCCGACGGTGATCACGAGCCGTGCCTGAGCTCGGTTGAGTGCCTCGTCGAGACCCTGCAGTACGGAACCGTAGAGGCTGGTGAAGGAGGCCGGCTGGAGGAGGACGAAGCCTGCGCCCTGCTCGATGCGGTCCCGGCCGCGCAGGTCCGTCTCGATCCATTCGGCGAGCCGGGTCAGGTCTACCTGCCTGTCCAGCTGGAAGAGCGGTGCCGTGCCGAGGTCCATGAGCATCCGGATGGCGGCGCCCTGCTTGCCGCAGCCGGCGGGGCCGCGCAGGATGATCGCGCGGCGCTTCTCGAGTTTGGACCGCAGATCCGCGTATCCGCCGGGTTCGACGAATGCGTGTTCTACGGGTTCGGTAAGCCGGGCTGACAGGTAGCGCAGCCGAGCCCTCTGCTTGCCTCCTAGGAGGTAGACGTTCTTGTCCCGGCCGACCGAATCGCCCTCGATGTTGAGCCGCTCAGCCTCGCGCACATACTCCCTGCGCTGGAATCCGCCGCCAGGACGCGAGGTGGCTGTTGCTGCCTCGCCAGCCGGGCCGACAGTGGTCGGCTCGGCTGGGCCTGCTGGCGGCGTGCCAGGAGTAGCCGCATCGGCCGCGCCGCCCCCGTCAGCCGCGGTTGCTGTTGCCGTCTTCTCGGGAGCTGCCGGGGAACCACCGGCCGGGCCGCGACCGGGAGGTGCGGCCGACGGTCCGGCGGGCACCGCGCCGGGCACCGCCGGCCCTCCGGCAGGCGCCCCCCCGGGTGAGGCGGGGGTGCCTGCCGGCGCGGCCCCGGGCCCGGCGGCGGGCGGAGTCGTCATGACCGTGCCGGGCTGAACCTGGCGGAAGCCAGTGGCCTTCGCAGGGCCAGGCTGGCTGCCAATCGCATTGAGGCGCCCTGACGGGCGCCTGAGCTGTTAGTGCTCGCCGATGGACACGCGCACGGCGTGCGCAGAATCGCCATCCGAATCCCCCCAAAGCTGCAGCCGCCTACCCCGGGCCCGCCCAGGCGACTGGTACCTGTTTACGACATACCTTGCACTCATGCAAGAGAAATCCACGAACTAACGAGGTGAGTAGCGGCAAGCCGTGCCGATTCCGCTGCCAGACTTCCCGGCTGCCTGCCCAGCGGCAGTTGTTGAGCGTGCAATCCCTGTTAGCACCGACGTTCCATGATCTAGGGCCGCAATCATGAGCTGCCACCGGAATTCTCGCATTCTGCCATCTAATGTCTGTTTTGACCCGTTATATGCTGATGAACGCCGATAAGCGCGGGGACGGCGATGACAGTCCGGTGCCGGCCGTCACGCATGCCCGGTACATTTCGCAAACCCTACACCTGCCGGTTTCTCATCCACCCCGGGGGAGGGCCGCGGGCCGGTCTATAGTCGGACTGGCCCCGCCTCCCATTCATGGATCGAAGAAGGCGCGTGACTATGGACCCCCTAAGCCAGCTGACGCACACCCTCCTGGACGGAGCCGACCAGGGCACCGCGAGCGAAGTGAGTATCGGAACGAGCGCCGCTGCAGCCGCCACCTGGGACAGGATCACGATGAGCCTGAGGCCCAGACGGCACTCTCTTGACCTAAGCGAGCGTGAGGTCCTGGCGGCGGAACCTGGCGAGGAAGTGGACTTCCAAGCGCTGCTCAGGCTGCTGCGGATGCTCTCGCCGGACGAGGTCAGCACTAGCATGACGGTGCACGGAGACTATGTTGCCCGTGACAAGAACATCCGGGTAGAGGGGGACTGGATAAGCGGGGACAAACACTGACCAGATTCCCGCCAGGCGAGCGCCAGCCCACGCTTTCGGGCCCCACTGGAGCAGTACACCTGCGGTACACGGGCAGCCATGCGGCTCACAGACGCCATATGGGATATTCCGGAGATAAGACAATTACCGGGACGAACGGCCATCTCGCCTGTACAGGTAAGCCTGATTGGGATCACTTTTGGTTGCTCCGGAGAGGCTGCCGGGCGGGGATCAACCGGGTATTGTCTGGAGTCAGACATTGCTCGGGCATACGGGGCGCTCCTGGCTGACCAGGTGGCCATGGGCGGGAACCCGGTAATCCGTTGGCCAGAGGGGGGTGATTGTGGGATGCCGGTTCTGCCAGCTCATTTTCCAGTCGCGGCGGGAAGCGCCCTGACCTCAGGCGGAGCCCCTGACCCCAGTCAGGGCCTCACGTGGCCGACGGTGCAGTAACGGAAGAGTCAGAGCCTGCGGCCGACCTGGGCCGCAGAGCGGGGGGAGGGGTTCACAGTGCCTGACAACAGGGGTCATCTGCTGCCGGTCTACGTCCTGGCCGACGAGTCGTACTCCATGACCGAATACGCCGGGGAACTGAACGCGGGCATGGTCTCGCTGCATGAGGCGCTGCGTTCGGAACCGATGGTTGCCGCCAAGGTCCGCCTCTCAGTACTCGGGTTCTCCGATGACGTGGTCGTGCGGATGGCCCTGGCGGACCTGCGGAGCGAGGAGGGGCTGCCGCAGCTGCAGATCAGGAACGCCACGAACTACCACGCCGCCTTCCAGGACCTGCTGACCCGCATCCCGCAGGACATCGCGACCCTCAAGGCTAGCGGGTATCTGGTGCACCGCCCCGCGGTGTTCTTCCTCAGCGACGGCCAGCCCAACTCCGAGGGATGGCTCACCCCGCACGGACGGCTGACGGACAAGTCGGTGACCCCGGCGGCGCCCAACATCATCGCGTGCGGCGTCGGCGAGGTGGAGGCGGG
>Ga0126381_100010183_pt1 | contig 10571 bp, 10 predicted proteins | sample PanSoiMetPlot_28_FD_96465 | JGI IMG/M metagenome (GOLD analysis project Ga0126381, IMG submission 96465) | Tropical forest soil microbial communities from Panama - MetaG Plot_28 | ecosystem: Environmental > Terrestrial > Soil > Tropical forest > Bulk soil | place: Panama | collected 2016-02-17 | reverse complement strand
GGCCTTCAGGACCAGTTCCGAGTCCGGCGTGTCAGTCACGACCGTGTACGGCCCGGCGCCGACCGGGGTCAGTGCGAACTGCTTCTCGCCCAGCTTGTTGATCGCGGTCGGGGAAGCGATCCAGTTGAACACACTGCCCTGCAGCGCGTTGATGAACGGCGCGTCCACGAACTTCAGCGCGATCGACAGGCTATACGGGCCGGTTGCCGTGATTACCGGCGGGGTGTTCTGCACCGGCGGGAAGGTCGGCTTGCAGGTACAGGTCGCGTTGAGGTCACGCTCCCAGTTGAAGACGACCGCGGCCGCGTTGAACGGCGTGCCGTCGGAGAACTTGACGCCCTGGCGCAGCGTGATGTTGATGGTCTTGCCACCGTCGGAGAAGCTATAGCCGGTGGCCAGGTCACCGGTCGTCTTACCGCCGGCGGTCAGCTCGAACAGCTCGCCATAGATCGAATCCATGTAGCTCATGTTCGCGGCGCCGTCAGTGTCAGTGGCAGGGTCGAGGCCTGGCCAGTTGCCGGCGAATCCTTGTCCTTCGAGCACGGTCAGCGACCCGCCGTGCTTGGGTGCGTTGCTGGCTCCGGAGTTGGTGTTGTTGCTCGTGGACTTGCCGCACGCAGCCAGGCTGACCGCCAAGGCCGTCGCGACGAGGACAGACGACAACCGCAGAGCCGATTTCCTGGTGTTGGGTCTGAAGGAGATCTTGGGTGTCACGTCGATGCTCCCGCTATAGAGATGCTCCTGTTGTGGACAGGCGGCTGCGCTGCCGTGCTGCCCGGCGTGCCGGGCGGGCGCGGTTCGGCAGACCTCGGTGTGCAGTGCGCGTTCTGGTAGCACTGACGACGCGCCCAGCTTCCGCGACACGCCGGGGGTCAGTCCACAGCGCTTCCGTCGGGCGAAAGGGAGATGGAGGTGTTGCCGCTTTGTTGCCAACCTGTGTCCGGCGCGGAGCCGTCTCGAAGTTGTTAACGGCGGTGTTCCCTGCCAGTTCGGCAGACTTTGCTCCAATTCCCAGAGTTCTTGCGGAACGGAGCCCAAAGTGCCAGCATGATTTCGGGCGTATTAACAAGCCTCCATCCGTCAGTCGGCACGCGCCGTCGGCAATTCATATCGTTGACAATGTGTTGGCCTGACGCTCTGTTGGCTAGGTACGGCCGCAACGGGACGGAGGTGGGCATGCCGGAGGTGCTCGAGGCCACGGCGGACGCGGGCGCTCCCCGCACCAACGCCGCCGGCCGGCTGCTGGCGGTGCTTGACGCCTTCGGACCCCGCAGCCGGGCGCTGTCGCTCAGCGAAATATCGCGGCGATCAGGCCTGAGCCTCTCCACTACCCACCGGCTGGTTCATGAACTGCTGAGCTGGGGAGCGCTGGAGCGCGACGCGAACGGCCGGTACTCCATCGGAGTGCGGCTGCTGGAACTGGCCGCGCTGGCGCCGCGCGGGCTCGATCTGCGCGAGGCGGCCTTCCCGATTCTGGACGACCTGCACCACCGCACCCGCGGCAACGTGCACCTCGGCGTGCGGAACGGCCTGGAGGTGGTGTATGTCGAGGCGATCCGGGCCTGCGCTACCCACCCCACCAACGGCAGGATCGGCGACCGCTGGCCCATGCACGCGACTGGCACGGGCCTGATCCTGCTCGCCTTCGCCGATCGCGACCTGCAGGAGGAGGCGCTGCGCCGCCCGCTCGAGCGGTTCACGCCGCTGACCATTACCGATCCGGCGGAACTGCGCCGGAAACTCGCTCAGGTGCGCCAGTCCGGCTACGCGATCGCGGTCGGTCAGATCACGCTGCCCGACGTCGTGGTGGCCGTGCCCGTCTACGACCCGTTCGGCGACCTGGCCGCGGCGATCAGCGTGGTCGTGGAGGCTGCGAGGGCCAAGCCGCAGGTCCTGGTCAGCATGCTCGCGGACGCATCCGGCGAGATCACCCGGAGGCTGTCGGCCCAGTCCGGGCGGGCTGGGCACCGCCTGCCGGCCACCGTGCCGCCCCGGCCCGTGGCGCGCGGCCGCGGCTTCACTCCTGCGCCTCCGGTCCGCGTCGCCGCGCCCGCGTAAGTGCGCCGCCGCTGATAGCCTGGCCGGCACGTCAGTGCAGCGCATCGAGGCATCCACGCATGAGGAGAGCACCGCGGAGCAGCGCGCGCTAGAGAAGGCCGGGTTTACCCTCGAGGGCGTCCTGCGCGCGGCCGAATACCGCGGGGGCCGGTGGCGCGACGGCTACCTCTGCAGCCGCCTCCGCACCGACCCCGATCCGCTGGCGGACTAGCTGGCACGCGCCTTGACGCCGAGCCAGCGGAAGGCGTTGTGCCAGGTGATATCCGCTAGCACCTCGGCCGGGAGCCCGAGCGAGCGCAGCGTCCGACCGGCCGGGTCCTCCCGCGGCATGGCCGGGAAGTCCGAGCCAACCAGCAGCCGGTCCGGCCCGAGGTAGTCGACGAGGAACCGAACGGCCCGGCGATCGAAGACCAGCGAGTCGTAGTAGAAGCGGCGCGCGAACTCGACGGGCGAGGGCCCGTCGTCCGGCATGATCGCCCGCTCGGCTACCCTCTGCTCCTCATTCCAGCTGCCACCCCAGAAGTACTGCGCCCGCGGCAGCATCAGCGGGAAGCCGCCGGCCGCGTGGCTGAAGGCGATCCGCAGGTCCGGGCACTTGGCAGCGGTTCCGCCCGCGATCAATGAGGCGGCGGCCATTGCCCCTTCGAGGCCGACCACGTAGGTGCCCATCGCCTGCCGCGGCAGGCGGTCGGTCGCGGCCGGCATCGCGTGCACGAAGATCGCGATACCGAGCCGGTCCGCCTCGGTGAAAAACGGCAGGAACTTCTCGTCCCCGATCGACGCGCCGAGCACGTTGGAGGCGATCTCCACACCGGCGAGCCCAAGGTTGCCAAGGGCAGCGAGTTCGGCGGCCGAGGCTTCCGGGTCCTGCATCGGGACCATGCCGAGACCGATCAGCCGGTCCGGGTCGACCGCGCAGAACTCCGCGGTGACCTCGTTGACGTGCCGGGCCAGGGCGAGGCCGTCGGCGGGCGGCAGGTCGTAGCGCAGCAACGGCGGCATCGGTGTGAGCACCTCGGCGTCCACGCCCGAGGCGTCCTGCGCCGCCAGCCGTTGCTCGGCCGCGAAGAACACGTCCCTGGCGCGGAAGCGGGTTGGTCCGAAGACCAGCAGCCGGTCCGTGCTGTCCTCGATCGTCTCCATGGTCGGGAAGCACTCGGGCGCATCCTCTGGGTAGTCGCGCGGGAGCAGGTGGGCGTGGGCATCGACAAGCACGGAGTCCTCCGGGTGCGCTGCGCGGGGCTAATTACTGGCCGGGGTGAACGGAGACGTGGATGGCCTTCTCCCCCGGCACGTCACCGCCGAGCGTCTGGATCGCCAGGGCGGCGTCCGCCAGGCCGAAGCTATGGGTGTGCATCTTCTCCAGCGGGAACCGGCGTGACTCGAGCAGCGCGATGGCGTCGGCCATGCCGCGCGAGTCGACGCCGAACGCCCCGCGCACAGTGAGCGCCCGGTTGATGATCAGGTCGGTCCGGAGCGGGATCTCGCGGTTGCCCTTGAGGCCGGCCAGCACGACCGTGCCGCCCCGACGCGCAGCGAGCATAGCGTCGGTGACTGGCCCGCCGGCCATCGGCGTCAGCTCGAGCACCACGTCGGCCATCTCGCCGCCGGTGATCTCCTCGACCCGCTTGACGACGTCCTCTGCTGTCTCGCCATCCACCACCACGGTGTGGTCGGCGCCGAAATCCTTCGCGACTGCGAGCTTGTGCGCGTCGGCTTCCAGTCCGCTGATGATGATCGTCCCGGCGCCCGCCGCCTTCGCGGCGACCACGGCGGCGATGCCGCGCTGCCCGGCGCCGAGCACCAGGACCGTGTCGCCAAGGCTGACGCCGCCCAGGTGGCAGGCCCAGCGGACACCGGCCCCGAGCGAGTTGTACAGCGCGGCGAGCTCGGCCGGCAGTGCGCGGTCCATCTTGTGCAGCACCGAAGTCGGTGAGATGTACATGTACTCGGCCAGCCCGCCCCACAGCGTCGGCGCGGTGTCGATGCTCGTCACCCCGTGGCCGTACTTGCGATTGCGGCAGAACTGGTAGCGCCCGGTCAGGCAGTCCTGGCAGGCCCGGCACGGAACGATTACCTCGACGGCCACCCGGTCGCCGGGCTGGACGCCAAATCGCTCAGCTGCCCGGTCGCCGATCTCCTCGATGATCCCGAGCGGCTCGTGACCAGGGATGAACGCCGGACGTGGCCCGCCCATATGGCCCCGGAAGGTCTCGACGTCGCTGCCACAGATGCCGTTGGCCTCGACGCGCAGCAGGCCATCGTCAGCCCCGGTACTGGGGCGCGGAAACTCACGAAGTTCCATCTGGCCGGGGGCGATCTGGACTGCGGCCCGCACGATGTCAGTCATAGCTCTCCTCTCTACCGGGACGGGGTACGGGAACCGATGTTCCTGACCAGCCTCCGAACAGCCGGACGACCATCGAGATGCCCGCGTTGCGTGCCCCAGCGACGGCGATCAGCAGATGCTGTGACTCGCTGCCCGCGAGCATTCGCTGGAAACCGTCGCCACCATCCCCAGGGCCGCGCACGCCGTTGTCGTCACAGGCGTCCTTGCCCACGGCGGCGAGACCGGCGGTGCTCCGGCCGGACCGGTCGGCGAGGAAAGCGCGCACGCCAGCGCGGTCGAAGCCAGCGCCAGCCAGCAGCTGGGCGTGCTCGGGGCAGAACACGATCCCGGCCGATGCGTGCCGGAAGATCCACGCCCCGGACCGCCCGATCGTGTCGGCGAAGTCGGCCAGCAGGTGCTCAGCGCTGCTGGTGTGCCGGTTGTCGACGAACTCGCAGGTGCGCAGCAACGTGGCGCTGACCGCCGAGGTGCCGGGCGGCAGCCCGGCTTCGGTGGCCAGCGCCGGCCACGGGCTGTCCTCCTCGTTCTCGGCCAGACAGATCGACCACCGGCCGGGTAGCCCCTGGGTCGCCTGCTCCAGCTCGTGCGGGTGAATGCCGTAGGCGTTGCGCACCATCAGGCCGATCGCCCGCGGGATCGTCGCGTTCGGCCGGAAGCCGGGTCCGAACACCCCACCGGTGGCGTTGATGCCGAGGTCGGCCCGCACCGGTCCGTTGATGACCATCAGGGGCGCGGGCCCGCTGGTCGACTGCCAGCCGCCTCCGGTCGTGGCGCGCTCGCGCATCAGCGCGTCCCACGCCGCCAGTACGACCGGGAAGTACTCGGGCAGGCAGCCAGCCATGACGGCGTTGATGGCGGCCAGTTCGACCGTCACCGACCGGTCGAGTTGCGGCAGCCGCCCGATCACCTCAGCCGGGTTGCGCGCGGTCGCCGCCAGGAACTTCTCCACCAGCGGCCGCGTGGCCGGCACCAGCGGCAGGCCGTCGGACCAGCCCTGCGTATAGCAGTACTCGATCGCCGCGTGCGCGGCGTCGGGATCGAGCTCGGTCTCGGTCTGCTCAGCGATCACGGCCTGCCCGGGCATCACTGCGGCAGGGTCTCGGTTAGCGCGGCCACGACCTCAGGCAGCAGCTGCTTGGCACGCTGACGGACCTGCTCGGTGGTCAGCACGGCGACCGGGTGGGCGGTGCGGATGTAGTGGTAGCCGGGTGCTCCGCGCAGTTCCGCCATCGCGTCCGCCGTGACCACGAACGCGTCGCTGCAGATGACGGCCGCTGGCACGCCGGCCTGCTCGAAGCCGATGCCGTCGGCAACGGCGGATGCGCTGCACGACCCGCAGTCCCCGACGCCGGTGATCACCACGTCACACGCTTCGCGGTACCGGACCACAAGGTCGGCCGGCGCTGGCGCGGCGAAGTCGGCCTTAGTGGCCTCGAGCGTGACGGTCACGCCGTGCTCAGCAGCGAGCAGCCCGCCGATCTCCGCAAGGAGCAGTGCTGCGTTGTGCTTGGTGTTGTCCATCAGGCCCACCCGCTGGCCTGACAGGTCTGGCCGGCGGGCCGCGAGCGTCAGCCCGGCTGACCGTGCCCTCGGCGCGCCGGCCCGGCCTGTCGGGTCGAGTATCGCGTTCGGCATTGTGGCGGTCCTCTTAGTGCTCGTGGATGATGACGCCGCGGATGTTCTTGCCGTCGTTCATGTCCTGGTAGGCCTCGTTGACCTGGTCGAGCCGGTACTTGCGGGTGACCAGCTCGTCCAGCTTGAGGTGCCCGGTCTTGTACATGCGGATCAGCCGCGGGATGTCGAACAGCGGGTTGGAGTCGCCGAACAGCGCACCGCGGATCTGCCGCATGTAGCTGATGAGGAAGCCGGCCGGCAGGTGCACCGCGCGCTCGTCGAAATGACCGACCGCCGTGATTGTCACCTTGCCGCCCTTACCGGTCATCAGCACCGCGGCCTGGACCATCTCCTCGCTGACCACGCCCGGCGTCAGGATTACGTGGTCGGCGAGCTGGCCCCAGGTGGCCTCGATCACGTAGTCGCGGGCCTCCTCTTTCGTGGCGAACGCACGCGTCGCACCGAACACTGTCGTCGCCATCTCCCGCTTGAACTCGACCGGGTCGACGACGATCACGTCCCTGGCGCCAGCGAACCGCGCGCCTTGCACCGCGTTGCTGCCGACCCCGCCCGCGCCGAAGATGACAACGGTGTCTCCGGCCCGCACGCCCGCCGCGTGCACGGCGGAGCCCCAGCCGGTAGGAACGCCGCAGCCGACCAGGCACGCGATCTCCCACGGGATCTCCTCCACGAGCGGCACGCACGCCCACTCCGAGACGACCGCGTACTGCGAGAAGGTGCCCAGGGTGCAAAAGCCGCCGAGGTCCTCGTCGCCCAGGTGGAACCGGAACGTGCCGTCGAGGAACATGCCGGTCCCGGCGTTGAGGCCCTTGACGCACATGTTCGAGTGGCCGGTCGAGCAGGGCCGGCACGCGCCGCAGGCCGGGATGTAGGAGCAGACAACGGGGTCGCCCGGCTTGACCCGGCGCACGTCCGGCCCGACCGACTCGACGATGCCGGCACCCTCGTGACCGCCGACGACTGGCAGGCGCACCCGCGCATCGCCCGCGGTGATGTGGTCGTCGGAGTGGCACAGCCCGGCGGCCATGATCTTGACCCGGACCTCGTGCGCCTTCGGGTCGTCGAGCTGCAGGTCGGTGATCTCCCAGCCGGTGTGGTAGGCCTTCGTGATCGCGGCGCGGGTGGTGATCTGCATGGGTTCGGTTCCTTCCTACAGTCCGGCCAGCGCTGGCAGCACCTCGGCGCCTATGAGCGCGATGTGATCGAGGTCGTGAATGTCGAAGACGTGCAGGTAGACCGTGTCGGCGCCGACCTTCGCCAGGTCAGCGACGCGATCCGTCAGCGCCGCAGGCGGGCCGATCACCGCCGCTTCCCGCAGCATGGGCGAGGCGACAATCTGTCCGCGGTGCTCGATCTCGGCCCCAGTCGATCCGATCGCCACCGGCAGCACGGCGGACAGCCGGGCGCTTCTGGGATCGCGGCCAATCGCCTCGCACGCGCGGTCGAATCGCTCGAACCGCTCCGCCGGGTCGCCACCGTAAGCTGCGTTGAACTCCGCGGCGTACCGGGCCGCCAGGGCTGGCGTCCGCTTCGGCCCGCCGCCGCCGATGATGATCGGCGGATGCGGCTGCTGGCTGACCCGCGGCGGCGTGCGGTTGTCTTTCACCTGGTAGTGCCGGCCGTCGAAGGAGAAGCCCTGCTCTGCCGTCGCGTGCCAGAGCCCCGTGACCACCGCGAGCTGCTCCTCCAGCCGGTCGAACCGCTCCCCGAGAGACGGGAAGGGCAAGCCGAAAGCCTCGTGCTCGCGGGTGTACCACGCTGCGCCGATGCCCAGCTCCGCCCGTCCGCCGCTCATGTCATCAACCGACGCGACGATGGTCGCGAGGAGCCCTGGCTGGCGGAAGGTGGAGGCGGTCATCAGCGCGCCGAGCCGCACCCTGCTGGTGTCACGGGCCAGGCCGCCCAGCGTCGTCCAGCAGTCGGTCGGCTTGTAGCGCGGATTATCGGGATTGCCCCCGAGCAGGTGATCGGACCGGAAGAACGCGTCGAACCCGGCCTGCTCCGTCGCGCGGGCTAGCGCGAGGATGTCGTCATACGAGGCGCCATCGCGCGGCTCCATGAGGACCCGCAGCCTTAGCGGGAAATCAGGAGTGCTCATGGATGATGACGCCGCGGATGTTCTTGCCGTCGAGCATGTCCTGGTAGCCCTGGTTGATCTCGTCAAGCCGGTACCTGCGCGTGATCAGCTCGTCGAGCTTGAGGTCACCCGACTGGTACAGGCCGATCAGCAGCGGCACGTCCACCAGCGGGCTGCAGCCGCCGTAGATGGAGCCCTGGATCCGGCGCTGGTAGCCGATCAGCATGCCGGGGTTCTCGTCGATCATGCCCTTGCCGACGGCGGTGATGGTGACCTGGCCGGTCTTGCCGACCACTCGGATGGCGTCGGCGATGACCTGATCGTCCAGGATGCCGACTGTGATGATGGCGTGGTCGGCCAGCTCACCCCAGGTGGTCTCGACGACGAACTCCTGCGCCTCCTTCGCGGTCGCGAAGGTGTGGGTGGCCCCGAACACCGCGGCCATCTCGCGCTTGAACTCAACCGGGTCAACGACGATCACGTTCTTCGCGCCTGCCAGGCTGGCACCTTGGACCGCGTTGCTGCCCACGCCGCCTGAGCCGTAGATCACCACCGTCTGGCCGGGCTTCACCCCGGCGGCGCGCACCGCCGAGCCCCAGCCCGTCGGCACGCCGCAGGCCACCAGCGCAGCTACGTCGAAGGGGATCTCCGCCGGGATCTTGATGACAGAGAACTCCGACACGACCGCGTACTGGGAGAACGTGCCGAGCACGCAGAGGCCGCCGAAGTCCTCGCCATTCTGGTGAAACCGGAACGTGCCGTCGGGGAACATGCCGGTGCCCGCGTTCTTCCCGGCGTCGCACAGGTTCTGCCGTCCAGTCGCGCAGTACCGGCACGTGCCGCAGGCCGGGATGAACGAGCAGGTCACGTGGTCGCCCACGGCAACCCTGGTGACTGCCTCGCCGACCGCCTCGACTACGCCCGCTCCTTCGTGCCCGCCGACCACGGGCATTCGCATAGGCGCGTCGCCCTTCTGGATGTGGTCATCGGAGTGGCACAACCCGGCCGCATGGAACTTGATCAGGACCTCGTTTTCCTTCGGGTCGTCGAGCTCGAGCTCGGTGATCTCCCACGGCTGACCGCCGGCACGGCAGACGGCGGCGCGGGTAACAAGGCTCATAATGACCCCTTCCGGGCATGCGAACTTCAGGCCAGCACTGTGCACCTCAGGCCGGCATTGGCGCCTCATGGCTAGTCCACCTTCGGCCGGGCGCGGCGGGCCGCGCCACACCCCTTTTCACTTCGCGGAAGGGAAGTGTCCGGCGGCGCCCCGTGGAGCTTTCGCGACACGGAAGGGCCGGTTCCGGAGGCACTTGACCCCGTGTTACGTTCCGCGACGGCGCGACCAGGTGAGGAGACAGCGTGATCGACAAGTTCCGGGCTGATCCGCTCGCCGCGCTGGCGCGGATCCCGTCCGGCGCGACCATCGCAGTCGGCGGATTCGGCAGCTCAGGGCGCCCGGATACGCTACTGGACACGCTCTGCGACCTCGACCGCCGCGACCTGCACGTGATCGTCAACAACGTGGGCGGTGACTTCACCGGCATCGGCCGGCTGCTGGCCGAGGGACGGCTGCGGCGGATAACGTGCTCGTTCCCGGTCCTTCCGGATTTTTACACGGAGTACTTCGCCGGCCGGGTGGAGTTCGAGCTCATCCCCCAGGGCACGCTCGCGGAGCGGCTCCGCGCCGGGGGCGCGGGCATCGCTGCCTTCTACACCCCGTCCGGAGCCGAGACGATGCTCGCCGACGGCACCTTCCCGCTCGGCTATGACGGCGCCGGCGATGTGGCCGAGCTGATCCCGGCGAAGGAGCATCGCGAGTTCGGCGGCCGCCAGCATGTGCTGGAGTACGGGATCGTCACGGACTTCGCACTGGTCAAGGCATACCAGGGCGACCCGAAGGGGAACCTTCGGTTCCGGCTGTCGGCCCGGAATTTCAACCCGCTGGCCGCCATGTCGGGCCGGTACACATTTGCCGAGGTGGAGCACCTGATGGAGACCGGCGACCTGCATCCCGACGACATCCATTTGTCCGGCGTCTTTGTTAAGGAGGTGCTGCTGCGGTCGGAGCTCTCACCGCGGCTACCGGTGGGACGGCTGTCATGACGCAGACGTCGGCAGAGGCGCCGGTCGCGGGCCGTGACCGGGACGGTGTGGCGCGGCGCCTGGCCGCCGATCTGCGCGACGGGTTCGTCGTCAACCTGGGCGTCGGCATCCCGCTGCTGGTACCGAAGTACGTCCCGGCCGATGTCGAGGTTATCCTGCACGCCGAGAACGGCGTGCTCGGGATGGGCCCGCTCGCTGCGCCGGGCCAGGAGGACCCCGACCTCACCGACGCAGGCAAGCAGCCCATCACGCTCATCACCGGGGCCGCTATCGTCGACTCGGCCACGTCGTTCGCGGTCGTGCGCGGCGGCCACCTGGACGTGACCGTGCTCGGCGCACTGCAGG
>Ga0126381_100010182_pt1 | contig 10572 bp, 9 predicted proteins | sample PanSoiMetPlot_28_FD_96465 | JGI IMG/M metagenome (GOLD analysis project Ga0126381, IMG submission 96465) | Tropical forest soil microbial communities from Panama - MetaG Plot_28 | ecosystem: Environmental > Terrestrial > Soil > Tropical forest > Bulk soil | place: Panama | collected 2016-02-17 | reverse complement strand
CACGCGTCTTCTACTCGATGTCGCGCGACGGACTGCTGCCCGCCGTATTCTCCGATATCCACCCGAGCTTCAAGACCCCGTGGCGCTGCAACCTGATCTTCATGGTCTTCGTCTCCCTCTTCTCGGGCTTCGTACCGATCTCCAACCTCGGCCACATGACCAGCATCGGCACCCTGCTAGCGTTCGTCATCGTGTCGATTGCGGTCATCGTCATGCGCAAGAAGCGGCCCGACCTGCCGCGGCCTTATAGGACGCCGTTCGTTCCGGTGGTGCCGATCCTTGCCGTGCTGGTCTGCTTCGCCATGATGTACTCGCTCGACAACCTGACTTGGATCCGGCTGGTCGTCTGGTTGGCAATCGGCCTGGCGATCTACTTCGGATACAGCCGTTACCATAGCCATCTGCGCGTGGAAGAACCGGCGGCGAAGCGGTAACGCCGGCGATCTTGTCGCCGGCGAGTCAAGGGCGTCACAAAAGCCGCGCGAGCGTCGTTTAGAGAGAGGGGAGCCCACCCATGCATTCTCGGACCGCGTCTGCCTGCGCACTGGCACTGTTCTCGTTCATCGCGCCGGCCCAATCGCCGCAGACCGACCATCCGCTGACCTTCGAGGTTGCCTCGATCCGGCCTGCTCCACTGGGACCAGGCGGGGTCCGAGGCGGCTGTCATGGCATCGATTCCGTTTACGGCCCGGCCGAGCAGGCCGAGGCGCCGCCTCTAGGACGCTGTGTCATCACGGATGGCCGCCTCAGCCACATGGTCGGCATCGCGTGGGACGTCACCATGCCGATGCTCAAGACGGGCCCCGATTGGATACAGCGGGGCGATGAGCGTTTCAATGTCCAGGCGAAAGCCGAATTCCCCACGAAGACTACCGAGAAACAGCTTCTCCAGATGCTGCAGAGCCTGCTGATCGAGCGCTTCCAGTTGAAGTTCCATTTGCAGCCGGTGGAACTGTCCGGCTTCGGTTTGATGGTCGCCAGGGGAGGCCCAAAGCTGGAAGAGTCCAAGAGCGCGGATACGAAATTCTCCTTAGGCCCTGGCGGTAAAGAAGGATTCGGCAAACCCGGCGGCGGCGCCGGCATGTTCAAAGCCACCCGCTATTCCATGCGCGACTTTGTCCGGATGCTCTCCCTGTTTGGCCAGCGCGGCCCAGGTATGGATCACACCGGCCTCACCGGCCTCTACGACTTCTTGCTGACATGGAACGAGGAGACGGGCCCCGGCCTCGAGACCGCCTTGCGCGAGCAACTGGGCCTGCGTATGCAATCCGAGAAGGTGCAGACAGCGTACTTTGTCATCGACTCCGCCCACCGCCCGTCCGAGAATTAATCAACCAGTTCTCCCACAAAAGCACAAAGGAGCAAAGAAGACCGAAACGCCCGGCCTCCTTTGCTCCTTACTCCTTTGCTCCTGATTTCCTAGCTACACCCGCTCGTCCCGCCGCAGTTGCCGCACTTGTAGCAGCTTCCGTTGCGCGTCATGATCGACCCGCATTCGGCACACAGAGGCGCGTCGGACACTACCGGCGCGAACGGCAGATTCTGCTGCGGATCGGGCTCGGTCGGACGCAGCACGGTCGTCTCCCCCGCTTCCGTGACGGCATACTCGCTCCCGAGGAACTTGGCGCCCAGCCAGCGGAAGATGTAGTCCATGATCGACTTCGCGTAGGGAATCGTCTGGTTCCCCGTCCAGCCGCTCGGCTCGAACCGCACGTGCGCGAACTTGTCCACCAGGAACTTCAGCGGCACGCCGTATTGCAGGTTGAAGCTCACAGCCGTGGCGAAAGCATCCATCAGGCCCGAAATCGTCGAGCCCTCTTTCGCCATCGTGATGAAGATCTCGCCGGGCATGCCATCGTCGTACATGCCGACGGTAATGTAGCCTTCGTGGCCACCGATCGAGAACTTGTGGGTGATCGACTTGCGCTCGTCCGGCAGCTTGCGGCGCACTGGCCGGTAAACGACCTTCTCCACTGCCTGCGCAGCGGGCGCCGGTGCGCCGGCCGCGGCCTTCTTCTCGCCTTTTCCCGAACCGGAGCTCAGCGGCTGCACGCGCTTCGAGTTGTCGCGGTAGATCGCCACCGCCTTCAGCCCGAGCTTCCACGATTCGGTGTAGGCGTTCATGATTTCCTCCACCGTCGACTCCTCGGGCATGTTGATCGTCTTCGAAATCGCGCCGGAGATAAATGGCTGCACCGCCGACATCATGCGCACGTGCCCCATGTAATGGATCGACCGCGTGCCGTTCTGCGGGCGGAAGCTGCAGTCGAAAACAGCCAGGTGCTCCGGCTTGAGGTGCGGCGCGCCCTCGATCGTGCCCGTAGCGTCGATGTGGCTGACGATCTTCTCCACCTGCTCGGTCGAATAGCCCAGCTTGATCAGTGCCTGCGGCACCGTGTTATTCACGATCTTGATGACACCGCCGCCCACCAGCTTCTTGTACTTGATGAGCGCGAGGTCCGGCTCGATACCGGTGGTGTCGCAATCCATCATGAAGCCGATCGTCCCGGTAGGCGCGATCACCGTAACCTGCGCGTTCCGGTAGCCGTGCCGTCGCCCAGATTCGTACGCATCGTCCCAGCACTGGCGCGCGCCTTCATACAGCGCCGTCGAAACGTTCTGTCGGCGAATATTGTTGACCGCGTCGCGGTGCATGCGGATGACGCCCAGGAACGGCTCCTCGTTCTCCGGATAACCGGGGAACGGTCCCGTGGACGACGCGACCCGCGAACTCGTCAGATACGCCTGCCCGCACATCACCGCCGTGATCGCGCCGGCGACATCGCGGCCCTGCTCGCTGTCGTACGGCACGCCCATCGACATCAGCAGCGCGCCCAGGTTCGCGAACCCCAGCCCCAGCGGCCGGAAACTGTGCGAGTTCTCGCCGATCTTCTGCGTCGGGTAGCTGGCGTTATCCACGATGATCTCCTGCGCCAAAATCATCGTATCCACCGCGTGCCGGAAGGCCTCCACATCGAACTGGCCGTCCGGCCCGACGAACTTCATCAGGTTCAGTGACGACAGGTTGCAAGCCGAATCGTCCAGGAACATGTACTCCGAGCAGGGGTTCGACGCGTTGATGCGCGCCGTATTCTTGCACGGGTGCCAGCGGTTGACGGTCGTATCGAACTGCATGCCGGGGTCGCCGCACTGGTGCGTCGCATCGGCGATCTGGCGCAGCAGGTCGCGGGCTTTGTACCGGTCCTTCGGCTGGCCCGTGCCGACGCCCTTCGTCCACCATTCACCATCGCTCACCACCGCGTCCATAAAGTCATCGGTGACCCGCACGGAGTTATTTGCGTTCTGGAAAAAGATCGAGCCGTAGGCGTCGCCATCCAGCGACGAATCGTAGCCGGCGTCCACCAGCGTGTGCGCCTTCTTCTCTTCCTTCGCCTTGCACCAGATAAATTTTTCGACGTCCGGATGGTCTGCGTTGAGAATGACCATCTTGGCGGCCCGACGCGTCTTGCCGCCAGACTTGATCACGCCGGCGAACGCATCGAAGCCTTTCATAAAGGAGAGCGGTCCGCTGGCCCGTCCGCCGCCCGAGAGCACCGCGTCCTCCTCGCGCAGTGGCGAGAGATTGGAGCCCGTGCCGGAGCCCCATTTGAAAAGCATGCCCTCGGTCTTCGCCAGGTCGAGAATCGATTCGAGCGAGTCCTTCACCGAAACAATGAAGCAGGCCGAGCACTGCGGCCGCATCACGCCGGACTCGAGCTTGGCGATGGCCCCAGCCTTCTCGTCGTAGATCCAGCCGTAGCCTCGTGTCTCCTTCACGCCCACGTTGAACCACACGGGCGAATTGAAGCAGGCCTTTTGCGTGAGCATCAGGTGCGCCAGTTCGGCGCGGAAGTTCTCGCCGTCAGCCGGCGATTGGAAATAGCCGTCCTTCTGGCCCCACCCGGCGATCGTGTTCACCACACGCTCCACCAGTTGGGCGACGCTGGTCTCCCGCTCCGGCGATCCGAGCTTCCCGTAGAAATATTTGCTGGCCACGATATTCGTCGCGGTTTGCGACCAGTCGACGGGCACCTCCACATCGCGCTGCTCGAACAGGACGGCGCCCTTATCGTTGCCGATCGAGGCGGTGCGGGTCTCCCACTGCACCTCATCGAATGGGGTTTTGCCCGGCTCCAGCCTGGCTGTGAAATAACGCGGGAAAGCTATCCCCGCCTTGGATTTAGATGCCGTAGTATTCAACGCTTCTATTTTCGCATTCAGCGCAACTGATAACAGGCCCATCTGTTTTCTCCTCCGCTTGAAGTCCGTTGGGGGCGCATTCGTAATCTTGCCCCAATAGGTAGTGGCAGGTCAAGAAGTTTATCTATAAGCAGTGTCTTAGAGTTACAGATCCGACGTGCAGGCGGACACACCGGGCGGGCCACCCGGCCCCGCTCGCGACGCCCGCCACCTCTTGACACTCCGGTATAATAGGACCAGATGGTTTTGTGCCGCCCGCGCAAGCGGGTCGTCCAAGGTTCGGGTCGTTCCCATCCGAGCGTCCTTTCCTGTCCCCTTTTTCCTGGTTGGAGGTACCCAGCACCCCTTTGATGAAGACAAGTGTTCGCATCCAACGAGGCGTTGAAAGCCTCTTCGGTACCCGCGATGAAAACATCCGGTTGATCGAAAGCGGATTGAGCGTCCACACTCAACTGGTCGACAATAATCTTGAAATCGAAGGCGAGGCGGCAAACGTCTCCCGCGCCGAAAATATCCTTGAGGATTACAATGCCCTCATGCGCGAAGGCTTCGTTTTCAATAACGGCGACCTGAACAGCTACCTTCGGGTCGTCACAATCGATCCCGAAGTGTCGCTGCGCGCTCTCGTGCAGAGCGGCAAGCAGCGCAATTTCGGCAAGAAGATCCTCGCGCCAAAATCCGTCAACCAGCGCCGCTACCTTGAAGCCATCGAGCGCAACGACCTCGTCTTCGGCGTCGGGCCCGCCGGCACCGGTAAGACCTATCTGGCAGTAGCCATGGCAATCTCCGCGCTGCTCGCGAAAAGCGTCGCGCGAATCATCCTCACACGCCCCGCAGTCGAAGCCGGTGAACGCCTCGGCTTTCTCCCTGGCACCTTGCAGGAGAAGGTCGATCCCTACCTCCGCCCGCTCTATGACGCCCTTTACGACATGCTCGATAGCGACCGCGTCGAAAAGCTCCTCGAACGCAACGTCATCGAGGTCGCGCCCATAGCTTTTATGCGTGGCCGGACGCTCAATGACAGCTTCATCATTCTCGACGAAGCCCAGAACTCCACTCCCGAACAGATGAAGATGGTGCTCACGCGCCAGGGCTTCAACTCCAAAATGGTGGTAAACGGCGACATTACCCAGATCGATCTGCCCAACGGCCGCCGCTCCGGTCTCATCGATGCCATCGATGTTCTGCGCGGTGTCGAGGGCATCAGCTTCGTCCAGTTCGATGAAAAGGACGTGGTCCGCCACACGCTCGTGCAGCGCATCGTCAAGGCCTACGAGAAATATAACGACACCATCGGCGCCGGCCGCCAGCTTTCTCTCAAGCTCGCAGACGCGGCCACCGAGTCCGCGCCGCCGGCAACTCCGTCGCCCGATACCGCACCCCAGGCCTGAAGGCCTCCGTCATGTCGTCACCAGAAGGTAGTACCGTTACGTTCCGGCGCGTTCCCGCCGGAGTTCGCCCCCTCGCTCTCCAGCGCTTCGCCCGCCGTCTCCAGCGCGACCTATGCCATGGACGGACCTTCGATTGCCTGATCACCACCGATACGGAACTGCAACGCCTCAACCGCACTTTTCGTAACAAAGACTACACCACCGACGTGCTCTCGTTCCCTTTAGATCCACTCCACATGCATGCATATCGGCGCCGCGACCGTCAGGGAGCGGTCGCGCCTCCTCTCAGCGCTCTCGGCGACATCGCCATCTCGTACGCCCGCGCTCGCTCCCAAGCCCGCGCCCACAGCCACTCGCCCGAAACCGAAGTCCGCATCCTGATGCTTCACGGCGTCCTCCACCTCCTTGGCATGGATCACGAATCCGACGACGGCCGCATGGCCCGCACCGAAAAGCGCTGGCGCGCCCGCCTCGGCCTTCCCAACGGCCTCATCGAACGGGCCAGCTCCGCGGAAAGCGCGGCATCTTCCTCCGTCCCCTGTCCGCTTTCCCCCGTCCCCCGTAGTTCTTCCGGCCCCCGGCCTCCGGCCCCCGACCCCCACTCGCGGAGGGCGACCGCATGAGAATCGCCGTGATCATTATGGCCGTCCTCTCCACGCCGCTCCTCGGCCTGGTAACCTTCGTCCAGTTGCTCTATCTCGAAAGCCTCCGCCTGCGCACGCGCGACCTGCCCTCCATAACCTTTTTCAAGGAAACGCTCCAGCCGATGCTCGGGCTGAAAACCGAACAGGGCGCCGATGCCTTCTCCATCGTCAAACACACCCTGCTCGCCCTCCTCGGCATCTTCTATTTCGCCTGGATTATGGACGGCCAGCCGTGGAACCCACCTGTCTTCTGGGAAGCCGTGGCCACTGTCTGGCTCATGATGATCATCGTGTCCTACGCGATCCCGCAGCTCGTCTATCGCCGCACCGACGCGTATTGGCTCCTGCCGCTTATCCCGCTGCTTCGCGCCCTCGCCTGGATAGCCCGGCCCTGTGTCGCCGTGCTCAACTTCTTCCAGTCCGTGGTCGAACTCACCGACGGCACTCCCGCCGGCCAGGACGAGTTCACCCAGGCCGAGCACATCGACGCCCTCATCACCGCCGGCGCCGAAGAGGGCATCATCGGAGAACAGGATCGCGAGCTCATTCAGTCCGTCGTCGAGTTCGGCGACAAAGTCGTCCGCGAGGTCATGACGCCTCGCCCCAACATCGTCGCCATCAACGCCGACTCTACCCTCGAACAGCTTCGCCAGCTCGTCATCCACGAACAGTACTCGCGCATCCCGGTATTCGAGAAGAACATCGACGACATCATCGGTTTCGTCCACGTGCGCGACATGTTCGAACTGGAAGAAGAGGAGCGCGAGGACCGACTGGTGCGTGAACTCGTCCGCACTATCCTGTTCGTTCCCGAATCCAAGCGCGTCAACGACCTCATGCGCCAGATGCAGCAGGAAAATACCCACATGGTGATCGTGGTCGACGAGTACGGCAACACTGCCGGCCTCGCCACCATGGAAGACCTGCTCGAAGTCATCATCGGCGAGATCCGCGACGAGCACGAGCCCGCCAGCGACGTCATCGATGACGGCAAGGGTGGCTACATCGTCGCCGGCAACTTCGATCTCGACCGCGTCGCAGACCTCTTCGAAACTTTCCACCGCGAAGACGACATCGAATCCACCACCATCGGCGGCCTCGTCAGCGAGTGGCTCGGCCGCGTCCCCAAGCTGGGCGAGTCCGTCGAGCGCGACGGCATCCGCGTCGAAGTGCTCGCCTCGGATGACCTCCGCGTCGAACAGGTCCGCATCGTCAAGTCCCAGGCCGTTGCTCATGAGTAATCCGATCCGCTCAGGCTTTGTGTCCATCATCGGCCGACCCAACGCCGGCAAATCGACCCTGCTCAACGCCTTGGTCGGCCAGAAGGTCGCGATTGTTGCCGACAAGCCCCAAACCACCCGCACCTCCATTCAAGGTGTAGTTACTCTGCCCGACGCCCAGATCGTCTTCCTGGATACTCCTGGCATCCACGCCGCCGACTCGCCCATCAACAAGCGCATGATGGAAGCCGTCCGCGCCGCGCTCGACGAGCGCGACCTCCTGCTCTTCCTGGCCGATGCCACCAAGCCCCTCGCCGAAGAAGATCGCCACGCCGTCGACATCGTCCGCAAACGGTCCACGCCCGTCGTCCTCGTCCTCACGAAAATCGATTTGCTCCGCGACAAGGCCGCGCTGCTCCCCCTGATCGAGCAATACAAAGAGATCTACGATTTCGCTGACTACGTTCCCATTTCCGCTGTCAAAGGCAGCGGCCTGGATGAACTCCGCCGCGTCATCGTCGAGCGCCTTCCCGAAGGCCCCGCCTACTTCCCGCCCGATCACGTCACCGATCAGCCCGAGCGTTTTCTCGCGGGAGAGATCATCCGCGAGAAAATCCTCCTGCTCACGCGCCAGGAAATCCCGCACTCCGTCGCCGTTATGGTCGATCGCTGGGAAGAGACGCCGCAGATCACGCGCATCTATGCCACCATCCGTGTCGAGCGTGAAGGCCAAAAGCGGATCATCATCGGCGCGGGCGGCTCGATGCTGAAGAAGGTGGGAACGCTCGCCCGCCAGGAAATGGAGCGCCTCTTCGCCATGAAGATATTCCTCGACCTCCACGTACGCGTGGAGCCCGGCTGGCGTGAGCGCGCCGCGTTCCTCAACGCGCTCGACTGGCGTACAATGGCGGGTGAAGATGCTTAAGCTGCTCTCGTTCCTCCTCGCCTTCTCTCTCCTCGCGGGCCTTGTGCTGGCTGCCGACAAGCCGGCCAACGACGATGTCATCGTCGACCAGGTCCGGGTTAAACTCGCCGGCGACGCCATCGTGAAAGGCGGCGGCCTGGCCGTGGATGCCAAAAACGGCGTCGTTACCCTCAGCGGCGTTGTCGCCACGTCGAAGCAGAAGGACCGCGCTGGCAAGGTCGCCGCCAAGGTCAAAGGCGTGAAACAGGTGGTCAACAATATCACCATCACGCCCGTGGGCAAATGAGGGCCGCGCTTGTCGCACTCGTTGCCGCCCTTTCGCTTTCCGCCCAGGACTTCTCCATCCTCAAACTGGAGCTTCTCGCCAAGGGGTACACCTACACCGAAGGCCCGGCCTGGTCGAAAGACGGCTTCCTCATCTTCAGCGACACTCCGTCTGACAAGCTGTTGAAGTGGGTCCCCGGCCAGGACCCCGAGGTCTTCCGTCAGGACGCTCATGGCCCCTCGGGCAACGCCTTCGATTCGCAAGGCCGCCTCTACACTTGCGAAACCCGCACACGCCGTGTGACCCGAACGGAGAAGAAAGGCGCCGTCGAAGTCATCGCCGACAAGTTCGAAGGCAAGCGCCTCAACGCCCCCAATGACCTCGTGATCAGTAAGTCCGATCACATCTACTTCACCGACCCCGCCTTCGGCTCGCAGCAGGACGCCCGCGAGCTCGACTTCTACGGCGTTTATCACCTCGCGCCCAAGGCGCCGCTGAAAGTGATCGCGCGCCCCAAAGGCCGCCCCAACGGCATCGCCCTTTCGCCCAACGGCCGCATCCTTTACGTCGCTAACTCCGACGAGCACAACGTCCGCGCCTACGATCTCGACAAGAACGGCGACGCCTCGAACGAGCGCGTCATAATCGCCAACATTGACGGCGTGCCAGACGGCCTGCGCGTCGACGACAAAGGCCAGCTCTGGGTCGCTGCCGACGGCATCGCCATCTATAGCCCCGAAGGCAAGCTCATCCACACCATCCCCGTCCACGGCGTAGCCTCCAACCTGGCGTTCGGCGAAGGTGATCTCAAGTCGCTCTTCATCACTTCCCGCGGCAGCATCTTCCGCGCCCGCCTGGTCGCCCCCAAATGACCCCCATCGACGACCGCCGCTACCCCAAGCGTCCCATGGTCGGCGTAGGCGCACTCATCTTCGATGGCCCCCGGATCCTGATGGCCCAGCGCGGCAAAGAGCCGCTCAAAGGATGGTGGTCGCTCCCTGGCGGCGCGCTGGAAATCGGCGAACTGCTCGCCGATGCCATCCGCCGCGAAGTCCGCGAAGAGACCGGCCTCGAAATCGAACCCACCCGCGTCTTCGAAATCTTCGAACGAATCATTCGCGACCCCGCCGGCACGCCCGAATACCACTACGTCCTCATCGACTACCTCTGCCGCGTAACCGGCGGCTCCCTCCGCCCCGGCGACGACGTTTGCCACGTCGAATGGATGGAACGCTCGCAGCTCTCAGCCCTGCGGATCACCGAGGGCACGCTCGGCGTCATCGAGAAAGCCTTCAGTACCACCATCGAGTCACAGCTGTGAGATACACAAAGCGCTCGCAAAGACGCAAAGCCGCAAAGTTCCCCTTGTTGTCTTTGCGCCTTTGCGTCTTTGCGAGCGCCTGTTCTGCGGGGGGCTGCCCATGAAAACCTCCGCACCCGTTCTCGAATTCGAAGTCCTCCGCGCCCTGCTCGCCCGCTATGTCTATAGCGCCCTCGGCCATCGCGAGCTTGCCGCCGTCGAACCCCACCACGACCGCACCCGCCTGGAAGCCGATCTCGCCGAAGCCGGCGAAGCCATCGAGTACCTCCGCACCGCCGCCCGTCCGCAGCCCGCCGCGCGCGGTGCGGCCATCCGCGTCGATTTCTCCGGCCTGCCCGACGTCGAACCCGCTGTCCACAAGCTCCACATCGAAGGCGCATCCCTCGATCCCAAAGAAATCCATGATCTCTTCACGCTCCTCGACCGCGCCGCCGATGCCAAATCCGTCCTCACTGCAGCCGCCGAGCGTTTCCCGCGCCTCGGCGCGCGCGCCCAGACCATCGGCGATTTCCGCGGCCTACTCCGCGACCTCGATGGCAAGATCCTCCCCGACGGCACTGTGTCCGACCATGCCAGCGTCGCGCTCGCGCGCCTTCGCCGCGACAT
>Ga0126381_100010181_pt1 | contig 10573 bp, 6 predicted proteins | sample PanSoiMetPlot_28_FD_96465 | JGI IMG/M metagenome (GOLD analysis project Ga0126381, IMG submission 96465) | Tropical forest soil microbial communities from Panama - MetaG Plot_28 | ecosystem: Environmental > Terrestrial > Soil > Tropical forest > Bulk soil | place: Panama | collected 2016-02-17 | reverse complement strand
TACAACATCACCCCTTCGCTCCGTCCTTTTCTTGGGGACTTCATCGCTACTACGGGTGATTCCGCCCCTGTGCAGCGCTTCCGTACGCTCATCCTCGTGGGTCCGCGACTTGGATTTCTCCGTCCGCATCGACGCTCCAGGTTCCCACGTTCCGCACAACAGCCTCTTGACAGACTCAGGCCACCTCAATGCCGGATGCCGCTCCGTCCGTAGACAGGTTTCGCCAGAGCTGATCCCACAGTAGCTCATCAGTCGTGTAGTTGCGCACTCCAACAGCTTGTTCAGCTGTCTTCGTGCTCGTGGCGCCCGTTAACCGACTTACCGCCGAAGTGGTTTTAGTACGAAGATGGACGGATAGGGCCTATCAAGACGTGCCGCCTCCCGTGTTCTGGCGCCCAACTGTTACTTTTGACAGTAACCTCTCGCTCTCGCACTCTCTACATTCACTCAACCTGAAGTCAGGCCGGAGGGATGAATTGCCGAGGAACTCGAAGGGCACATGGGGACGCGCCTGCTAAAACTGCTTCGTCAAGATGCAAGAGCCGCTCGCCTTTTAGCGCTGCTCGTTCTACTACTCGGTGCGGTAATGGTTTTAGGCCAGGTTACTGGTCAAGAAAAGAAAGATTCAGCCACTTCTCTGCGTCATCTCGGTGCAATTCCTGCAAGCAGTCCTTTTCTGGGCACAGGCTCGCCTGTTCATGAGCCTTCGTTGTTAGCCGGGCCATCGACTCCACCAGAGAACCTTGTTCCAGGAGTCCGCGCTTCTTTGCTGGAGCGCTACAGCCGGAAACCCTTTGCTTTTGAGCGCAATCTGGGCCAAGCCGATTCCAACGTGAAGTTCCTTTCAAGAGGCGCTGGTTACGCTCTCGTTTTCACACGGAATGAAGTCGCTGTCGTTATGCGCAGGCCGCATGCTGTTGTTGGTCATCACTCCGCTAAGCCAGATGCCGAAGCCCCAATTCCTAACTCTGCTCGTGATGCACAGTCTTTCGCGGTGCTCCGGATGCGTTTTGTTGAAGCGAACCCCGTTCCTCGCATCGTTGGCGCCGAGCCGCTTCCTGGCAAAGTGAATTATTTCATAGGCAACGATCCGAAGCAGTGGCGGTCCGGCATTCCCACTTACGCCCAAGTGCGCTACCAAGACCTATACCCCGGCATCAGTGTGGTCTACTACGGGACTCCCGGACGATTGGAATACGATCTCCAGATTGATCCCGGCGCCGACCCCAAGATCATCACCTTGGACTGCCAGGGCGCGAGCCAAGTCAAACGCGATTCCCAAGGCAATCTGAGGCTCCGTATGTCCGGCGGTGAACTGCTCTTGGCCAAGCCCCACATCTATCAAACCACCGGAACGCACAGGAAGACCATCGCCGGCGGGTATGTGCTGAAGGCTGGAGGCCAGATAGGGTTTCAAGTTGACGAGTACGACCGCAGCCAACCACTCATCGTCGACCCGGTGTTGAGTTATTCCACATATCTGGGAGGAAATGGCTACGACGCGGCCTATGGCGCAGCCGTGGATGCCTCCGGCAATGCCTATATCACCGGATTCGCGAGGTCTGGTAATTTCCCGGTCACTTCCGGTGCCTACCATACGACTTGCGGCACGGCCGGTACTTGCAACGGCGGTTATTCCGATCTCTTCGTGACCAAACTAGGCCCGGGTGGCTCGACGTTGATTTACTCGACGTACTTAGGGGGCAGTCGGGATGACATCGGGAAAGCAATCGCCGTGGATTCTTCGGGCGCGGCCTATATAACTGGGCAGACTTTTTCGAGTGACTTCCCGACAACTGCGGGAGCCTTTCAGACAACCTATGGAGGCGCGGGGGACGCTTTCATCGTCAAATTGAATTCTGCTGGCTCCTCTCTTGTGTATTCCACTTACGTTGGCGGCAGCAAATCGGATATCGGCAACGCCATTGCTCTAGATTCCGCCGGAAATGCGTACATCACGGGCGCGACGTATTCGACGGACTTCCCTTCTGCTAACCCTGTTCAAGCCACGAACGGGGGGGACGCCGATGCTTTTGTGACGGAAATCAACGGCAACGGGTCGGCGCTCGCACTTTCCACTTACCTCGGCGGAAGCGGCGTTGACTGGGGAAATGCAGTTACGGTACCTCCTCTCGGTGACACCATCTATGTGGCCGGATTCACAAAATCGGCTGACTTTCCTATTGCCAATCCGTTACAAACCTGTGCAAGCTGTCCCACCTATGCGGATGCTTTCGTCACTGCGATCAACCCCAATGGCGCACTCCGCAGCTCTACTTTCCTCGGTGGAAGTAGCGATGACAAGGCCACGGCAATCGCTCTTGATCCCGCTGGCAGCATTTACGTGACTGGTTTCACGTTTTCTACGAATTTCCCCACGACGGCAGGGGCCTACCAAACCTCCCTGCCAAACGGTAGCTCCGGAGCTTTTGTCGCCAAGATCGCTCCGAATCTAACATCGTTAGTATATTCAACCTATCTTCACGGCAACGTTCTCGACTTTGGAAGAGCCATCGCCGTTGACACCGGCAATGTCTTTGTTGCTGGCCAGACCTATTCGACGGCCTTCCCATTGGTAAACACGACGCAGTCCGCTTGTGCGCTGTCAAACTGTTTCTATGGTACTGGCTTTGTTACCGAGCTAAATGACGCAGGTTCAGGGCTTGTCTTCTCGACATATCTTGGAGGCAGTCATGGCGAACAGATCGCCAGTATTGGCCTGGACTCCTCGGCGAATCCTTATGTAGCGGGCGAGACGACTTCCTCGAACTTTCCCGCTGTGAATGCTTTTCAGGGCGTTTACGGCGGCAGCTACGGAGATGCTTTTGTCTCGAGTTTCTCTCTCTCACCTGCTGTGGCTCTTTCCCCCTCAAGTCTGGCTTTCGGCAACCAAGCCACTCGCACGACCAGCGCACCTCAAACGGTGACACTGGCGAGCAACGGCACGGCTCCTGTGCATATCGCGAGCATTGCAACAACGGGGGGCTTTGCCGAGACCGATAACTGCGGAAATGGAGTGGCCGCCGGTTCCACCTGCACCATAAATGTAACTTTCACGCCCAGCGGCAGCGGAACTAGCACTGGCAGCCTAGTAGTCACCGACAACGCCAGCGGGAGTCCCCAGACGGTAGGTTTGGCGGGCGCCGGAACGTCTGCGCCGACGCCGGTGGCAGGAGTCTCGCCAACGGGCTTGACCTACGCGAGTCAAACAGTAGGGACATCGAGCGCGGCGCAGGCAGCGACGTTGAGCAACACGGGGAACGCGGCACTGAACATCACGAGCATCGCCATCACCGGGACAAACGCGGGCGACTTTGCGCAGACGAACAACTGCGGCACGTCGGTCGCGGCAGGCGCCTCCTGCGCGATCAACATGACGTTCACACCTTCGGCCACGGGCACGCGCACCGCGTCCGTCACGATTGCTGACAATGCCCTCGACAGCCCGGAAGGTGCCCCGCTCACCGGAACCGGCGCAAGTGCAAGCTCATCGAACTGCACAAAGTTTGTCTCTCCCAACGGCTCCGACTCTAATAGTGGAACCTTAAGCTCACCATGGCAGCATTTGCAGAAGGCTTTCAATAGCAGCGTTGCTGGTGACGTGGTCTGCCTGCGTGCAGGTGCTTATCCGCCGCAGAGCACCACAACTTACAGTCAAATCATGAACAACAGTGGCGCTGCCGGGAATCCGATCACCATTCAAGACTTCCCCGGCGAAGTGGCCGTTGTCCAAGGAAATACCCGGATCAACGGCGCATTTGTCACCCTGAAGGGCACGGCAATGACGCCGCCTTATGGACTCGTCTTCCAGATCGGTACCTCAGGTCTGGCGATCGACGGAATCGACGTGCTAAATACCCACGATGTCACCTTCGACCACGTCGAAATCACCGGCTTCGACAACCGCGCCGCCTACAACCAGTCGAGCGGCTGCAACAACTCGGTTCTCGGTTCCTATATCCACGACAACGGCGCGGGCACCAAAGTGACAGGCATTGCCTGGGGTTCGACTTCTACGGGATGCTCCAACGGCGGGCTTATCGCCAACAACGTCATCGAACACAATTCCAACATCGGCATCCAGCTTTACGCCGGTGGAAGCAGCGTTACACCTTCGAACGTCCTCCTGGACGAAAACACAATTGTCCTGCAAGGCGGATACGGAATCGCGATCTATGGCGACAACAACGTAATAGCGAACAACGTCTTATACGGCAACGGCGACACTCTAAGTGATGCTCAAGGCACAATTGACACGGGAGTGGCGAACGTCGTGGATCACAGCGTTACGTTCAGCCCGACGAGCGCCTCCAGGTCAGGTTGGTACCTGGCAGGGGGTTGCTGCCTCACAAACAATCTGACGCAAGACCCATTGTTTGTCAGCGCTTCAATCAAGAACTGGCATTTGACACCCTCCTCATCTGCCATCGGTTTCAGCAATGCGAACTATGTTCAGCCCCTTGACAAGGATGGGGTCAAGCGGGGCCCCGGCTACGACGCTGGCGCTTATCAGTTCGTAGCAGTATCGCTCTCCCCGAGTAGCTTGGCTTTTGCCACCCAGAGTGTCGGCACAACCAGCTCTGCTCAGACGGTTACCGCGACAAACAACGGCAGCACGGCTTTGGGCATCACCAGCATTTCGATCACTGGCGCGAACGCCAGCGACTTTGCTCAGACTAATACCTGCGGCGCTTCGGTCTCTGCTGGAGGAACCTGCGCCATCAGTGTGACCTTTACGCCTTCGGCACCAGGGTCACGCGTAGCCTCAATTAGCATTGCGGACAATGCCAATGGCAATCCGCAAATCGTGAGTTTGACGGGCTTGGGCCAGTGAGCTGTTTCGCGTGACGCCCAAAATGCAGAAATTGTCCCGAATTGCAAAATTGATTCCAACGCGGTCAATGAAGACGGGAGACCCTGATATGCCAATACAACACCCGTACAATCGATTTCTTTCAAGGGTCACGATGCTTGTGAACAAAAGACTTGTCATCGCGTTGTGCTGTGTTCTTGTGCTCCTTGTTTGCTGCTTCAGGAGCCGCGTCATGGCCCAGACCCAGGATGTGACCGTAGTGGGTGCGGGGGACATCGCGCGCTGCGGCCCCGAGAAGCTGGTGAATGCACAAGCCACCGCAACCCTGTTGGATTCGATCCCTGGCCAGGTCTTTGCCCTGGGTGACGTAACATACTTGAATGGGCGCGAGAGCGAATACTTCCAATGCTATGACGTGACCTGGGGGCGCCATCGAGCCCGCACAATCCCTGTTCTGGGTTCTCACGATATTATAGTTCCCAGTTCTTACGGCTACTTCAGCTATTTCGGGCCTGTCGCCGGTGATCAGAGCAAGGGCTATTACAGCTTCAACTATGGCGCATGGCACATTATTGTTCTCAACAGTCAATGCTCTGGCTTCATTCCTTGCTCGTCCACCTCGCCTCAGGCACAGTGGCTCAAAGCTGATTTAACGGCGAATCCCCCTACGAAAAGTTGCACACTCGCTCTTTGGCACGTCCCCCTGTACTCCTCCACAAGTAGTTCGGCTACAACATCGGTACAACCGTTGTGGCAGATCCTTTTCAAAGCCGGAGCAGACCTGATTGTCAATGCGGGAGCCCACAATTACGAGCGATTCGCCCCGCAGGACCCCAACGGCAATCTGAACAGCACTAACGGGATCGTGGAAATCGTCGTAGGCACGGGCGGTGAAAGTCACGCTTCCTTCGACACAACCACTGCAGCCAACAGCGTAGTTCGCAACAGCACTACCTATGGCGTGCTACAGCTTACCTTGCACGCAGCCAGCTACACTTGGCAATTCGTGCCGGTCGCGGGCCAAGTTTTCACCGACTCCGGCACCCAAGCTTGTCATCTTTGAGAGTAGGCCTTGATGTTTTTTGGACGGTTCTAGGCAGATTCTGTCCCCAAGTTGTGCCTAACTGGGCCATTTGAAGGACGAGGACTTACTTGAGGTTTTGAATCTGGTTCAAAACGAAATCGAGACCTTGTTGACCTCCCATGCACAAGAGATCTGTTGTGCGCAGATGTTCACACCGGAAACACCAACCGAAGAGAAGCTTGTACCCAACCAGGAAAATAATCCCCAAAATCCCAAGAATTGGGGCGAAGAGTTGAAACAGACCTCGCTTTGTTGGCGATTTCTGCATACGCGGCTGGCTCTGTCAAAAAGGCCTTCTCACCAAATTGGATTCTATCCCCTTCAGTGTTAAGTAGCCGTTAACCCTAATCCGAAGAAAGAATTATGCCATATGCCGTTGCTTGTAGTAGCATTGCCGAGGGAAGTAGGAGATTATGAAAGGGCCGCGTCTTTCCAAATCCGAAACTCGCATTCTAGAACAGTACTGGAAACTCGGGACCGCATCCGTGCGCGAGGTCCTGGAAAGCCTGCCTGAGGATGAACGCGTCGCTTACACCACCGTGCAAACGCTCGTCTATAGACTGGAGGAGAAGGGTGCGGTGCGCAAGGTAAAGAAGATCGGCAATGCCCAGTTATTTGAGCCGGCCGTCAATCAAAGCCAACACCGCAGCAGGCTGGTAAGCGATCTGCTCGATCTTTTCGGTGGCTCGCCGCGACTGCTTGTCTCTAATCTGCTCGAAAATGGCGCCCTGAGCTTGCGGGACCTGAAAGCATTGCAGCGCGCGGCACTCGGCGATAAGCCCGGCCGAACCCGCGGAAGCAAGCGTACATGATGTATCACGTCGCCGTTCACCTAGTATATGCGTCGATTGTAGGCTGCGCAGCCTGGGTGCTGACATCAATTCGGGCTGCAAGCGCGACCACAAAATACTGGATTTGGGTTGTGACCGCATTGAATTTCGTTGTGCCTTCAGGAGCATTGATCGATGTGCTCTGGGGACGGTACTTCACGTCATCTAGGCCACTCGCAGCTTTTGTCGGACCGATACGGGATATGACAAAAGGCGGGACGGTCGTGGTGCTAGCCGTGATATGGATAGCTGTCGCTCTCTGCATGTTTATACGATTAGTTTCGCGTATCCGCAGAGAGCACCGCGAGGAGCAAGCCCACCTGAACCATGGTGGCATAACGTCTCACTTCTTAGCCGATGGCATTCCCGTGAGTTTCGGTGAAAAGCACCTGAGCCCCACAGTTCGCGGAGTCCTTTCTCCTCGTATCCTGCTTCCCGCCGGCATCGATCGGTTGCTCAATCGCGGTGAAATCCGCGCTGTCTTGATTCACGAGTTAGCTCATGCAAGGCGCCGCGATAACCTGATCCGTTTACTGTATGAGGTTTCCTTATGCGTCTTGTGGTTCCATCCGCTCATCTGGCTCGCTGGAGCGCGGACGGCACTCTATCGCGAGCTCTCCTGCGATGAATCTGTCATCCGGCGTGCCCATGGACACGCACTGGTCTCGGCGCTGGCCAAGCTTGCGGTGCCGGAACAACCAGGATTTCTACAAGCAACAGCGTCCTCGCACCTGAGCTATCGCTTGGCACGTCTTTCCGGGCAGGAAAGGGCAAACCGCGCGGCAACTCTGCTGTTGACATCACTATTTGCCGCAGTCCTTGCAGCTGCCCTCTTTCAAACCATCGCGCATACCGCCTGCTGTTTCGTACCGAAACACTGATTGCTGCCTCGTCGCGAGTCGCTCACCTAAGAGCGGTTCCTGCGTCTACTTGTCATATAAACGCGCCATGTAGTATAGCTACCGCACAGTGTAGTAGTACAAATTAAAAGAGGAGACTCGTCAGTATGAACCAGCTGCGAAATTGGGTGGCCCTTGCAGTTCTTATCGGTATCTCTTCCACGGCGGCGCGCACGACTCGCGCTCAACAATCGCAACCGACGACGACGATGCTGATCAAAGCCACCCGCTTGCTCGATCCGCGGACAGGCAACGTGCTCTCCCCTGCTGTCGTTCTGATTGAAGGAGACAAGATCAAGGAAGTTGGCCCGCCTTCGAAAGTGCAAGCCCCCTCGGGTGTCAAGATCATCGATCTGGGCAAAGCCACCCTTTTGCCCGGACTCATCGACAGTCACGCCCACCTGCTTACGAACCCTATTCTGCCAGCGGAAGCTGAGCGGGCGCGCCATTTCAACGGCAGCTTTGCGCCGGGGCTATTGCTGGAGATTGTGGAGTCCCCGACGAAGCGTGCTTTGATGGGCGCACAGTTAGCACGCGAGGACTTGGAGAGCGGGATCACCACGGTGCGCAATCTCGGACACTCCGGGATTGACGGCGACGTTGCGCTGAGGGATGCAATCAATGCCGGACGCCTTGTAGGACCGAGGATCCTTGCGTCAGGGCGCAAAATTACTCATAACGCCACCGACGGGTACCTTCAGAATCTCAATCCCGAGCTTGCGAAGGCCATCCTACATCAGGAGTTCCTGGAGCTGGCCAGCCCCGGCGAGGGGCGACAGGCAGTGCTGGAGAACGGCTTCTACGGCGTGGATGTAATCAAGGTTGCTGTGGAAGACGATTTCACACCGGCGGAAATGACGGCGATTGTCGACCAGGCTCACCGCGCACGCTTGAAAGTTGCGACCCACGCTGTGGGGAAAAATGCCATTCAGATGGCTATTGATGCAGGCGCCGATTCCATTGAGCACGGCAACGAGGTAACCGACGAGCAACTCAAGCAGATGCACGACAAGGGGACGTTTTTCGACTTCACCCCCACATCCTATGGCGATTTTTTTACCAGGATTTTTGAGGGAATCATTGCGATGTCTCTGGAGCTGCGAGCTGACCGTCTCCAGGCCGACGAACGCGAACGTAAGCGGTACAACGATCTGATTCAGCGGCTTCTGAAGCCGGAGGCTAGGTTTCCGTCGGGGGCGGATGTGAGCGGCGACCGCGAGTACAACGATCTGGTCCAGCGGGTTTTGAAGTCGCGTGTGAAGTTTGCGGCCGGGTCCGATATGGGCTGGTTTTATCCGGGAAAGACGCGCGGAGAAGCGTCGATGTCGAGATTTCCGACTTTACGCGACGCCGGGATGCAACCACTTGACGTCATTCGCTCCATTACGACCAACGCCGCGGAAATGTTGGGTTGGCAGGACCGCATTGGCGCAATCGAGCCCGGAAAGTTTGCCGACCTGGTCGCTGTCGGCGGCGATCCCGTTGCCGATATCACCGAACTCGAACGCGTGCGATTTGTGATGAAGGACGGCCTGATCGTCCGCAACGATCTTTTAGCGCATTGAACTTGAGCGGGTAGGGCCGCCAATGATTCGCGCCGCGCAGCTGTAAAAAAGTCGGCATGTTAATGTCGGCGGTTGCGGGGGCGTGTTCAAGTTCGCCGCCGGCTTCGGTGACGTTATCGCCATCCTCCGCACAAACAATTGATCAGGGGCAGACGGTCGGGATTACGGCCACAGTGATCAATGATCAATGGCCCGCCTTCCAAAAGCGTTGCATGGAGCCTGACGGGCCCGGGCTCTCTAAGCAATTCGACTGGCGCGTCTGTTACTTATAATCCTCCGACGACCAATCTTACCAGCGGACAGCTGGCAACCGTGACGGCCACGTCCCAAGCGGATCAGACCAAGGGCGCTTCGGTGCAAATCACAGTACCCGTACCCGCAGATTCCTTTTCAAACGCTTGCAAGCGGGTCGGTGGGCACGCCCTACAGCCAGACGATTGCGCTCAGCGGCGGCACTCCTCCGTTTCAATGGAGTGTCTACAATGGGCCAATTCTCACCGGATTCAAAGTGGGTGGAGCGGTACCGGACGGACTGACGCTCGATGCCAACACGGGCAAGATTAGCGGAACTCCGACGGGGGGCGGCACGTGGTATTTTGAAGCCACCGTGACGGATGCGACCGGTGCGACTGCCATCGATGGCTTCTTAAATATCCAGGTTAGCTCGTCTGCCCGGTCGGGGAATCCCGTCCCATTTTTGAACCAACCGCTCGTGCCCACAGCGGTTCCACCCGGGAGCCCCGCGTTCACGCTCAGCGTGAGCGGGACAGGTTTCCTTCCTGGCTCTACAATTAACTTTAATCGCGCTCCGCTCGCAACGACATTCATCGATAACGGGCACCTGGCTGCGTTGGTTCCGGCAGCCGACGTTGCCAATGCGGGAACAACTGCCGTGACGGTGGTGAATTCGGGCCCAGGTGGCGGCCCATCCAATGTTGTGTATTTCCAGGTGGCAGCCGCAGACACGACACTCAATTTCGCAGCAGCGAGGAACATACCTTTGCAGAATCAAATTCCTGCGGGAATCACTGTTGGTGATTTCAACGGGGACGGCAAGCCGGATCTGGCCATCGCGGCGAGCATTTGGGTGGACGTGTTACTCGGCAAGGGTGATGGCACGTTCGCCCCTGCGCCAGGGTCCCCCATTTCAGTGGCAAGCCCCCCGTACAACGATGAAGCCACACCGTTCAACGGGCCCATCGTGCCCGGTGACTTCACTCATAGCGGCAATCTTGGACTTGCGGTGGTGGACGAGCCGAATGCGGCGGCTTACATCCTGTTAGGCAAGGGCGATGGAACATTCGGCGCGCCGGCGACCTTTTCGGTGGGGAATACGCCGATTGCCATGTTGGCGGCAGATTTCAATAACGATGGAAAGTTGG
>Ga0126381_100010180_pt1 | contig 10573 bp, 6 predicted proteins | sample PanSoiMetPlot_28_FD_96465 | JGI IMG/M metagenome (GOLD analysis project Ga0126381, IMG submission 96465) | Tropical forest soil microbial communities from Panama - MetaG Plot_28 | ecosystem: Environmental > Terrestrial > Soil > Tropical forest > Bulk soil | place: Panama | collected 2016-02-17 | reverse complement strand
TCGAGACGGGCCGCGCACAACCGAGTCGTGAGATGGTCCTGCGTCTGGCCGAGGCTCTGCAGGTTCCACTGCGTGAGCGCAATGCGCTGCTGCTCGCGGCTGGCTATGCGCCACTTTATCGTGACACCGCTCTCGACAGGCCGGAATTAGACGCTGCACGCCAGGCGATCGAGCTTCTCATAGCACAACTTGAGCCGTATCCCGTACTCGTGCTCGACCGATATTGGAACATCCTGTGGATGAATGCCGGCGCACAGCGCTTTCTGGCCCTCTTCCCCGGCTGCGATTCGGTAACGCCTCTCAACGGACCTCGCCTTGCATTCCATCCTCAGGGGCTGCGGCCCTTTATCGAAAATTGGGAAGTGGTTGCCGCACGGATCATTCGACGCGTGCATCGCGAAGTTGCAGATAATCCATCGGACGAGATGCTGAAGTGTTTCCTCGAGGAATTACTCAGTTATCCGAATGTGCCGAGCCGCTGGCGCATGCTCGATTTGGATGACGCTCCGCCACCGTTTCTGACCATCAATTACAGCTGGAAGAACTCGAAGCTTCGCCTGTTTTCTGCCCTTACCACCTTCGGCACTGCTCAGGATATTGCCCTGCAGGAACTCCGGATGGAAAGTTTTTTTCCGGCCGATGAAGGCACGCGCACCCTGTTGCACCGGCTTGCCGCAGAAGCGTCGTAAAATCGGAAACTCTACCCACCCGTGTTGCTCCATGACCTTGGAGGTCATGGACACTGTTCCGCCTCCATTCAATACTGATTCCCGGATCGGCAAATTCTCTCGAGTGGAGGAGATCCCAACATGCGGCGCACAACAGTGGTTTTCGTGCTGATTTCCTTGATAGCGTTGATTCCCTCACAAATTCAGGCTAAAGATCCGAGTGATGTCGACGCTGTCAAGCAAGTCGAACAGACTATGGGCTCGGCAATGGTGGCGGGCGATGTCGCCAAGCTCAATGAGATCTACGCCGACAATTTTGCCACCATCGGATCCGACGGCAAGGTTACCAATAAGGAGACCCTTCTGACTGATTTTGAATCCTTCCATGACAAGCTTGAGTGGTTTGAAAATGCACCGATGGACGTGCAGGTTTTCGGCAATGTTGCCGTGGCTCAAGGCAGTGTCAAGGAAAAGAGGAGCCGGAACGGAAAAGATACTAGCGGTCAGTTTGCTTGGATGGATCTTCTCGAGAAACGCGCAGGCAAATGGGTGGTGGTGCGCAGCGCAGCCGCCAGGGTGGTGGCAGACGACTCGCCCAAAGCGCAGTCCCAGGATGCGATGGTTGTCGAGAGCATCAAGCAATTTGAACAGGAGATCGGGGATGCAATGGTGGCCCGCAATATCGAGAAACTTAATCAAACCTACGCCGACGATTGGGCAACGATCGGTTCGTCGGGCAAGGTTTTCACGAAAGAGAGCCTTCTCGACGATCTCAGATCCGGCAAGCACAAACTCGTGTCCTTTGAAAATGGACCTATGAACGTGCGGGTGGTCGGCGATGTTGCCGTGGTCCAAGCCAGTGTCAATGAAAACAGGATTCAGGACGGAAAAGACGCTAGCGGTGAGTTTGTTTTTATGGATCTCCTCAAGAAGCGAGCGGGCAAATGGGTGATCGTACGCACTTTAGGAGCCAGGGTGAGTTGAGGAACTGGAAGCGGAGAGCCAGATCAAGCTTGCGCCTAGGCGATTCCCGGCAATGATGGTGCACAGCCAGATTTCAGATTTCTCCGCCGATGCATGTAGGCGATAGGTTACGCAGGTTCTGTCGATAAGTTCGGGTTACGGTGTATTCTTTACCGTTTCTGAGCCGAAGTGAGTGCTCGCCTGTCGACAATCGCCTGACTTCCTCCACCTTGGCTGCGTTGACTAGCACGGAGCGATGAATCCGTATGAAACCGCGAGCGCTGAGTTTTTCTTCCACGGTAGAGATGGACTCACGCAATAGATGAGCAGACGATTTGTGGTGCAGCATGACGTAGTTTCCTTCCGCCTCGACCGCGACGATGTCAGCGGCGTCAATAAACAGAATCCGTCCTGTGGTCTTGATGGCGACTCTGGATTCACCGAGTTGGACTTGTCTCTGCGGTGGGTGGCTGGCAATTTCGGTTAGAACCCGCTGAGGGATCTGGTGGGCAGTGGAAAAGCTGGTACTCAAGGTTGTCCCCCAAAATGATAGGTTGCGCCGCTCGCGGCACCTCAATGAGTTGGATTGTGGCAGGTGTTGGGGTCTGAGAAAAGGCCTGGGGCGGACGATCATCGGACAAAAAAGGACATCGGCCACTAGAGCTGGACTCTGGCTTCTCGCGGGGGTGTTTTGTAGACCTTTCTCCAGGCGCGCCGCAACTGACGCGAAGAGCTGAAGCCGGCTTCTTCGGCCACACGTTCGAGGTCGAGGTTGGTTTCACGAAGCAAATCCCGCGCCAATGCGACGCGCAGTCGGTTGCGGTAGTCTGCGAGATTCATGCCGACATGCTCGTGAAACAGGCGCGATAAATGTCGGCCACTGGCGCCTGCAATCCTGGCCAGCGTTTCCAGACTCCACGGCTTGGTCAGGTCGCCTGCGATGGCATCTTGTACTCGGTGCACCGCGGGATGAATGTGGTTGCGGCCTTCGAGCCACGGTGAGAGTTGTGGGTCGGCGCCGCTGCGACGCAAATAGACAACGAGGTAGCGAGCGACGGCGACGGCGCAGGCCTGGTCTGTGCACTCGTAGACCATGTGAAGCATGAGGTCGATACCAGCCGTGATGCCGGCGCTGGAGTAGCGATCGCGATCCTCCACGTACAACCGATCCTCGAGCACTCTGGCGTTAGGAGCCAGCAGCGCGAGTTCGTCGCAGCTCAAATAATGGGTCGTGCAGTCGTGTCCGTCCAACAAGCGGGCCCGACCCGCCATCAAGGCGCCTGTGCAAATGCAAACAACTTTGTGGCCAGGACGAATGGTCTGCTTCAACCAGGCCACAATCGCGTCTTCGTCGACCGCATCCTGCGGCGACTTCCCCGAGCCCATTCCGCCGCCGCATAACATAACCTGCTCCACATCGCCAGCCAGCACAATCCATGTCTCCGACGGCAACGTCGCCGGCAGTGGTTCGATCTGCGAAAGCGAAACACCAATGGAAGTCTGTAGGGAAGACTGTGGTCCGACGTAGCGCACTTCAAAATGCACGGCCGACTGTACCCGGTTGGCCTGGCGCAGAACTTCGAGAGGACCAGCGATATCCAAAAGCAGCAAACGAGGGGGAATGACGACAAAGACCGGAATCCTGCGCGTTAGCGGTGGATCAACACCGTTGTTCGTCTGCGGGAGGCGGGCCTTCTCTCTGGCGCGAGTATCTCCGAAGGCGCTTAGGTCGTACGACTTCTTCATATGCTTTCCCAACCGTGCTCCGTGGCTGGTGGGCTGCCAAGTGAACCCAGGTGTGATGCATGGCCGCCAGAGCACCTCTCAAGCTACAGGCTGTGGTGTGGCACGGGCAAGAGCCTCTTCGACACTGACAATCCGAGCGAAGCGGCCATCGAGAACCAGTTCCGTGCAGGCTTTGATTTCGTCGGTGCTCCACGTTCTTCCGTGGCGATCCGTCATCGGAAACGTTAAGGTCGCATCGGTAACGTAGTCCACCTGGTAACCCAGGTCCGAGGCGTTCCGCGTCGTCGTTTCGCAGCATTGTTCGGTGCGAATACCGGAGACGATCACTCGCCGAATTTGGTGCTGCACGAGCCAGACGTCCAGCCCACTGCCAATCAGCGCACTGTGGCTGCGTTTGTAGAATACTGCGTCCGGCGCAAGGGACAGTCCGTCGAAGGGCACAACGAAGCCGGAGGCCATAGAAAACGGTCCCGACTCCTCCACGTGGAAAATCTGCACCACAGGGACCCCCTGCAACTTGGCACCATCGATCAGTGTCTGCAGCCTTTCGACAAAAAAGGGCACGCCAGCGGCAGTCCAGTATGGACGATGGCGAAATGACTCCTGGGCATCAATCACGAATAGAGCTGTGTCTGCGAGCGTCATGAAAGCTTTCTCCGATAGTGCAAGAGTTTAGCGACTTTGCTGCTGAAAATCACGAGCCGGGGATATTCTCCCCGGCTCTAGACGTCCACGAACTCAAAAAGTAATCTTCCCTTCGACCTGAACCATTCGCATGTCCGTGGCCGCGGAGGCGAATGCCCCATAGGGAGAGGTCGGCGGAGCCTCGGTGAAGACCACCTGACCGAATGCGGGTCCGAAATTGGTTCCGGCATAGGGACTGCCGTAGTTCGCATGGTTCAACCAGTTATAGGCGTTCAGCCCCAACTGGAATCCCAGGCGTTCGGTGATGTGGAAGTTTTTGCGCACGCTCATATCTCCTCCCAAGAACCCAGGTCCGCGAAAAGCGTTCCGCCCGACCGAGCCGATAAACGGAGTCGTGCTCGTGGTCGGAGCAAACAGAAATGGCGCCGACCCGTTCACACCCCCTTGAATGCCGAAGCAGCCGGACAGGATGCAGCCCCTCACGTTCCCAAAATCCCTCTGGGAGAAAAGCGGCTGGAGCAGGACAAACGCTCCGCTCAGGTTGTTTGTGGTTAAGCCACTGGTGTAGGCGTTATCGGAGACGCTGAAGGGGAAGCCTGTCCGATAGAACATCGTCCCGGAAATCTGCCATCCTTTCAGCGCGGCGTCCAGCAAGCGGTGCCCGGTCTTGAAAGGCAGGGCATACACATAGCTGGCGCTGATCTGGTGACGTGCATCGTAATCGGCGGATGCGTAGTTCTTCCGTAAGCTGAAAGGCTCGATTTGTCCCTGAATGCTATAGAAGAGACTGAAGGGCAGTACTCCTCCATTCGAGGATTCATCGAGCGAGTGAGAGTAGGAGTAATTCAACCGACCAGACAACCCATGCCACGCATTCTCCTGAAGCGAGAGTGTGATGCCGTTGTAGTTTGAGATTGCACCGTTTTGGGTTGTGGCGACGCGGGCAACGCGCGGGTCGGGCACCATGGCGGGCAGATTAGCCTGTCCAAATCCGTTGAGGTAGGCGTTACCGTACAACTCGTCGAAGCCGCGATTGCCGACGTAGTTCGCGGAGAACATGGTGTGGGGCGTGAGCATCCGCTGGATCTCGAAATTCCATTCGACATACTTCGGATTTCGCAGGTTGCGATTGATGTCATTCAGGTTCGGCACCAACTGATAGCTCGTCACGCCGCCGACCACCGTACCGGCCGGCGATCCGGTGTTGGTGCAGTTGGGAGCCGCGCTCTCATAGGTGTTGAGATTGCCGCCGGCGTAGTAATTCTGAGTGAACAAGGAATTGCAGGACTGCACCAGGGCAACTCCGCTGGCCGGGAACGCAGTCTGTCCCGGAGCCAGAAGGTCCCAGGCGAGGCTTCCTCCGGGAACGTTCCAGAGATTGACTTCGGGGAAGTTGGTGTCGATGCCGCTCAGAAGTGCGCCCGGGTATAGGTCGGCGAACAGGCCTGCTCCCCCTCGCAACACGGTTTTTTCGCCCCACGGGGTGTAAGCAAAGCCAAACCGAGGTTGGAAGACGACTTTTTCGATGTTCGGAACGATACTCCTCAGCCCGGTTTGAAACGACTGGTTGTATGGGATAGCGGCTCCGTGGGGTAAATCCTTGAAGGGGGTAACGGGCAGGCCGGCACAATCGTGCTGGCACACGCCACCCGAATTTCGATCCGCTCTCAGTGTCAACGTCAGTTTGAGTTTCGAGCTCGCCCGAAATTCATCCTGGAAATAGAGGCCCAGGCTGTAAAAGGCGACTGGCTGGACCGGACTCTTGGCGAAGTTGTAGTTTGTTCCTACCGAAACCTGATCGTTCGCGAAACCGAGCAGCGTGGTCTGTACTGCGGGATACACAGCGGCGACGCTGGCGCTGTGATCGCTGACATCATCCCGGCGAAAGTTGACCCCCATTTTGAAAGCGTGATTCCCGCGGATGACCGACAGATCGTCTACCAGCCCCCACTGCGTGACATTACGGCCTTGCGGAAACGCCAACCCGCTTTGATAACCTCCGCTCCCGGAGCCAAATCCGAGGTTCGTCAAGCTGCCGTCCGACAGTACGAGGTTGCCTGGAATCAGACTCAGCGCACGGGCATTCGTGCTGATGTTTCCGAAAAGCGCCGAATACCAAAGCACGTTGCCGATGAAGTTGTTTACGACATTAGGGGTGAAGACATGGGTGTAGTTAAGTTGACCGTCTTCCTGAGGCTGCACGCTGAACGTGTCGAAGGCCGGACTGATCGTATCGGTGTAGGTTGGCTGGGTTCCGCGATCGACTTTAATCCGGGCAAAGAATTTGTTTTTCTCGCCCAGCGAGTAATCCACACGCCCCGACAGCAACCATTCCTTATTACCGGAAGATGCCGAGTCCGTCCATGTCTGCGTGCACTGGTCGCCGCCGATGGTCGCAGGCAGTCCAGCCGAGCTGCAGCTGCCGGGATTGGGCGTTGCCGCTGCCGCACCGGGGGCGGCCTTCCAGAGATTGAAGGCGTTCTTGTAGAAGCTGCTAGTCGCTGCCAACTGCGAACCCAGGCCTAGTGTGGGCAGATTACCCAAAACATAGTTTTCGAATGCCGCCGTTGGTGTCGTCACTGGCTTCACAGATCCAAAGATGTAACGAACTCCCTCGGTGTTCACGAAGAAAAAGAGTTTGTCTTTGATCACTGGTCCGCCGAGGGATGCGGCCCACTGATTGTTATTTTCAAAAGGACGCGCGCCGCCCTGTGCGTTGAGCAGAGGATCATTGGCATTCAGATAGCGTCCAGTCCAGTCATAGCGGGCGTTTCCATGAAGGAAGTTCGATCCCGACTTGGTGGTGTAGTCAATCTGAGATCCGGCCTGGCGCCCGTACTGTCCGGTGTATCCGTTGTTCACGACCGAAACCTGCTGCAATTCATTGCCGCCTAGCAGAAGGTTGCTCGACCCCGAGTTGTTGAGGTTCAGAAACGGGTCATTGTAGTCGTTACCGTTCAAAGTGAACAGATTCGAAGTGCCGGGTAATCCAAACGAACTGAAGTTTCCATATCCGCCGCCGGGCGAGTTGGCCATGGTGACACCGGGTGCAGTCTGCGCCACATAGGTCACGTCGCCGCCGGGATTGGGAACTTCCTGGATCTGCCTGGTGTCGAAACTCGAAGAGATGTTCGCATCTTCTGTCTGCAGTTGAGCTCCGGTCGCGTCTACCACCTCGATAGTCGTCGAACTGGATCCGACTTCCAACATCGCGTTCACGCTGACCGTTGTCCCCAGCGTCACTGCTACATTGTGCAATGAGGTCTGGAAGCCTTCTTTCTTGAGTGATAGTGCGTAATCTCCGGGCTTCAGCAGAGCGAACGCATAGGTGCCCGACGCATTCGACATCGCGACATTGATTTCTCCTGTGCTGATGTTTCTAAGGGTGAGTGTAACGTTCGGGATGACCGCTCCGGAAGCATCTGTGATCACTCCGGAGATTCCGCCGGTTACAACGCTCTGTCCGAATGTCAGAGACATGAGCGTTGCGATTGCGGCCAATAACACGACCAGTCTTGATAGCTTCTTTACCTTCATTTGATCTCCTCGACGAAACTTGCGGTGCTTTGCAGTTTGCAACTCAATGTGCACACCGTCCCCCATGCCGCGAGACGGAACGCGGAATTGTGAAAGGATCACCTGCGCGAGTTTCGGGACTACCGCACGGGATGACTATCTACACGCGAGGTCGGGAGGAAGCGTCGGGCGTGTCCGACCGCGACTGCGAATTTCTACGGAATCACGTAGATGCATACCGCAATTAAGAACACATTTGTCTGTTGCAAAACCCGACCCGGGAAAAACACTTTTCTCTCTGCAGATATTTGTTTCCAGTAGAAAACGATCCGAGAACCTACGTCTTTACGTAGGGGATGAATCGAAGACACGGGGATCGAGCGACAAATTGCTCGTGTGAATCGTGTCGCTCAATATTCCACTGCGTATCTTCAAAACCAAAATGGTTCATTCGAACCAAAGGTGGCCTCCTATCACGGCAGTGGATGGCAGCGTGCCGGAACGTTAGTTGCCACGTTCTCCTACTCCGAGCCCAGTGGAAGGAAACTACAATCGAGGAACAATCCCGTGATACTGAGAAAGAAACCTACAGTGCGCCAGAACAATCACAAAACAGTCGCCGTGCTCAATGCAGGGGTCGTTATGTTTGTGTGCGCGGCTTTGATGACCGCGGCTCCGATTGCGGATCAGGAAGCGAATGTTGATGGCATAGACCATTCCGTTAAAGCCGGCGACGATTTCTACCGTTACGCCAATGGTGGTTGGCTCCACAGCGCAGTCATCCCCGCCGGCCACGACAAGTACGATAACCGGATGATCATGGCGAAGACGGCTGCCGAACGAGTACGCGGTCTTTTGCATGAGGCAGCCTCCTCACATTCTGCAAAGGGCACCATCACACAAAAAGTCGGCGACTACTATGCGAGCGTGATGGACGAAGCTACGATCGAGGCTAAAGGGCTGACACCCCTTGCGGACGAGATGGGCGCGGTCGCAGCCATTTCGGACAAGAGGTCGCTCTCCTCTTATATAGGCAGCACTCTGAACAGCGAAGTCGAGGGACTCATTTCCAATGCTGATCACGTTTTTGGCGTATGGATCAACCAGGGCTTCGAAGATTCCGACCACAACCTTCCTCATCTATGGCAGGGCGGTCTCGGCCTTCCTGACCGCGACCTCTACCTCGATTCATCGCCCAAGATGGCTGACCTGCGCGCCAAGTACCAGGCACACGTTGCCGCTGTCTTGAGAGTTGCCGGATTGACGGACTGTGACTCTCGTGCTGCAACCGTGCTTTCCCTGGAAACAAAAATCGCGCACGCCTTTGCTCCGGACTCCGATGCCGCAGAGGTGTCCAAACAGAACAATCCCTGGAAGCGTGCTGACTTTGCCATCAAGGCGCCGGGAATGGATTGGCAGGCGTTTTTCGAATCGGCTGGACTGGGCCGTCAGTCCGACTTCATCGTTTGGCAGCCATCCGCGGTGACGGGAGTGTCCAAGTTGGTACAAAGTGAGGCGCTCGAAGAGTGGAAAGACTACCTTCGATTTCATCTCATCGAGCACTATGGTGTCGTTTTGCCGAAGTCGGCAGCGACCGGAGGGCTGGCATCCTCGACGACTGCCAATCCAGGGGAGCCGCTGATGACCGGCCGTGACGACACTGCAATCGCAGCGACAAGCGGCGCGCTGGGTCCGGCGGTCGGCCAACTCTACGCTCAGCGCTACTTTCCGCCTGAGGCAAAGACAAAGGCCCAGGCGATGGCGCAGGATTTGATTACCGCCTGGGGTGCGCGTATTTCGAAGCTCTCCTGGATGTCAGCTCAAACCAAAGACAAAGCTCTGGCCAAGCTAGCCGCATTTGAAGTCGGCATCGGCTATCCCGACCAGTGGATCGACTACTCAACTCTCGATATCGTGCGCGGCGATGCCTTCGGCAATATGCGACGCGCCGAGGCTTTCATTCGTCAGCGCAACCTGGCTCAGTTGGAACGTCCCGTCGACCCCATTGAATGGCCGATCAATCCGCAGACTCCTGGCGCGGTCATCATGTTCAGTCCCAATGCCGAGTTTTTCAGCGCGGCCCTTCTGCAGCCGCCATATTTTGACGGCAACGGCGATTCGGCCTCGAATTACGGTTCGGCCGGCGCCGGCATGGCTCACGAAATCGGCCACAGCTTTGACGAACTGGGAAACATCTACGACGCTCATGGGCGCCTTCATGGTTGGTGGACGGCAGAGGACCGAGCGCGTTTTAAAAGCGCGGCCGCAAAGCTGGCGATTCAGTTGGACGCCTACTGCCCCCTGCCCGATATGTGCATCAAGGGTCAGCAGGTCTTGGGCGAAAGCATCAATGATTTGGCAGGTTTGCTGGTCGCGCATGATGCCTACGTGCTATCTCTGAAGGGCAGGCCCGACGTCGTCATTGGCGGCCTGTCGGGCGAACAGCGTTTTTTCCTGTCATTCGCCCGGAGATGGCGCAAGATCCAGACAGAAACCTCATTGCGCACACAGATCACGACCGACACACACCCGCCGGGAGAGTATCGCGCCGATACAGTGCGTAATGTCGATGCCTGGTATGGGGTCTACAAAGCCGAGCCGCGAGACAAACTCTATCTGAAGCCCGAGGACCGCGTGAGGATCTGGTAACAGGCAGCGATTCCGGCAGCGCACCAAGCTGGCAACGGTGATGAGCAAGAAACGGAGGGGTCGAAGGACGCGATTCGTGGGATTGAAACCGGCCAATAAGGATGTTATACTAGCGTATAACTTTGGAGAACGTTATGCACACCACAAATCTGCGTAAGGTCGGCGGCTCGATCATGCTGGCTGTGCCACCGGCTCTGCTCGACTTGTTGCAGTTGCAGCCGGGGGCAAAAGTCGGGATTGCAGTCCAAAGCGGTCGGCTGGTTGTGGAACCTCAGCATCGGCCGCGCTATCGCCTGGACGAGTTGCTCGCTCAATGCAATCCGAGAGTCCGGCGCAGCAAGCAAGAGAGGGAATGGCTTGCGGGCAGACCCGTGGCCGGCGAACTG